>Ga0136611_10004171_pt1 | contig 10112 bp, 6 predicted proteins | sample AntDrymUQ2232306_2_FD_106645 | JGI IMG/M metagenome (GOLD analysis project Ga0136611, IMG submission 106645) | Polar desert sand microbial communities from Dry Valleys, Antarctica - metaG UQ223 (23.06) | ecosystem: Environmental > Terrestrial > Soil > Desert | place: Antarctica: Dry Valley... | reverse complement strand
TCGCATGCTCCGGAAACTGCTCGCTTCGCCGAGCGATGCCGGCCCGACTACGCTTTGGCTCGGCGACGCCATCGCCATCAAAGATCCCACGGCAGCGGTTTTCCGTCCGCAGTCGGGCGCGAATCTGTTGCTTATCGGCCAATCCGAAGAAGCGGCTCTCGCCATCGCGGTCTCCGGGCTCGTCTCGCTCGCCGCGCGCTTCCGGGATCGCCGCACGGCGGCCGTGCTCGACGGTACGCCCGACGATTCCGAATTCGCGGACACCCTGCGCGGCGTCTGCTCCGCGCTGCGGCTCGACCCGATCGTCGAACGCGCGGACCTCCCCGCGACCCTCGCCCGCTTCGCCGCGGAAGTCGATGGGCGAATGAACGGGGGCATCTCCGACCGCTCGCCGCGATTCCTCTTCGTCCACGGGCTGCACCGGCTCCGCGAACTCCGCAAGGCCGAGGAGGATTTCGGCTACGGCCGCCGCGGTGACAAGACGCTGTCAGCGGGCGATCAGTTCGCGACGATCCTCCGCGAAGGCCCGGCAGTCGGCGTCCACGTCGTCGCTTGGTGCGACAGCGTGATGAACCTCACGCGCGCCGTCGAACGGCAGGGAATGCGCGAGTTCACGCTGCGCGTCCTTTTCCAGATGAGCGCGAACGATTCCGCCCAGATCATCGACACCCCCGCCGCGAGCAGACTCGGCCGCACGCGGGCGCTCTTCGTCGAGGAGGGAACCGAGCGCCCCGAGAAGTTCCGCCCTTACGGGTTGCCGAACGCGGAGTGGCTGCGCGGCATCGGAGCCGATCTCGGATTCGCAGAACCGCCGGATTCGACTGAACCCGAACGCCCCGGACTGCCGATGCAAGCCGATGATAGCCCCCTGGCGCTGGCGACCGAGTGACATGAGCAAGCCCGGCCCGCCCCGAATCGCGATCCTCGGCGGTGGGCCGATCGGCCTCGAAGCGGCTCTGTACGCCAAGCACCTCGGCTGCCCCGTCACGCTCTACGAACAAGGGGGCATCGCCGAATCGGTGAACCGCTGGGGCTTCGTCCGCATGTTCACCCCGTTCGGGATGAACGCCACTCCCCTCGGCAAGCAAGTGCTCCGTGACGACCGCGCCGTGCCCAAACTCCCGACCGATACGGAGTTCCTGACCGGGCGCGAATTCCGCGATGCGTACCTGCTTCCGCTCGCTTCGACGATTTTGAAAGAGTCGATCCGCACACCCGCCTCGGTACTCAGCATCGGCCGTGCGGGGTTTCGCAAGTCCGAGCGGCCCGATCCGAAGAAGGCGCTCCCACCCTTCCGACTCCTGATTCGCGAAGCGAACAACATCGAACGCTTCGAGACCGCCGACGTCGTACTCGACTGCACCGGGATCTACAACCGGCCGAATTGGGTCGGCGACGGAGGCATCCCCGCGGCCGGAGAGATCGCGGCCCGCGCGCAGGTTCCCTACTGGCTCGAAGACGTGCGCGGCGCGAAAAAGGCGAACTACTCGGGGAAGAGCACGGTGCTCATCGGCAGCGGGTACTCCGCCGCGACGACGATGTGCGGACTCGCGGAACTGGCCGAGGAGAACCAATCGACGTGGGTCATCTGGCTCGCGCACGGCACGCGGACGCAACCCCTGGCGCGACTGGCGAACGACCCCTTCAAAGAGCGCGACCGCTTGGCGGCGCGGGCCAACGCGCTGGCGACGCGCTGCGATGGGAATCTCGAGTACCATGCCCAAGCGCAGATCGACGAAGTCGTCTGCCACGGGCCGGATAAGGGCTTCCGCGTCGCGGCACGGATCGCCGGCAAGCCGATGAGCTGGGACGCGGAGCGGGTGATCGCCAACGTCGGCTACCGGCCCGACATCAACCTGACCGCCGAGTTGAGGGTGAACGAACCCCACGGCGATTTCCGCACCGACGAACCGGGGTATTACATCCTCGGTGCGAAAAGCGCCGGCCGGAGTTCCGAGTTCCTGCTGAGGCAGGGGCACGAGCAGATCCGGCAGGCGTTCGCGGCGATCATGAATCAGGGGCGATTGGATTTGTACGCGAAGGCGGCGTGACTACACCACGATATTCACCAGCTTCTTCGACACCACGATCACCTTCTTCGGCGACTTCCCGGAGAGCGCCTCGATCACCTTCGCATCGCCGAGCGCGGCCGCTTCGAGCGCCGCGGCATCGATCTCGGCTGACACCTGGAGCTTCACTTTCAACTTGCCGTTGACCTGCACCGGCACCTCGATGCTCTCGGACTTCGTGTACTCGGGGTCATACGCCGGCCACGGCTCGTAGGCAAGTGTGTTCTGATGCCCGAGTGCCGCCCACAGTTCCTCGGAGATGTGCGGGGCATATGGGGCCAGGACCAGCACGAAGGTTTCCATCACCGACTTCGGCCGGACTTCGAGCTTGGTAAAGTGGTTCGTGAACTCCATCATCGCGGCGATGGCGGTATTGAAGCTGAGCCGCGCGGTGTCGTCGGTGACGCGCCGGATCGTTTGGTGCAAGATGCGCAGCGCTTCCTTGTCGGGTTCGACCTCCCGAACGCTCGCGTTCAGTTGTACCGACGCCGCACTGTCATCGATCATCAGCCGCCAGGCGCGGCCGAGGAACCGGTAGACCCCTTCGACGCCCTTCGTGCTCCAGGGCTTGACCGCTTCGAGCGGCCCCATGAACATCTCAAACAGGCGCAGCGCATCGGCTCCGTACTCTTTCACCACGTCGTCGGGATTGATGACGTTCCCGCGAGACTTGGCCATCTTCTCGCCGTTCTCGCCGAGGATCATCCCCTGATTCACGAGCTTCTGGAACGGCTCGGGGCAGTTCACGTAGCCGCGGTCGAAGAGAACCTTGTGCCAGAAGCGCGAGTAGAGCAGGTGGAGCACGGCGTGCTCGGCCCCGCCGATGTAGAGATCGACCGGCAGCCAGTGATTCAGTTTGCGGGCGTCGGCGAAAGCCTGCGGATTCTGCGGATCGGTGAAGCGCAGGTAGTACCAGCACGATCCGGCCCATTGCGGCATCGTGTTCGTTTCACGGCGATATTTCTTGCCGTCGAGTTCGACCGTAAGCCAGTCGGTCGCTTTGGCGAGCGGTCCGTCGGGCGAGCCAGTCGGCTTGAAGTCAGCCATCGCGGGGAGTGTCAACGGCAGGTCAGTGGCGGCCAGCGTCCGCATGACGCCGGTGCGGTTGCCGGCATCGTCGAGTTCGTGCAGTACGGGGAACGGCTCGCCCCAGTAGCGCTGTCGGCTGAAGAGCCAATCGCGCAGCTTGTAGTTGACCTTCGCTTCGCCTTTGCCTTCGGCGACGAGCCACGCGGTGATCTTGCGCTTGACTTCATCGGTGGTCATGCCGTCGAGCATTCCGGAGTTCATCGCGACGCCGTCGTCGGTGTAGGCCTCCTTCAAATTGTCGGGCGTGCTGCCGGTATCCTTCAGCCACGTCTCGTTCGGCGTCACCACCGTGACCATCGGCAGATCGTATTGCTTGGCGAACTCGAAGTCGCGCTCGTCGTGAGCCGGCACGGCCATGATCGCCCCGGTGCCGTAACCCGCGAGAACGTAATCCGCGATCCAGATGGGAATCTGTTTCCCATTGACCGGATTCACCGCGTAGGCTCCGGCGAAGACGCCGGTCTTCGTCTTGGCCATCTCGGTGCGTTCGAAATCAGACTTCCGCGCCGCCTGTTCTCGATAAGCATCGACTGCCGCTTTCTGCTCCGGAGTCGTGATCTTCTCGACGAGTGCGTGCTCCGGCGACAGTACCATGTACGTCGCGCCGAACAGCGTGTCCGGGCGTGTGGTGAAGACGCTTACAACGCCGACATCGACAATGTCGCCGCGCTGACTGATCCGTTTGACCGCACCGGGAGCGAGCGAAAAGTAAACCTCGGCTCCTTCGCTCTTCCCGATCCAGTTGCGTTGCATCTGCTTGATCGACTCGCTCCAGTCCAGCGGAGCCAGATCGTCGATCAGGCGCTCGGCATACGCGGTGATGCGCATGAGCCACTGCTTCAGCGGTTTCCGCACCACAGGGTGATTGCCGCGCTCGCTCTTGCCGTCGATCACTTCTTCGTTCGAGAGCACCGTGCCGAGGGCTTCGCACCAGTTCACCGGCACTTCCGCAAGGTACGCGAGACGGTGGGAATCGATGTACTGCCGCTTGCTCTCGCTGAATGCTTCCAGTACGGCCGGGATCGGCAGCTCCGCGATGGGCCGGCCCTTCTTCAGGTCGGGGTCGTACCAAGTGTCGTAAATTTGGAGGAAGATCCACTGCGTCCAGCAAAAGTAGTCCGGGTCGGTGGTATCGACTTCGCGCTGCCAGTCGTAGCTGAACCCGAGCGACTTGATCTGCCGGCGGAAGTTATCGACGTTGGTCTTCGTGTTGACGCTCGGATGCTCCCCGGTGGCGATGGCATGCTGTTCGGCGGGAAGGCCGAAGGCATCCCAGCCCATCGGGTGGAGGACGTGGAAGCCGCGCATGCGGCGGAAGCGCGCGAGGATGTCGGTCGCGGTGTAGCCTTCCGGGTGGCCGACGTGCAGCCCGCTGCCGCTGGGGTAGGGGAACATGTCGAGGATGTAGTACTTCGGCTTTCCTGCGGCGCTCGGGTCGCCGGGGTCGGGCGTGCGGAAGGTAGCGTTCGCGTCCCAGTACGCCTGCCAGCGCGGTTCGATATCGGCGGGGTTGTAGCTCGGCATGTCCGGACCTGCGTCAATGGGTTGTCAGTGGAAATCATGCGTCGGACGATAATTCCGCCTCGGTGGCCGCCCGCGTATCCGCGTCCAAGTACTTCATTCCCCTCAGCCAAAACAGCCCGCCGACGAGGATCATGAACGATGTGCCGAGCAGAGCCACATTCCAATTGATGGCATCGGCGGCGGCCCCGATGATCGGCGGGGAAATCACGTCTCCCAAAATATGGATGACGAGGATGTTGATTGCGAACGCGGTGGCGCGCATCTCGGAGGTCACGACGTTGGCGAGGATCGTGAAGCCGGGGCCGACGTGCATGAAGAGGCCCACGACGGCGAAGAACATGACGATCCAGCCCCAAGGGAGGGGCAGGTAAATGAACGCGATGAAACAGGGCATCGCGGCGATGGCCCCGGCGGCGATCACGAAGAAGTACGCCCCGCGGATGCGCGGTTTCAAGCGCTCGCCGAGCCAAGTCGCGAAGAGCGTGGCGAGCAAACCGCCGAGGACGACGATGGCCCCGAATACGGTCGTGATCGTGCCGAGTTTCGCGGAGTTCTCGGTGGTGGCCGCCTTCGCGATCGTCTCGAAGTGCAGCACCATCTCGTTGTTGCTCAGCGCCCCCTGTGTCGCCGCTTTGAAGCCGGCGAAGTCGTGCTCCCGCCCGTCGGCGACCTTCCGCAGGGAGTCGACGACTTCGGCTGGGAGCGGCTTGCGCTTCGAATCCTCCGGCGGCTTCGCGAGCGCGTCCACGACACCGGCGTTCAGGACGAACCGCGATTCGCGCTGGAAGACGTAGGTCGGAATCCACGCGGCCACGCCGCCCAAAACGAATGTGATCGCCGTCATTCCGATGCAGCAGTAGACGAACGAGCGGTTGACGCTCAGCCGCTTGAGCACGGCGAAGTAGCCGGGTGCCAGGGCGGCCTGCTCGGCGGTCTGAGGCCGGGGGAGTTCGCGCTTCAGGAAGCACCAGACCCCCAAGCCGAGGCCGGCGAAGGTGAGCCAGAAGGCGTGCCGCCAATCGTCGAAATAGTCGGCGACTTGACCTCCGATCACGAAGCCGATGGCGCTGCCGACGGGGATGGCCATGTTGAACGCGGCGAGCGCCTTGGCCCGGGTGGCTTGCGGATAAGCGTCCGCAATCATCGCGGAGGCGACCGGGCCGTACGCGCCTTCGCCCACGCCGACGAGGCAGCGGGTGGCCAGTAGGATCCAGTAGCCGGTGGCGAACCCCGAGCACCCGCTGGCGATGCTCCAGACGCTGACGCCGAGGCCGAGGATGACCCAGCGCCGGTAGCCGTGCCCGTCGAGCCAGCCGACGAGGGGCGAGAAGATCATGTAGGCGACGAGGAACGCGCTCGTGAGGAGGCCGAGTTTCAGCTTCAGCCATTCGTCGGTGGGGTCGAAGATGGTGCCGTCGAGCTGCAGCAGCGGCAGAACCGCCGAAAGGATCTGGCGGTCGATGTAGTTGAAGAGGTTGATGCCGATGAGCAGGGCGAGCGCACCCTTCGCACCGGGGACGACCGCGCTCGGGCCGGGGCTGGTGCTGTCTGCGTGTGCCATCCGCGTCGGTTCCCGAACAGGGCGTGCGTGTCAGTCGGTCAAAGTACGACCGACGGCCGGGCGGGCCATCACTTCGTCTTGATCCGCACGCGCATGCGCTGGCCGATGAACAGCTCGTCGATTCCCGAGTTCAGCTCGACGAGGCACTCGACGGTGCGCACGTCGTTGATTTCGCCGGGGTCGAGGATGAGCGTGCGGCGCTGGGCGACCCAGCGCGAAATGCTGCGGATTTTGCCGGGGTACATCGGCCCGTCGGCGCGGCCGTCGTCGCTGACTTCGACGGTCATCCCCTCGCGCACGCGGCCGATGAACTCCTGATCGAGTTCGGCGCGGACAATGAGGGGCCCCGCCGGCACGAAGACGATGGCCGGAGGGTAGTTGCCGGGCATGAGGAGCGCCCCTTCGCTCGTCTGCAACCGGAGGATGCGGCCGGGGCCGGGGGCGCGCAGCACGCATTCGTCTACGCTCTTTTGCGCGAGCTGCCGGTCGGCCTGCGCCGCGTCGAGCCGGGCGCGGGTCGCGTCGATGCGCCACTGCGGGTTCAAATTCTTCTCGATATCGGCGAGCTGCAAGCGGTCGGCGAGTTCCAGGGATTCGAGTTCGCGCACCTGCGCTTCGAGCCCTTCCTGCTCGATCTTCGTGAGCGGGGTCACTTTCTCTTGGGCCTTCCGCTGTTCGACGAGCTTCTTGGCCTGATCGACGCGGGCCTTCGCGGCTTCGGCCATCGCCCGACGGGCTTCGAGTTGCTTCGGGAACCGCTCGGCATCCTTTTCGGCCGATGCGAGTTCGACCTTCGCGCCATCGACGGCCGCAATCGCTTGGAGGAGGCGAAACTTCGCGGTGGAATCGTCGAGCCGAAGGATTTCATCCCCTTTTTCGAGGGGTTTGTTTTCCCGGGCCGACACCTTCATCACGCGCCCCGCCATGCTCGGTTCGAGCGAAACGACCATGCCGGAGGCATCGACGCGGCCCGTGCAGATGACGTCGAGATCGCCGGCGGGAGCGGCGCCCGTCGGCGGCTCCGGGCGGCTCAGGTACCAGCCGACGCCGGCGATGGGCCCGAGCAGCGCCGCGAGGAGGAGCCAGCGCGTCCAAGCCGGCGTTCGGCGCTCTTCGGCCATTTGCGGAAACTCCCGAGTTCGCGTCAGCGGATGTTGTGAGCGGGATCGACGCCTTGCACGGAGCGGAGCGCGGCCAGCCCCGCGAGGAGGGCCATGGCCATCGTGATGGCCGCCGCGCCGACGACGACGTACGGGTGCAGCGTGACTTTGATGCCGATCGCCGTGGCGATCTCGGCCATGATGAACGAGACCGGCGCGGCGACGACGAGGCCGAAAAGCCCGACCCAGAACGACTTCGCGATGACGGTCGCGCGCAGCCGCCACGCGGGGATGCCCATGGCCCGGAGCGTGGAGAATTCGCGCTGACTCGCGGCCATCGCCGCGTAAAGGGTTTGGCTCGTGACGACGGCCCCGACGAGCAGGCCGAGCATCGCGGTGAAGGCGATGGCGATGCCGGCTTTCGTCGTCGTCAGCCAGTGCTTGCGCGAACGGAACGAGAACTCCTCGGAATCGAATGCCGACATCTGGTCGTACTTCTTCAGCCGCTGCTTCACAATATGCGCGTCCTCCGGCGATCTGCACTTCGCGAGGATGTAAGTGCAGTCGCCGACGCGCTCGCGGGCCAGCACACGGCCCGTTTCGAGAGAGCAAAAGATATAAGGGCCACCGAGCGACTTGTACCCGTGCACGAGCCCCACGATCCGCACGAGGCGGCCGGCGATCTCGCCCTGGTCGCCGATCCCGCGGATGCCGAGGCGACCGAGTTCGGATTCGTCCACGACGATGGTGTTCGGCTCCATGAGCTTCACCATCAGCTCGGGATTATCTCGGAGCTGCGCAACGGCGCCGAGGGATTCCCCATCGAGCTTGCTGCCGACGATGAGGCAAACGGCCGGGCTGGAGGGGGGCGCGTTGCGGTCGATCGGTCGCCACATGGAGAACGAAATGATCTGCGGTTCGGCGCGGACGACTTCGGGCTGGCTCGCGACGCGGGCGATCCAGCGTTCGGGGATCTTCTGCCCGAGATCGACGCTCTTCACGCCGGGGGAGCCGACCCAGACATCGGACGTGGCCATATCGACGGGGACGGACATCATCGAGAGGAGGCCGACGACCAAGCCGCCTTGGACGACGATGAGGATCGCGCTGAAGGCGACGGCGAAGATGGCCGGCAGGAACCGCTGGCGTTCGTACCAAATCGTGGCGAGGGCGAAATCCATCCCCGCATTCTGCGGATTCGCAAAGTGTTAAACAGGCCGAAAACCGCGCGGTGCCCGCCGCGTTGAAGCTGCGGCGGGCACGCTGTCGGTTATTCGGGCTTCCGACTCAGCGGGACTTCGACGCGAGGATCGCCGGGTCTTTGAGTGCGGCGACCAGCTTCGGGAACGATTCCGTGAACGCTTCGCCGGAGCGGACGATCACGCGCTTCGTCTCGGAGACGGGCCGGCCATCGACCATGACTTCGGCCTTGAGTTCGTAGAAGAAGCTCTGGCCGTCGACCAAATCGGGCGTGTGGAAGTTGCGGCTCGTGCCCTCGCCCTTCGTGAGCTGGCCGTCGACGTAGAGCTTGGCTTCGGCCGGGACTTCGATGGTGAGGCGGGCCGGGGCGGCGTCGGGCTTCGTGCGCGCCGCTTCGAATTCCATGCGCCGGCTCGGGGCCGCGGAGCCGACGATGACGGGGCTGCCGTAGCCACCGTGGAAGTCGCTGCCGTAATACATCGCGCCGCCGTAGCCACCGCCACCGTAGCAGGCGCTGCCGAAGCAGGACGAGCCGTAGCACGAGCTGCTGTAGCAACCGCTGCACGACGAGCGCCGCGAGCCGAAGAGGCCCGACATGCGCGAGCGCAGGCCCAGGAACCCGCTGCCACTCCCACCGCAGCAACCGGTGCAGGAACTGTAGCAGCCCGAGTAGTCCCCGCCGCAGCAGCCCGTGCTGTAGCAGCCGCCGGACATCATCACTCCGCCGAAGCAGCCGGTGCTGAAACAGCCCGTGTAGGGCACCGCCATCATCGGGGCCACGACGATCGGCGGGGTCGCATCGGCAGAAGGGGTTCCACTCCCGGTCGCGAGAGCGGCCATCAAAACGATTCCGTACATCCGTTGCACCTCGGCGTTGCGACAAGTCATCCCCGGAGCGCCATGCTCGGGGAAGCTGAGGTACATAGTAAAATTCGAGGGGTTTTGCGTCAAACGCTAACTGGGTAAAATGGCGAAGATGGGTCGATTCAATTATTGCCATCCGCGCCAGCGGAATAACCAAGCCGCGAGGGTCATCCAAGCCGCGCCGAGACCGGCCGTGGCGAGGAGGTGGAACCAGTGCTTCGGCTCGACGCCTTGAGTCACGGCCGCATGCAGGATCAGCGGCCCGTGCGATTCGATGGCCACATACGAGAGGTACGGGATGCCGTTCGCGGAGCAGAGGAAGATCAGAAGCGAGACGCACATCAAGTAACACATTGAGCCCATGAAGGCGCTGCGCTGCGTTTTCGCCAGCGTGGAGACGGTCATGCCGATGCCGAGGAAACCGCTCGCCATGGCGACGAGGGCGAGCCAGAAGAAGAGCGTGTTCAGCACGGCGGGGTTGTAGATCCCCGCGAGGATCGCCGCGAGGCCGATCCCGGCCACGGGGTAGAACAGGAACTTGGCGACGACGAGTTCGGCCGGCGATGCGGGCGAGAGCGCTTGGGCGAGGAGCACGCCGCGCTCGCGCTCTTCGCAGTTGAGCGTCGGCAGCAGATAACAGCAGCAGAAGTAGAGCGCGAACACGACCATTGCCGTGGCGATGGCCGAACGGAAGTCGAGCGGACT
>Ga0136611_10004170_pt1 | contig 10113 bp, 9 predicted proteins | sample AntDrymUQ2232306_2_FD_106645 | JGI IMG/M metagenome (GOLD analysis project Ga0136611, IMG submission 106645) | Polar desert sand microbial communities from Dry Valleys, Antarctica - metaG UQ223 (23.06) | ecosystem: Environmental > Terrestrial > Soil > Desert | place: Antarctica: Dry Valley... | reverse complement strand
GAGGAACAGCACTGCATGATCTGTCATCCTGAGCCGCAGCGAAGGATCGCCTGGCGTTAGCGATTGACGCGCGTCGATCGGTATCCGAGCGCAACAAACCTCTCTATATCCCCTCTCGTCCAAACGCTTGATGCACATTACTTGGCAGGATCCGCGTCCGGTTGCGGGAATCGGCACTGGGCTTGGCAGCGGAACCCGGAGATTCTCCTTGATATTGCTGGCCTCCGGCTAATGTGCATCAAGCGTTCTCAGGGGAGGAGTTTGCGGAAGCGGAGCAGTTTCTCCCGTCGCGGTATCCTTACCCCCAAACATTCAACCGCGCATACTGAAGGAGGATCGATGACCAGCAGCATGACACCGACGACCAGCGTTGCCCTTGAGCAACTGATCGCATCGATCCGCGCCATCGTCGAGTCAGAGTCCGACCCAACGCTGATTGGGGACGTCGTCGCCGTCGCGCTCGTGCCGATCCTGGGCGACACGACGCTGCTGACTGAGGCACAGCTCGAACCTGACCCGGTCCACTACCGCCAGCACATCCTGCATGTCGAGCCTGATGGCAGCTTCTCGATTGTCGCGCTTGTCTGGCTGCCGGGTCAGGAGACGCCGGTCCACGACCATGTCTGCTGGTGTGTCGTCGGCGTCCACCTCGGCGAGGAGCACGAGACCACCTACGATCTGGCCGGTGGAGAGGGCGACCCGCACCTGATCGTCAGTGGCCAGCCCGTCAACCTGAACGGCTCGGTCGCGGCCCTCGTCCCGCCTGGCGACATCCACAAGGTCGCCAACGCTGGCGCTGGCCTGGCTGTCTCGCTCCACATCTACGGCGCGAACATCGGCCTGCTCGGCTCCAGCATCCGCCGCCGCTACGACCTGGACGTGCGAACGGCCTAACTTGAGAGCACCGCGGTTTGAGAGGTGAACTGGAGCTGCTCGCGAACCTTCTGGCTGCCGACAAACGCAGATAGATATGTCTGAGGGACCACGCCTGAAGTTGACGTGCGTGACGGCACGGTTTGCGCGGACGAAACGAGGAGGTTGCGCGTGTCGACGGACATTCTCGAACTCGACGGTGAGGCTGCTGCTCGCCTCCTCCGCCGTCAGGACGAACTTCAGGCCGACGCTCGACAAATCGTGCGGGATCTGGATCTGTTGGCGCTGCTTGCGCAGGCCGGTCCGGTCGTTGAGCATGGAAGTGCCCTGACCGGCTTGATGACCTGTCCAGACCTCGATATCAGTGTCACGAGTCCCAACCTCGATCCAGAGCGGGCCTACGAGATCATGAACCCCTTGCTGAAGCACTCACGTACGACGATGGTGCGCTACACAAACGAAACGGGGAAGCGGAGCTTTTCCGGCTCGCCGCAAGACGAGCGGCTCTTCTTCATGGTCTACTACGAGCACTCAAATAGCGTCGTCTGGAAGCTTGATATCCCGTTCTGGCTGTATCCGGAGCCGCGTGGTGATGCGGAGTACCATGCCCAGATCACCGCCCGTCTCACACCCGAGACTCGACTGGCAATCCTCTGGCTGAAAGACCTCTGGCACGCATCGCCCGTTTATCCTGTCGCGGTTGGGAGCGTCGATATCTACGACGCGGTGCTGAACCACGAGGTGCGAACTCCCGAGGCGTTCGACAACTAGCTCCGCGCACGCGGCAAGCCGATCTTAAGCGAGGCAGCACAGGTTCGCGTCAAAGCCCGCGACGTGTAATCCCACTTGACAGCAGACACGTCATCCTAAGGGCGCATCCGTGGATCCAGCAACTCACGCAGTCCATCGCCCAGCAGATTGAGCGACAGGACAACGATCATGATCGTCGCGCCGGGGAAAATCGCCATATGCGGCGATTCGCGCAGGTAGTTGCGCGCGTCCGAGAGCATCGAGCCCCATTCCGGCGTCGGCGGTTGTGCACCGAGGCCGAGGAAGCTGAGTCCGGCAGCCGCCAGGATAGCGATCCCGACAGCGAGGGTGCCGAGCACGACCACCGTTGAGACGACGTTGGGCAGGATATGCCTACCGATGATTCGCCACGACCTGGCCCCGACCGCGCGGGCGGCGACGACGTACTCCTCTTCCTTGACGGACAGTGTCGCGCCGCGCACCGTTCGGACGAAGGCCGGGATGAACTCGATCCCGACGGCGTTCATCACATTGTTGATACTCGGCCCGAGGATCGCCACGATCACCAACGCCAGCAGGATGCCGGGGAAGGCAAGCAGCACGTCGATGACGCGCATAATCACGGCGTCGATCCAGCCGCCCACGAATCCGGCGACCATGCCGAGCAACGTGCCGACCACCGCGCCAATCACCACAGCCAGAATGCCGACGCGCAACGAGACCCTGCCGCCGTAGATGACGCGGCTGAAGGTGTCGCGTCCGACTTCATCGGTACCCATGATGTGTTCACTGCTCGGCGACAGCCGGCGATCGTTGACGATCTCACGCGGATCGTATGCAGCGATCAACGGCGCGAATATCGTCATGAGCACCACGATCAGCAGCAACGACCCACCGACAAGCGTCCCGTACTGGTACCGAACCCGACCGAGGAGCTTTCTTCCCGCCGAACGACGCGCCCGGAGCGGAGACAAGATCACGGGGGCGTTACCTGTGTGTACGTCTTGCATTTCAGCCATCTCAACGGTACTTAATGCGTGGATCGATGAACCCGTACAGGACATCGACGAGCAGATTGACACCAACATAGATCAGCGCAGCCACCAGCACAATCCCCTGAATCTGCGGCAGGTCGCGCGCGTTGATCGATGTCACCGCGAATCGACCTAACCCTGGTCTGGCGAACACCGACTCGACAATCACGGCGCCAGCCATCAAGCCACCGAACTGCAAGCCGATGATCGTGATGACGGGAATCAGCGCGTTCTTCAACACATGAGCCGTCATGACGGTACGCGCGTGTAAGCCCTTAGCGTAGGCGGTCCGCACGTAGTCCTTGCGTAACTCTTCAAGGAGCGCGGAGCGGGTGATGCGCGCCAGCACCGCCGCCGCCGGGGCAGCCAGTACCACGGCGGGGAGGATCAGCGGTTTGATTCCCGATCCACTGGCGACGGGCAGCCAGTCGAGCCGTAGCGAGAAGATCAGGATCAGGACCAGGCTTGAGAAGAAGGTTGGCGTCGATATCCCGACCAGGACCAGCCCCATCGACAGGAAATCAACGACCTTGTGGGTTGCCGTCGCCGCCATGATGCCGACCGAGACACCCACCAATGTCGCGAGGACGACGGCAGCGGTCATCAGCTTCAACGTCGAGGGAAGGTACAGCCAGATCTCGGACAGGACTGGCTGGCGGCTTCGGATCGATGTCCCGAGGTCGCCCTGGAGCGCGTTCCAGAGAAAGTCGAAATACTGGATGTGCAATGGCTTGTCGAGTCCGAGCTGCTGCCGGATGCGCTCGACATCATCGCCGCTCGCCTGGGTGCCGAGCATGATCGCGACAGGATCGCCTGGCACGAGATGCGTCATCGCGAACGTCAGAATGGTGATGCCGATCAGCACCGGCACGAGCTGAACGATCCGTTTCAGGATATAGAGTCCCACGTGCCCTGCCTCCTCGGAGCCGCCTGATTCGCCCACTCAATGGACGTGGCGCCGGAGGACCGGCGCCACGTCCAACGCGCGCTATAGATCCGTGAGGTAGGCCTCGAACAGGTGCATGTGTCCTTCCGGGTGAACGACGTGTCCGGCAATGCGCTTCTCCACCCCGTAGGTGGTGGACGCCGCCCAGAGCGGCACCCAGATCGCATTGTCAACGATGTGCTTCTGGATGTTCTCGTAGATCACCAACCGCGCGTCCGGATCGATTTCCAAACGTGATGCATCGATCAGTGCGTCGAGGTCGGGGTTACTGTACTGACTGAGCGTCAGCCCTGAACCGATATTGTCCGAATGGAACCAGAGGTGGACGATATCGGGGCTGGCGTAGGAGTAGCCAATGATACTCACCTCGTAGTTACCGGCCTTGAGATCGGCGAGCAGCGTCGTGGACTCGAACGTCTGGATCTCCATCTCGATCCCGAGCGCGCTCAGTTGTGACTGGATCAGCAATGCTGCCTTGCTGGCTGGCTCCGCGCCGCTGTGGACGAGCGTGAAGGTGAACGGCTCGCCGTCCTTCATGAGGGTGTCGCCGTCAAGTTCCCATCCGGCCAGCGCGAACGCTTCCATCGCCATGTCCGGATCGTACTGATAGGCGTAGTCAACGATCCCCGGCCAGTAGCCTGGGATTGACTCCGGCAGAGGACCATAGAGCAGCGTACCGTAGCCTTCCAGGCCCGTCTCAAGGAGAGGTTCACGTTCGAGTGCGTGGTTCATCGCCTTGCGCACGTTCAGATCATCGAACGGCGGACTCGTGACGTTGAATTCGATGAATGATGCGCCTGGCCGGAAGAACTCGATCGTCTCGAACTCTCCGCTGTCCTTGATACGCTGGATATCTGGCTGGGGAATTTCGATCTGATTGACCTCGCCAGCCTCAAAGGATGTTACCAACGTTTGCGCTTCGGGCAGGAACCGGAACTGAATTGTCTCGATGTACGCCGCGCCGTCGTGCGAGAAGCTTGGTCCCCAGTTGTAGTCGGGGAACCGCTCGACAACGATCTGGTTAGCTGCCTGCCACTCGACGAACTTCCATGGCCCGGTGCAGACCGGGCTGCGGCCGAACTGGTCGCCAGCGGCAGCGGCCGCCTCGGCACTGATGACGCAGCAGTCCGGATGCGCCATGTTGTCGAGGAAGATGGCGAACACTTCACTGTGCTTGAACTCAAGGGTCGCGGCATCGATAGCGGTGATCGTGTCGATCGGACCGAGCTGGCCGATCGTGATCGCGGAGACAGTTGCCGGATCGAGCGCACGATCGTAACACGCCTTAGCCGCGGCGGCGTCGCACGTTGCGCCGTCGTGGAACAGGACTCCATCCTGGAGGGCAAATGTCCAGATCAGCCCATCGTCCGAAACCTCATAGCTCTCGGCGAGACCGGGGCCGAGCACGCTGTCCATGTCCTTGGCGACCAGCGTGTCACCAATGTAGCGAAGAACGACGCCGGCAACGTACGCGCCGGTCTTGTGCGCATCAAGCGTGTCCGGCTCCTGGGCGAGCACGACGGTCCAGGTTCCGCCGGTAGCTGGCTCACCGTCGGTCGCCCCGGTCGCCGTGGTCGCTTCACCACCGCTGGCCGTCGTCGCCTCCGGAGAACCTGATGCAGCCGTCGCTCCACCAGTAGCGGCGGTTGCCCCGACATCATCTTCATCGTCGTCACCACCACATGCAGCCAGCAGCGGCACCCCGAACGCCATCACTCCGCCGAGGGCGCCTGCCCGCATCAACCATCGAGCGACGCGAGAGTCGGACATCCATCGTGTTCAACCCTGGGAAACCAGCAGTCTCATCGTGATACCCCACCACTACTTCTCCGTTCTTCCGACGTGAATACACCGGCAACGAACACTCTGACGATCGCCACGATCGGGTTTTCGTCTGGAATGGATGGAGCCGACGGCCAATCGACATCACCCGGCCAGGCCAGGCATGGCCCGAACTTCCCGGACGGACGATGCAAGCCCAGGTCCGCGACGCAACACCGACACGTTCGGGAACCCAAAGGTAGCGTAAGTGCTGTCTACGCCGGGTATCTCACGCCAGGCGTCGATGCGATGCGCTCATCGAGCAGGGTTCTGAACGGTGATCGACCCAGAATCATGTCGGATACAGCCGCAGGCGACCAGAGTGGCGGGACACTAGCATGGGTTGTTGTGGAGTGTCAACACATGGAGATGGAAATGAAAGAGGAAGCGCAGGTCGCCCCACGTCGTGTCTGCCCTTCCAGTAACTGAGACAACCGATGGTTGATGGATATGTCCCTACGAGCGCTGGAAACCGCCCTCGGAGTGGATGACCTGGGCGGTGATCCATGCTGCGTCAGGGCTGGCGAGGAAGGCGACTAGCCGGGCGATGTCGTCGGGCTGGCCGAGCCGGCCGGTTGGGAACTTCGGGAGCAGCGCGGCGGCGATGTCTGGCGTCATCCAGCCGGAATCCGTCGGGCCGGGATTGACTGCATTGACGGTAATGCCCTTCGCGGCAACGCCCGCTGAAAGCGAGACGGTGAACGCTTCGACCGCGCCTTTCGTGGCAACGTAGGCCAGTTCGCCGGGCATTGGGCCGATCGATTGACCCGACGTCAGATTAATGATTCGCCCACCCGGACCGTCCGGCCAGCGGCGCGCGAACTCGACCGACATCAGCGCCATTCCGCGAAGATTGACCGCATAGTGCGCGTCGAGCGTCGCCGCATCGAGCGATTCGTAGCCACCGTTGGTCGAGTAGGTCGCGTTGTTGACGAGGATCGACGGTTGCCCGAGACGGCTTGTCGCGATGTCGAGCACAGTCAGGTGTGTGTCCGGCTGTGAGAGATCAGCCTCAATCGCGACAACCGGGACCCCAGCCGCTTCAAGCTCGCGTTCGAGCGCGACGGGGCCGTCATCGTCCGCTCCCCACGCCATCGAGCGATCGTAGGCGGACCAGTGGGTGAAGCAGATGGCGGCGCCGTCTGCGGCCAGCCTGCGACAGATCGCCGCGCCGATCGCGCCGCGACGGCTGGCTCCGGTCACGATTGCGACTGGCGGATGTGTTCGTCCATTGCCCATGTGTGTTCCTTCCTGTCGGATCGCCGGGAACCAGCGACGATTCGCCAGCGTCACTATAAGCGTGGGCATAACGTCTGGCGCATGCAATCGGCGTGGCGTCTGTCTTGCGAAAGATAAGTCGGGTATTGCCGCGCTCCTTGTGAGCGTGGCGATTCGACGTCGCACAGCATCTGGGCCGCGCAAGGGATCTCGCGCGCTGGGCGCGTTCCGTCACAGGGAGACAAGCGATGAGTACCGATCTTCAGCGACAGCGAGTGGCACAGTTTCAACGCGAACGTGAACGCTACCTCCACGCCCGCCAAAAGGCGATCCAGCCGATGCTTGCCCCTGACCGTCGGTTGCTCTCGACGCGCTATCGCGTCCTGCCATTACTGCTGGTGACACCCTTCGCGCTCCTGTCCGTGGCCGGTGCGCTCGATCTGCTCTTCCTGATCACCGGCAATGGTTTCTGGACGACGCTCAGCTTCGCGATGATCCCTGCCGGCGTTGTTGGCTGTATCGCCACGCTGGCGATCGGACTGCGTGACTGGTTCGCGGCTCCGGTTGGTTCGCGGGTGCGAGGCGTCGGGGTCTGGTTCGCGATCGGGACCACGCTGGTTGTGATGATCTTCGCGCAGTCCTGGGTTGCCCGGTTCGGGATCGCCAGCGACGCAGGCGGTGTGGGCGTCGTCCTCGGCTTCATGGGGGCCGCGATCGCCCTCCTGACCGGCGGGTTGCTCGGTGAATATCTTGACCGTCTCGCCGCGCTCCAACCGCTGCCCGAGGCATCGGCCGCGCCAGTCGAGCACGCTACCGGCCCACAACGCATCGAGGAGATGATCGAACAGCGTCAGGTTGCCCACGCCTGACCGCGATGTAGCAGATGCTCGTCAGCGGCGTATCCGCCTTGCCGACCCGGCTCAACGCCCGCCGGCGCATCCATAGCGAGCCTGCGTCCTTTTCAGTTGCGTCATGGCTCCGGAGTGCAGTGCGAGCGCTATCAAGGCCGTCACTGGCTATAGTGTCCACTGGACGACAGTCCAGCCATAGGGCCACGTACCTGACATAACGTTGTCATCAGGATCATGCGCTGCACATTTGTTCCTTAGCGCGTCCTCTATCCGAGCACGGCAGCGGCCCAGCAGGACGCCGAGCCGCAGCGAGCCGTATCGCGCGTCGACACCTCCGCAGGGTAGAAGCGGTTACACTGTGACCCGCTGGTAACGGGGGAGGGGATATTCGTGGAGCGCAGGGCGTTCTTGCAGCAGTTTTCCGGTCTGATGGATGCGCTCGACGACTGGCACGAGTCGTGGGGACCGAGTGGCGCCGATCCGGCGGTCACGGTCGCGCCGGAGCGAGTTCATGCGGTCCTTGGAGATCTCTCCGAACGGTTGCGTGACAACTTCCCGTATGGCCATCCACGCTACGCCGGACAGATGCTGAAGCCCCCGCATCCGGTAGCTGTTCTGGCCTACGCAACGGCGATGCAGATCAATCCCAACAACCACGCGCTCGACAGCAGCATGGCGACCTCGCAGATGGAACGTGAGGCGGTCGCTGCCCTGGCCCAGATGTTCGGATACGGCGCCGCGCACCTCGGTCACCTGACCGGCGGGGGAACGATCGCCAACCTCGAAGCGCTCTGGGTCGCCCGTTCGCTGCACCCTCATAAGGCAATCGCCGTCAGCGATCAGGCGCACTACACGCACGCACGCGCCTGCGAGATCATCGGCGTCCGGTTGGTGACGATCGCGTCGGACGATCGCGGTCGGATGGACCTCAGTTCTCTCCAGGAGGCGCTGACGACCGGCAAGATTGGCACCGTCGTCGCGACGACTGGCACGACGGGGCTCGGCGCGGTCGATCCGGTCCACAAGATCGTCCCGCTGGCACGTGCTGCCGGGGCGCGGGTGCATGTCGACGCTGCCTACGGCGGATACTTCAGTCTGTTGGCGAAGCACGACGACCCAGCAATCGACGCGAGGCCATTCCTGGCGGTCGCCGAATCAGACAGCGTCGTCGTCGATCCGCACAAGCATGGGCTACAGCCGTATGGCTGCGGCTCAGTCCTCTTCCGCGATCCGGCGGTCGGACGCTTCTACGTCCACGATTCGCCGTACACGTACTTCACATCCGACGAGCTACACCTCGGCGAGATCAGCCTCGAATGCTCGCGCGCTGGTGCGGCGGCGGCGGCGCTCTGGGCGACGATCGAGTGCCTGCCGCTCGAACCAGACGGCGGGATGGGCACAATTCTGGCGAAGGCACGAGCCGCAGCGCTCCGCTGGGCAGACTTGATCCGCGACAGCCAGCGGCTACGCCTCGTTGTCGAGCCGGAACTGGACATCATCAACTTCTACCCGGTCCCGGACAGCGCAGGAACGATCCGCGCAAGCGACATCAGCGCGCTGACCGACCACGTCTTTCGCACACTGATGGATGATCCCGATGACCCGATCTTCCTCGCCAAGCTCATCGTCACGTCCGAACTGCTCGCGGCGCGCGACAGGACGATCGAGTGGGACACCCCAACCGTTACCGTCCTGCGCAGCGTCCTGATGAAGCCGGAACACCTCGCCTGGGTGCCACGCCTGCACGCCGCCGTCGAAGGGGTGCTCGCGTCCAGAACGACCTGACAGAAGACGGAGACCATGCCTGTGGAGCATCGCATCGAGATCGGTCGCATCTGCCGACTGCAAATCCAGACCAGCAGTCTGAAGGCGGGGCCACTGCGTGGTCGGTACTATGATCCCGCACCGTTACGGGAAGTTTCCTGGCTGGATATGAACATCGACGGCGCGGTGGCCATCGTAGACGATATGTCCACGCTCGATGTTCATAACATGACCCACCCTGCCACCAAAAACCGATCAGGCATCAACGCCATCTCGGTCGGGTTCACCACCCACTACGATCGCATGCGTGAACGGCTCGACAACCATCTCATGGACGGCATCGCCGGAGAGAACATTCTGGTTGAAACCAACGTTGCAGTCACACTCGACCAGGTCAGCGGCGGAATGCTGATCGAAGGCGACGACGGACGCAGGATAGCGTTGACAGATATCAGCGTCGCCCATCCTTGCGTTGAGTTCAGCCGGTTCGCGCTTGATGACCGCAGCGCGCCGCCGCTGGCCGTTTCGGAGACGCTGCGCTTTCTCGACAATGGGCTGCGCGGCTACTATGCGGCAGTGCATTCGCTCCAGCCGCTGCGGGTGGAGTTGGGCGATCGGCTGTTCGCCATTCGTCACGAATAGCCGCATATGAAAGGGGCAAACAACATGCCACGACCAGAAGAACGCGGAGTTCCAAGCAATTGGGGCCGATGGGGAGATGACGACGAGCGCGGGACGGCCAACCTGCTTTCGGAGGACGGTGTGCTGGCAGCGTCACAACTGATCGGTCGTGGCAAGGTCTACTCGCTGGCCGCGCCGCTCTCGCCCGATGGACCGAACCTGCCGACGCGCCGTC
>Ga0136611_10004169_pt1 | contig 10115 bp, 8 predicted proteins | sample AntDrymUQ2232306_2_FD_106645 | JGI IMG/M metagenome (GOLD analysis project Ga0136611, IMG submission 106645) | Polar desert sand microbial communities from Dry Valleys, Antarctica - metaG UQ223 (23.06) | ecosystem: Environmental > Terrestrial > Soil > Desert | place: Antarctica: Dry Valley... | reverse complement strand
TACCGGCACTGATCGCTCTTTCGCACCCTTTCCCAGCACCCGTACCAACCCACGGTCCCAGTCGATTCCAGTTTGAGTGATTCCAATCAGTTCTGATGCTCGAATGCCACTATCGAAGAGCAGCAGGACGATCGAAAAGTCACGTGCTCCGTTCGACCGTTTGGTGTCGCACGTCTTCAGCAGTTGGTCGATCTGGCTAAGCTCGAAGACTTCGTAGTCCGTCTTAGGGATCATCGGAACAGGGATTCGCTGAGTTGGGTCTTTTTCGATGAGTTCCTCGCGCACCCCCCAAGCAAACAGACCCTTCAACGATCGGACCTTGCCGGCTATGGTTGGTGGTGCGTATCGCTCTTGGAGCGCGATGATGTACTCGCGGATGATGCGAGCGGTGATCCGTTCTGTATCCGTGGATCGGCTTTGCGAGGTTAGGTACTTCTCGAAGTCGGTGACGTACTGCCGATACCAACTAATCGTCCTTGGACTTCGGTTAGCTGAACGACAATAAAGCAAGAACTCGTCGAGAAGGTCTTGAAGTAGCACTGGAACCCCTTTCGAGACCGGCTTGGCCGGCTCTGTTAGGGGTACGAATCGTATGCTCACTAGGGGTCTGAAGCGGAGTCGATTGGCCGGTTTTCCGCATCAGATCAAGGAAACTGCCGAGTATGAAACCACGACGGATTTTCAGTCGTATGCTCTACCGACTGAGCTACCTCGGCGTGTGTTTGGCTGCGAGTCGCCGGATCTGGTGCGGGATGCGGGTGGGCGATAGAGGGCTCGAACCTCTGACATCCACGGTGTAAACGTGGCACTCTACCAACTGAGTTAATCGCCCATGCACATCGCCATCGCCACTTACCAAAAGCGAATCATATGGTGCCCAGGAAGGGACTTGAACCCCCACGCCCTTGCGGGCACTAGCCCCTCAAGCTAGCGCGTCTGCCTATTCCGCCACCTGGGCAAGCTATCCAGCCTGCGCTTGAACGCATGGCAGTATAGGAAATGCGGGGACTGAGTGTCAACCTTTTGATGGGACGCGTGATGGCTAACGGGAGACGTCCCACGTCCCACGTCCCACGTCCCACCAGCAGTAGTATCATCCTCAACAGCATACGAACTGGGGCATTCGGTCGGATAGGGGAGGGACAGATAGCAATGCGAGGGAAAGTTACGGTTGTCGGGGCTGGCAATGTCGGCGGGGTGGCGGCGCAGAAGCTGGCGGAGCGCGACTATGCCGATGTCGTGCTGCTCGACATTGTCGAGGGGATGCCGCAGGGCAAGTCGCTCGACCTGATGCAGTCGGGGCCGGTCATTGGCTACGACTCGCGGGTGACGGGCGCGAACTCGTACGAGGACACGGCTGGCTCGGATGTGGTGGTCATCACCAGCGGTGTCGCGCGCAGGCCGGGCATGAGCCGTGACGATCTGCTGCGGACGAACATGGGAATCGTCCGCAGTGTCACCGAACAGATCGTCGCACAATCGCCGGACACGGTTATCATCGTCGTCTCTAACCCGCTCGATGCCATGTGTCATGTCGCGTTCGAGGCGGCAGGCTTTCCACGCGAGCGCGTTATCGGCATGGCCGGTGTGCTTGACGCGGCCCGGTTTCGCACCTTCATCGCGATGGAGCTTGGCGTGTCGGTCGAGGATGTCCAGGCGTTGGTACTCGGCGGTCACGGCGACACGATGGTGCCGCTGCCGCGCTTCACGACGGTTTCCGGCATTCCCATCACCGAACTGATGTCCGAGGAGCGCATTCAGGCGCTTTCCGAGCGCACGGCCAATGGTGGCGCCGAGATTGTCGGCCTGCTCAAGACCGGCTCAGCGTTTTACGCACCCGGCAACTCTGCGGTGCAGATGGTCGATTCGATCGTGCTCGACAAGAACCGCGTGCTGCCCTGCTCCGTCTATCTTCAGGGCGAGTACGGCATCGACGGCCTCTACGTCGGCGTGCCGGTCAAGCTCGGTGAGGGCGGACTGAAGCAGATCATCAAGGTGAAGCTGACCGACGAAGAGTCAGCGGCGCTGCACAAGTCGTCCGAGTCCGTGCGCGGGCTGGTTGACGCGATGAAGAATCTCTAGGGACCGGTACGGGATCGGGTAGATGACCGGGCGGGAGTGGGATAATCCCGAGCGGATGCTGAGCGTCGACGACGCGCTGGAGCGCATCCTGGCGGAATTTTCCCCGCTTCCGCCCGTTCGTGTCTCCCTTCTCGACGCGCTGGGACTCGTGATCGCCGATGATGTCGTGTCCTCGATCAATGTCCCACCGTTCCGCAACTCGGCCATGGACGGGTACGCAATCAGGTCGAATGACACCTCCCGCACGCCAGTAACACTCGCGGTCATCGAAACAATCGCGGCTGGTTCGCTACCGGAGCACGCGATTGGCGCAGGCCAGGCGGCGCGCATCATGACCGGCGCTCCGTTGCCCGCTGGTGCTGACGCTGTCGTTCGCTTTGAAGAAACCGATGAGACACGTCGGGCAGCCGATGATCGCGCCTCGGTGACGGTCCGGCGACAGATTGCCCCTCGTGAGAATGTACGTGAACCGGGTGAAGACATTCAGCGTGGCGACCGCGTCATCCACATGGGTTCGCGCCTGCGCCCCGCAGATATCGGCCTGCTGGCGTCGCTCAACATCTCCGAGATTATGGTTCACCGTCGGCCACTCGTCGCCATCCTTTCGACTGGTGACGAGGTCGTCGATCTCGGCCCTGATCTGAATCCCGGCCAGATTCGGAATAGCAACTCGTATAGCGTTGCGGCGCTAATCCTGCGCGAAGGTGGTGTCCCGCTGCTGCTCGGCGTGGCCCGCGATACCACTGACGATCTGCGAGATCGACTGCATGCTGCGGGGGAACCGGACTTCTACGTGACATCTGGCGGCGTTTCGGTTGGTGATTACGACATGGTGAAGGATGTACTCCGCTCTGAGGGATCAGTGGATCTGTGGCAAGTGCGCATGAAGCCCGGGAAACCGCTCGCGTTCGGGACAATCGGGCAGACGCCGTTGCTCGGTCTGCCTGGCAATCCCGCCGCAGCAGTCGTCTCGTTCGAGCAGTTCGGCGTACCTGCGATCCGCACGATGCTTGGTCGGGACGACGTGCGCCTGCCCGAGGTGCGCGCCACACTTTCCGAAAGCCTTCGTAATCCTGGCCGTCGGCGTCATTTCGTGCGGGGTATCGTTGATCGGGCTGCTGGCGAATATGTTGCGCGACCCGTTGGCGGAAAGGGATCAGCGGCACTTACGCCAGTCGCGCGCTCGAACTGCTTCATTATCGTGCCCGAGACGCGCGATGTTGTGGAGGCGGGAGACAGCGTGGAGGTGCAGATGCTTGACGATTTGTACCGGTAGTCAACCACGCACGAGTTACCGAGCAACGATGACCACAGTGCCTGGTGGTGCGCCGACCCGTATCGTGCTGATTGACCCCGCAGCCTTGTGGTCCCGAGTAATGCACCACAGTGTTTTTGTCGTCAGATGTCCCGCGAAGTAGGGACGGGTTTCACCCAGGACGCCACCAGCAAACCGGCTGGGAAACCCGTCCCAATGTTGGCGTAGCACCGCATCTGTGGGCCACAATCGTCGGTCCATGTTGGCACCGGGACGGGTTTCCCAGCGCCGCTGAGCCACATCGGTCGGTGAAACCCGTCCCTACTTCGGAATCCGATGGGGGACCGATTTACTGTGGCGCTCCACTGAGGGGAACGGAGAGGAGTGGAAGAACCCAACGGTTCAATGCTGAACTACGTTAGCGGGACGCGCGCCGCTCAGGTCCTTCGACTCCACGTCGTTCCGCTCAGGATGACAAGGCTACGCGGTCAACGGCGTTCGATTCGCGCTGGCGATGTAGTTGTCGGTGATGACGGTCTCGTTGCCGGTCACGCGCGCCCCATGTGGGACGCCGCCGGGGATCACCGCGACCTGACCGCCGCGAAGCACGACGCGTTCTCCCGCGACCGAGAATTCGATCTCGCCCGAATGGATGACTGTGAGTTGTTCCTCCGGGTGCTGATGAATTGGGAAGACGCAACCAGGCTGATAGGTGTACCGGACGATAGTGCTCGTCGTGCTGACGATCTCCTGGCGGGTGATGCCGGGGTAGACCTCCATCGCCTCGACGTTCTCCCAGCTCAATACTCGGCTCATGCTGATCGACCGGTTCTCGGTGTGAGTCGGTAGACGTGGTTCACGAGCGTGCCAATCAGCGCAATATCGATGGTCACGGTGTCTCCTTCTTCAAGGGTGAACTCGGACGGCGGTACAATGCCCGTTCCGGTTAGCAGGACCGCGCCGTGCGGGAAGTCCATCGCCGCGAACATGCAATCGCCAAGTTCTTCGAGCGACCGGCGCAGTTGGTTGGTCGACGTTTCACCAGACCAGTGCTCGCGACCATCGCGCTCGATTGCCACGCGAATGGCGAGGTCAAGCGGGTCGATCTGACCGGCGGGGACGATCCACGGCCCCAGCGCGCAACTGGCGATGTATATCTTCGCCTGCGGGAGATAGAGCGGATTCTCGCCTTCGATTGAGCGCGATGAGACATCGTTCCCGACCGTGTAGCCAGCGCTGCGACCGTGTGCGTCGAAGACGACGGCGAGTTCTGGCTCTGGAACGTCCCAGGTTGAGTCATGCCGGATGGCGACCGCGCCGAATGGGCCGACGCATCGTTCCGCCGTGGCTTTGAAGAACACCTCGGGCCGCTCGGCGTCGTAGACGCGCTGGTACACGTCCTCCTGCGTCGATTCTTCCATCCGTGCGTCCCGCGACCGCAGGTAGGTGACGCCAGCCGGCCAGATATCCTGACGATCGACCGGCGCGTGTAGCGTCACATCGTCAAGTCCAAAGGTGAGTGTCGCGGTCTCACGCGCTGCCTGAATCGCGACGTTGCGGTCGATGGGTTCCATACGCAGCAAATCGGACAGCGAACCATGCATGGCTGCGACCGATTGTGAGTGCACGTCGACCCAGCCGAGCGCCGGTGCATCGTGCGCGCTTTCGCGGGCATGGAAATAGCAGAGTGCCGTGCTGAACTCGCTCTCCTGCAATCGTCGCCGACGATCCGCTGATCTACATCTTCGTGACAAGCGCGTCGTGGACGATGCGGCCACCGACGATCGTGAGTGCCGACGTTGTCTCTTTCAGCTCCTCGTCCCGAATCGTGAGGATGTCGCGGTCCAGAACAACTATATCTGCCAGCTTGCCCGGTGAGAGAGTGCCTTTGATGTTGTCTTCGAACGTGACCCAGGCCGCGTCGCGCGTGTAGGCCCGGATCGCTTCGACGCGGCTGATGCGCTCATCGGGGCCGAGCTCGCGCCCGTAAACCGTCTTGCGAGTTGTCGCGGCGTAGATGCCGACAAACGGATTGTGCGTCGTCACTGGGGCATCGGAGCCGAGCGCCAATGGGACACCAGCGTCCAGATAGGAGCGCAGCGGCATGATGCGACTCGCGCGTTCCGCGCCGAGACTCGTGACGAAGCTTTCACCGAGATTCGTCAGGAATGGGATCGTCGCGAGCGCCGGAATGCGATGCTCACGCATGAGTTCGAGTGCTCGGTCAGTCGGCAGATACGCGTGGTGGATGCGGTGGCGGATGGCGGGGTTCGGGTCACGCTCCTGCGCCTGCGCGTAGGCGCGTGCCACCAGCTCGATCATGCGGTCGCCACAGGCGTGGCAATCGACCGACCACCCCTGTGCGTGGCAGTAGGCGACGTGTGCAAACAGGTCGCGCTCGGAGACGACGAACTGTCCACGATTATCTGGCTCGCCCTCGTAGGGATCGAACATCAGCGCCGTGCGGTCTCCGACTCCTCCGTCCGGCATGAACTTGACCGTGTCCATGCGGAGCCACGGGTTGCCGTAGCCGGTGTAGACCGCCATGTCCTCGATGCGCCGCTCGATCGTCGCCTCATCGGCCTGCGTTCCAAAGCCCCAGCCGCCAACGCAGAGTGACACGCGCACCGTGAGATGCTCGCTTCCGAGCACGTTCTGATAGGCGTGGATCTGATTCGGAAACAGACCCGGCTCGGCAGCCGAGGTGATGCCGAGACGGTTGTATTCAACACAGGCGGTGCGGATGTGATGTTCGCGTTCAGCCATGGTGGTTACCGGGATGACATCCTGCACCAGCCGCTTGGCGCGGTCGCGGAAGACGCCACTCGGATCGCCGCTGTCTTCCCGCATGATCTTGCCGGAGTAGAGGACATCTGCCGGTGGGTCGGGCGTGTTGCGCCCGATATCGGAGGCGTGCAATGCGGCCGAGTTCGCCAGCAACATGTTCCAGACACGCTCGAGGACGACCGGATTGTTCGGCGCAACCTCGTCCAGGTCATGGCGATTCGGGAAGCGCTTGTCGCTGAGCAGGCTCTCGTCCCAGCCGCGACCGAGTATCCACGACCCTGGTGGTGAGGCCGTCACCCGCTCGGCGACCCGCTCCTTGATGTCGTCGATTGAGCGTGCGTCGTAGAGCTGAATCTCGTTCAGCACCTTCCCCATCGACATCAGATGGTTGTGCGTGTCGTTGATGCCTGGGATGACCCGCCGTCCAGCGAGCCGCCGAATCGCCGTGTTTGGTCCAGCCAGGGCTTCGACCGCCGCCGATGTCCCAACCGCCAGAACCTCGCCATCCTTGATAGCGAGCGCCTCCGCCTCGGGCAGGTCGTCGTCGAGCGTCAGGATGCGAGCGTCAGTCAGAATCAGGTCCGGAGCCAGATCGCGCATGAGCAGGTCAGTCACTGCGGTAGAGCCTTTCGCTTTCAATATCACCCATCACTCGCGTCCAACGACCGGCAGGATAACCCGCGACGGGTATTCGCGGGAGTGGTGAATCGTCTGCATGGCGCTGACCATGTCGATTGAGCGGCCCGGCAGCTCGCCGGTGTTCGGGTTGCGGTCGAAGCGGGGGAAGTTGCTGCTGGAGATTTCGAGGCGGATGCGATGACCGGCGCGGAACAGATTGCTCGTCGCGACGAGGTCAATCTCGTATTCGTATACGTCTCCGGGGTTGATGAGCGCGGGTTCGCTCATCGATGTGCGGTAGCGCGCGCGGATGATGCCGTCGTTCAGGTTCTGCGCCAGGCCACACGGATGCACGTCGACCAGCTTGGCCGTGAAATCGGTGTCAGACGCGCTGGACGATGCGTAGAGGACGACCTTGAGCGGTCCGGTTACTTCCGTGTCCTGCTCCAGAGCCTCGGTCGTGTAGACCAACACGTCCTCTCGCGCTTCCACGGCTCGCTGATCGTATGCGCCACCGAGCGTGAACACCTGGTTGCAGCAGAGTCCGCCGCCCATCGTCGGGACTGGATTGCGTGGGTTGTAGACGTAGCTGTCGGGCGGATCGCTTGACGGCACGTCGCGCGTGAGCTCTCCGTCGCCGTGCAGGGAGTTGGCGCAGCCATCCGAGTGCAGGAACCACTCCTGGAAGTCGGTTCCCGGCAGCGGCCATTCCTCCGCGGTGCGCCAGCGGTTGGCGCCCATGACGAAAACGCGTACCGGCGGCTCGCGCTCGATGCCGGTGTCAATGCCCCGCAGCCAGCGATCGTACCAGCGCAGATGGATTCCGCCCTCGTCGATCGCTCCGCCGGTCGAGCGCATCCCAAAGTCCAGCGCGCCGACCGGGTTGCCGGATTTCATCGCGCCGTGGTTCCAGGGACCGACCAGCAACTGATGAAGGTTCCTGTCGGCCTCCGACGACGCTGCTCGCATTCCGGTGAAGTTGTCGATTGTCCCGTTCAGAAAAATGTCATACCAGCCGCCGATGTTGAGTGCTGCTGGATTGATGATCGCGTGCGCCCTCGACACGTCGAGCGTTTCCCAGAAGTCGTCGTAACTGGGATGGGAAACCCACTCGTCATAGTAGCGCGAGAAGTCGTTGAAGATCGGGTGTCCGGCAAGCGGCAGGCGTTCGAACTCTGTATCGAGGTTGTCGGACGCGTCGTAGATGGCGTCGATCTCCGGCGCAGTCAGGTTCATACCATTGGCACGCAACGCGGTATTGATCGTCAACACCGACATCGTCCATGACAGGTTGAAGCCCAGCTCGAACGCGCCACCCTGATACACCCAGCCATGATGATAGTTCGACGCGGTGACGTATGGAACGATTGCCTTGAGCGCCGGATGACCGCTCATGGCCGCCTGCCATTGTGTCATACCAACGTAGGAGCCGCCGAACATGCCGATGTCCCCGTTGCACCACGGCTGCGCGATGAGCCACTCAAGTGTGTCGAACCCGTCAGCACGCTCGTGGACGAACGGCGTGAACGTCCCTTCGGAAGCGTAGCGACCTCTGGTGTCCTGCACGACGACAGCGTATCCAGCCGTCGCCGCCCGAATGACGAAAGGTGACATCCCGTTCGCGGACTTGTCGTACGGAGTACGAGTCAGCAGCGTCGGGAACGGTCCTGGCCCGGCTGGACGATAGACATCGGCATACAGCATCACGTCATCGCGCATACGCGCACTGACACTGCGATCCACGATTAGACTGACAGGGGCAGGCATCCGGCTACCTCTTTCGCCATTCATGCGATCTGCGTAAACTCACAGGCTCGGCCACGCGCTCGATTCGGACAGGTCCGCGCTGGCATCAAGATGATTGAGGCGCTCCAACCCGTCGATCAGGCGCTGTCGGCTCGTGCGGTCGAGGTCGCTCGCGAGCAGCCATGCCGCGCTCGCAAGATCTCCCATCACGACAGCTCCAGTCAACTGCTCGCCGAGCGCGCGGAGTCGCACCAGTTCTTCGTATTCGATCGCGACGGTCGCTTCGATCCACTCGATCAGCACGCCAGATGGCAGATCTCGAATGCCAGCGCGGTAGAGCCGGTCCGCAATGACCCGATACTCCTCAGCGGCTGCAAGTCCACGCATGCGCGCCTCAGCCAACGCCTGCCACGCGACAGCCACTGCATCTGGAGATAGCGACGATCGAACAATCCTGTTTCCACGTACACTCATGGATGGCAGTATAACGGTGGGAAGGCAGTAGGTTCTAGGCCATTGGTCGTAAGTCGGAGGTTCCAGGGGACGACAATGGAAATTGGCGATGAACCTGTTCACGATCCCTTGGAACTTACGACCTACGATCCACGGCCTCGACAAGGAGGATGAATGCGAATCGGTGTTGTGTTTCCGCAGACGGAGATTGGTCCGGATGTCGAGGTGGTGCGCGAGTACGCGCAGGTCGCGGAGTCGGTTGGATACGAGCATCTGCTGGTCTACGATCACGTGCTCGGCGCTGATACGGCCGATCGCCCGGAATGGCGCGGTCCATATCGGCTGAATCATCAATTTCATGAGGTGTTCGTGCTGTTCGGGTATCTAACTGGTGTGACGAACACGCTGGAACTGGTGACGGGGGTCGTCATTCTCCCGCAGCGTCAAACCGTCCTCGTCGCCAAGCAGGCAGCGGAGATCGACCGGTTGTCCAAGGGTCGATTGCGGCTCGGTGTCGGGATCGGTTGGAACGAAGTCGAGTACCAGGGACTCAACGAACGCTTCGACAATCGCGGGAAGCGGCTGGAAGAGCAGATCGATGTCATGCGCGCGCTCTGGACGCAGGAGTCGGTCGATTTCCAGGGTCGTTATCACACGATCCCGAAGGCAGGTATCAACCCGCTACCCGTCCAGCAGCCAATCCCGGTCTGGATCGGTGGCTACGCGGATGTTGTCATGCAGCGCATCGGGCGAATGGCCGACGGCTGGTTCCCGGGCGGACAACCGGGAGACGACCTCAAGCACAGCATGGAGAAAATCGCGAGTGCAGCTGACGCCGTCGGTCGAGACGTTTCAACGATTGGCATGGAAGGCCGCATCACGCTGCGGCCCGATGAGGAAGCGCTCTGGGTCGAGCAGACCGAGGCCTGGCGTGCCGCTGGCGCGACACATCTCTCAGTCAACACGATGGGCGCGGGACGCACGCCCACGCAACATATCGAGGCAATTCGACGCTATCGCGAAGTCGTCGGTTAGCGCATTGGTCCGCGACTGACCTATCAGCCTGGGGCCGCCAACGTCTTCTGAATAGTGCGCCACAGTGGATGTGCCACCCTGTTGTAGGGGCGGGTTTCTTCCCCGAACGTTGGGATGCGACCAATCTGTAACCCGCCCG
>Ga0136611_10004168_pt1 | contig 10117 bp, 11 predicted proteins | sample AntDrymUQ2232306_2_FD_106645 | JGI IMG/M metagenome (GOLD analysis project Ga0136611, IMG submission 106645) | Polar desert sand microbial communities from Dry Valleys, Antarctica - metaG UQ223 (23.06) | ecosystem: Environmental > Terrestrial > Soil > Desert | place: Antarctica: Dry Valley... | reverse complement strand
GGAGGCCGCTTCACCAGGAGAGCTGGATCTGTGTGGTGCCCGCGCGGCTCGCGCTTTCGGTACGTCAAGTTTGTCCGCGCGACGCTGCTTCCTTATCTGGTAGGGGTTATGACCGGGCCTCATTTAGTTCCCGGCATGGCTTTGATTTAGCCTACGTGCCGAAGACATCCGGAAAGGCGAGCGCGTCGAAGGGCTCGGCGGGGCTGCGCAGCTGGCCGGTGAGGGTGAGGAACCGGCCCAAGTCACTTAGGCCCCGCAGGCGCGTCCCGTAGCTGACGGCGGGGCGGGCGAGGTAACCCGCGAGCGTCGGCGAGCTCAGGTCCAGCTCCTCGGTCTCGTTCAGGAGCCGCGCGAGCCCGCCGGGCAGCGCCTTGGCGAGCGTCGATGCCTCGGGGAGGGCGTCGATGAACGCGTCGTAGAGTGGCCGTCGGCGCTCGTACAGGTCCGGCATCGCGTAGGCCAGGATGGTGGTGAGAGCCGGGGACGCGACCGGATCGTCGAGGCGGCGGAATCCTGTCGTCTCCAACCCCACGTCCAGGAAGGGGGAGATCGCCGCCTGCGCCCCGACGAGCTGCCGCGTGCGCAAGTCGGAGAGGCCGGCCCCCGGTGACCGCCCGACAAGCAGGCCATCGAGCGCGCGCGGGTCGCCGATCTCGCGGAGCGCGGCCATGCGCAGGATGCTGGCCTCGTGGCTCCCGACGCCCGGGACGGCGATGCGGTCCGGTGGCCGCAGGTCTTGGAGCCGGCGCACCTCGGGGCGGTTGGAGATGACGCCGATCGGCAGCTCCGAGACGGCGGCGAGGGCGCGCACGGGGACGCCCCCGTCTCGCAGCAACAAGAACGTGGTCGCGGAGCCGATGGCGACGTCGAGGCCGCCGGTCCGGAGCGCGTCGTGGACGGCATCCGCCGATGGGATGAGCTTCCATTCGACGTTGAGCTTGGGCACCCGGTCCTGAAGCAGCGCCCGTTCCTGCATGACGATGAGCGGCGCGTACGGCGCGTACATGAGGAGGTTGATGCGCAGCGCCAGGCCGCGCGGCGGCTCGCGGGTCGCGTAGCGCGCGGGCTGGCAGGCGGCGCTCGCGAGCAGCGCGCCGCCGAGACCGGCCAGGAACGCGCGGCGGTGCAGGCGCGACATTCCGGCTCGGGCGGCCGCCTGTCCCCGCGTCACGCCGACTCGGGTCGCTCGCTACGCCGGGCCTGCTTGCGGACGGTGACCGTGCCGGCCGGCGGATCGACGACGACCCAGTCGCCCGTCTCTATGGCCTCGACGGGGTCGGGCTCCAGGCGGTCCATCAGCGCCAGGTCGGCGAGCGCGGCGCCCTGGGCCATGATCGGGTTGGTGACGCCGAAGATGATGCCGAGCGGGGCGGTGCCGTGCTCCTTCATGTCCAGGAGCGCCCAGGCGGTCGCGACGCCGCCCTTGGCGGTCGGGTGGACCAGCACCTTGCCGACGACGCTCCGACCGTAGAGGTCGTGCGACTCGCGCGAGAACACGCCGGTCTTGCGGTTCACGTCGTAGCGGGCCGAGAAGCCGTGGCGCGAGACGAGCGCCTCGCCCTCGACGACCGGACCGATGCCCGCGTGCCCGCGGAGGACGATCTCGTCCTGACTCATGCTTGACCTCCTTAGCTGCGCGTGTCATTGGTGTCGGCGGTATCGGATTCTCGCTCACCGAGTAGATGACGGCAGCCTCGCCAACATGCTTGTCATCCTGAGCGAAGCGAAGGATCTACGGACTCACCAGCGCAGGACAGTCCGGAGACGAGATCCTTCGACAGGCTCCGCCTGCCTCAGGATGACAGATCACTTGACGGCACCCTGACCGGCTACGCGGGGTCCAGCACGAACGACGGCTGCCTGCCTCAGGATGACAGGTCACTTGACGGCACTCCCTCGTGTTGACGGGCCTGTTGGCGCCCCATCGCTCAGGAACGAAACGACTCCGAACATGCGCCACATTCACTCGGAAGATCGGTTACCAGGGGATCGTGCCGCTGACGGCGGCGTCGACGCAGACGTCGGTGGGGCGGAAGACCGGGTTGTAGCCGTAGCCGGCGATGATGTTGGCGAGCTTGGCGGAGTCGGTGAGGATGGTGCGCCAGCCGTGCTTCTGGGCCAGCTCGCGCGGGGTCATCAGGTAGAAGCAGGCGCCCGAGACGAGCAGGCCGCCGGCGCCCTCGATCGTCTCGGTGTAGCCGAGGCGGTCGGCGGCCTCACGGTTCTGATAGTTCGTGGTGGCGAGCAACCGAACGGCCGGGTCCACCGTGCGGCCGTTCAGCAAGTCGGCGAGGTCGCGGAGCTCGACGACCGACAGCTGCGGCGCCGTGAACGCGACTACGTCGGGGCGGGTGCGCTCGGCCTGGAACGTCTCGTAGGTGCGGCGGAGGTCGCCCGCTTCGAGCGTCAGGCGGCGGGCCGGCGCGCGCCCGCCGAGCGCCTCCTCGACCGTGCGCGCCTCCGGGGTGACGCCGACGAGGTGGAACATGGCGAGCGAGCCGTACGACGCGAGGCACGCGCCGAGCTGCTTCAACTGATCGACGGTCGGTTCGACCTCGAGCCCCTGGACGACGGGAACCTGCCAGTAGTCGGAGACGTGGCGGCCGATCCAGCAGCCGAGCGCGCCCCAGTCGGCGTTCGAGGCCGGCTGGTCGCGTACCTCGACGAGCGCGGTGCCGAGACGCTGCTCGGGGAGATGGTAGCCGTAGCGCGGGGTGCGCCCGGTCAGCCCGGCCGCGAGCGCGACCGGGCCGCCCTCGTAGTTGGAGCGGGCGCCGGCCACGGCGTTGGCGAAGATGACGGTGCCGGTGTCGCCCCAGGCGACGTGCTCGCCGAAGCGCGGCGGGCACACCGTCTGGTAGTTGATGCAGGTGTCGAGGGTCAGGACGCCGAGCTTGCGCAGCGCCCGCGTCAGGCGCAGCTCCAGCTCGACCTGGCGCTCGTCCTGGCCGAGCGTCTCCCACAGGGCGACGTCGACGCTGCGCGGGTTGGAGGTGGTCGGGACGACGGTGCGATCGCCGAGGCCGCCGAGCTCCTCGACCCATTCGAGGCACGGCTCGCCCATCGACTCGATCTCGGCCATCATGTGGGCCGAGTCGATCGGCACGAAGTCGGCGGCGCCGAAGAAGTCGCCGACCTTGATCTGCAGCGCGAGCGCCCGCGCCACGCCGGGGCCGCGCTCGCCGGCGAGCATCGAGCGTTCATCATCGGTGAGGCGCATGCGGTCTCCTCGTCGAGATTGTTGGCGTCCGTCAGCACACGCCGTCAGTGTACGCCGCGCGGGGTACGCTCGGACGGTTCGTACGTCGCGGCCGGAATCGATCCGAACATGTCATCCCGAGGAGCTTGCGACGAGGGATCTCACGCATCGGCGCTGACTGGTTAGCGTGAGATCCCTCGCTTCGCTTCGGGATGACAGGTCTGTAGACGACGCTCCCGTCATCTCGTGCTTGGGTGAGCATTACTCGTACTTGGGTGAGCACTAGGCGTCGGCGAGCGTTCGCCGCATGGGGTGCGACCAGATGACGAGCCCGATGGCGATGGCGGCGGCGGCGAAGATCGGGGCGTCGCTGACGAGCTCGGGACGCTCGCCGCGGATCGAGCTCGCGCACATGCCGAGCACGGCGAGCAGGTAGACCTGGATCGCCGACGTCCTGCCGAGCGGGTCGCGGCTCGCGAGGATCGGCGCGAATACCAGGCCCACGAACCAGAGTGGAATCATGAAGTTATAGGCGTGCACGACTGGCCCCGCCAACCCCCAGACCCAGCCGCCGGGCGCGACGAAGCCGACCGCGAGCAGCGCGCACCAAATGGCGGCTCCCACGAGCAGGGCAACCCGCAGGCGCCGGCCGCCCTTGGTGCGACTCGTCCCGCTGCCGCCGTACCGCTGCCGCCGCCCGGCCATCACCCCGCCCTCCGCACGCGGCAGTCTAGCCGAAGTGGCGAGTGCCGAGAGGATCGCGGGTCGCCCAACGTGACTGGACAGGCTCGAACGGCGTCGCGACTAACACCGCCCCCACCACTCGGCAGCGCTGATCCCCAGAGCACGGGTTCATACTCGCACCTTGACAAAACCATCAAGCCCGACGCAACCCGCTAAAGTCGGCTCCTCTGTTACTCTGCGGCCATGACGACCGTGTTCGCGACGGTACTGGGCGGTCCGTTCTGCGGCACGCCGCCCCCGTTGTAGAAGCTCACGAAGTACCCCTTGACCGAGCTGCTGCTCACCGTCGAGGTGTAGAAGCGGAACCGCCGGACTTTCTGCAGGATGATCCGCTGGAGCGTGCTCGGGCTCTCCGTCACACTGGTACCCCACACCGTGCCGCGGTCGGTGGCTCGGACGATGCCCTGTTCTCCGTACCGCCAGAAGAACACGTTGATGGAAGCGTACGCCCCTCGGACAGGATCGATGCCCTCGCGGCGTGCCGAATCGTTGATGTAGGCATTCATCTCGCTGGCGATGTTGTTCCCCATGTTGCCGCCGTAGACCTCGAACTTGCTGTTCGGGCATGCAAGGTTCGCCGTCTGGCAGCGTACGTCCCCCTCATCAACAATCGCCGTGCCTTGCCAGCCATTGCGGACCCACTCCGGCAGGTCGTTCAACTTGCCGGTGTTCCCCGGCCAGCGATGGTCATAGTCCACTCTCCAGTGCTGTAGCATGGGCGATCCGAAGAGGTCCGAGTAGCGTGACAGGTTGATGACTTCCTTGAAGGTTCCGCCGGGCGGCGCGTTGCTGTCCCAGAAGGTGCAGAGGCTCCCGACCTCGTCGTTGCAGGAAGGATCGGGGTCGGCGCTCCAATGCGTCACCGGCCAGAACCCGGTGACTTGTGTCGGCGCGGCCGTCGGCGCGATGCGCGCGGCCGCGCGTGCGCCCACCGTCAACTCCGGATATCCCAACATGACAGCGAAGTATGCCGGGAACGTAACCTGGGTATTCACCTTGATCGAGCAGGTGTTGTTTGGCACGTTCGTCGAAGAGCTGGCTAGGCGTGTTCCGCCGAGCGCCGCCACCAGGGCGGCGTCGCTCGCCGCCGTGAAGCCCAGCGAGCCGGGGACGGGCGAGCAATCGCGGAACTGGACCGCCGTCGCGTACGCGAACGTGGGGAGGCTCACCACGCGATTCGGCGCGCCCAGCGAGATCGCCCGATCGTGTACCACCTGATTGGTGAGGGATCCGTAGACGACCGTGCCCTGGCCTTGCGTCACGGACTCGGCCATGATTTTTGCACCCGCCATGACGCCCGCATCGGCCGCGTTCTGGAGGCCGCGGAGCTGCGCGGTAGCGATTCCCAGGTCGATGACGAGCGCCAGGATTGCGAAGAGGACCGGGAGGGCCAGCGCGAAGAGGATCAGCGACTGGCCGGAGCTGTGGCCGCGCATCAACCGGCGCATGGCGGGACTCCTCGCTCGACGTACATCCGCGCGGTGCCGCGCAGCGGGATCGATCCGGGTCCCCCGAATGCCGTAAGGGCGGCCGCGATCGGGACGAAGCTATAGGCGATGCTGACGCTGACCGGATTGGAGACATCGCCACAGACGCCGCGCACGACGGTGATGTCGCCGGATGTCAGACTGAGCCCCGTCGCTCGCTCGATGGCGTAGGTTCTGATCTCTGCGGTCGTCCGCGTCGGCACGCTACCGTAGTGGGCCGCCTCACTGGTCGCGTGGGCCAGCGTGTTCCAGACCCAGACGGCCCGCCCGAGATCCATGGCCCCCACGATCAGCACCAGGAACATCATCAGCCCCAGGGCGAACTCGATTGCGGCCTGGCCGGGCCGGTGACCGCCCATCACGGGCCCATCACCGGCATCGTCACTCCGGTCCTCAGCGGCAGCGTCGCGCCATCCCCGAGAGCAGCCACGAACGGCGTGAACGGTGTGAACGGGTACGTGACCGAGACCGACCGACGGTCGGCCTGGGAGCGGTCCACATTGATCATTGGGTCGGTGATCCCGAGCGACGGTTGGCCGGCCCGAACCTGATCCTTGATCGTGGCCTCGGTGGCGTTCGGCAGCAGGGCCGCATACCGGGCGCCGGTCCGCGCCGCGTCAGTGAGGCCGATGTGGTATCCGTATGCCCTACCGAGGTCCACACCACCAAGGCACAACCAGAGCATGACCGTCATCACGACTGCCCACTCGACGAGGGCCTGTCCCGAGGTCCATGCCTGCTCTGCGGTACGGCGATTCCACCAACTGAAGCAAGATGACGACAAGCCGCGTGCAACACGAGCGACGTTCATACCCCAGGTAACGCAGTAGCGGGCATGAAGGTGACGAGTTGGGGCCCTTGCGTTTTAGGGAAGCTCGCGCTCGGTCCACTCCAGCGGGTCGACGTTCTCGCCGAGCACCCAGAGCTCCCAGTGGAGGTGCGGCCCGGTCGAGAGGCCGCTGCTGCCGACCTTCGCGAACGGCTGGCTCCGCTCCACCACCTGCCCGACCTGCACGTCCGCGCTCAGCAGATGGCCGTACGTGGTGAAGACGCCGAGGCCGTGGTCGAGGATGACCACGTTGCCGCGCAGGGGCACCGTATCCACGAGCACCACCTTGCCGCGCGCCGGCGCGAGCACGGGCTGCCCGGAAGGGACCGCGAAGTCGGTGCCATTGTGGTGGGGCACGATCGGGCCGTTGTTGTAGGATCGCTGCTCCCCGAATCGGGTCACGACCGGGCCGCGCACGGGGAGCGCGAAGCGGCCCTCCCACAGGCGTGGGCGCGTGACTTCCTTGTAGAAGGCCGCGAGGCGCTGGTCCTCGGCGGCGCGCACGTCCGGGCCGAGCATCGGGAGCATCGACGCGGGCACGTCCACACGATCCAAGTCGAATTTGCCCTCGGTCACCTGGAGCGAAAGTGCCTGCTCGCCGCGGTTGCCGGCCGCGTCGGTGCCTTCGACGACGAGGGGCAGCATGGCGGTCGGCGTTTCCGGTCGGAAACCGACGATGGCCCAGCCGAAGCCGTTCCCCGGCTGGACTTCAAGCTTGCGGTCACCGAGGGTCGCGTTGACGGTCGCCGGCTCGCTGGAGCGGATCTGGAGCACCCAGGTGTGGCCCTGCTCGACCTGGCCCGGCTGCGACTCGACGGCGAGGCGCGGCGGGGTGTTGTCGGACATGATGGTCGCGCGCGCCGTCGCGCGGTTCTTGCGCCAGGACGTGTCCTCGGCGGTGACGGTCACGCTGTGCGGCCCGTCCGGCAGCGCGACGGTATCGACCTCGATGCGCTGACCGGGGACGAGCGGCTGGCCGTCCACGTTCGCGTCCACGATCCGGGCGCGATCCGGCGGGTCGAGCTGCACGGTCACCGGCACGACGCCCCGACGAGCCTCGGACGGCGCGGCGAGCGCGAGGGTTGGCGGCTCCCGATTGGTGAGCCACCAGATCGCAAAGTCGCCGGCGCCGGTCGCCCACACGACGCCGAGGACGCCCAGGAAGAACGCCAGGACGCCGGCGAGGACGAGCGGGAAGCTTACGCGCCGGCGGGATCGTTGGGGGAGTCGGTCAGCATCGACTCCTCGTCCTGCCCGATGCCCCACATCCGCTCCAGGTCACGCCGCGAGTAGCACTGGAAGGCCATCAGCGTGGTGGTATTGACGATACCGGGGACGCGCCCCATCTTGGTGGGCACGACGTCGGCCATCTGGTCATAGGAGCGTACGCGCACGATGGCGACGAGATCGTAGGCTCCGGCGACGGAGTAGACCTCGCCCACCTCGTCGAGCTCGAGGAGGGCCTCGGCAGTCTCGGCGATGCGGTGTCGCTCGGTGTTGATGAGGACGACGGCGGCGATCACGGGCGGATTGTAGCACGAAGGCCCTCACCCCCACGCCGCGTGAGGCGTCGTCCCGCCTCCCCCTCTCCCTGACGCGGGAGAGGGGGAGGCGGGCGGTTAGCCGATCATGACCTTGGCGCGTTCATAGTCGTAGTCGCGGTCGCCGTACTCGTGCGCGCCGACGAGCGGGTCGTTTTCGACGAAACGGCTGGCGCGGAACGGGTGGGGGTCGATGACCGAAGGCGCGCCGTCCACGACCCACTCCGCGAGCGCCTTGCCGAGCGCGGGCGCGGTCTTGAAGGAGCTGCCGTTGTCGCCGGTGAAGTAGTAGACGCCGGCGAGCTCGGGGTGGCGGTCGAGGACGGGCTTGCCGTCGGTGGTCGCTGTGATGACGCCGGCCCAGCCGCCGCGCATCGGCGCGTTCGCCATGTGCGGCAGCCGCGTCGCCAGCCCGGCGCGGGCGCGCGGCACGTAGTCGCCATCGACACCCTCGCTGAAGTTGTCCGGATCGTCGATCGGGCGCTTGCGGCCGGCCACGCCGACCAGGGTGCTGCCCCAATCGGCGCCCTCCGGGCGCAGCCACATCTCCTCGATGCCGTCGATGCAGATCGGGTGGATGCCGCCGGCCTCGGGCGGGCGGCGGAAGAGGGCCACCTGGATGCGGATCGGCTGGAGCGCGAGCTTGACGTCGAGGTCGGCGAGCAGCGGGATCGCCCAGGCGCCGCCGGCGACGATGACGACCGGCGCGGAGATCGGCCCGGTCGTCGTCTCGACACCTTCGACCTTGCCGTTCGCGCGGCGCACGCCGGTGACCTCGGTGTGGATGCGGATCTCGGCCCCGAGCTGGCGGGCGCGCTCGGCGAAGCCGTGGGTGGTAGCGACCGGATCGGCGCAACCGGAGTCGGGCTCGTAGGCGGCGGCGACCACGTCATCGACGCGCCAGGTCGGCGCGATCTCCTTGAGCTCGCGCCGGCCGCGAGCCAGCGACGCTCGCACAGGATGACGCGCTTCACGCCGCGCGATGCGACATGGAAGGCGGCGGACGTCCCGATCACCCCGCCGCCGACGATCACCACGTCTGCCGTCGTCATTCGGTCACTTCTCCAATCGAGCGCCCTGGTGGGCGGGGAAGCCCGTCGCGCGCGTGCCGACGTAGCGGGCGTAAACGGCGCGGGCGACGCTCGCGTCGCCGGTGCCCTTGATGATGGCGCGCCCGTCGCGAAAGATCGTCAGCTCGTACGGATCGACGTTCAGGCGGATCAAGTGCGCATTGTGCTGGACCGGCGCGAAGGTCTCCAGGCGTGCGGCCAGCGACGGCAGATCGAGTTGGGCGGGGCTGGCGGGCCGCACCTGGACGGCGTCGCGCCCGCACAGCGTCTGGGTGCGGACGGTGCGGCCTTCGAGGAACGGGAAGTCGCGCCGGCCGCAGGCGGGGCAGTCCGGCTCGGGCGCGGTGACGGGCGTGCGCTGGAACGAGTTGTACCAGAGGTCGATCCAGAGCAAGCCTTCCGAGAGCTGCTCGCGGGCGCCGACCAGCAGCTTGAGGCCCTCGGCGGCGGCGATGTTGGCGATCACGCCGGGCGTCGGGCCGAGCACGCCGGCCGTGTCGCAGGTATCGACGCCGGCCGCGGACGCGGGGTCCGGGAACACGCAGCGCAAGCAGGGCGTGTCGCCGGGCACGATCGGCATGACCACCCCGTAGCTGGCGATGGCGGCGGCGTACACCCAGCGCTTGCCGAGCTTCACGCAGGCGTCGTTGACGACGTAGCGCGTCTCGAAGTTGTCGGTGCCATCGAGCACGAGGTCGGCGTCGGCGACGAGGCGCTCGGCGTTGGCCGGCCCGAAGTCCTCGACGACCGGCTCGATGGCGACCTCCGAGTTGACCCGCGCGAGGGCCGCCGCCGCCGCGACGGCCTTCGGCGTGCCGGCGCGGGCGTCGGCCTCGTCGAAGAGCACCTGGCGCTGGAGGTTGCTCAGCTCGACGTAGTCGCGATCGACGATGCGCAGCGCGCCGACGCCGGCCCGCGCCAGCACGTTGGCGATGACGGTCCCGAGCGCGCCGCACCCGACGAGGGTGACGCGCGCGGTCCGGAGCTTGGCCTGGCCCTCCGGCCCGACGCCGGGGAAGACGACCTGGCGGGAATATCGATCCGATGGGTCGTTCACGGGCGCGGCATCCTCGTTCGCGGCGGGTAGGGGCAGGCCCCCGTGCCTGCCCTGGCTCCCACAAGCAGGGCAGGCACGGGGGCCATTGGTCACAAGTTAGGGCCGTGAGGGATTTTGTCAAGTGGTGCGAGGATCGGCGATGAATGCGTATGAGCCGAACACGCACGTCCACGTACCGTCCGGTCGAGTT
>Ga0136611_10004167_pt1 | contig 10118 bp, 13 predicted proteins | sample AntDrymUQ2232306_2_FD_106645 | JGI IMG/M metagenome (GOLD analysis project Ga0136611, IMG submission 106645) | Polar desert sand microbial communities from Dry Valleys, Antarctica - metaG UQ223 (23.06) | ecosystem: Environmental > Terrestrial > Soil > Desert | place: Antarctica: Dry Valley... | reverse complement strand
CGTGAAGGACCTGAACATGGACCCGGTGACCCGCATCGCCGGGGCTCTCGCGGTCCACGTCACGGCCGACCTCGACAAGGGCGAGTACCTCGACTCACACGCCCAGGCCACCCTGTTCCGCGGTTACGAGGTCATCCTCATGGGACGCGACCCGCGTGACGCGATCTTCGTGTCCTCGCGTGCGTGCGGCGTCTGCGGTGGAGTGCACGCGCACGCCGCGGCGTACGCCATCGAGCAGGCGATGGGCATCGCGCCGCCGCCGTTGGGCACGGTGGTGCGCAACATGACAGAGGCCGCGGAGATGGGTTACGACAACCCGCTGCACCTCTACCTGCTTGCCGGCCCCGACTACTCGGAATCGGTCATCCGCTCATCCAACCCCGAGCTCTGGCCCAAGGCCGAGAGCTGGACGTGTGCCAACACCCACATCCACGGGTTCAAGACCATGGCCGACCTGATGACGGCGCTGAACCCGCTCACGGGCGCGCTCTACCGCGAGGGGCTCGAGTTCACCCGACTGTCCCGCGAGATGGTCGTCATCCTCACCGGCAAGTACCCCCACCCGCAGAACGTCGTCCCGGGGGGCGTCTCCACGACGCTGACCCTGCAGACGTTGAACGAGTACCACTCCAAGCTCGGCAAGATCTTCGACTACGCCCAGCGGATGATGGCCGTGTGGGACGACATCCCGGCCTTCTTCTACGAGGCGGACGAGCGGTACCAGATGGTCGGCTACCGGCCGACGAACCACATCGACCCCGGTTACTGGGACGACCCCTACGCCTACGACGCGACGTACGAGAACTGCAATGCATGGGGCGAGAAGCGCTGGTCGACCCCTGGTGTGGTCATCAACGGCGAGCTGGTCACCACGAGGCTGACGGACATCAACATCGGCTGGGAGGAGTTCGTCGAGCACTCCTACTACGAGGAGTCCAAGTCCTCCCGGTTCTCGCAGGACTCGCTCGGGAACCCGCTCTCGCCCTACCACCCGTGGAACAAGCGGACCCTGCCCAAGCCCGGCGCTCGGGACTGGAAGGACAAGTACACCTGGGCCTGTGCGCCGAGGTGGGACCGCCAGGTGGTCGAGGCGGGCTGCTACTCGCGGTTGCTCGTCACAGCGCTGGCCCAGAAGATGCCGGCCAGTGACTACATGTCGGCCACGGGGTCGAGCATGCGCTTTCTCGTGCCGAAGGGGGAGACCGGCGAGCGCGAGGTCGAGTGGCACGTGCCGGAGCGGTGGAACGCGTTCGAGCGCAACCGGGGCCGCGCCTACCACTACCTGTTCAGCCAGCTGGTGGGCCTGGAGAGCCTGTTCGAGGCGTACAAGCTGTTCCAGCAGGGAGAGCGACGGGTGGCAGCGCTCAACCCGGAGGAGCTGGAGAAGGCCATCCCGCAGGACGAGCGTGTCGCGGTGGGCTGGTGGGGCGCAGGGCGTGGCTGGCTGACCCACCACCTCGTCATGGACAAGGGCAAGATCACCAACTACCAGATCTGCACTCCGTCGACCATCAACGCCTCACCGCGGGACCCCTGGGGGCAGCCGGGGCCTTACGAGGAAGCGGTGATGAACACCCCGATCATCGAGGACCTCACCGATCCGTCGAGCTTCACCAGCATCGACATGCTCCGTGGTATCCGCAGCTTCGACCCGTGCATGCCGTGCACCACCCACGCCCACACCGGTGAGGGCGAGATCGTCCGCGAGGTCAACACCTGCTCCTGCGGTGGTGACTGACCCCGAGCGCCTCGTGACAGTGCTCGTGGGCGGCGTCAGTGAGCTCTTCCAGCGTGACCTCGACCTGGGGCGGCTGGCCGTCGAGGCGCTGCAGCAGGAGCAGCTGGGACCGGGCGTCGTTGTGGAAGAGCTGCACTACGGCGCTGTTGCCGTGGCCCAGCGTCTGGAGGACCTTCGACCTGGGACGCTGATCCTCGTCAGTGCTGTCGTCCGCGGCCGGCCGGCCGGCCGGGTCGAACGCCGGCGCATCGATCCGCCCGACCTGACGCCGGCCGACGTGCAGGCCGCGATCGGGGACGCCGTGACCGGCTACGTCCACCCGGACCTCGTCATCGAGATCTCGGGCGCGCTGGGGGCACTTCCGCCCAGGGTCGTGACGGTGGAGCTCGAGCCGGAGGTCGTGGGACCGGGGGAGGGTCTCAGCGAGTCGGGCATGCGTGGACTGGAGGTGGTCCTGCAGCTCGTGCGAGCCGAGACCCGCCGCGCCCCTCTGATAGCGCTGGCGGCCGAGCTGCGGGAGCTTCTCGTGCCGGAGCGGCTGGAGGCGTCGGTGGCGCTGACCGCGATACTGGCCCTGCTCGTCGAGCTGGAGACCTTGGACCGCGACGGCCGGTGGGGCCGTGCCTTCGCCCTGCGGGACCGGCTGCGCCTCGGTATCGCCGCCGGTGCGAGCAGCGAGGGCATGGAGTCCCGTGACTGGGCTCTGTGGTGGGCGTTGATCGAGGAGCTGGACCGCCTTGAAGCGATCGAGGCCGTGTCGACCCAGGCTCCGGGCCAAGGGTCACGCTAGGGCTCGAGCTGACCGAAGAGCCGTTCCGGCGGTTCGACGGGTCCTGTCGGTTCTTCGAGCAGGCCCAGGTTGTGGGGGGGCACGGCGACGCGGTGCCCGCGCGCCGTCAGCAGGACCAACGCCCCGTCGGCCAGGACGTCGACCGCCTCGCCGGTCACCTCCGGACCGCCGGGTCCCATCGGGATGAGCCGGGCCGTGTGGTGGCGGCCGAGCGTGGTGCACCGCGGAAGATACGCCGCCAGCACCTCCTCCGACGGCTGTGCGAGCCGCTCCTCGAGGGCGTGCACCAGCCGGGCCAGCAGGCCTGCTCGTGGCGGGTCCGCGTCCTCCACGAGCACGGTGATGGTCGCCCACTCCGTGCGCGAGGGCCCGAGCTCGACGTAGACCCCCAGCCTCGCCAGTGCCTCGCCCTCGCTGCTGCACACCGTGTCGGGCCACTCGAGACCTGTCTCCGCGCCGATCCCGACCACGTCGTGCACCGCGAGCAGAGCGGTGACGTAGGGCCATCCCTCACGTGCCGGTGGCAGGTCGGGTCGCACGATCAGGGTGAAACCGAGCCCGCGGCCCAGGTGCACCGTCCAGGGAAGTCCGCCCCGACCGCGGGGGGACGCCTGATACCCCGCCACGACCACCGCGCCCGGCGGGGCGCCGTCACGTGCCCACGCCATGGCTTCGGCCTCGGTGGACAGCAGAGCCGGGTAGGCCCGCACCGCTCGCTCACCGAGCTCAGCGGCTACGTCTTCCGCGCCCAGGTCATCCGTCATGCCCAACCGGTCGGCAGTCCCGCGGCCGCGGCCGCAGTGTTGAAGCTCGCGGCGAGCCGTTGCCACTGCGGCAGGGCGAACCTGGCCATGGCGGAGCTGATCACGGCGCGGATCCGATCACTCTGCTCGTCGGGCCGTCCCGCGCACGCCTCGACGATCGCATCGACGAACCGGTCGTACGCCCGGGGAGGCAGCTCGAGGAGCACCTGGATCAGCCGCTCCGTGAGGTCGTAGGAGGTCGCCGGCCGGGCGAGGATGCCGTCCAGAAGACCTCGGATGAGTGCCCGCCGTTGCTCCGCCGAGATGTCCGTAGCGCGCAGCAGCTCCTCGCGGAGCACGCCGGACCAGTGCTCTGGCTCCTCGGAGTCGAGGACGACGAGGAGGTCGTCGGCCGGCTGGCCGGGTAGCCGGCTGAGCACCTGGCCGGCCAGGTCGCGCACAGCCGTGGCCGCGGCGGGAACCGCCAGTGCTTGGCGGGCCGCGAGCCGGGCTCGGGCGGGGTCCCCGGCCTGCTCGTGCGCGAGGGCGAGGTTGGCCTTGACCATGGCGTAGTCGGCCGGCCGGACGCTGCGCGGGAAGGCGGCCAGGGCGCGCCGCAGCGCCGTGATGGCGGGGCCCGGCGCCTCGGCGGCCAGGTGCGCAAGCCCGAGCGCGTTGGCGGCCGCGCCCGCCCCTGCCTCGTCCCGGGCCTGCTCCGCGAGCTCTAGCGCTCGAGCCAGGACGTGCTCAGCCTGCCTCGGCTGCCCCGTGGCCAGCAGCGAGCCGCCGTGATCACGAGCCGCCGCGCTCGCCTGCGCCGGGTGGCCGGCCGCGATGAACAGGTCGTGAGCCTGGCTCCACGCCCGCTGGGCTCCGTCAGTGTCCTGGCAGTCCTGCCGCACCAGCCCCAGGTTGTAGACGGCGGCGCCCTGCTCGGCGGGTTGACCGAGCGAGCCCAGGGCCCGTCCTGCGGCAGTGAATGCCTCTGCCGCCTCGTCGAGGCGTCCCATCCCGCGCAGGCCGATGCCCTCCATCATGGTGGCCTTCGCCTGCTCGAGCGACATCCCTGCGAGGGAGAAGATCTCCCGGGCCGTGCGGAGGGCCGCCACGGCGCGAGTCGTCTCCCCGGCCTGCAGCAGCACGGAGCCCAGATGGAACTGGGTCGTCGCGTGCTGCACCGGGTAGCGGTCGGCCGGGAAGCGCCCGAGGCGGTCCGCCAGGACGTCTGTCTCCGACTGGACCACGAGGCAACCTACGCTTCCATCATGGACGCCGTCGTAGCCTGCTTCGGCAACGTGCTGCGTGCTGATGACGGTGTCGGCCCGGCGGTGGCGCAGGCGCTGCTCGCCGAGCCTCTGCCCGACGGCTGCCGTGTCCTCGAGGTCGGCATCGGAGGCATCCACCTGGTGCAGGAGCTGATGAGCGGCGTGGACGTCCTGCTCATCGTGGACGCTGTGGACCTCGGCCGCCCGCCTGGGACCGTCGTGGTGCAGCGACCGGACGTGCTGGACGTCGCCACGCTCAGTGCCGACCGGCGACGCGACGAGCTGGCCGACATGCACCTGGCGACCCCGGCGAAGGCGCTGATGGTCGCACTCGGGTTGGGCGTCCTACCGGCTGTCACCCTTGTCGTCGGCGTGCAGACCACCGATACGGAAGAGCCGAGGTACGGGTTGTCGCACGTGGCCTCCCGGGCCGTGCCCGTGGCTGTGGCTGAGGTGCGGCGCCTCCTGGCCCTGCACACCGCCGTCGTGTCCTGACGAGTCAAAGGTCAGGCCGGCCGGGGGGTGATCTGCAGCAGCACCTGGGTCGGCGGCGGGTGCGCCGCCGACCCGTCGTCGGGGGCCACGTCCATGGCCACGAAACCGGGAAGGTTCTCCCGTAGGGCCTCCTCCACCCCGTGGCGGAGCGTCTCCGCGGCCGAGGTGCAACCGGAGCACGCGCCGATGAGGCGAACCTGCACCACGCCGTGCGCCACCCCGAGCACCTCGACCTCACCGCCGTGCTCATGCAGGTAGGGACGGATCTGTTCCAGCGCCGCCGAAGCTGAGTCGGCATCGTCCACCCCGACGCCGTACGCCTCGAAGAGCCAGTCGACAGCCGCGTCTCCGCGCCTCAGGCGCTCGAGGTCGGGACCGAGGGCGTCGGCGAGTCGCGTGATGGCGAGTCGATGCACCGCATCCACCCCGTCGAGCAGCTCGAACACCCGATCCCGCAGTCCGTCGTCGAGCTCCTCGACATCGCCGAGCAGCATCTCCAGGCGGTCGAGGAGTGGCCCCAACGCTGCGAGCGCAGCCTCCGACGGCTGCGGGGAAGCGGGCTGCGTCGCCGCGCGGGCCGGTTCAGCCACCGGCCGGCCGGACCTTGGTCACGGCGTAGTCGATGAGCGTCTGGTTCAGCTCCACGCCGTGCGTCTCCTGTGCGTGCACGGCGACGGCGGCGACGAGGTCATCCGCGGTCTCGGCCACGGCGACGTTCTTGCAGGCTATCCCGACGTCGGCGCAACGGAACTCCAGGGCCATCACTCGCTCCAGTACGTCGGAATGCTCATGAGGCGCGAGCGGTCCGAGCGGGGTCGAGGTCGTCGGCGAGGGCCTCCAACGCGTCGGCGACGCCGATGAGGTCCCCGTTGATCTCGCCGACGAGACTCTCGACCGGCTGCACGCGATGGGCTATCGATGCGACCCCGAAGACCACCTTACCGAGAGTGTCGGTGAGGCGCCGCAGGATCACCACCACCCACAGGAGGTAGAACGCGAGGGCCACGACCAGGACCCCCGTCACGACGAGGGCGGCGATACCTGCTGGGGGCATGAGCGGCTCCTAGACCTTTGCTGCCACGAGGCGGCGCAGCGCGCCCACGTAGGCGACGGCGTTCGAGGTGACCTCGCCGGTGAGCTGGCGGGTCGTCACGAGAGCCGGGACGGGCTCGACGCCGGCGGTGATCCCGACGCCGTGCTCGAGGATGTCGTCGGCATACCGTGCGCACTCCAGCGCGGGGCGGATGACGTAGCTGGCCAGTGCGACGACGAGCGGAGCGACGACGAGCAGACCGACGGCGCTCATCACCCAGAGGACGGCCATCTCCTGCTCCTGCCTGTCATCGATGCAACGTGGTGCTGGCAGTGTGCCTGCCGGTAGGTGCTTTGCGCTAGTACTGTGACACGACGGAGAGGACTGGCGATGACAACGGGAACAGGAACGGTCGGGCTCAAGCTCGGCGTGGTGGGCAAGGGCGGCGTGGGAAAGACGACGGTCTCGGGCCTGCTCGCACGGGCATACGCGGAGCAGGGGCTCCGCGTCGTCGCCATCGACACGGACTCGAACCCCAACCTCGGGCTGTCCCTGGGCCTCTCCCTCGCCGAGACCGATGCGGTGCCGGTGCTGCCCCGGGCGACGATCGTGGGATCAGGTGGCGACACGGCGGCCTCGGACCTCATCGTCGAGTACGGCCGGGCGACACCCGCGGGAGCGACCCTGCTCTCGGCCATCAAGGTCGCCGAGGCGGGAGCGGGCTGCACCTGCAGCGGGCATGCCACCGTGCGGAGCCTGCTCGCCGACGCGCTGCTCGACGTCGACGTCACGCTGGTCGACATGGAGGCCGGGCTGGAGCATCTGAGCCGGTCCGGCGGAACGCTCGCCCACGCGGACGTCCTCCTCGTCGTGTGCGAACCGACGCGCAAGTCGGTGCTGACCGCAGCCAGGACCAGTGCTCTGGCCGCAGAGCTCGGCATCCCGCACGTGCTCGGCCTCGGCAACAAATCGCGAGGTGCCGACGATGTGGAGTTCTTCACCACCGCCCTGGGGGCGGAGGGCATCGAGCTGGCCGGGGTGCTTCCCTATGACGCCGGTGTCGCAGCGGCCGACCGGTCGGGATCGGTGACGGGAACGGGCCATGCTCCCGAGGATCCTGCTGCGCTCCAGCAGATCGTGGCGGCCATCGAGAAGGCGAGGACGCTACCCGTCGAGGGGTAGATGTTCCACGCACCGTGTGGAGCGCTCCGCCCCCCATAGCGTGCCGTGCGCTCAGAGCAGGTTGCGCGCCAGCTCGACCAGTGCCGTGACGCCCGGCGAGTCCGGTGCCGCGTCCAGAGGGGCGACGCCACGCCGTTCGGCGTCGACGATCGAGGGATCGTCGGACACCAAGGTCACGGCTACACCTGGGAACGCTGAGCGAACTCGAGCGGCGTCGTCGTCGTCGCGCACCCGGTTGGCGGTGACAGCAACGCGGCCCAGCCCTCCCTCACGGACCGACTCGGCGGCCCGCCGTCCGACCTCGAGCGACTTCGCGGTGGGCTCGACGACTACGACGACGACGTCGACCGGATTGCCGTCGAGCCGAAGCACGGTCCCCAGACCCGCCTCGAAGTCAGCGATGACGACGCGGTCGGGACGTGCGAGCTGCCCGAGCAACTGCTCAGGTGAGATGCCGCATCAAGGGCAGCCGGGTTCGGGGTTCTGGATCGCCGACACGACGGCCAGCCGGACCCCGTCGGGAGCGTCGACGCCGAACCTGTCCACCAGGTCATCGGCGCTGACCGCGTGCTGCTGTTCCCCAGCGTCCACCGCGTCACGCAAGGAGAGGAGCTCCTCCGTGGCGGCTTCACCGATGCCGAGCGAGATGCCGAGGTTCGGGTTGCTGTCGCAGTCCAACGCCACGGTGGGGTGTCCCGCTCGCGCGAACGTCCGAGCGAGGATGGCTGCGGTCGTCGTCTTGCCTGACCCGCCCTTTCCGACTACTGCGATCTTCATCGGATCTCCCTCGACTCCCCCAGAGCGGCCACCAGTGATCGTACCGCTGTGACGCTGCGGCAGTCAGGATCGAGGTCGAGCACTGCTCGACCTACTCGGTCTGCTTCACCTACGACGGGATCCCACGGGACCGCACCGATGAGCGGCAGGCCGGTGCGTTCGGCCACCAGCTCGGCGTCGCCGGTCCCGCGGACCTTGTTCGCGATGACGAGGACGCGGGGTGCGCCGTGCATGGCGCTCAGCTTCGCGAGGCGGCGGCCGGTGAGACAGGAGGCGGGACTCGGCTCGGCCACCACGAGAAACGTCTCGGCATAGCGACCCCAGGTAAGGAAGGGCTGTCGCGTCCCGCCCGGGAGGTCGCCCACCACACTCCAGCCGTCACCGGGCAGGTCGTCCAGGACTCGCTGGAAGGCGAAGTGCTGGCGCGTGTTGCTCCACTGCCGACCACGGGCCTTGCCCAGCTGCAGGAAGTGCACGCCGTCCGGGCCGGGCGTGGCGTACTGCATCACGGCCCCGGTGCCGGTGAGACCCTCGCGCAGCCGGTACGCGCTGCGACCCTCCTGGTCGTATTCCTCGACAGCGCCGTCGGGCAGCCCGGAGTCCGTCTGCTCGATGCCGAGGGAGAATGCCATCCCCGGCATCGGGTCCGAGTCCAGGGCGAGGACGTTACGACCGGTACCCGCGAGGATGCGGGCGAAGGTGCCGGCAAGCGAGGACTTCCCCGCTCCACCCTTGCCGACGAACGCCACGCGCATGCCCGCGACTCTAGTCAGCAGGGGGTCGCCGATCGAGTCGGCCTAGACTGCGCGGTAGTACCCACGGTGAAGGATGTGCTCACATGTGCCTAGGGCTGCCTGGTCAGGTCGTCGAGCTCCTCGGCGGGGGGAATCAGCACGCTCGCGTCTCGGTGAACGGAAAGCTGCAGGACGTGTCTGTTGCGATGCTCGGAGACGACGGTCTGCACGTGGGTGACTATGTCGTCGTACACCTCGGATTCGCGATGGACCGCATCGGCGAGGAGGAGGCCCGCAACCTGCTCGGTTCGCTGAACGAGCTCGAGGACCTCTACCAGCGTGAGCTGTCCGGCGACGGCTGAGCCTTCGACGGGTAGACCAGTAAGGTCACCGCGTGCCAGGCCCCCTGGACGGCGTCGTCGTCGTCGACCTCTCCCGTGCCCTTGCGGGCCCGCACGCCGCCATGATGCTGGGCGATCTCGGCGCCCGCGTCATCAAGGTCGAGAACCCCGACGGTGGGGACGACAGCCGAGGGTGGGGGCCTCCCTTCGTCGCAGCCGGAGGTCGGGTCGCCGCCCACGGCGAGACCGACGTCGAGTCCACGTACTTCTTCTCCTGCAACCGCAACAAGGAGTCCGTCACCGCCGACCTCAAGAGCCAGGCGGGCAAGGACCTGCTGACCCGGCTCGTCCGCAAGGCCGACGTCCTCGTCGAGAACTTCCGCACCGGCGTCCTCGACCGGCTCGGCTTCTCGATGGACCAGCTCCATGCCCTCAACCCGGCGCTGGTCGTCCTCTCGATCAGCGGCTTCGGGCACGATGGTCCCGAAGGCGGCCGCGCCGGCTACGACCAGATCGCCCAGGGCGAGGCCGGGATCATGTCGCTGACCGGGACAGGCCCGGATGACCCCCTCAAGGTCGGCGTGCCGATCGGTGACCTGCTGGCCGGGATGTACGGGGCCTTCGGCGTCGCGGCCGCACTGCACGAGCGTGACCGGACCGGTCGCGGCACTGTGGTCCGCACGTCACTGCTGGCGGCGCTCGTCGGCGTCCATGCCTTCCAGGGCACGAGGTTCACCGTCACCGGCGAGGTGCCCTACGGCCAGGGCAACCATCACCCCTCCATCTGTCCCTACGGCCTGTTCCACTGCCAGGACGGGCTGGTGCAGATAGCCGTCGGGAGCGAAGGCCTCTGGCGACGCCTCGCACCCGCCTTCGACCTGCCGCTGGACGCGCCGGGATTCGCGACTAACGCCGAGCGGGTGCGCAACCGCGACGAGGTGAACGCCGCGATCGACAGCGCGTTCGCGAGCTATCCGCTGGACCGGCTGCTGCCGCTGCTCGACGAGGTCGGGGTGCCCG
>Ga0136611_10004166_pt1 | contig 10121 bp, 6 predicted proteins | sample AntDrymUQ2232306_2_FD_106645 | JGI IMG/M metagenome (GOLD analysis project Ga0136611, IMG submission 106645) | Polar desert sand microbial communities from Dry Valleys, Antarctica - metaG UQ223 (23.06) | ecosystem: Environmental > Terrestrial > Soil > Desert | place: Antarctica: Dry Valley... | reverse complement strand
GTGCCGGCCGGGATCTTGAGGTTGCGGGCCAACCGGAACATCTTCTCCTCGACGCTGTTGCGGGACAGGCCGCTGGCGCCGTGGACCTGCAACGCCCGGTCGGCGACGCGGAAGAAGGCCTCGTCGTTGACGAGGGCGATCAGGCTGATCAGGCGGATCGCGTCAGGGTGCAGCGGTACGGCGTATGGGCCGAGCTCGTCGAGTTCGGCCTGCGCGAGCAGGGACGTGGCGCGCGCGGCATACACGTCTGCGTCGATGTCGGCAAGCATGTGCTGAACCGCCTGCAACTGGGCGATCGGGGAACCACCGGAGTGCCTGGTCTTGGCTCGGCGGATGGCCCGGTCGGCCAGCAGCCGACCCCATCCTGCGCACATGCCGCCCCGGCACATCCGCCGCCAGTTGATCCACGACAGGGCCATCGCCAACCCCTGGCCGACCTCCCCGATGCGCTGGTCGTCGGTGACGCGCACCCGGTCCAACAGCAGCTCACCGGTGAGGCCGTCGTCCAGTGCGGTCGGATAGTCCACCCCGCGGCGGAAACCTGGGCTGTTCGCGTCGACCATGAACATCGTCAAGGACTTGCTGCCGGCCCCCGGCTCGGTCACTGCGACGATGCCCGCGACGTCACAGTAATGCGCATTGGTGATCCAGCCCTTGTGGCCGGTGATCATCCAGTCGTCGCCGTCCCGCTCCGCCCGGGTCGACATGCCCATCACGTCGGAGCCGACCGCCGGCTCGGTGTTCGCAAACGCGCACGTGGTCTCCGCGGCCATCAGCGGAGCGAGAAAACGGGCCTTGCCGGCGTCGTTGAGGTGAACGAGGTTCGGGCTGGGGCCCTCGGTCCAGGCCAACGAAGACAGGCCCAACCCGAGCCCAGCCTTGCGATAGATGAACTCCTCCACGTGCATCATCTCGACCCGGGACAGCCCTCCACCACCTACTTCGGTAGGCATGTGCGGCGTGTACAGCCCGGCCGCCGCGGAGCGTCGCTGCACCTCCCGGCGGGCCTCCCACACCGTCGGGTGCATCCGCCCGTGCTGGTCGAGGGCTGGAGCCCACGCGGTGCCGACGCCCTGCTCGGCGAGCTTGGCTTCCAGCGGAGCTACCTCGTCGCCGAGGAAGTCGGCGTACCGCCCGATCAGGTCCGAGACGCGTGCGCTGGGGGAAACACTGAGGGCCGGCACGAGCCTCATGCTCGTGAGCCGTCTACGCGACTGTCAAGCTGAGCGGCTCCACGAGGTGCCGCTCGACGGCCGGCTCGATCCATCTGCAACCGGGGCGGCCGTTGTCCGGTTGGTCAGACCGGTGGCCTCCGCCGCAGGGTTGGGCGGACCGGCCGAGCACCTGCCAGGTTCAGTAGCACCCGTGCGGCCGCTACCGGTGCACGGTGGCTGGCGTCGCCTCGACCGTCGACGTGGGTACGACGGCCGGTTCCGCGCCGGTCTTGAGCGGCTTCTCCTTGAGGAACAGCGCCACGACAAAGGCCAGCGCCAGGAACGGCGCCCCGATCAGGAACGCATCGCCGAGCGCGTCGGCGAAGGCGCCCAGCACGATGTCCCGTGCAGGGCCGTCGAGCGCCTGGATCGCCTGGACGTCGTTCACATCGATGGAGCCGGCGGTCGGCAGGCCGGCGCCGCCGAGGCCTTCGGCCAGGTAGAGCGCGAGCCGGCTGCCGAGCACTGCGCCGAACACCGCCGTGCCGATGGCACCACCCATCTGTCGGAAGAACGTCGTCGAGCTGGTCGCCGCGCCCATGTCCTCGCGCGGCACATCGTTCTGGATCGCCGTGACGAGCGTCTGCATGGTCATGCCGAGTCCCACGCCGAAGACGAGCATGAACACCGCGACCCGCCAGTACGGCGTATCCGCCGACAGCGTGGACATCAGGAGCAGCGCGACGACGATGAGACCGGAGCCGATGACCGGAAACATCTTGTAGTGCCCGGTCTTGCTCATCAGCAGTCCCGAGACGACGGACGAGGACAGAATCCCGAGGATGGCCGGCAGCATTGCCAGACCCGAACCGGTGGCCGAGTACCCCTGCACCGCCTGCAGGTACAGCGGCAGGAACACGATCGCCCCGAACATGGCGACGCCCGCGCAGAAGCCGAAGATGTTGCCGATTCGGAAGGTGGGATTGCCGAACAGCCGCATCGGAATGATCGGCTCCACCGCCCGCCGCTCGATCAGAATGAACGCCGCGGTCAGTACGACGGCTGCACTCAACAGGGTCAGGGCCGCGGGTTCGGCCCAGCCGTAGTCCCGTCCGCGCCACTGCAGATACAGCAGCAGCGAACTCACCGCGCCGACTATCGCGGCGGCGCCGAGGTAGTCGATCCGGTGCTCGCGCTTGACCACCGGCATCTTCAGCACCGCCGAGGTGACGAACAGCGCCGCGATCGGCAGACCCGGTGCGTTGGGACCGACCGTGGACGCGCCTGGGCACCTTGCTCACGACGAGCCCGTCGACCTCCCCGCGGCGGAACGCCTCGAACAGTCGCTGCCGCTCGGCAACTTTGGTCTCTCCCTTGATCAGCGGCACGCCGAGCCGTTCTCCGCGCTCATCCAGCTGGTCGATGTACTGCCCATGACGAGGACGCCCCGGCGCGATGCTCGGCGGCGAGCTGTTTCGTGGCGGGACGGCGTCAGCTTGAGGACCACCGATGAGGTGGCTGCACAGGTCCGCTCGCCGGTCGGCCGAGAACCTGGAGCTGCAGCGCATCCCAGTGGTAATCGAAAGGAACCACCCAGTCAGTGGAGTAGCTCCCCGTGTCGACCCAATAGGCGTCGGGCTCTAGATCCAGACGATCGAGCGTCAGTGTCACGGCGCCGCGGTCTGCGAGCGTTGTCCACCCCGCCCCGCTGCCCTCGGTCGTCAGGTCGATGATCGCGAGATCGGATCCCACCCTACGCAGGGCGACGCCGAAGTTGGCATGCCCTTCGGCGTTGTGGCGCTCGTACTCCAGCCGAACCGATACGGCGTCGCCTCGAGCAACGGAGGACACTTCGACGCCGTTACGGTCGAGGCAGGTGACCTGCGTGAGCCGCACCCCGCCGTCGCCTTTTCGGAACCCACCACCGCTCAGTGACTGCGGCGCACCCGGATACTCGTCCATCGAACGCTCGTAGGTGTCGAGCACCTTTCCAGGATCACCCACGTGATAAATCGTGCCCGAGCGAATCCAGACCACCCGCGTCGCCAGTCGCCTCAAATGGTCGAGCACGTGCGAAGCCACGAGCACCGAGCAGCCTTGTCGGGTCAGGTTCTCGATATGCGCGAGGCACTTCTCCTGGAAGGCGAAGTCGCCCACAGCCAGGACCTCGTCGACGAGGAGCAGCTCGGGCTCCGTGACTGCGGCGGCCGCGAACGCCAACCGCAGGCGCATCCCGTCGCTGAAGGTGCGAAACGGCTCGCGCATCGTAGCGTCGTCGAGTTCGGCGAACTCGGCGATCTGACCGAGCCGGGCGCGCGCCTGCTGGGGACTCAGCCCGGCGAGGACGGCGGCGGTGACCGCGTTGTCCGCAGCCGACAGTTCCGCGCTTGCCGATGCGTTCAGTGCGAGCAACCCGGAGACGGTCGCATGGCGACGGACCTGTCCAGCGGACGCCTCGGTGAGCCCTGCTGCGACGCGCAGCAGCGTCGATTTTCCCCCACCGTTGCGTCCGATCACACCCACGACATCGCCAGGGTGAACAGTGAGATCCACATCGTGCAGCACGTCGACCCACTGGGCGGCCTGAGTCCGCCCGAAGAAGCGCGCCCGCAGCGACGACCTTGCTCCCCGCCGGTAACGCTTGCCGACGCCCTCCATCTCGAGCCTCGGTTGCGTCATAGCCAGTCCAAGAACGTGGCGGCCTTACGGCGGTGGAGATGCCAACCTGCGGTAAGGACTGCGAGGCAGACAACTGTCAGCAGCCCTAGTGAGATGGCGCTCGGAACGGTCCCATAGATCAGGACATCGCGCTGGGCCTCGAGCAGGTGCGCCATCGGATTCCAGTCGAGCAGGTAACGCAGGTCGGCAGGCAACGCCTCTCGGGTGTAGAACACCGGAGTCGCGTAGAACCCCAGCGCAAGTACGAGGTCGACCGCAAGTCGGGCATCGCGAAACCGCACGTCTGCTACGGAGGCGGCCATCCCGACGCCGAGGACGAGCGCTCCTTGAAGCGCCAGGAAGAAGGGAAAGAGGAGTGCCTCTACGGACACGCCGCCGGCGTCGATGTAGACAATCACGAGAAGAAGCGGCAGCGCAGCGAGGTAATCGAACGCGTCGGTGAGAACACTGACGACGGGTACTACCTGCCGGGGCACGCCAGGTTGTGCCAGCAAGTCCCTTCGATCGACGGCGCTGCGCGTCGCGTTCGAGACGCCTGATGAGAACCAGCTCCAACCGAGGAGACCGACGGCGAGCTCCGCCACATAGACCTCGCTCTGGTTTGGCAGGAGGGACGAGAACAGCACCCCGAGGACAAGCACACGCGCCATCGTCGGCGCGATAGCCCACACCCAGCCGAGAATGGCCGAGTGGTATCGGATGCGAAACTCGCGCGCAGTGAGGTGTCCGACAAGCAACGCGGTCCGTCGTTCGAACGCTAGGCGCGGCTCGGCCTCGCGGGGTCTCATCCGTGTTCCCCATGGCGGGACCGAAGCCACGCAGACACTCCACCGAGCGTCCCACGGACTTCCGCTGCGAGGAGGTCCGACGGGTAGTCGCCTCGCTTGGCCCGCAAGACCCGGCGGGCGTAGTAGCGCGGTAGTCCCACGGCAACCCGGCGCAGGCTACGCAGGTCGTGATAGCGCGCCAAGATTTCCAAATGGTAGGCAACATGTCCCGCAGAGTAGGCGTGCAGCTGCGCTGCGAGCGACGCTCTGTCATCGCGGTGGTAGTGCAGCACGACGGCTGTGGGCTCATAGGCGATAGATTGGCCAGCGCGCAGCACTCGGTAGAAGTATTCGGTGTCCTCACCGACACCGGCCGGCCGTCCCGCACCGAGCGACTCGACCCAGGGTCCGAGTTTCTCGAGCACGTCACGACGGAACGCGGCGTTCGCAGTGGCTCCGATATGCCACGTCGGCACTGCCTGCCGTCTCGATGCCAGCCATTCCGGAGTGAAACGCCGCCGGTGGGGCCCACGGCCGAGGCCGCCGTAGTCCTCGAAAAGCTGCGCCTCGAGATTTTCAGGATTTGCCGGGACGACATTCCCCGTCACTACGCCGACGTCGCGATCGGCGAACGGCGCTATGAGGTTCTCGAGCCAGTCATGCGTAATGACGACATCGTCATCGATGAACAGGACGACGTCACCGGTCACCCACGGCATCCCGGCGTTCCGCGCGCGGGAGAGACCTGGTCTGGGCTCATGCAGCACATCGATGGACCCAGGATATGAGTCAGCCAGCCGCCGGGTTTCGCTCGGGTCGTGGGAGTTGTCGACGACCACAACGTGCAGCTGTCGCGTCGATGCGTGCGCTTGGAGGCCTTCCAGGCTCCGACGGAGGTGGTCCGGTCGCGCACGGGTCGCCATCAGGACGCCAACGGTCACGCGGGGGTCGAGTCGGCTGACCTTGGTCGACGCTCGCGCGAGCGCCGCCTCGAGCGTCACCTCACCGTGGGGCTCGCGGCCTGGGCGAAGGCCGCCCCAGCCCACCCCCGGCACCAGCAACGCCGGCCCGAAACGATCGACCACTTCCCATCGCAGCCGAGCCGCCGAGGCGCCTCGGCCACCGGTGTGGATGGCGAACACGTCCTCCGGGCGACCGTTTCTCCGTACGAGTACCCGGACGCGGCGGGCCCCGTCCGCCGGCGCGCTGACATGCGCCGCGCCGGGAAGGAGATCGTTGCCGTCGAGATCTATCGTGACGACGCGCTCGGCCGAGCGCTGAACGCCGCGACGCCCGGTCGGGTGGATCAGCGCCGGAGCTGATGGTTCACCCGGGTACCGCGCCGACTCCGCCGCGGCTTGTGCTCGTGCCTGCCCGTACAGGTCTTGGAGCACGGCACTGAACGCACCGCGCATCTCTGCATGGACGAGGCTCACTGGTCGCTTCCCGGGCCTCGCTATTGCGCGCGCATGGCCGCGGACGTGCCGTCGGTAGAACCAGCGTCCAGCGAAACGCGTGAACTCCGCCTTCTGCACATCACCGTAGCGACGTCCGGCGCCCGTAAAGATGCTGTACGACCCGGTGCCGTGCCCTCGCATCTGCTTCAACAGCTGTGGCATCGTTGCGCGATGCACGTGGCGGACCACGGCGGAGGGCTCGTAAACCAACAAGTGTCCCGCTGCGATGACACGAAAGAACATCTCGAGATCACCACCGCCGCCAGTCGGGGTGCCGACGTCGAGTGCGGGGTCGAAACCTCCCAGCGCGAGAGCAGGCTTGCGCAGCAGCGCCATGTTGGCCCCCGTCCCCGCACCACCCGTGCCCGGGTAGATCTGAGCGGCGACCTCGCCGGCATCGACGGCGGCGGAGAACCACTTACGGTGAAAACCGCGTCCGAATCCCCCAACGAGCTCGAAGAGGACCTGAGCGGGAGCGGTTAGCTCAGCTGGAATGACCAGTCCCGTCACCGCGACCGCCGCTGGTTCCTCCCGGAACGCCTTCCGGATCCCCGCGACCCAACCGTGATGCACGAGGACGTCGTCGTCGGTGAAGGCCACGATGTCGGTGTCCGCCTCGAGCAACGCACGATTGCGCGCCCAGTCCAGCCCCTGGCGCGGTTCGCGGACGTAACGAACCTCCGGATAGTGCTCCACCAGCAGTCGGGTCCTCTCATCGCTCGATGCGTTGTCGACGACGAGGATCTGCGGCGCAGGAGCATCCAGCGCTCGCAGAGCGTCGAGACAACCACGCAGCTCGTCCGGCCGGTCGCGTGTGCACACCGCAACCATCACGCTCCGTGGGTCGTCGTCGACGATCGGGGGGTGCGACACGGCTCCCAGCCCGTCCAATCCGGCGATGCGGAGGCCGTGGGGTGTCGCGAGCGAGTCCCGCAGCAGGTGCTCGATGATCGCGCGCTCGAGTACGGCCCTGGCCAGGGACGGGAGCGAGGGGCTCAGTACCGCCGGGTCCCCTGGGGTCGTGAAGGCACCAATCGGCTCGCCGTGGAGCCACACGAAGGCCGTCACGCCCTCCGGTGCAGGGTTCGACGAAGCGCTCGACCGCTGTCTCGTCACGCGATCGGTGTCGAGGTCTATGTCGACGACATCCAGCGAGCGAAACGGCCGGCCTGTGCGCGGATGCGCCATCCACCGTTTCGCTACGCTCGGCAGCCGAGCGGGCACCACCGGCAACTCGGCACTTGCATCCACGCTCATCTTCTGTCTCTCTTCGATGGGACGCGGCCTCCCGACGTAACGGCGGAGAGCCTCGGCGTCGACGACTGCGAGGGCGCAGTCGTACCCGGCGGAGAAAGTATGCGGCGCCACCTAGTGTGGGCGCGCTCGGCCGTCTCGGGACACGTCCTCGGCCATCTGGCGGGCTTTCGCCGTATCCGGCAGGGCGTGGCTGAATGGCGGGAGGACCGGCTTGCAGATGAGCGTCTGCGCGAACGCCTCGGTCTCGCGGCGTACGACCTCAAACCCGGCGGTACGCACGAGCGCCTCGAGGCAGCTTGGCGTCAAGCCCCAGAACCAGTTGCCGTAGCCCTGCGCCGGGTCGAACGGCCCCGTAATTCCCACCTGCGAGTCGAGACCAAGTGAGCTCAGGTTCCAACGCTGGCGGGCCGACTCGTCAAGCAGCGGCCAATAGACCGCGGCTCCCGGGAGACCGTCCACCTCGGGGATAGTGCTGGTGCGCAGGATAAGGGTTCGACGACACAGCGCGCGCAGTGCGACGAGTACGTCGAAAGGGCTCGGATGGTGATACAGAACACCAGCGCACAGAACAGTGTCAACTGGGCCGACGTGGTCGAGGGTCGCGGTATTTGTGACGTCACCCAGCACGAACTCCACGTCCGACCCGCGTCGCTCCCGCTCCGCGGTGAACTCAGGAGTCGGCCCGAAGACGTCTAGCCCGACGACACGAGTTGCTCCTACCTCCTCCGCGAGAAACGCGTACGCGCCGTTGACGCCCCACATACAGCCCACATCGACGAAACCTCCGCCGGGCGCGTGCTCGCGCACGAGAACGGGCAGGCGGTCGTACGAGCCGACCAGATCACCGCGTCGGGCGCGCCAGTAGCGCCATCGCATATTCAGTCGGGGCCGCTTCAGCAACTCCACTTTTAGTTGATATCTCACTCCGTCATCTTCCCGTCGATCCTGATGATCGGCACTGCCAGACCACGGGCGGCGGAAGGGCGCCTAACCACTCGTTCGCCGCGGCACACCAGTCCGCAGGGACACGTCGCCGGGCATTCCAGTCGATTGCTGCGATGAGGGCTGGCCAGATACCGAGCAGCACAGCGCGAACCAGCGCCCGCCAGTCGCCACGTCGCGCCAGCTTGAGGTAGATCCGGACTGGCTCGATACGTCGTCCGGCTCGGACGTGCATGTGTGCGACCCAGCGGAGCTGGAACGAACTGGCGTCTTTGATGCTCCACGCCGCGCGCGTGGCCCCGTGCTTACGGTTGATGTACGCGACTTCCCGTCGCATGCCGCTGGCGTCGTGGGAAAGGCTTTGTCGATGGCGCAGGTAACCCACCAACGGTGCGTGCACGGCCGCGAGCGGCGATTCGAGCGACAGCCTTAGCCACATGTCCCAGTCGGCAAGGTTAGACAGTTCGACGTCGAATCCGCCTAGCGCGCGAAGGAGTTCGGTCTCAACGAGGACGCCCGAGCCCCCCCCGGGTATGAGGTTGCGCTGGAGCAGCTCGCCCGCGACCCACTGCCCTTTCGGGGGGCGACCCGCGAGCAGAACCCGCATCCGGTCATCAACCGTTACGGCACCGACACAGGACCAGCGCGCTCCGTCGGTCCTGCGGAGGGCGTCCAGCTGCGCCGCCAGCTTGGTGGGCGCCCACACGTCGTCGTCGTCGACGAAGGCGACCCACGGCGCCGTCGCGTTCCTCATGCCGGCATTCCGTGCGGCCGCGACACCGAGCGGTGTCTCGTGGCGAACGACCGTGACGCGGCACTCGTCCAGCAATTGGAGAAACTGTGCGGTCCCGTCGCTCGACGCCTCGTCGACCACGACCACCTCGAGCGAGACTCCGCGCTGGTCGAGCACGGAGGTGAGCGTCCTGCGCAGCAGTTCGACGCGGTTTCGCGTAGGCACAACCACACAGACACGCACGCCCGACACGACACCGACCCCTCTGTGACCTCCTGGACTTTCTGGATCGGGCGTCAACCCGCCGTCCTGGTTCTTCGCCCAAGCGTACGGAACGATCGTCTTTCGCGTCGCGTTATGGACGGGTTCGCAGAGGCGCTCATCGACCCGGCTGCTCCACCGGGGGCGTCGACGTTCTCGGCGCCCATGACTCGGCTCAGAAGTGGCGGCGTTAGCACTGCCGATGAGGTGACTCAGACGTTGCGGCCCACACCAAGCGGCTACTCCTCGTCGCCGCAATCACAATTCGCTGACCGACCGGCTCTGGCATGCCGCGTAGCGGCTCACTCGTCCGCGTGCACGTCGTCGGCGTCGATGATGCGGTACGCATAGCCCTGCTCGGCGAGGAAGCGCTGACGGTGGGCAGCGAACTCCGCGTCGACCGTGTCGCGCGACACCACCGCGTAGAACCGGGCGCCATGCCCGTCCGCCTTGGGCCGCAGGATCCGCCCGAGTCGTTGCGCCTCCTCCTGGCGTGAGCCGAACGACCCGGACACCTGGATCGCGACCGACGCCTCGGGTAGGTCGATCGAGAAGTTGGCCACCTTGCTGACGACCAGCACATCGACCTCGCCGGTGCGGAACGCCTGGAACAGCCGTTGCCGCTCAGCGACCCTCGTCTCGCCCTTGACCACCGGCACGTCGAGTCGCTCGGCCAGCTCGTCCAGCTGGTCGATGTACTGCCCGATGACCAGCACGCCCTGCCCGCGGTGCTTGGCGACCAGCTCGTCGACGACCTGCAGCTTCGCCGGCGTCGACGCCGCCAACCGGTATCGGTCCTCCGGCTCCGCAGTCGCGTACGCGAGCCGCTCCGCGTCGCTCAGAGTCACCCGAACCTCGACGCAGTCGGCAG
>Ga0136611_10004165_pt1 | contig 10122 bp, 9 predicted proteins | sample AntDrymUQ2232306_2_FD_106645 | JGI IMG/M metagenome (GOLD analysis project Ga0136611, IMG submission 106645) | Polar desert sand microbial communities from Dry Valleys, Antarctica - metaG UQ223 (23.06) | ecosystem: Environmental > Terrestrial > Soil > Desert | place: Antarctica: Dry Valley... | reverse complement strand
TATTAGTATCACCCTTTTTTAGAGAAGCTTTACCGAATAGGCGTAAGTATCACCTTGGCAAATTCCACTTCTGATCCTTCGGCCTGCAAGGCTATTTGGCCGCGTTGCGCCGTGCAGTTGTAGCCGGCATTCATCAGCTTATTGTTTACATATGCTTTGATGGTGTTACCAAGGCATTCGATCTTCATGGTGTTCCACTCGCCAACTGGCTGTTCGGCGCCATCTTCCAGGTGAATGACGCGGCGCTGTTTATTGCCCGACGTGCCCCAGTTGGCTTTTGGTCCCCGGCGCTTTTCCATATCTGGTACTGTTATGTCTTCCACAATGCACCAAAAGTCGCCGGCGTTCAAGTGCATCATCTGCACCTCTATTGATTGCGGAAACATAGCATACAAGGCCCGGGGTGTAGAGGCATGTACCAGCACACCGCAATTGGCAGGCTTTCCTGCAAATCGATACACTACTTCAAGATGGTAGTTCTCATAGCTCGAGTCGGTGATCAGGTGACCGCCGGGTGTGCCAAGGCTCACCAGCATACCGTTACGTACAATAAAGGGCATCCTTGCGCTGGTATCTTTATCCCGGGCAGGCACATCAGCATGCCAGCCCTTAAGGTTATTACCATTGAACAGGCTGCGTGGCTGGGCGGAAACCACCTGCTGGGCTATAACAAAAATCAAAGTGCAAATGCAAAAAAGTTTCATTTTCATATGTATGGCTTTGCGGTAACAAGCTGAATTTTTACAAGATCGTTACGGCTGGTAAAATAGCGAATCCTACTGTATTCGAGTACCTGTAAAATTTAAAAAGGTATTATGCCATAGCGCGTTTGTACCGGGGAAAGCCGACTACACAAAAAAAAATGTTTCATGAGGGGGAACATTTATTATAGCCATTTTAGACCAATGCATTTTACGTCGGAACGGAAATCTCCTTTATAAAACTTTTGTATATTTATTTTATGACTGTACTCGCAATCTATAATCAAAAAGGAGGAGTAGGTAAAACTGCTGCCACGGTAAACCTGGCGTACCTGGCTGCTGAAGAGGGTAAAAGAACGTTGCTATGGGATCTTGATCCACAGGGCGCAGCAGGGTTTTACTTTCAGGCTGCTTCTACAGTAAAAAATGAAGCCAAAAAGATTTTGGCCAACGAGATGGACCTGGCGCAGTCCATACAGGAATCTGGGAACGAAAACCTGGACCTGATCGCCTCAGATATTTCTGCCCGGAATGCCGATGTTACATTAAGTGAGCTAAAACAAGGCAAAAGAAGATTGAAAGCTGCACTTACGCCCTTTAAGAATGAGTACGATGTAGTTATACTCGACTGTCCGCCTGGCTTATCCATATTGCACGATCACATATTTGCAGCGGCAGACTGGGTGCTCATTCCAAATATCCCCACCACGTTAAGCATTAGAAGTTTTGATGCAGTGGTTCAGCATTTTGGTGATAACAACATCGACCCAAATAAGATTAGGGCATTCTTTAGCATGGTGGACCACCGCAAAAACCTGCACCATGAAGTGTTAAACCAACACCACCGCAACAAAACTTTCCTCAAAAATTATATTCCTTACTTAAGCGATGTTGAAAAAATGGGCACGCATTTGGCCCCGGTAGCTACATATGCTTACAGCAGTTATGCCGCCCAATGTTTTCGCGATTTGTGGAAGGAAATCAAGAAAGTTACCCAACTGTAAACAGGGCATAAAAGCACCGCCGCAAAATTAATCTTGGAAGAACGGCGCCATATCGCTTGATTACCTTCTTGTCTTGATTATATCATTTAAAACGCTGCCAGGATTAAAGCCGTGCAGCCACCCACCTACTCAACCATCAACCCTATGAACAGACACATTACTTCGTGGTATAGCCCGGCACTTAACAGGGATATGCCGATCGTTTCTTATGGAAACTACGGCTTTGCGCTTTTGCTGATTCCAACTGCTGCTGCAGATTTTCTTGAATATGAGCGATTTCAACTTATTGAATCCCTTGCACCTCACATTAATAGCGGTAAAGTGAGGGTATTTAGTATTAATAGCATAAACCTGGAGAGTTGGATGAACAATGATATGGTACCTGAGCACAAGGCCATCCGTCATAACCAGTTTAACGAATATGTATTTAATGAAGTAGTGCCATTCATAAGAAATGCAACCAGTAACGAAACTATGATCTACACCTGTGGAGCATCGTTTGGCGCGTTACATGCAATGAATCTCTTTCTTAAAAAGCCTGACCTGATAAATGGGGCAATTAGCATGAGTGGAGTATATGACCTTACTGAATACACAAAAGGGCATTGGGATGATCAGGTGTTTTATAATAGCCCAATTCATTATATGCCTTTGCTAAACGATTCCTGGTATCTTGACAAGATCAGGGCAAGCTCACATATCCATATTTTTTCGGGCAGTGGCGATTATGAAGATCCGGACTCCGCCCGCCGCTTCACCAAAATTTTGTATGACAAAGGTATTTGGTGCAACCTTGAAATATGGGGGCACGATGTAAAGCATGAATGGCCCACCTGGCGGAATATGCTGCCGTACATTATCGGTTCTAAATTCTAGTTGAAAACCCCACCTTGGTGAGGTTTTTGCATTACAGTGTTCCCAGGCACCAATAATCGAATTATCTACTTTACCGTCTTGAACAAATACTTAAAATACACTATTAGGGGGGTCGCAGTCTTTATTGGCCTTTTTCTGTTTCTTTATGTAGTAGCCTATATATACGTATCGTATAATAAAAAGGCCATCATAAAACAGGTAACCTCGCAGATTAGTGAAAAGCTAAGTGGAAAGGTTGTTGTGAACAATGTTGACCTAAGCTTCCTGCGCACCTTTCCTCAAATTTCCGTTTTGCTTGAAAAGGTGAGCATCAAGGACACGATGTACGATGCACACAAGCATCCTTTCTTTACCGCCGAGGCGCTGTATGCACGTATCAGTGTATGGAACGTAATTACCAAAACAGACCCACTGACCGGGCTACGAATCGATAATGGAAACCTGTACATCTACACGGATAGTTCCGGCTATACAAACAATTACTTACTAAGCGGCAAAAAAGGAGAAGACACTACCATCAAAAAAAAGAGCAAGAAAGTGGTGTTAGACGAGATTAAACTCAACAATTTCCACATCACCGTAAACAATGTGCTTAAAAACAAATTGCTGGAGTTTGAAGCCGAGAAATTTGTGTGCAACATACGCGATAAGGACTCAACGCTTCGCCTCAGAACCAAAAATAACCTGCTCATAAAAAGCTTTGCTTTCAACTTAGCAAAGGGAAGCTATATAAAAGGAAAAACTTTCAAAGGCAACTTTGATCTTTTTTATAATCTTAGAAACAAGCACCTGACTTTCGATAAAATTGCGGTTGACATTGGAGACCAGCCCTTCATTCTTACCGGGTTGTTTGCATTAGATGCAAAGCCCCGATTTAACTTGAAAGTAGATGCCCGCAAGATCACGATTGAAAAAGGCAAAACCTACCTTCCTGAGAAAGTTGCCCTTGCTGTAGCTGTAGTTTCGCTTAATCAACCAGTTGACTTGAAGGTTGATATCAATGGTCCACTCACGCCTGGCGACCCATTGGTAACTGTCGATTGGGCTACAACAGGCAATACTACAGTAACCACTCCTTTTTTCACATTTGAGAATTGCTCTTTCACAGGCGGCTATACTAATGAGTTGGTACCCGGCCTACCGCGAAAAGATCCTAATTCGCGTATACGCATCCACAATTTCAACGGGAAATGGGAAGGTATACCCATGAAATCATCAAATATTTATATAGATGACCTGGTAAAACCCATGATCAACTTCGACCTGCAATCGACCTTCTCGCTTACTGCACTAAATAACCTGCTGCAAAACAATTCACTAACCCTTAGCGAGGGTAAGGCCAACCTTGACGTAACCTACTCAGGACCTTTAATTAAAAACAGCAATACCAACACTACACTAGATGGTACACTTAAAATAAATGATGGCCTGGTAATGTACAATCCGCGCAGCATAGCGCTAAAGAACTGTAATGGGTCTATTGTTTTTAGTAAAACCAATGTGCTGGTAAAAGACCTTAGAAGCAATGTGCAGGGCAACACCATTATAATGAATGGTTCTATGCTGAATATGTTATCTCTACTGAAAACCAATCCTGGAAAAATAAGCCTGGACTGGCATATTTATTCACCTGAACTTAACCTGGAAACCCTTACCGCCTTACTTAAGAAGCGTACAAAAGTTGTGGCAAGTAACAAAGCCAAAAGTAAGTTCGGCTCCGTTACCCAAAAGATTGATGACATGCTGGAGCAATCAAATGTGGAACTTGACATGATAGCTGATAAACTGACCTTCAAAAAATTTGCAGCCACAAACGTTAAGGCAGCAATAATCCTGGCAGAAGAGAACTGGACATTGAAAAACATAAGCCTGTTAAGCGGCGGTGGTGGAATGAAGATTAGCGGCTATGTGCACGAAAAAAGTGACAAGGCGCATGAAGTTAAAGTGAATGTAAACATTGATAATGCAGATGTAAGCAAGGTGATGTACGCCTTTAACGATTTTGGCCAGGATGGCATTTCGCACCAAAACCTAAGGGGCAAGCTGAATAGCGACGTGAATATAAAGCTTGACCTTGACCGCAACTTGTCTGGTAGTCCGCAAAACCTGCAGGGAGTTGTCAACTTTTCATTGAAAAATGGAGCCTTAATTGATTACGAGCCTATAAAGAAGTTGCAGAATTTTTTATTTAAAAACAGGAATTTTGAGGAGATAAGATTTGCTGAACTAAAGAATACCCTTGAGGTAAAAGATCGGGAGGTTACTATTAACCGGATGGAAATTCAATCCACTGCATTAACCCTGTTTGTTGAAGGAATCTTTAGTATGAAAGGCAATACCGACCTAATCATACAAGTTCCGCTGAGTAATTTAAAAAAGCGGGACAAGGATTATAAACCTGAAAACGTGGGTGCAGATGCTAAGGGCGGTTCAAGTATTTTTGTACGTGGGCGCCCCGGCGAGGATGGGAACATCAAGTTTAAATATGACTTGTTTAAAAAATTTAGAAAAGACGTGAAAGAGAAAGAAGAAGTAAAAGAAAAAGAAGAAAAAAAAGCGAAAGGCAAAGATTAAGCAAGCTGCTTTTAAATTATGGGAAGGGCAGTTTAATCTTCTTCAAAAAAACGGCTGAAAGTGCCTACATCCATGGGTTTAATACCCGGCTCATCGCCCGGACCTTCTGCTTTTATATCACCTGCATCATTAAGCAACATTTCAGTGCGCCCTTCTGTGTCTACCAATTTGCCCGTTACACTCACCCGCTTGTTCATTAAAAATTCTTCAGGTTTGTAGGGAAAATATTTCCTGTCCTCCTGTTGTATTACCAGGGCCAAATGTTGATTAGGAAATGCACTTCCCGTATACAAAATGGTTTGCCTGGAACGGAAGGCAGAAATAATTTTTGCGCCCACTATTTTGCCAGTAATAGTTACCCTTTCGCCTACATATTTTTGGGCTTCAATTGAGGGTATCCTGCTTTGTGCATGGGCTAAAATAGAACAGCACAATAGAAAAATTATTGCCGGGTAGCCTTTTTTCATAGCATTGTTAATTTAGGTGCGTAACACTAAATAAAAATAATAAAGCAGTGTTGATGCATCCCTACCGTTGCCAACTATAAGTTCAAGAATATGTTAAAGGTTGAAGGTGCGAAGAACCTAAATGTGATTGTGAAATATGTCTTTTTTAATAACAGCCGTTAACGATGCGATAGTAATAGATTCAGCATGAATAAGCTATAATGAAAAAACCGATAGAAGGGTAATCCCGAAAAACGCATTTGGCGTCAACTTCACTAACTAAGGCCTACATCTGAATATGTTATTGCGCCTAAACAAAATGGATTTGGTCAAAGCAGCGTAGAGAAACGGACGTACACGGGAACCCCGAAAAACCGGGATGTACCATGACACAACGATGTACCAATAAAGACTAATGTTCGTTACCAAAAACGTCTTAAGTTGATGCGTATACGAAAAACGGACACTTTTTTAACGAAAGGATGTTATAAATATTGTCTCTTTTCGTCCCCTTAATAATTAAGCCCCCCAATAGCAATTCCACTTCTAATTACGCACGCTGCGTGATAAATATTTATGGCATTAATTATCCTGGTACCCGCTATGTATAAAAATGGAAATGGGGTAAAAATAATAGCCTGACTGCTAATGGCGTGTATTCCATCCTGCGTTCTTGCCTTCCAGCTTATCAGTGTATTGCACGGAGCCCAGCCGAAAACGCAGCGGCAATTTTGTTGCCTTTTCTATCTGTAGTTCTTTGCTGCAAAAAAAACCCAGGTGATCAGCATAGAAATTTGCAGGAAGTATTGCCTGTGTTGAAAACCGGGTAGAAATAGTTCCCTCATTTAACAAACCACCAAATTTGTGGTTTGGCAATACTAAAAATGTATGGGATACCCGCTGCAAAACCATACGGGTTGAGGCCTGAACAGTGCTGTCCATTCGTTGTTGCGCACCAGCTTTGCTGCACGCCAGTCCTCCTAAAATGATGAACAAACAAAAGGCACCCTGCTTCATATCCTTGCTTTTGCTGTAAATTTACCGCGAAAGAATCCGGCAGCACTGTTAAAGCCGACCGCATCTAATAGTAAAATAAAAGTATCGTTATACAATATTGTAGAGCGATGGGAAGTTGGTAGAAAATGTCATTAAGTCAATCATTACAACAAAAGCTTTTACAGAAATTATCGCCTCAGCAAATTCAGTTAATGAAGTTGCTGCAGGTGCCTACGGCCAATTTGGAAGAGCGCATTAAAGAAGAACTTGAAGAAAACCCGGCATTGGAAGTAGGTGAAGATGGACAGGACGACTTCAATGAAGACCTGAAAGATGAATTTGATAGCAGCAATGAAGAAGAATATGAAGCGGATGGCAGCGCCGATGAATATGAAAACCTGGACCTGAGTGAATACGTAAACGATGGAGATGACGACATTGGCGACTATAAACTACGGGATGAAAATTACCCGGAAATGGACGAAGGCAAGGTTATTCCAATACGCGTAGAGACCAGCTTTCATGACATGTTGCTGACCCAGTTGGGCATGATGAAATTAGACGATCGGAGCCACAAGATTGCTGAACAAATTGTGGGCAGTATTGATGACGATGGATACCTGCGCCGCGTACTTACCTCTATCTCCGACGACCTTGCTTTCAGGCAGAACATTGTAGCTACCGAAGCAGAAATAGAAGCGCTGATAAAACAAATACAACAGTTTGACCCTCCCGGAATTTGTGCCCGCAACCTCAAGGAATGCCTTGTACTGCAACTGCAGCGGCGCCTTAGTGAAGGCAAAGAAGTGGAACAGGCTATGCTTGTGCTGGAGAAATATTTTGACGAGTTTACCAAGAAACACTACGAGAAAATACAGCGGGGGTTGGGGATTGATGACCGGCAGTTAAAGTTGGTGATCAACCAGATCATAAAGCTTAATCCAAAGCCAGGGGGCAACATTGGCGAGGTAAATAAAGCAGAGAGTTACGTTATTCCCGACTTCTTCATCTTTAATAATGCAGGTATGCTTGAGCTTACACTCAACAGTAAAAATGCGCCCGACCTACGTATAAGCGAAGGCTACCGCGACATGATGAAGGACTACGAAAGAGGGACAAAGAAAGATAAGCGGCAAAAAGAAGCGGTGCTTTTTATTAAGCAGAAAATTGACTCGGCCAAGTGGTTTATCGATATGATAAAACAGCGCCAGCAAACCCTGATTGGCACCATGCAGAGTATCATGAACTACCAGAAAGAGTTTTTTCTTACCGGTGATGAGACTACACTTAAGCCAATGATCTTAAAAGATATTGCTGAGATGACAGGCCTTGATATAAGCACCGTGAGCCGGGTGGCCAACAGCAAATTTGTACAAACAGAGTTCGGAACCTATCGCCTGAAATTTTTCTTTAGCGAATCACTAAGCACCGACAGCGGCGAGGAAGTAAGTACACGCGAAGTAAAAAAGATACTCAGCAACCTTATAGAAGCAGAAGACAAACGCAAACCATTGAGCGATGAGCAACTCACAGATATGTTGCAGGAGAAAGGCTACAACATTGCCCGCCGCACCGTAGCCAAATACCGCGAACAATTAAATATGCCAGTTGCACGGTTGAGAAAGCAATTGTAAAGCCTGTTATGTCTACTCCAACTGTTTATCCACTTCCACAGCCGTGGCCGCTAAAAGCAGCAGGCCGTTTTCTGTCGTACCTGTTTCACCCTTTGTTTATTCCGGTATACGTAGGCGCCTACCTTATTTACCTGCATCCCTACACCTTTGCTGCGCTTCCACCTGCGCAAAAAATGTTGCGGTTTCTTTCGCTTTCCATCATCACCTGCTTTTTTCCGGCGGTCACCGTGTTTCTTTTATGGCGGCTAAAGTTTGCAGAATCTATTTTTCTGCGCACTCAAAAAGAAAGGATCATTCCCTATGTAGCCTCCATTATTTATTATTGGTGGGCTTTTTATGTCAGCCGTACCCTACCGGGTTCGCCCGAAGTGCTTACTTTTTTTCTGCTTGGATTGTTCCTGGCCGTTTCCGCAGCACTAATGCTAAACAACTATTTTAAGATAAGCATGCATGGCCTGGGAGTAGGCGGTGCAGTGGCTTACTTTGTGTTGTTGGGTTTTGTTACCCCCGAGCCATTGGGGCTTGTAATTACTTTAGTTACCCTTACTGCCGGCGTGGTATGCACTGCGCGGTTAATTGTATCCGACCACCACCCTATGGAAGTGTATATAGGAGTGCTGACCGGAGCCCTGTGTCAACTTGTGGGTTTTTGGGTGATCATGTAAGGCTTTAAAAAAAAGCGGAACCTATACAACTAAGCAGTGGTTTAACCAGCTATATATTTTGCGCCAGCAGGTATTCCTTTATTGTTGTCCATTGTATACCCTCGTAGCGGTTGTTATCATACGCTTGTATTACTGCCCTTCCTTCCATCATGTCACGCATGTATTGCATGCCCTGCCAGGCGGGGTATAGCTCACTTGTACCGGGCACCAGTTTTTTTGCTATTTTAATTACAAAGTTCAGCAGGCCAATTCCACCCGGCCTCAACAGTTTATATTGTTCCCCCTTCAGTTCACTCATTAAGGTGCGCACCTCGTTGTTGCTCATCCGGTCGCCATGTATGTATAAGTAGCGTGGAGTAGTAGGGTCAAGGGCTGCGGCTGCGGTAAATTTTGCCACTTCATTAGTATGGGTAAAGTCCATTTGCACATTTGCGTTGCCCCAGTAGAGTACCCGCTTTATTTTAGAAAGAATAAGGGGCATTTCTCCCGTAAGCAGCTCCATAAATGCACCGTTGAAAATAGACGTAATGGCCAAAGGTTTACCCTGCAGGTAAGCATGAAAAGTGCGCCTTAGATCAAGGTTCCTGTTTTTGCCAGGCACCAGGTTGGTAAAGTCAAGTGAATAATCGCTGGGTATAAAACGCGGAACCCCGCTCTGTATAGCAGCATCAGCAAACGCTTTTTGCGCATCAATAATCACCTCTTCCAAACCTGCCAAAGCCGATACAGCACAGTCCGCACCTATACAGGCATCCGCTAATTCTTTTGAAGTGTAATGGGCTACGGTAAACACCTTTACGCCCTGTTGCCGCATTCTATCAACGGAGTTTGAACCGGAACCCTGCCGAACAATCGCATGCACCACGGCACCCTTCTCTACTAACGCATTTACAATTTTGCTGCCCAGGTTACCTGTTGCTCCAGCTACTACTATTATGGCCATGGTATATAAAGTTATCGACAGCTAACAACAGAAAATGGATTGAGATAGTTGTACTGCGATCAACAGTAAGTCACATTCATTTTACAGAGTTTCCATGATATGCATAGCTGCATGATCATAGGAGATTTTTTTTGGCCGAACTGGAGGGATTCTATTCAGCATCCTTGCGTCGCACCCTTGTACTACATCTTTTTATGGCAACTTCTTCCATATGCTATAGAACCTCTGAGGCGGGCAACTTTTTACAGTTTATTTTCTGATTCTGGCAGGTAAAAATTCTCTG
>Ga0136611_10004164_pt1 | contig 10122 bp, 8 predicted proteins | sample AntDrymUQ2232306_2_FD_106645 | JGI IMG/M metagenome (GOLD analysis project Ga0136611, IMG submission 106645) | Polar desert sand microbial communities from Dry Valleys, Antarctica - metaG UQ223 (23.06) | ecosystem: Environmental > Terrestrial > Soil > Desert | place: Antarctica: Dry Valley... | reverse complement strand
TGGTCTCGTTCACCGTGCGCGGCGGCTACGAGGCCGCGGCGGCCGTGGTCGGCCAAACCAAGGTGTTCCAGTTGGCCGAGAGCTTGGGCGGGGTCGAGAGCCTGATCGAGCACCCCGGCATGATGACCCACGCCAGCGTGGCCGGCACCGGCGCCGAGGTCGAGGACACGCTGATCCGCCTCTCGGTCGGCATCGAGCACGAGTCCGACCTGCTCGCCGACCTGCGCCAGGCGCTGACGGTTGCGGTCGGCGCGGCAGGACGGGCGAGTTACTGAGTTCCTGAGAGGGCGGAGGGGGCGGAGGAGAACGGAACGCGTACTTGGACGGTCGTCTGCTCCCCAGCCGCGCGTTCGGCCAGTCGCACGCAATCGCCGCCCGCTCGCCGCCTCGTCCGTTCTCCTCCGCCCCCTCCGAAACTCAGAAACTCAGTAACTCGTGTCAGGAATCCGTCCGTTCCATCGCCCGTCGCATCGTCCGGGCGAGCAGCCCACGGGGCAAGACGCGGACGGCCTGAGTCAACGCCCAGTTGCCCCGGCCGGGAACCACGATCGCCTTTCCGGCGCGCATCCCCGCGTAGCCGGCCGCGGCCACGCGCCGGGCGTCGCCGACGCCCGCGCCCTGGAACAACCGGGAGTCGCCCATGCCCGACCGCGCCGCGAAGCCGGTCGCCGTCGGGCCGGGGCAGAGGGCGGTCACCGTGACGCCGCTGCCGCGCAGTTCGGCGGCGATCGCCTCGGAGAACGAGAGCACGTAGGCCTTGGTGGCGAAGTAGACCGCCATCAGGGGTCCCGGCTGGAACGCCGCCGTCGAGGCAACGTTCAGGATCCGGCCCTGCCCGGCGGCGACCATCGGCGGCAGCAGCAGCTTGGTCCGGTGGGTGAGCGCGACCACGTTCACCGCGATCATCGCCAATTCGTGGTCGCGGTCGGACGTGGCGAACGGACCGGAGCCGCCGAACCCGGCGTTGTTCACCAGCACCCCCACCCGTAGCCCGCGGTCGCGCAGCGCATCGACCACCGCCGCCGCTGCCTCCGGTTGGGAGAGGTCGGCGACGATCGTCTCCACCGTCGCCCCATGCCGCGCCCGCAGCCCCGCAGCGACCCGCGCGAGTTCCGCCTCGCGGCGAGCGACGAGCACGACGGGATACCCGTCGCGGGCCAGCAGGTCGGCCAACTCCGCGCCGAGGCCCGCGCTTCCCCCGGTGACCAGCGCCACGGGTCGCTCGGGGTCGCGCTCGGGTGGCATCGTCGTTCTCCTTCGCCGTTTTGGCCGCTCGGGGGCGGAACCAGCGGCGGCGACGCGCCGTGGTGCGGGCCGGCGGGACCCAGGGCGCCGATGGCACCCCACGATGGGACGCCTCGGCGCGCGGCATCGCCCAAACAAGCGAGCGCGCCGCCCCCAACGATTGGGAACGGCGCGCTCATCACTCCTGACTTCTGACTCCTGACCCTACGGAACCGGCGTTCCGATAACGGTCGCCGCGGCGGGTGCCGCCGGGGGCGTCGTCGCGACCGGTGTCGGCGAAGTAACCGGGGTTGCCACCGCGGCGGGCGCCGGTGTGCCGACCGCGGCGTCGCCCGTGGCAATCGCCGGAGTCACCAGCGGCAGCAACTGCAGCGTGCCGGCCTCGACCGAGCCGAGCGCGACCACGTCGTAGACCATGCCGCCGTCGAGCATCAGCCCTTGAACGGCGACCGCCACGTCTTCCGACTCGCTCGATCGGGCCTCCAGATCGTAGGTGGCGGCGTCGATCACCGCGTAGTCGGTGGCGTCGCCGAAGGCGACCCCTTCGTAGAGGGTCGGACCGCCGGTCACCACGACGTCGACGTCGCCGGCGTCGGCCGCGGCGTGGATCACCCGCACGCGGGCGGAGGCCGACGCGAGCGGGCCGAGGTCGAGGTCGTAGACGTTGCCCTCGACGCCGTCCTCGGTGCCGGCGGCGACGATCACGTACGGCCGGCCCTCGTCGAAGTCGTCGGTCAGCTCAACCACGGCGTCGTCGGCCGGGGCGCCGGTCGGCACGATCCGGATCCGGTGCTCGCCGCCCGGCACGTTGAGGTACCCGGTCGCCGTGCCGAAGGCCACGGCCTCGGCGACCACGCTATCGTCCACGTAGATGTCGACGCTCGGGGCGTCGGGGGCGGCGTGGACGGCGCGGAGGCAGGCGTCGGTCGAGGTGCCGACGCCGACCAGCGCCGAGCAGGGGACCGTGGCCGGGGCGACCAGCGGCAGCAACCGCAGCGAGCCGTCCGCAATCTGGCCGATGGCGAACACCTCGTACACCTGACCGGCCACGAGGGCGACATCGGGCGCCGCAAGCGCGACCTCGTCGCCGGTACGGACCTCCAGATCGTAGGTGCCGGCCTCGACCTCGGTGTAGTCGCTGCCGTCGCCAAAGCCGACGCCCTCGAACAGGGTGTCGCCGGCCGCGACCGCGACATCGACGTCGTCGACCCCCGGGGCGGCGTGGACCACGCGCACCCGCGCCCGGCCTTCCTCCTCGAAAGCGTCCAGGTTAACGTCGTACACCTTGGCCTCGATCTCGGCGAGCAGCCCGACCGCGGCGACCACGTAGGCGCCGCCGTCGTCGAACTCCGGCTTCTCGTCGATCACCGATCCGGCCGCGGGATCGGTCCCTGTCGGGACGACGCGCACCTGACGCTCGCCGTCGGCGACGGTCAGGAATTCGCTGGCCGCACCGAACGCCAGGTTTTGGACGACTACCGCGTCGTCGACGTAGACATCGATCGCCGGCGCGTCCGGCGACGCATGGACGACGCGGACGAGGGCCTCCCCCTCGGTCGCCGCGTCTTCCTGCGCCGCCGCGGCGCTGAGGGTCGGCGCGCCGACCGCGACCGCCATGCCGCCGATCAGCGCGCCAACCAGGGCCAAGCTCGCCGCGGCGCCCCGCGCCCGGTGAACCAGAGGTGTGGTCATGCGAAGCATCTCCTCGCCGTCGCGGCTTTAGGCCGACGATCCGGCACCCGCCACCGACGGCCCGACGCGGCCACCGGCCATCGATCGAACGCCGGCTGCTCGGCCGACGTGTCGGACCCGAAACCCAAGTGAACGAGATCCTGCTGCGCCTAGCACGGCCACCCGCGCCCCGGGTCCCTCCCACCGCCGAAACCGACGAGCGTCAAGACGACCGTTGGGCCACTTAATCGATCCCGACGTTGGGAATGGCCCGACGCGAAACCCGACCCCCCGGACCGCCGGCATGCCGTGCACCGTGGCGGCTTCGGCTCACTGCTTCCGATCGGTCATCGGGTCCCGGTGCGACGGGCCGAACCCGGTCTGCCCTAATGCACGACATGTTCCACCATGGGCCGGGCGCCGTCCGAAGCGCCGGGGCGTCGTCGGTTGGGCACGGGCGAACCGTGCGAGGCGCAGGTATCGGGTCGCGGCAGACGCGGCGAGGGCCGGACGATCGCTCGCCCGGCCCCCACCTTGCGCGATTGGCACCCCGCCGGCATCCTCCGCCGGAATCCCAACCGCCGCGATCGTTCCCGCTACCGGCGATCCAGCCAGACCGCCAACGACAGGACCACCCCAATTGGCAGCACTGGTATGAGTCGTTCGGGCAGCCGGTGCGGCCCGCGCCGCCCGGCACCCACGCGGTTACGCTGTCCCGGACCGCAGCAGCGCGAGCAGCGCCGACACGATCAACGCCGCCGTGACCGCGCCGCGCAGCACTAGGTCGCGCGCCGTCAGCCGATCGTCTACCCGCCGCTCGTTCTCACTCATGCCCGTCGCCCCCCGCTACCCTCGCTCCGATACAAGCACGCTTCCGGCCGCGCTCGTCGACCATGATTGCGACGGTTCCATCGTTTGCGTCGTCAACGACGGTGTACGTACACCACGCTTGATCGTGAGCTTAACGGCTCTCGAGCCACGCTGTCAATAGAGCCGATGGTTGACCGAATCGCCGTGCCTATCGCTAGCACTACCCGTTGACGCCGTCACCTCAGTTCGGTGGTAGGAACCGCCTCGGTCTGCGATATCTGACGAAGCGGTTCCAACGACGGAGAACGGAAGGGCCTCTCTGCTCCAAGCTCGCACCGCGTCGGCGCGACGGCGCGTTGGCCATCCAAAAATTGGGGATTCGACCGTGCAGCAGGTCCGCGATGGTTCAAGTTTATAATTGCTACCATCTACATGATCTATTTATGCAACAAGACGAAACGAATTTCGCCACATTGCATCGTTCCTTGTCTGAAAGATGCACGCAGGTGGCAGGAGTATGAGAAACTTGCGCCGGTGTTTCCCACGCGCATCTCGGGAAGGTCCGGTCGACAAGAGAGGTTCGCCACGTGAATGATCAACTCCAGCGAGTGTTTAGATGCGGCAGGCAACGGCCAGGAGCCAGGGGTCGTGGAAGCCCAGGGCCTGGCAGGAGCGACGGAGCTTGCGCCGCTGCTGGCAACGGCGACCCGGCTGCGCGATTTGGGGCACCGGGATCTCGTGTCCTATTCGCGCAAGGTTTTTATCCCACTCACCCAACTCTGTCGTGATGTCTGCCACTACTGCACCTTCGCCCGACCACCTCGCCCCGGTGAGCGCGCCTACCTCTCACCCGATGAGGTGCTGGCCATCGCCCGCGCCGGTGCTGCCGCGGGGTGCAAAGAAGCACTGTTCACCCTTGGGGACAAACCCGAGCGACGATATAAGGCCGCGTCCCGCGAGCTGGCCGAACTGGGGCATGAGACGACGATTTCGTACTTGGCGGAGATCGCCTAGATTGTCCTGCGAGAAACGGGACTGCTCCCCCACGCCAATCCGGGGGTCATGACGGCGGCGGAAATCGACTCCCTGCGGCGGGTATCGGTCTCCCAGGGAATTATGCTGGAAAGCGCGTCGGACCGGCTGTGCGAGCGGGGCGGACCGCATTACGGCTCCCCGGACAAGCGTCCAGCCCTGCGCCTCGAAACAATCCGTCTCGCCGGCGAGCGGCGAGTTCCGTTTACGTCCGGCATCCTGATCGGAATCGGGGAAACTCGGCTTGAGCGCGTCGAATCGCTGCTGGCCCTGCGCTCCCTTCACCATCGGTACGGTCATCTTCAGGAGATTATCATCCAGAACTTCCGTGCCAAGGCGGACACCCCCATGGCAAACGCGGCTGAACCCGATCTCAATGATCTCCTGTGGACGATCGCCGTCGCCCGCATCATTTTCGGCGCGACGATGAATATCCAGTCGCCCCCGAACCTCAGCCCCGACACGTATCCTCAACTTATCGCCGCCGGTTTGAACGATTGGGGTGGCGTCTCCCCAGTCACGCCGGACCACGTTAACCCCGAGGCCCCATGGCCGCACCTCGAGACGCTGCGTCTCCGGACCGCGGACGTCGGCAAGGTGCTGGTGGAGCGTTTAGCCGTCTATCCGTCGTATGCGCTCAACCCGGACCATTGGCAGGATGCCAACCTCGCGCGGGATGTACTACGTGGGATCGACGCTGACGGATATGCCCGCGACGCATGGTGGCCCGGCGCGGAAGTGCCCGTTCCCGCGGGCGGCGTGGCTTCCGTCATCTTGCGGCAACGCGTCGCCAGCACGAGGGGCGCCCCAGAACTTACCGCGATTCTCGATCGGGCTATGGCAGGCAAAGTCGTTTCGGAAACCGAGGTCGTGCGACTCTTCCAGGCACGAGGGGACGAATTCACCACCGTCTGCGCCGCGGCCGACGGACTGCGGCAACGCGTCAACGGCGATGTCGTTTCCTACGTCGTGAACCGAAACATCAACTATACGAATATCTGCTACTTTCGCTGTCAGTTCTGCGCCTTTTCGAAGGGCAAGATGAGCGAGAACTTGCGGGGCACGCCCTATGACCTCGGTCTCGACGAGATCGTACGGCGGGCCCGTGAGGCCTGGGATCGCGGTGCCACCGAGGTCTGCATGCAGGGAGGCATGCACCCCCGCTATACCGGGGACACTTACCTAGCGATTTGCCGAGCGGTGAGGGATGCCGTTCCGGGCATGCATATCCATGCGTTCTCTCCGCTAGAGGTCTGGCAGGGCGCCCAAACATTGGGCATCAGCCTCCGTGAGTTCTTGGGGCGCCTTCAGGATGCGGGCTTGGGCACGCTCCCGGGAACGGCGGCGGAGGTCCTCGACGACGGTGTCCGGGCAACGCTCTGCCCAGACAAAATCAAAACGGCAGAGTGGCTGCAGGTGATGGAGCAGGCGCACGAGCTGGGCATCCGCACCACTTCGACGATTATGTATGGGCACATGGAGCAGCCGATCTCGTGGGCGCGGCACTTGCTGCGGCTAAGGACACTTCAGGAGCGCACCGGTGGCTTCACCGAGTTCGTACCGTTGCCCTTCGTCCACATGGAGGCACCAATGTATCTGAAGGGGAAGGCTCGCAAAGGCCCGACCTTCCGCGAGGCGGTGTTGATGCACGCCGCGGCCCGGTTGGTGCTCTACCCACGAATCACCAATATTCAGGTGTCGTGGGTGAAGATGGGCGTCGACGGCGTGAAGGCATGCCTCCAGGCTGGCGCCAACGACCTCGGCGGAACGCTGATGAACGAGAGTATCACCCGCGCGGCCGGCGGTGAGCATGGCCAGGAACTCCCCCCGGCGCAGATGGAGGAGATCATCCGCTCCATTGGGCGGATTCCCGAGCAGCGCACCACGCTCTATGGCCAACCGCTAGAAGATCGTCGACACATCTCCTTTGATGCGCGCCCCCTCCAACCGGTGGTGCTGACGCCGAGTCAACGATACGCGGGGCCGGTGGCCCACGGATCGCTTGTCACCGGTTAACGAGCGGTTGCCAATTGGGAACTGCAAAGCACGACGGGCACGACGAGTGCCCGTTCGGAAAGGTCAATCACATGCGTGTGTCGGTTCGGGGAACCTCCGGGAACGACGATCAAACCGTCGCCATTCGACCGGCGACATCGCCGCTCCACTTGTCGCCACGAAGCGATCATCGTTCTACTCCCCACCAGAAGAAACCAGAGTGGCTTAAGGTGCGACTCAGACACGGTGAACACTATCTCGAACTCAAGGAGATCATGCGGGGGCTAAGCCTCCACACGGTTTGCGAAGAGGCCCGCTGCCCAAACATCTACGAATGCTGGAATCAACGCACCGCGACTTTTATGATCCTCGGTGATACCTGCACGCGAGCCTGCCGCTTTTGTGGCATCAAATGGGGTCGCCCGACGCACCTCGATCTCGGCGAGCCGAAGCGGGTGGCGGCGGCGGTGCAAGCAATGGGCCTCCGGCACGCGGTCGTTACCTCGGTCAACCGTGATGAACTCGCCGATGGCGGCGCCAGTATCTTTGCCGAGACGATCCGCGAGATCCATACCGTGCTACCTGACTGCGGGGTCGAGGTGTTGATCCCGGATTTCAAGGGCAACTGGGATGCCCTCCAAACCGTCATCGCGGCCGGACCCGATATCATCAACCACAACATCGAGACCGTGCCCCGCCTCTTCCGTCAGATCCAGCCTTGGGACTCCTACGAGATCAGCCTAGAACTTCTCCGCCGGTCCAAAGAATTGGCTCCGGCTATCTTGACCAAATCGGGCGTCATGGTCGGGCTGGGGGAGCGGCATGACGAAATGACCGCGGTGATGCACGATCTCGTCGCTATCGACCTCGATATCCTAACGATCGGGCAGTACCTCCCGCCGTCCCAGCGTCATGCACCTCTGGATCGCTACTACCACCCCGACGAGTTTGCGCAACTGAAGCGCGATGGCGAGGCGATGGGAATTCGCCACGTCGAATCGGGACCACTCGTGCGCTCCTCCTACCATGCAGGCGAGCAACTCGAGTCACTACGAAGGAAGGGACGCGGCACCACCGCGGCACTCTGCTGAACGCGCTCCGAGCGAGAGAGGGGGAGTGCTTGGCAATCCTGCCCGGGCGAGCGACCACGCCGCTCCATATCGGCGCGCCCCTAGACGTCATCCACGTAGCTGGCCTGACACCGTACCTCTCGATGTGGGACCGACAGCGGGAGCTTGCGGCCGCTCGTAAGCGGAACGAGATCCGCGACGTACTGCTACTGCTCGAACACGCTCACGTTTACACCAACGGACGGAGCGGTCGGCGCGAGGATCTCCTTATCGACGAGGCGGCTCAAGCACGGCTCCGGGTGAGCTACCTCGAGGTCGACCGCGGGGGTCGCATCACCTACCACGGGCCAGGTCAACTCGTCGGCTACGCGATCGTCGACCTTGCTCGCTTGGGCTTGGGCGTGCGGACATACGTCCGCCGTGTGGAACAGGTCCTCGTCCGGACGGCGGCGCATTTCGGGGTAGAAGCCACGACCGTGCCTGGTTTAACCGGCGTCTGGGTCGCTGACGGGAAGCTTGCCGCGATTGGGGTGAAGGTAAGCCAAACCGTCACGTACCACGGGTTTGCGATCAATGTGGATCCTGATATGTCCTACTTCGATCACATCGTACCCTGCGGCATCCACGGTCGAAGCGTGACCTCGCTGGCTCGTTTGCTCGGCCGCGCGGTGGCAGTCGCCGAGGTGGTCCCGGTTTGTGCCGCGGCGTTTGCCGACGTGTTCGGGGTCGAGCTCCACTGGCGGGAACGAGGGACGCCCCTGAGCGATGACCTCGGATGCAGTCTCGGAGGCACCGGACGTGGCTAACCAGATTGTTCCTCCCGCCACCTATGGGAACTTCACCCGCGATCTGTGGCGGGCGATCGAACCCATCTACGGCGCAATCTTGCAGCACCCGTTCCTCGCAGGATTGACCGATGGCACCCTGTCGCGGGATTGCTTCCGCCACTATGTCGTTCAGGATGCACGGTACCTACGAGACTTCGCCAGAGTCTTGGGGGTCGCGGCCGCGCGCTCCCCGCACGAGGACGCACTCGTGATGTTTGCCGAGCACGCTATCGGGGCCATGACCGTCGAGCGCGAGCTTCATGAAGGATTCTTCGCAGAGTTCGGACTCGCCCCTAGCGAGGTTGACCAGACGCCGATGGCGCCGACCACGCTCGCCTATACCAGTTACTTGCTGCGAATCGTCTATACCGGAGACTACGCTCAGCTTTTGGGCGCAATCCTGCCGTGCTATTGGATCTACCACGAGGTGGGCAAGCGGCTCCTTCTGGACAGTTCACCCGATCCCCTCTATCGCCGCTGGATCGACACCTACGGGGGCGAGGAGTTCGCCGCGGTAGTCGAGACGGTGCTAGCGTTGGTCGATCGGGTGGGTGCGGATTTGACGCTCACTCAGCAAGTGGCCACGCGCGAATGTTTCGTGACAGCCAGCCGATACGAGTGGATGTTCTGGAACATGGGCTGGACACTAGAGCGTTGGCCGATCTGACGACCGAGGCGATCGCCCATCGTGTGGGGACCGCAAGCCGGCAAGGTTTGGGGCAGGGACATCCCCATCTCCTCACCGGCGGTGCAGCCCACGAGTGGCGGACACCGCGAGGAACCGGTGAAAGAATCTCTGGTGCCGACAGTAAACGCTTGGATGAGCGGGACGTGGTCGATTTTACCAGTACCAAATTGACTCCAGCCCTCGGTATTTCTAGCCAGGGCGATTGGCTCCTGCTCACGGACACCCGGGCTTCGATCCGTTCACCGAAGGCACGATTGGAACGGTTCCAATGACCGGATGTACGATCTAGCTTACCGCCTAGCTTACCGCCGGCTCAAATCAGAAAACGATCGTTGAGCGAGGAGCTTCGCCTTGATGTGCCCGCACCCCGTGACCTGGCACGCAACGACGTGGTCCATTTCGTCGGATGGGCTGGTGCCGGGATTTGGGATCACTCGCCACGCGCGAGTGCCTCGCGACGGACTCCGCCATCTAGTGATGGAACGAACAGGTCCTCGTCCGCGGTTTGATCGACGGTGACCGCATGATCATGACGATGGATCAGCTGTGCTTTTGGTTGTCGCGCCCAGGCGATCGCGACCCCCTCGCCGATGACCCGACTGCGCCAACTCTTGCGATTACCAGTGACCCAAGTGCCCAGTCATCTGCCAGCGTCATCGCCACCGAGATGCCCATCAGCCCGTACCAGGCCGCGCCGCGCTTCCTTGGACGAGAGCGCCCGGTGCTCCTTGATAGCAGCCTTGCCACCAGCAAAACTGGTCGATATTCCCATCTCACAGCCGAT
>Ga0136611_10004163_pt1 | contig 10123 bp, 8 predicted proteins | sample AntDrymUQ2232306_2_FD_106645 | JGI IMG/M metagenome (GOLD analysis project Ga0136611, IMG submission 106645) | Polar desert sand microbial communities from Dry Valleys, Antarctica - metaG UQ223 (23.06) | ecosystem: Environmental > Terrestrial > Soil > Desert | place: Antarctica: Dry Valley... | reverse complement strand
TGCGTGGACCGTCGGCGAGGACGACGGCGCGGATATTCGCATCGCCAGATCGGCTGACGGGGGCCGCACCTTCAGCGAGCCACGCATCGTTGCGCAGACGAGCGGCTACTCCGACGCCCCGAAGATCGCTGTCGACAGCAAAGGGACGCTACACATGGCTCATGCGGAAAGCGCCGGCGGACCGTTCGATACTTACCACGTCCGATACGCGAGGTCGCACGATGCCGGGCGCACGTTCGAACCGGCACGCGAAATCTCGCAACCTCAGCCGCGCGGAAACGCAAGCGCGGCGTTCCCCGGCCTGAGCGTGGATGATAAGGAGAACGTGTACATTCTGTGGGAGCTGTATCGCGATCGTCGCGAGCCGTCGCGGGGACTGGGGCTTGCCCTTTCGCGCGACGGCGGCCAGACCTTCAGCGTGCCCGCCATCGTGCCTGACAGCAGCGACGCACACGGCGGCTTCAACGGAAGTCAGCAGGGGCTGCTGATGCGCAAACTCGCAGTGAACGGCGCCGGCGAAATCGCCATCGTAAACAGCAGCTTTGACCCCCGCACGAAAAGCCGCGTATGGCTCACGCGAGACCGGTTATGACGCGATCCTTCGTAAGAGGAGCGCCGTGGGCTACACTTTCTGCCCGACGCATACCTGCAAGACAATCAAAGGTATTCCGATGACGCACAAGCACACTCGTATCGAAGTCAACAACGCCGTCTTCTCTCTGCCCTACCACGTCGCCAAAGAGGAGGGCTACTTTGTCGACGAGGGCTACGACGTAGAGCTCGTTCCGGCGGGTTCCGGGCGGGATCGCGACAAGGAGGTTCCCGAGAAGCCGATTGAAGACCATCGCACCGTCACGTCGTATGGCTGGCACGAAGGCATCGAGAAAGGCGAGTTCTGCATGTATCGCGCGTGCGAATGGGGGCAGATCCGCCGCACGCAGGACAGCGGGGCCAACGCCAAAGTCATCAGCAAGCGCTCGGCCGTTGCCACACAGGCGATCGTCGTGCGCGCGGATTCGCCCTACAACGTTCCCGCCGACTTGCGCGGCAAGACCGTCGCGGTAAATTTCCACGCGGGCTCGCACTACATCACGCTGGCGATGCTGGGTGGCTCGATGAACAACAAAGACGACGTGCGCGCCGTGCACGTCGGCGGCCCCAAGCAGCGCCTGCGATTTCTGGAAGAAGGAAAGGTCGAGGCCGCCGCAGTCATGGAACCGTGGATTACGATCGCTTCGAAGAAAGGTCTCAAGATCATCAGCGAAGCCTTTTACGAAGGCGCCGAAGTGGCCACGCCCGACGTCGATCCGCAGATGTATGCCGCGATCACCCGCGCTATCAACAAGGCCGTGAAAATGATCAATCAGGACATCCGGCCTTATCTGAAGTACATGATCCGCGAAGCGCCGCAGGACATGAAGCTCACCGAGGATGATTTCTACCTGCCGCGCTTCCGCTATGTCGAGCCGCGCCCCTACACGCGCGATGAATACCAATACCTCCAGGACTGGATGACGGGCTGGGGGCTGCTCGATGCAGACAGCGGTTACGAAAAAATCATCGACCCTAAGCGGGTGATGGCGGCTTCAGGACTTTGATCGTTGAAAAGGCGCCGGGTGCGCGCCGTCCTGCATGCGCCCTGGCGCTTGTGACGGCGATCGCGCATGCGAGCTCTGCGGGCGCGCAGTCACAGGGGGCAGGAGCCGATGCAGCTTATCCAGCCAAACCGATCCGCATCGTCGTGCCCTCCAGCGCGGGCGGCTCAACTGATTTTCTGATTCGCCCGCTCGCCGCAAAGCTGGCTGAAGTGCTCGGCAAGCCCGTGCTCGTGGAAAACCGTCCAGGCGCAGGCAGCGTGATCGGCACGGACCTGGTGGTAAGAGCTGCGCCGGATGGCTACACACTGCTAGCGGCGCCGGCGTCGATTACCATGAGCCCTGCACTCTACAAGCTCGCCTTCGATCCGGTGCGCGACCTGGCGCCCATCGCGAACCTGTCGGCTTTTCCCAACATTCTGGTTGTGCATCCTTCACTGCCCGCGAGATCGGTCAAGGAGTTGATCGCCCTGGCGCGCGCGCGGCCCGAACAGATTCATTTCGGCTCGAGCGGCATAGCAACCGGAACGCACATGTCGATGGAGCTTTTCATGTCCGTCGCCGGGATCAGGCTCGTGCATGTGCCCTATAAAGGGGGCGCACCCGGTGTTATCGGGCTGATCAGCGGCGAGGTGCAGATCAACTTCGCGACGATCACGACGGCACTGCCCCACGTGAAAACGGGACGGTTGCGTCCGCTGGCGGTGTCCACCGCACGTCGCTCGGGCGCAGCGCCCGGGATTCCGACCGTTTCAGAGTCCGGCCTGAAGGGCTTTGAATACGCGTCGTGGATCGGTCTCCTCGCGCCCGCAGGAACCGCGCGTGCGGTCGTTGCGAAACTCAACATCGAGTGCGTGAAGGCCGTTCAGACGTCGGAGATCAAACAAATACTGGCGGCGGAAGGCTCGGAGCCCGTCGGCAGCACACCCGAACAGTTCGCGGCGACGATCGCGGCCGAAGTGGGCCGCTGGACGAAACTGGTGAAGACAGCGGCCATCAAAGCGCAGTGATACTCGCGTCAAGCTACTGCCGCGACGGCGCTGAATCCGATAGACCGGCGACGCGTTGCCTCAACACAGGGAATGCTGATGAAGTTCTGGTCTAACCCGCACGTCGTGTCGTTCGCGCGAGCTGTCGAACATTTTGAATCGGGACAGGACACCCCCCGTGACCTCCTCGAGCGCTGCATCGAAAACATCGAGCGTCACGAACAGCGCGTGAAAGCTTTCGTAGCACTCGACTTGGAAGGCGCACGCCGGGCCGCTGACGCTGCGACCCAGCGCTACAAAGCCGGTCGCCCGCTCTCGATCGTGGACGGATGCCCGATCGGCATCAAGGACATCATGGCAACGCGCGACCTGCCCACGCAAATGGGCAGCCCTGCTTTCGCAGGCTGGCGCCCGGGGCATGATGCCGCATGCGTGCATGCCTTGCGTGAAGGCGGCGCGATGATCGTGGGCAAAACAGTTACGACCGAGTTCGCTATCGGGTTCTCGGGCCCGACCACCAACCCCTTCGACGTGCGCCGCACGCCCGGTGGCTCTTCCAGCGGTTCCGCCGCGGCCGTGGGCGGCGGCATGCTGCCGGTTGCTCTCGGTACGCAGACTCAAGGCTCGACGCTGCGTCCTGCATCTTATTGCGGCGCCGTTGGGTTCAAGCCCACCCTCGGCGCCCTGCATACCGGCGGCGTCCATCCGCTCTCGATTACGTGCGATCACCTCGGCGTGATCGGCGCGACCCTCGACGACACGTGGCGCGTCGCATCGCAGATATCGCTTCGCGTGGGCAGCCCCGGTCATGGCCTTCTGAACGGCGCATCCCACATGCCAATTGCGCCCGCGAAGCCGCAAAAAATCCTCCGCCTCCATACCTACGGGTGGAGCGAAGTCGATTCGGAGACGTCTGGCGCATTCGAGGCATTTCTCGAAACGCTGGCCGCTTCGGGCGTCGAAGTCGTGGATCGCCACGGGGACGCCCGCGTGGCGGCGCTCGAAGAGGCACTCGAGGCCGATGTGGCCGCCGCGCTCGACATCGTGGCTTACGAAATGAGGTGGCCGTTCGAGGGGTACATCGAAAAATTCGGTACGGTGATCGGAGAGCGTATTCACGGGCTGTTGAAACGCGCGGCCGAGATGACCCCTGTCGAGTATGCCGCACTGCTCGGGAAGAGGCTCGAGTTGAGGGCGCGTTACAGCAGTGTGCTGCGGGACCTCGGCGCAGCGTGTTACGTGACCCTGTCGGCCTCGGGGCCCGCGGTCGAAGGGCTTGCGCACAGCGGAAGCCGCGCCTTTCTCGTGTACGGCTCCTGGCTGGGGGTGCCGGCATTCTCGCTGCCGTTGCTGGAGGTGAGCGGCCTTCCGGTAGGCATTCAGTTGCTGGGTGCAGCGGGGCGTGATGGCGAACTGTGTGCCGCCGCGCATTGGGTCACAGACGCACTGACGAAAGGTGTTTCATGCACCTGAAATCGCACCGCTTCAAACCATTCAGCGAACACAGTGAGGACGGGAACCCCGCACGATGCCGGCTCAGAGAGGTTCCATCACGCGCTAAACTCGGCGGTCCCGTAATCCCGTATGGAGCCCCCCGTAATGAAACTCACGCGCGCAATTGTGATGTCGGCCGCCGCGGTCGTTGCGTCGATGTGCACCGCCGCCTTTGCGGCGCAGGCCGCTTCGTCAGGCTCCGCACCTGCCTATCCGACGCGGCCGATACGCATCGTGGTCGCCTACACGCCCGCGGGGGCAACCGATATCTTCGCGCGCATCGTCGGGCAGAAAATGAACGAAGCGTGGGGCCAGCCCGTGATTATCGAGAACCGTCCGGGCGCCAACGGGAATATCGGCACCGAATACGCGGCGAAGACGCAGCCCGACGGACATACCTTCCTCATGACGACCGCGGGGCCGCACGGCATCAATCCGAGTCTTTACCGCAAGCTGGGCTACGACGCGGTGAAGGACTTCGCGGCGGTGAGTCTTGTCACGCTGGTTCCGAACGTGGTCGTCGTCAATAATTCGGTCCCGGTCAAGGACGTGAAAGGGCTGATCGCTTATGCGAAATCAAACCCTGGCAAGCTGAGCTACGGCTCACCCGGCGCCGGCAGCACCGCACACCTCTCGATGGAGCTTTTCAAATCGATGACCGGAACGAACCTCGTCCACGTTCCGTACAAAGGCAGCGCCGGCGTGCTGACCGATCTCATGGGGGGGCAGATCGCGGTGACAATGGATAACCTGCCGCCTTACCTGCCGCAGATCAAAGCGGGCAAGATTCGCGCGATCGCCGTGACGCCGGCAAAGCGCTCACCTTCCCTGCCCGACGTTCCGACCGTGGCCGAAGCCGGCGTCCCCGGCTATGTCTCGAGCGCGTGGTTTGGTCTCGTGGCGCCGGCTGCGACACCGAAGGACATCATCGCCAGGCTGTCCGCCGAAACTCAGCGCATCGTGCAGATACCTGAGGTCAAGTCGCGCCTCGCTGAGCAAGGCGCGGAACCGGTCGGGAGTACGCCCGAACAATTCGCGGCGCACATCAGGTCCGAAATCGCGAAGTGGGCGAAGGTCATCAAGGACGCGAACGTGGAGTTGCAGTAAGGGTGTAACGCACGACCGCAGCGCGTCCGAACACTACGCCCCACCCGCCGTGTTTTGCTACCGGCCTGCATCCAACCGCGGATGGCGCTCGAACCACTGCGTCGCCTGCTCATAAGCGTCGGCGACGCGGTAGACCATCGCCTCGCTGAACGGTTTGCCGACGACCTGCATCGCGAGCGGCAGACCGGCTTTGCTGAAACCCGCCGGGACGGATAGCGCGGGGCTGCCGGTCACGTTGAACGGCGCACGTGACTGGCGGGCGTAGGTGTATTCCACCGCTTTCGGATCGTCGATGCGGCACGCAGGGTCCATCGAGCTCGAGGTAATCGCCACGTCGATATCGGTGAAGAGTGCGTGGAACGCATCGGTGATCTTTCGGCGCAGACGCGTCGCGTTCACGTAATCGGCCGCGCGCACGAACGCGCCTGCCATGAGGCGCTCTCGCGCAAGTGCACCGTAATCCTGCGGGCGCTCGCGCATCCAGTTCTCGTGTATCGCGAAAGCTTCGCTCGTTAGAATCGTGCGGTTGACCGCGAGGTACTCCGAAAGCGGCGCGGTCTCGATCTCCCGCACTCTTGCGCCGAGGTCCGCGAGTGTCTTCACCGCAGCGTCAATGCCCGCCGTCATCTCCGCATCGGCCTCCATGTCGCGGGTATAAAAGTGGCGAATCACGCCGATCCGCAGGCCCTCGACGCCGCGCCCGAGCTGCGCCGTGCAAGCGCCGCCCGCATGTGCCGCGCTTCCGGGGTCCAGTGGATCGGGGCCTGCGATGAGGTCGAGCATGAGCGCGTTGTCGCGCACGGTGCGCGTGAGCGGTCCGACGTGATCGAGCGAGAACGAAAGCGGGAACACACCTCGCCGGCTGACGAGGCCGTAAGTGGGCTTGATGCCGACGACCCCGCACATCGAGGCCGGATTACGGACCGATCCGCCGGTGTCGGTGCCGATCGCGGCCGGCAGGAAGCCGGCGGCCACCGCCGCACCCGAGCCGCTGGATGATCCGCCGCAGAAGTGATCGCGATTCCACGGATTGCGCGCCGGCGGCCACGGTAGATCGAACGAAGGGCCGCCGATCGCGAACTCATGCGTCGAGAGCTTGCCCATGAACACGCCGCCGGCTTCACGGAGCTTCTGCGTAACGAGCGCATCCGTTGCAGCAACATTATCCTTGAGGATTTTCGAGTGGGCGGTAGTCGGGAGGCCCACGTAATCGACGATGTCCTTCAGTCCATAAGGCACCCCATGCAAGGGGCCCCGCCACGCGCCGCGCATGATCTCGGCCTCAGCGCGTCGTGCATCCTCGAGCGCGAGATCGGGTGTGAAGCGTATGAACGCGTTCAAGCCGCCGTCGTGGCGCTCGATGCGGTCGATCAAGGCTTTCGCATACTCGACAGGCGAAAGCTTCTTCGAGCGCAGCAGCTCCGCGGCTTCGGCGATACCCAGATAAACAACGTCGGTCATCGGTCCGGGTCCGCGTCGAGTCGAAACACGTGCGCCGGCTCATCCGCGGGCTCGAGCGTCGCTACAGGAAGCGCCGCGCGCCGCGCCCGCGCGGCTTTCGTCGCACGCATCAGCTGCTGCAGATGCGCATCGTCGAGACGCGTCATGCCGATCTCGGCAGCCATGGTCCGGACCTCCTCCAGCGTCAGGTCGTTCGGCATCGTGTGCTTCCTCAATTGATCAGTGAAAACTCAGGGCCTTATATTGCATTCCTTGATTCGCGACATCCGTTCAAACTGCGATCGAGGAGCACACCTTGGCAGCACGCAAGAAAATTACGAAGTCGGCGAAAAAAAAGACGAGCCGTTGCTGGCCAGGCTATGAACCGACGCCCGGGAAAAAACCTTTCACCAAAGGCAGTTGTCGACCCAAGAAGAAGAAATAAGCCGTCTGGCAGCGAAGCATCGTCACAGCGAGTCGGTCTTTACGTGTGTCGGTGGTTCCTGCCTCAGCGCTCGATCTTCAAACCCGCCGCCTTGATCACGCGGTCCCACCGGTCGGACTCCTTACGCATATAGGCGCGCAGTTCGGCGGGCGTGCTCGACTGCGGCTCCGAGCCCAGGTCGATCAGGCGCTGCGCAAACGGCGGATCCGCGATCATTTTCACGATCTCGGCATTGAGCTTCGCAACGATGGCCGGCGGTGTCTTCGCGGGCGCGAGCATCGCATACCAGTTGACGCATTCGAAGCCCGGAATGGTCTCGGCGATCGTCGGCACCTCGGGCGCGGCCACTGAGCGTTTCGCGCCGCCGACTCCCAGTGCCCTCACCTTCCCCGTCCTCGAGAGCGGCAACACCGCGGGGATGCTGTTGAACATGAACTGCGCCTGGCCGCCCACCACGTCGATGATGCCCTGTGTGGCCCCCTTGTACGGCACGTGGACGAAATCGATCTTCGCCGTCGCCTTCAGCATCTCGCAGCCGAGATGGTTGGGGGTGCCCGCTCCGGCCGACGCGCAGTTCAACTGACCGGGTTTCGCGCGCGCCAGCGCAATCAGCTCCTGAACGTTAGCGGCGGGGACCGACGGGTGGGAGAACAACATCTGCGGATTGATCGAGCCGAGCGATATCGGCGTGAGATCCCGAAAGGAATCGTAAGGCACCTTGGACAGCAGCGGATTGATGACCAGGCCCGCCGACGTGGAGAAGATCAGCGTGTAGCCGTCAGGCGGCGCTTTCGCCGCAAGGTCGTGGGCGATGATGCCACCAGCGCCGGAGCGATTGTCGATGACGATCTGCTGGCCCCACGCTTCGGTGAGGCGCTGCGCGATCGCGCGCGCGGTGAAATCGTTTGCACTCCCCGCCGAGCCGGGTACGATGATGCGAATCGGGCGCACCGGATAGGCCTGTCCTCCTACCGGGTTCCTGTCAGTCGACGAGGCGCTCTGCCCTGCCACGACCGGTGTCGCAGCGCACGCGGCGGCACAAAGCACCAGCAGCAGAAAATCCCGCATCGTTTTGACCCCCTGGAGTTTTGACGGCCGTGAAACGTAACTGTGTCGGCCCCTGAAACCGTGGCCGGTGTAAGGTCTAATTTTTCGGCTCTCCGGCTACGACGTACGTCCACAGCGCGGCGATGTCCTCCGGCGACAGAACGTCCCCCCACGGCGGCATCGTGTTCTTCCCGTGGGCTACTGAATCGACGAAACGCGCGCGATTGTCGCGAGGAAAGGTGGTCAGATCGCTTCCCCACGGCGGACCCATCATGCGCACGCCGTGGCAGCTCTCACAGTTGGTTGCGTAGAGCGAAGCGCCTTTCTTGATCTGCTCCGGCGTGAACGGTTTCACCGCCGCGTCCTGAGCGGTGCCACTGGCGCTGGCGGTCATCAGCGCGACGGCAACTGCCTTGCATAGCATTCGCATCATCATAGCGTCTGTGCGCGGCCTTGCTATGGCATCAGGGCGAAGGTCCAGACCGCACCGCCCGTCGGGACCTTATCGCCGACGAACCGCTTGACCACGCTGCCGCCGAGGCCCGACTGCACCGTGACATATTGCTGTCCCTTGTGCGTGTAGGTGATCGGCGGCGCGTTGATGCTCGAACCGGTCTTGAACTGCCACAGCGTCTCGCCCGTCTCCTCGTCGAGCGCGATGAACTCGCCCGTCGGCCGGCCGGTGAACAGGAGGCCGCTACCGGTCGCCATCACGCTTGCGGCATTCGGGATTTCGGTAATGGGGATTTTCCACTTCATCTGGCCGGTCACCGGATTCATCGCCAGGTGGTAACCCACGACGTCGCCCGGCTTTATCACTGGATTGCGCCCCGCGGCCGCCGTTGAGGGTTCGCCGAGCTTCTGAAACGTGTATGGGACGAATTTCTGGATGCGGGGCAGATCCCAGGAGTTGAGGTAGACCAGCCCGGTCCTGGGATTGAAGGCGAACAGCGTAGCGTTGGTTGCACGCTGCGGATAGAACTCGACCTCTTCGCCCGCGCCCAGACGCGCGGCGACATCGGTGAGAACCGGCCGGCCGGTTTTGAGATCGACGTGCGTCGCCCAGGTGACGCGCGTTATCGGATTCGCAGCGATCAACTTGCCATTGGTGCGATCGATGACGTACAGGAAACCGTTCTTGTTCGCGTTGATGATGACCTTGCGCATCTGTCCGCCGACGCGCACGTCCGCGATCACGTTCTCGTTGCTCCCGTCCGCGTCGTAGAGATCGTTCGGCGTGAACTGGTAGTGCCAGACGATCGCGCCGGTCTTCGGGCGCATCGCCAGCACGCTGTTGGTGTACAGCGCATCGCCGCCGCCGCGGTACTTGGAATCGTAAGGCGCCGCATTGCCCACGCCCCAGTAGACGAGGTCGAGTTGCGGATCATACGAACCGTTCTGCCACGTCGATCCGCCGCCCGTCTTCCATGCATCGGCCGTGGATTCGGCGGTCTTCGGCCAGGTCTCGTGACCCGGCTCACCCGGCGCGGGAATGGTGTGCGTGCGCCACAGCTCCTTACCGCTCTCCGGATCCCAGCCGACCAGGAATCCGCGCGTGGCGTGCTCGCCTCCGGTCGTTCCCGTGATCAGCACGCCATTGGCGAGGAGCGGGGCGACCACACCTTTGTAGCCTTCCTTGTGATCGGCAAATTTCTGCTTCCAGACTTCCTTACCCGTCTTCATGTCCAGCGCCACGACATGTGCATCCAGTGTCGTGCGATACAGCTTACCGTTGTAGAGGACCGGCGCGCCCCGCATGATCGCGCCGGCGTTTGCAATGCGCAGCACCGCCCGGTCGTACTCGACGGGAGTGCGCCAGATCTGCCGGCCGGTAGCGACGTCGAAGGCGAACGTCCAGTTGCCGTTCACGACGTACATTACGCCCTGGTAGATGGTGGGCTGCGACAATTCGCCCATCTCGCTCATGAGATTAGAAGTCCACACCGGGACGAGCCGCTTGACGTTGCCTTTGTTGATTTGCCGAAGCGGGCTGTACATGGGAATGC
>Ga0136611_10004162_pt1 | contig 10124 bp, 12 predicted proteins | sample AntDrymUQ2232306_2_FD_106645 | JGI IMG/M metagenome (GOLD analysis project Ga0136611, IMG submission 106645) | Polar desert sand microbial communities from Dry Valleys, Antarctica - metaG UQ223 (23.06) | ecosystem: Environmental > Terrestrial > Soil > Desert | place: Antarctica: Dry Valley... | reverse complement strand
GGCATGCTGGCGCCGGGGCTGCCAGCTGAACGACGGCGCAGGATTCCCGTAAAGGCAACGCATCATGGACGAACACCTCCAGCCCCGGTTCGAGGACCAAATCGAGCAATATCGCGGGGAACTCCGGGCTCACTGCTACCAGATGCTCGGTTCCTTACAGGATGCCGAGGACGCACTCCAGGAATCCCTTGTCGCCGCATGGAAAGGGTTCGATCGCTTCGAGGGCCGCAGTTCCCTGCGAACGTGGCTCTACCGCATCACCACCAACGCGTGCATTCGCTACGCCGAGCGCCGCCCAACCCGTGTCCTTTCCACGGATCATGGTCCCGCCTTTACCAATGTCTGGGAAGTCAGCGAGTGGTCACCCGAGTTGCCGTGGCTGGAGCCTTGCCCAAACTTGCTGGTCGACGCCGCTACTCCTTCCGTCGACCCTGCCCATCGCTACGAGGTGCGGGAGAGCCTGGAACTCGCCTTCATTTCGGTCATCCAGCACCTGCCACCCACCCAACGGGCGGTCCTGATCCTGCGCGACGTCCTCGCCTTTCCCGCCACAGATGTGGTGGCCTTGATGGACACCACCGTTGCTTCGGTGAACAGTGCCCTCCAGCGTGCCCGTGCCTCGATGGAAAATCGCCGACCTAGTATCAGCCAGGCCCAAACGTTCGCTGACCTCGGTGAGGGCCGGGTCCAGGAGCTGGTTGGCTCGCTCGTGACGGCCTGGGACGCCGCCGATGTGCCCTCGAGCTGCTGACCGCGGACGTCCAGTTTGGGATGCCGCCATTTCCGGCCTGGTTCGATGGCCGCGATGACGTGGCCCGTTTCCTGTCCGAACGCGTCTTCGCCACACCCTGGCGCCTGACGCCATCGACCGCTAATGGGCAGATCGCCTTCGCCGCCTACCAGCAAAACGATCCTGATGGCCCGTTCCAGCTTTCCGCCATCAACGTCATGACCCTCAACGGCGACCGCTTCTCCGGCATCATGGGGTTCCTCGATCGCAACGTGTTCGCCGCCTTCGATTTCCCTGCCACCTATGCGGACCCTGCGGGAATTCGCGGTGAGCGATGAGTTTCCGCGGTCGCCCGTATCCATATCTCCAGAAGCGTGAACCCGCTTTTCGCTTCTGCAGATAGATATGGACTGGTCCTGAGATGCGAGTCGGCCAGGAGGGCACGACCAACGCCAACGCTGGCGCTCAACTCCCAGTCCGGACCGATCACTTTCAAACCATGAGGGAGCAACGGTGAACTACAAAGAGATTGTGGAAACCATGAATGCCGACCAAACCGTGAAGGAGTTGCTGGCGGCTCCAATACCGGCACGGCATGCGTATATCGGCAGGAACCGAGCGCCGCGGGCGATTCCGGTGAGTTACCTGTGGAACGGACAGGCCTTCGTGTTCGCGTCCCCGGTAACCTGGGCCAAGGTCGACGCCCTTCGCCTCAACCCGCAGGTGGCTCTCACGGTCGATGAGACGACCTTTCCACCACGATCCTTCATGGCGCGCGGCACGGCCTCGATCAAGATCGTGACGGGCGTTCCCCAGGACTACGTCGATGCATCTCGCCGCATCGTGGGCGATGACCTCATGCCGGGGTGGGAGGCGGAGGTTCGGAGCAAGATCCATGAGATGGCGTTGATCACCATTACCCCGACCTGGCTCAAGGTCATCGACTTCGAGACCCGCTTCCCCTGACCCTCCCTAGGGAATTGAGCGAACACCGATCAGTTTCTGGCGATCCCGGTATCCATATGAAGAGAGGGCCGGAATGGTCCGGTCCGTTCGTCAGGAGGATCCCCATGTCCGTAAAATCCACCAGGTATCCCGTGCCGCCGGTTGTCTCGCGCGAGGAATGGCAAGCGGCGCGTGATGCCCTGATGACGAAGGAGAAGGCGCACACCCGTGCCAAGGATGCGCTCAGCGCCGAGCGGCGACGCCTCCCGATGGTGAAGGTCGAGGCCAATTACCGGTTCGACGGCCCAGGGGGCGAGGTCTCCTTCGTCGACCTGTTCGAGGGGCGGCGGCAACTTATCGTCCAGCACTTCATGTTCCACCCCGATTGGGATGCCGGATGCCCTCATTGCACCTTTTCGGTCGAGAACATCGGCATAATTGGCCGGCTCCACGAAACCGATATTGCTTTCGCACTGGTGGGCCGGGCGCCGCTGGAGAAACTGCTGGCGTATCGCGAACGCAAGGGTTGGGCTTTCCCCTGGTATTCCTCAGGCGGCACGACGTTCAACCGGGACTTCGGGGTGACCGTCGGGGACGACATGGAAATCCCGGGGATCAGCGTCTTCCTGCGCGGCGACGATGGCAATGTCTACCAGACCTACGCAACCGGCGGGCGTGGGGTCGAACCCCTGATTGGCGCTTTTGGATTCCTCGACATGACGCCTTACGGACGCCAGCAAGAGTGGGAGGATTCGCCGGCCGGCTGGCCGCAAACGTAGAGGAATGGACCGGCCCGCCGGGGTAGCAGCGGGCCGGAGGTGTCGCCATGCGCTACGCATTTCGCGAGCCGGATCGATCGCGCTGTCGATCCGGCCCACGTTTCACGTGCGCTCGTCGGGATCGCGGAACTCCTCGCTGATCCAGCCGATGTGGCGCCGGGCGGAGTACGTGACCGCCTCTGACGCGCCCGACGCGATCAAGCCGGGGGCGAACCCGCTGTAGAGGCGGTCGAAGGGCCACGGTGAGATGGCGTCGATAATCTTCGTTACCGATCGGGCGGAGAGCGGGATCATGTTGGGGTAGCTGCGCATGAAGGCGACGGTCGCCCGGTCGGACATGAGCAGGAAGGTATCGCCGCTCAGCGCCACGCCACGGCCGTCCGCGCCGTCTCGCCAGTGGAGCACGGCGCTGCCCGCGAAGTGACCCCCGCACTGGAGGAGGGTGATACCCGGCAGGACCTCATGGGTGTCGCGCCAGAGGGTGACGACATCGTCGGGGCGGCGGATCCAGCGCTGGTCGTCGGCGTTGACGTAGACCGGGACGTGGCCGAATTCGTGGCTGAGCGAGATCGAGACGCCGGTGAGATGCGGATGGCTCAAGGCAATCGCGGCGAGGCCGCCGAGTTCCCGGATCTTCCCGACCAGGGCATCGTCGTAGAAGCCAGGCGCATCCCACAGCACGTTCCCGGCCGGCGTCCGGACGAGTAGCGGACGGTGACCGATGCCGACCTTCGGGGCGACCGTGATGCCGTAGAGATGGGGTTCGAGCTCCTCGATTGATACCTCGCGATCCTTCGCCAGCTCGGCGAGTGTCGTCCAGCGCTGGCCGCCAGGCGGCAGGTATTGCCGCTCGTCGGAGCAGATATCGCAGCGATCAGGTGGTTCGGTGGTATCCGCGTGTTCGATTCCACACGTTGCGCAGAGCCAGAGCGTCAAGGGGTGCTCCTTTCGTGTAACTGGGTTTGGGCCAGTCAGTCCCGGTGAGGTGGGCATTGCCGGATCCGGGCAAACGGCCGATTCGGAGAGGGTGGATGTTCTCCCAGGCGGCGAACCGCGTACCATGTGTCGCGTTGGTCACCACTATTGGTGACGAAATCCGTCCCATGCACGTTCCCGAAAGGTACCTCAGCTTGGCAAACGCACCTACGGTCACCCTGAACAATGGCGTCACGATACCGCAACTTGGCTTGGGCGTCTGGCAGATCCCGGATGGCACGGTCGAAGGCGTGATCGGCTCGGCCATCGAGGCCGGTTACCGTGGCATCGACACGGCCCGGATCTATGGCAACGAGGTCGGCGTGGGCAACGCGATAGCGGAAGCCGCCGGGCCGCGCGATGAGTTGTTCATCACCACCAAGCTCTGGAACGGGCACCAGGGGTACGATTCGACGCTTCGGGAGTTCGAGGGGTCGATGGCGAACCTGAGGATCGATGTGCTCGATCTCTACCTGATTTACTGGCCCTGCCCGGCCAACGGGCTGTTCGCGGAAACCTGGCGGGCATTCGAGAAGCTTCAGGCCGAGGACCGGGTCCGGGCGATTGGGGTTTCCAACTTCCGGATCGAGGATCTCCAGGTGCTGTTCGACCGATTCTCGATCGTTCCCGCCATCAACCAGATCGAGCTTCACCCGGGCTTCCAGCAGGCGGAACTTCGCGGCTTCCACGCCGAGCACGGCATCGTGACCGAATCGTGGAGCCCACTGGGTCACGGCGCGGCGCTGACCTCGCCGGAAATTTGCGAGATCGCCAGCAAGCACGGCAAGACCCCGGCACAGGTGGTGCTTCGCTGGCATGTCCAGATCGGCGCGATCGCGATCCCGAAGTCGGCCAGCGCGGCGCGGCTCGCCGAGAATATCGACATCTTCGACTTCGAGCTGACGGCTGATGATCTCGACCTCATCGCCAGCCTCGAAACCGGCGAACGGATCGGCGCCGAACCAGGGAGCGTGGCGATGCCTGAATAACCGGCGACACCGGATCGTCAACCGCCGCACACCCGGTGTCGGTCGATCCTGTCTCGATCGGCACCTCGATGGGCCGGCACGAGGGCCGGTTCCTGTAAATCGTCGCGGGTGGCGAGGGCGGGTGCACTATGCCACGCGATGTTTTTTTGGTGCAATAACGCAAAAAGCCCGATTGGTCCGCCGCGCCAGGGATTCTTCTTGAGGAACGCACGGCCAGAACTCCGCAAGAAGCCTGCAGGAAGTCGGGACCGGACACGCGACATGGATGGGATGTGATCCCTTGACCAGTGAACGCGCCGGACTCGCCTTTCCGCGCCGGAGCCTGATGGGACACATCCAGGTGGGGTACGCCTGATCAGATCTCCGGCGCGTTGCGGAAGGAGACGGCGATCCGGTTCCAGACGTTGATCGCGTTGATGGCGGCGGTCAGCCCCACCAGTTCGCGTTCGGTGAATTCCGCCCGAGCTGCCTCCCAGGCAGCGTCTGGCACGTGGTGCTGGGCGATCAGCGTGAGTTCCTCCGCCCAGGCCAGGGCGGCTTCTTCCCTCGGACTGAAGATGCCGGCCTCGCGTCAGGTCACCACCAGGGTGAGCTTTTCAGGGGGAACGCCGAGCTTCAGGCCGTCGGTCATGTGCATCTGCACGCAGTAGGCGCAGCCATTGATCTGGGAGACCCGGAGGTTGACGAGCGCGATCAGGGCTTCGTTAAGGCTAGCCGCTTCGGCGGCATCGCCAAGGGCGACGACGGCGGGGTAGAGGCCAGGGGCGAGTTTCTTGACGTCGCGGCTGGCCAGGCGGGTGTGGGGTGGGGTTTGAGTTTGCATCGGCGAACTCCTCATGTCGTGGCGTGCATGCTATTGTATCAGCACACGTATATTCGTGCGCTGATATTCTATCGGAGGTGCTCATGGATGACAAGCTGCCGCCTCAGGTCCCGATGCCGCGTGAGGGCAAATGCGGCGAAGCGGGCTACCTCGGCTACCTGCTGCGCCAGGCCAGCGCGACCGTGCGCCTGGCGACCGAGCGCGCGCTGACCGACCTCGACGTGACGCTGCCACAATTCCTGGTGTTGACGATGGTCAACGCCTACCCCGGCGCGTCCTCGGCCGACGTGGCGCGGCTGGCGATGCTGACGCCGCAGACGATCAGCCTGATCGTGGCGAACCTGGAGCGGGCGGAGCGGCTGAGGCGGACGGTTGATCCCGCGCACGGGCGAATCCAGCGGATGGAGCTGACGGACGAGGGACTGGTGCTGCTGGACCGGTGCCGGGAGCGGACCGCCGTGATCGACGCCCGGCTGAGGGAGAGCCTGCCGGATGGCCTTGAGGCCCAGGTCCGTCGCTGGCTGGTCGAGGTGGCGACGCTGGAACTGGCGATCGAGAAGGCAAAGTCGTAGGGGCAGCGGTTCGACCTCTCCCTGGGTGAGCGGAATAGCCTTGTGGTGCCACTCGGTGCGGCGCAGCGGCATGTGTGCGCCGAGCATCCGAACGGGACGCTGGGCATGGCGGCGGTCCTGTTGAAGCCGTTGGGTGAAGTGTAGCGATGGCTATGACCGTCACCTCTGCCAAGATCACGACGGAGAAGGGGGTCCTGATTTGGCGATGCCCCAACTGCGACTAGAAGTTTGATGAGATCATTGGAACTCGGGTGGTTATTCGTGTGGTAGGTCGAGTGATTAGCCTGAACATGGAGGCTGAACCTGATCCGACTTGCTTCGTTTGTGGGCAAACAAGCGCTGCCAGCGATCCGGAAAGATCAGCACCGCCATGTAGGCAAATAGGCAAGTCAAGCCCAAGTTGAATAGGCCGAGCGTTGCCCAATCCACCAAACTGTGGTCATAGAAGTTGATGAGTACCATTGGGATCGTGATGCCGGATATCGCGAGACCCACCATTAGCCAAAATCCAAGAGCAAGATGGGCGGGCGGGCGACCCGTGATCGCTAATTGCTCACCAAGCTGCTTGAGACGCAATGTTATCGTCTCCATCTCAGCTTCGGCGCTTTCCGCCCTATCGAGCAAGGCCTCAACTTGCCGTCTATTGATGTCATCGGCTCTGTGTTCTTCCTGCTGGCGGGCCGTGGTTGTCTCAGCGGGAACATGAAGTTGAAACTGGGAGAACGAACTTGCCATGCTTGTTCGTCGGACTTTTCCAGACTCGGCTTCCAACACCTGTAAACGACGTAGTTGAAACAACTTCGAAAGCAGGTGTTCGTCTCGACCCGTAGGATCCACACGAGCATGGTGCTCCGCCCAATAGTCGAACCCGAACCGGTCGAAAGCTTGCTCGGGATCCGCATCATAGAAACCAACTCGATCTATATGCTCGTTTAGCCACTGGAGTTCTGATTCCAAGTGTGCAACATACTTCTTCCAGGCAACCGCGAACGACTCCTCGTCAATATGTCCCATGCGCAGATGACGCCAAGCCCAACCGGGGTCGGATCGATTCATTTTTAGGATTTCTTCGGTGTCTGAATCCAGCCAATGAGCTACCCGCTTATAGGTAGCCTCCGCTCTTAGCTCCTCTTCTTGTTCACTGACAAGATCCAATCGCTCGCGCTCAGTGGAGATCTGATCGGTTAGTCCCTCCCTCTTCGACGAGAGGTTGAGGACTACGCCGGTGATGAATCCTGCGACAACTGCAACGATAGTCGCAGCGGCTTGGACCGTCACCGACATAAGCTCTGGATTGACCTCCACATGGATCCTTTCTATGCTATTCCGAATCCATTGTAATAGGGCGATCCCACCACCCGCCGTCATCCTCCGAGCGCTAGACGCGCCGTGGTGACCACCCCCGAGCAGGAGGACCGGTCCTACGGCGTTTTTCTTTGCTCGGAGTGACCCATGCCTGACAATCTCCACCGGAGTCGCTCCGGTGATTCCCGACAAACCGAATACCAAGCCGCCGACGCCGATCTCAACGACGAGGAAGAGGTCGTGGGCGGAGCCGCGGGATTCCCGATCGTGGTGGATCGTGGGAAGGTACCGCCTGTGCGTCCCGGTGTTGTGCCAACGTCGCCACTCCATCGTCCCGTTCTGTTCCCCAGGTAGCTCCAGCGTCATGCTACTGTGTTCATGTGTCGCAAATAGGGATCAACGGGAAAGTGGCGAAGGGGTATCAGCCCCACAGGGCGGACACACCATCGACAAGATGCGGGTTGGCCAGATCCGGTAAGTGGTCGATGGCGGTACCGCCCCTACGAAAGCATGTCAGGCGCGTTCGATGTGGTAGCTGGGTTCTACGGTGACGGGGAAGTTGACCGACTGGGAAACGAAGCACTTCTCGTGTGCTTCGTGGTGGAGGGCATCGGCCCGGTCACGGTCGGCGCCAGGGGCGAGGCTGATCCCGGGGCGCAGGACGACGTGGGTGAAGCGACCGCCGCCGCTGGCGTCCTCGACCATCGTGCCTTCGGCGCGATCGACGTAGGCCATCACCACGATGCCGGCTTTGCCGCAGAGCGAGAGGTACCAGAGCATGTGGCAGGCCGAGAGCGAGGCGACCAGCAGGTCCTCCGGGTTGTGGCGGCCGGGATCGCCCCGGAAACTTGGGTCGGACGAGCCGGCGATGAGGGGTTTGCCCTCGACCGCGATCTCATGGTTGCGACTGTGGTCGCCGCGTTTCGTTGTGCCGTGGCCGGGGTTACCGGTCCAGGTGATCGTGGCTTCGTACCGATGTTCCCTGGTTGGCATGCATCCTCCCCAAAGACCGAGTGCAACAGCGGCCATTGTACCGGGAAAGGAGGCCCGTCAAACGGCATCCGGGTCGTCCGGAATGACGTCGTGAATGACCTCTTGTGTCGTTGTAGCGAGAGACTTCCGCAGGTGCCCTCGATTCTGCCAGGTTCCGGACGATGGCGAGTTCGGCAGGCAAGGGCCATGCTCCCATGATGCATCCGACGTTGGTGTCAGGGACATGTCGCGGTGGGCGAAACCGTCGAGCTGGCGTCTGGCCCGGGGACCGTGATCCGGGGCTTCTGTGCGCCGGTCTCCTCGACCCCTTCGCACTGGTGCCTCCCGTCGCGCAACGGATCAGCTGACACCTCAGCTGGCCGCTCAACCAGGCACGCGTCCGGGGTGGAGGGCGCTTCCGGGCTGGCAGGGGTGACCTGGGCAGGATGCTCGGTCGCCAACGCGGTGGGGAATATGCCCTCGCCACCGTTGGGGCCAAGGATGGCGAAGGCACCGCCGATCAATGCCAGCACCACGATAAGGAGCAGGAAGTGGCTGGCGGGCTGGGCGGCCGGGATGAACCAGAGGGAGCCTGTGGAGGGCCGGGGGCGCTTCGGTGTCGGGGTGGTGCGGGACGTCCACGGGTTGGGCGTGAGGGTGCTGCCGGCGGCGCCAGGCGATTGCGGCACCGGTGACGCCGACGTGAGCCTGCCACGCTCACGCATCAGGTCGGACCAGATCCTGTTCTTCGCAGCCCGGTCCAGCGACACCGGGACGTCACTGGGCCGACCGATCGAGCCCTGGCGGTCTTCAATCAGCCGGGCTGTGCCCAGGAACGACATATCCCCTGAGTCTCGGGCGGACAAGCCGAGCGTGAACGCATCGAGGTCATCGGCGAACCGGTCTTCCGGGGATTGGTTGATGGGGCCGACTTGGTCAGGCATGGTCGGTTCCCCCTTCGGGCGTAGGCCCGAAACTGGGCCGATTTCACGGCGCTGAGCTCCATGTCGAGGGCGGCGGCGATTTCTGGCCCGGTCAGGCCAGCCAGTCGCAGTTCCACCACCTGGCGCTGGCCGTGCGTGAGCCGGGCCATTACGGCCAGCAGGGCATCCCGCCGCTCGCCAGCCAGGGCGTGTTCTTCCGGCGAGCGGGTGAGGTCGCGGAGGGCAAGGTGACTGTCGGCGGCGTCGAGCGAGGCTGTTTCGCGGCGCGTGCGATGGGTATCGATCACCAGATTGCGGGCGATCGTGAACAGCCAGGAACGGAAGGAGCCGCCGCCGGGGCGCTCGATGAAGGTGGGTGAGGTCGGCCGCCGCCTCGCGGTCGGAGGTGCGGCGGTAGCAGTAGCCGAAGACGGCATCGACGTAGCGTTCGTAGAGCGGGGCGAACGCCTCCGGCTGATGCCGGGCGCGGCGAACGATCGCCAGTTCGTCGCCGGCCGCATCGTGCGTGGCGGTCGCGGGGTCGTTGGGTTGGGACTGGAGCGCCCGGAGGCGATGGTCTGGGGCCGCGGCCAGCATTGATACCCCCGATGGTGTCAGGCGTGTTCCTCGGTCATAGGGGTGAACGACGCAGATGGGAAAAGGATTCGCCCGTCGATGGTACGATTGACGCATATAGTCGACGTCGACTATATGCCACGGCGAACTGCACGATGAAACCACGCACAGGAGGGACCAACTCGATGAGCACGATTCACGCAAGGGCAGCGGGAACGGCAGAGGTGGCGGAGGTCGATGCCGGCGCTGGACGGTTGCGGCTCTACAACGTGGTGATCGGGCTGATCCACCTCGTCCAGGGGATCGCGATGCTGGCCCTGAGCAATGATTTCTCGCTGCCGGTGACGCGCTCGTTCCTGACCGGCCCGCCGGGTACCGATCCCGCTCAGGAGGCGTGGTTTGGAGTCGCTTTGGGACCAGCGGTGGCGCTCTTCCTCTTCTTCGCGGCGGCCGACCACCTGCTGATGGCGGCACCGGGGGTGAACCGCTGGTACAACGGGATGCTCGCCAACGAGCGCAACGATGCCCGCTGGAT
>Ga0136611_10004161_pt1 | contig 10125 bp, 8 predicted proteins | sample AntDrymUQ2232306_2_FD_106645 | JGI IMG/M metagenome (GOLD analysis project Ga0136611, IMG submission 106645) | Polar desert sand microbial communities from Dry Valleys, Antarctica - metaG UQ223 (23.06) | ecosystem: Environmental > Terrestrial > Soil > Desert | place: Antarctica: Dry Valley... | reverse complement strand
ATCTACAGCCTACGACGCAACACGCCCAGAATGTCGTGCGCGCGCTTTTCAGTCATTTCGTCGCACAGCCGCATGCGCTTCCAGCCGCGATCGCGCCTTCGATTGCGGGCGAGACGGTCGATCGGCGAGTCGCAGATGTTATCAGCGGAATGACCGACCGCTACGCCCTGCGATGTTATGAGTCACTGTTTACAATGCGTTCAGAGGAGTTCTAGCAATGACGTCCGGGGCAATCGAAGCTGTCAAAGAGCGCTTGGATATTGCCGAGGTCGTGGGCGGAAAAGTCCAATTGCGCCCGATGGGTCGGAACCTCAAGGGGCTGTGTCCGTTCCATGAGGAGAAGACGCCCTCGTTCGTGGTCTACCCTGAATCGCAGTCGTACCACTGCTTCGGCTGTGGAAAATCGGGCGACATCTTCACGTTCACCATGGAGACCGAAAACCTTGACTTCCGGGACTCACTCAAGTCCCTGGCCGATCGAGCTGGCGTGCAGCTCGACAGCCAGCAGGTAAAGCGTCGAGACCCCGAACGCGACCGCGAACGCGAGCGGTTAATCGATCTCAATGAGCGGGCAGCAGGATTCTTCTCGAACCTGCTCTGGACATCTCCCGCCGCTCAAGTGCCTCGTGACGTTCTCGAACGCCGTGGAGTTGACCGACGGACCGCGGAACGTTTCGGCATCGGGTTCGCTCCTGATTCATTCGATGCGCTCAAGAGTCACTTTTTCGCCCGAGAGGTCACTGAGGACGAACTCGTAGCAGCCGGTCTGCTGACGCGCAGGGAAGAGGACGGGCGAACCTGGGACCGCTTCCGCAACCGCATTACATTCCCTATCCGGGACCGCGAAGGAAGAGCTGTCGGGTTTGGCGCGCGCGCGCTCGGTGACGAAAAGCCCAAGTATCTGAACTCCAATCAGACGGCAATTTTCGACAAGCGCTCAGTTCTGTATGGCCTGGAGAAAGCCTACGATGCGATTCGGCGCACGCGCTCGGTCGTGATCGTCGAAGGCTACATGGACGCGATCGCCGCGCATCAGCATGGCTTTGATAACGTCGTGGCCTCGATGGGAACCGCGCTGACCCCACCTCAGGTAGCGTCGATTCGCCGGTATGTCGATCGCGTATTTCTTGCTCTCGACTCAGACGCAGCGGGCCAGCTCGCGACGTTGCGAGGTATCGACGCTGTTCGCGAATCGTTCTCCGACGACGAGCGTGCACAGGTTCGACCGGGCGCGATGGTACGATTCGAACGGACACTTGGCGCGGAAATCCGCGTGGTTCTCATCCAGAACGGTAAAGACCCCGACGAACTCATTCGTAGCGATCCTGAATCCTGGCCCCACGCGCTCGACGCGGCCATCCCGCTGACCGAATACGTCCTTACCCGGACACTGGCCGACATCGAGCCGTCTCCGGCGGCGCGTGCAAGAGCGTTGCAGGAGCATGCCGTTCCTATTCTGCGCGAAATCGGTGACGCAACCGTACTTTCACATTACGTCGGGATGACGGCACGTTTGCTCGGATTCAAAGACACGGAAGTACAGTCAGCAGTACTCCGGGGGTCTTCGGCGCGTGGAGCGACCCGCGAGCGACCCGTCCTCGCAATGGAGCGACCAGCCGCGCGCGATCCAGAACGGTATCTGGTTGGCCTGGTCCTCCGGTACCCACAGGCTGGACTCGCCCAGCTTCCCCAACTGGATCGAGAAGACATCGTCGACGCGCGCCATCGTGAGATTCTCGATTCGCTGTTTCGCGTCCATGGAGACATCGACGCGTTCTTCACCGCACTACCCGAAGAGATACAGGATTACGCCAGGGACGTCCTCGCGGACACGGAACCCCGACCGAGCGGTCTGCCAACCGTATCCAGCATGGAGCTTCCGCCTGCCGTGCAGCGGCTCAGTCAACTGCGCTATGACGCACGCTGGCAGATGATTCAGGCCGATCTCCAGTCCGCGCGTCAGGATGGAGACGAGGAACTCGTGTCAGAGAACCTGCGCCGACTGAACGAACTGATGCAGAGGAAATCGCTGTTCAATCCGACGATGAGCCCCTACTTCCGAGACACACGTAGCGAAGCAAGCTAAGTCCATGGCTTGCTACGGTCACGTCAGTTCCAGCGCTGCTCGAACAGCACAAAGCAGTTCATCATCCTGATACTGAAGGACTGTTCGAGCATCGATCGCGACTTGCCCGTGAACGATGCGTGGGATCACGTGTGGTGTCCCGATCCGCAGCAGCCGAGACAACGAATCCGCGCTACCACTGCCGACCGACAGCACGAGCGAGAACGACGGAAGCGTCTTGCCAGGAAGCGATCCGCCTCCGACCACGGCAGACGTTTCAACGACTGACGCACGCTCCCCAAGCGCTCCAGCCCAACGGTCGCAGCGATCTTTCAGCCAATGCGATGAACGAGAGATCGACCACCAAACAGGGAGAGCTTCTGGAGCGTCCCCTCGCGCGTAATGCCGCAATGTTTCGGCAATACCGGCAAGGCACGTCTTATCGGCTCGAACCGCACGGGCGAGCGGATGCCGTGCGATTCGGGTGACGACAGACGCCTTGCCGAGGATCAGTCCAGCCTGCGGCCCACCAAGCAGCTTATCTCCCGATGCACACACGACATCGACACCAGCCGCGATGCTCTCCTGTAACGTTGGCTCATGGTCAAGACCGTACCGCTCAGTATCAAGCAGGCACCCGCTGCCAACGTCTTCAATCAGAAAGATCCCCTGTCGTTGTGCAAGCGAGGCAAGCTCGTGGAGTTGAGGCTTTGCGGTGAAGCCGATGATCGCGAAGTTGCTCGCGTGGACGCGGAGCAGCGCAGCAGTTTTTGCATCAATCGCAGATTCGTAATCGGAAACGTAAGTGCGATTCGTCGTGCCAACCTCGACAAGATGCGCTCCGCTCTGTCGCAGCACGTCTGGGACCCGGAACCCGCCACCGATCTCAACTGCTTCCGCTCGTGACACAACGACGCCCCGATTCGTTGCCAACGCCGCGAGCGTCACAAGTACCGCCGCTGCGTTATTATTGACGACCAGGGTGCGCTCCGCACCGGTCAAGGCGCGCATAAGTGACTCGACCTCCGCGCCGCGCCCACCACGCTCACCGGTGTCGAGCTCTGTTTCCAAAGCGAGATACGATGACGCCGCGTTCGCCATCGCCGCTGACGTCGACATCGAAACGGGCGCTCGACCAAGATTCGTCTGGACGATGACTCCGGTACCGTTGATGGCCAGACGCCCACGCCGACCGCCGATCATTTCCAGTTCGCGCTCGATTCGATCTACAACTGACGACATGCCAGCATCTTGACCAGTGAGAATCGAGGAGCGTAGTCGATCTTGCTCGCAACGAACCACGTTGACAATCACATGCTGACTGAGCCCATGGCCAGCCGAAACCACCCGTGGATCGCTCAGCAACGCACTGACGGCGGGAATATTGCGTAGGATTTCACGGAGTTCTGGATCGGGTTGCCGATCGGGACGCATGCTGATTGACACTTTCCCTCGTTAATCGGGTACAGGAGAGGGAGCGGATGACCGCTCCCTCTCCTGTTCTTGATGCTACCTGGTCGGGGAGAGAGGATTTGAACCTCCGGCCTCCGCGTCCCGAACGCGGCGCGCTAACCGGGCTGCGCCACTCCCCGTGAGATCGGTTTAGTCTAACACCCGGCACTGTCACGTGCCAAACATGACAGCGTTGTCACGGGTACCGGGGGCTGCTTGGTAGAATGAGATCCGTTGAGCTCGCCCGCGTAGCTCAGAGGATAGAGCAGGGGCGTCCTAAGCCCTGTGTCGGGGGTTCGACTCCCTCCGTGGGCGCAGTGGTTCTCACCGACTTTCGGTTGTAGCCGTGGAGGTGTGCCGTTGGAACTCCAGATCAAAACCCATCACATGAAGCTCGACGACGAATTGCGCGAGTACATTGAGAAGCGCGTCACCAAGCTCGATCGCATCAACGAACGCATAACCGAGGCGAAGTTTGAGATGCGCGAGCAGCCGCACCACAATCCAACCGTTCGATATGTCGGCCAGTTCACCATCGCGACCTCACGCGGCATCCTGCGCGCTGAAGAGAAGAACGCCGAGCCACACGCTGTCGTCGACCTCGTCACTGACAAGATGGCCCGCCAGATTCGCAGGTTCCACGAACGCAAGATAAATCGCACCAAGCGAGAGGCACTCAACCTCGGTCAGATGGCGGCTAATCATTCGGATGAGCTCATCTATGACACTGACGAATCCGAGGACGTAGGAAAGATCATCCGCTCAAAACACTTCAAGGTGCAGCCGATGGACACCGATGAAGCAGTTGAACAGATGGAGCTGCTCGGTCATGACTTCTTTGTCTTCTTTAACCTTGAGGCCGGCCAGATGAACGTTCTCTACCGACGAAATGACGGCGCATTTGGTGTGCTCGAACCCGAACTCGCCTGACGTTCGGCGTTCGGGAATAACTCCGGTTACTCGCTGGTTGAGTTCTGAAGCGTGTCATGTTCGTGTAATTGCGACCATCAATGCCTCGCCAGAAATCGGCTACGTTCCCACGAGTTCGGGAGTTGAAGAATTCATGCCGTTTGCCTCTGCACAACTAAGTAGCGTCGCATGGTTCCGCACCTGGATGCAGTTGTTCGCAGCATCGAACGGCGTCGGTCCCAGCAGTCACCGCACCTATGCACGAATATGGACAGCCGATATCGGCTGTCCTTTTTTGTTGCCTGGATCAGGCCTAGGCGCAGACCTCAAAACCGATTGCTACCGGTTGCAACCGATGCACAGGGAGGACCAGTGATCGCCAGCCCAATCCCACAATCCGGTCGCATACTGATGCCCGTGCCCCGCATCGAGCGAGTCGCGATGTTATCTGTACACACTTCTCCGGCAGCGATGCTGGGTGGGCGGGACGCTGGCGGCATGAACGCGTACCTTCGTGATCTGACCCGCGAACTTGATTCATTCGGCGTCGAAGTTGATGTGTTCACGCGCCGCGAGGATCCGCTAACACCAGAAGTCATCGATGTGAGCGATCGAGTACGAGTCATTCACATCACCGCCGGTCCTGCCGCTCCCGTGTACAAAGATGACGTATTCCAGCTCCTGCCCGAGTTCGCGAACGAAGCCGCGTTGTACTCACTGCGTGCTGGAGTCCGCTATGATGTCGTCCACTCACACTATTGGCTGTCGGGCTGGGCCGCGCATTTGCTGAAGCGCTACTGGAACGCGCCGATCGTTCATATGTTCCACACGCTGGCTCGACTCAAGAACAATGTTGCAACTTCGGGTCAAGCCGAAGGTGACCTGCGGCTGACTTCTGAACGGCGCCTCCTTCACCTCGTCGACAACATCATCGCGCCCAATCCTGATGAACGCGCAGAAATGGTCTGGCGCATGGGGGCCGATAACTCGCGCATCTGCGTCATTCCGCCTGGCGTCGACCTGAGCCGCTTCACTCCGGGGGATGGTGCTGCCGCTCGTCAGCGGCTTCAATTGCCGGACGAACCACTCATTTTGTTCGTTGGCCGCATCGACTCAGTTAAGGGCATCGACACGCTTCTCGACGCGTTCAAACTCATGTGTGAGCGCTCGTGGATTGGCAATGCTCCGAAGCTCGTTTTCATCGGGGGGTCGCTCGAACGCGACGGCGATACGCTGATTCCCGGATCAGACCTTGCCCCGGTCATCGCCCTTGCCGAAAGTCTCGGCATCCGCGATCGCATTCTGTTTCGCGGGTCTGAACCACAGGACATCCTGCCAGACTATTACGCCGCGGCAACCGTTGCCGCAGTTCCTTCGCGCTACGAATCCTTCGGCCTGGTCGCGGTCGAGGCGATGGCCTGTGGCTTGCCCGTGGTTGCATCTCGGGCTGGCGGCCTCAAATTCACCGTGGAAGAAGAGTTAAGTGGACTGCTCGTCCCGCCGTCGGACCCAGCGGCGCTCGCTGATGGCCTGACACGTGTGATCCTCGATCGCGATCTTCGGTCATCCATGCAAGTTGGAGCACGCCAGACCGCTATTCGGTTCTCGTGGCAGACCATCGGTCCGGCGATGCTCAGCCTGTACGAACGGCTGGCCGAGGGACAGCGCGACAACCTCTGCTGCCTCGGGGAGATTTACGCGTCATGATCGACGATGTGAGCCAATTCGGATTCAGCGTTGAACCGCATGTGTTTAAGGCATTTCCAACCTATCTGGTCGGCTGTATTGTCGCAGTTGGCGTCAAGAACGCCGAGTCGTCCTCTGCGATTGAACGATTGCTACAGGAGGCGGAGAGCAACGCTCGCGAACGGTTTACTGGTATAGACGTGAAAAGCGTGCCAGCAATCGCTGCCTGGCGTACGGCATTCGCCACGTGCGGATGGGCACCAAGCAAATATCCTTCGTCGGTCGAAGCACTACTCAAACGCGTAGTACGAGGGGACGCCCTTCCGCGCATCAATCCTGTCGTTGATCTGGTCAATACTGCCGTGCTGTTGCATACGGTCCCTATCGGGGCGCATGACCTGGCCCTGGTTTCAACCGATGGATTGAGTGTCCGACCAGCCACGTCTATTGACACATTTGAACCGATGGGCGAACCTTCAGTTGAAGTGCTTGAAGCCGGAGAAATCGTGTACGTGTCGGGTTCATCAGTCCGAACACGTCGCTGGGTCTGGCGGCAAGCGAAGTCAGCTTTGGTCACACCCGCGACCAAAAACCTGTTCATCCCCATCGACGGCTTTCACCCGGTGACTTCGACGAACGTCGAGAATGCGCTCACATTTCTGATGTCTTCGCTCATCGAACACCTGGGCGCGACGATTCACACTGGTTGCGTCACCGCCGCAGAGCCAACGTTCTCGATACATCCATAAGCAAGAAAACGACAACACCACCGTTCTAACGACGGTGGTGTACGCCCGCATCGATTGAGAGGTACGGCTTACGCTACAGGTGCGTCAGCAACATCGTTATGAGTGCTGTTCGTGGAACTATCTCCGACACGACGATATGCTCGTGATCGGCGTGCGCACCGTCGCCGATACATCCCAGTCCGTCGAGTGTCGGTACGCCAATCGCTGCAGTAAAATTGCCATCGGAGCCGCCACCGGTCGAGCCTTCGAGAAGCGACTGCCCAATCAACGCGCCGAGTTCCTTTGCACGCTCGAATGCTGCCACGATGGAGGTCGTACGTTCCATCGGCGGCCGGTTCAATCCGCCTGTGACCGATACACTCGTGCCATCCAGTTGCGGCTGAGCGTTCAGAATCATTGGCTCGATACGTTCGGCTTCGGCGAGGGTCGAAACACGAAGATCGATGAGCGCTTCCGCGCTCGCGGCAACAACGTTGCGCTTCGTTCCTCCGGACGCTACGCCGACATTGACTGTCGTTCCGCGGTCGTAGTCGGTCAGTGAATGGAGCCATTGGATCTGACGGGCAAGCTCCTCGAGTGCGCTCACGCCAGCGGCATGATCGGCCCCCGCGTGCGATGCCCGTCCTTGAATCTCCATTGTGAACATTCCAACGCCCTTGCGCTCGGTCTTAAGCGCTCCGGATGGTGGCACCGGCGGCTCCAGGCACATCACGATTTCGGACTCGCGTGCGAGTTGCTCGAGGATCGGGCGCGAAACTGGCGAACCGACTTCTTCTTCAGTGTTGACGATCCAGGTAATCGGACGGTGGGCGATCTTCTGCGATTCGATGATATCCAGCGCCGTCAGCATCATGGCGGCGGACGTTTTCATGTCGTAGATACCCGGTCCGCTGGCGCGGTCATCTTCGACGCGCCAAGGCATGTGTTCGAGCGTGCCAATCGGCCAAACAGTGTCGATGTGTGTCATGACCAGCAGCGGCTTGCCCTCGCCACCGCCGAGGCGTCCAATCAGAAGATCGCCGTACTCCGCCTGGACGAGGCGTTCAGTCTGCATTCCGCGAGCCGACATGGCGTCGACAAGGTAATCAATCAAGCGGTCAACGGAAGCCTTATCGCTGGTCGGCGTTTCATACTCGACGATCGCACGGACAAGTGCCAATGTCTCATCCGAACGCCGCGCAACTTCGTCAGCGACCTGCTGCGGCTCCACCGTCACAGCGATTCCTCCACGATTCACATTCACTGGATACGCAAATTAAGCGCGGGCCTAAGCGCCGCGCTTCTCTTTTTCCTTGAGTTGCTTGTAGTATTTCTTGCTCTTGGGCATCGGACGATCGGCCTCGGCTTCGGCTTCGGCACGCCGCCGTTCCGAGACTTCGGACATTTCAGCTTCCAGCTTCACAAGATCGTTGTACACTGTGAAGTTGTTGGTTGAGACGGGATTGCGGGCCAGCATTTTCACGAGCTGAAGTTGCGACGCCTGCACCTTCTCCGCCTCAGGCGTGGAAGCGTTCCGAATCATGGTTTCTACGAGTGTCAACGTGGCGTCCTGCGCGCCATTTTCGAGCAGGCGATCGCGGATGCGTTCAAGTCCCTCACGCGCGTTCATCCATGGCCTCCTCTCGCGCTGACGCGAGTATAACAGCGAACAACGTGCACCTGTTCACGTACGATCGGGGTCATCAACTTCTTCTTCCATCGATGGTATCCAGAGATGTCTACCGAGATCGACCTGGAACTCGTCTACAAACACGACGCCTTCATCGACAAGCAGCTGCTTCATCACCTCTGGATGCCCCCACGCCCAGCCACCGGAAAGTCCGCCGTAGCGATTCACGACGCGATGGGCGACATCCGAAACGTCAGCCGGGCAATTGCTCATCGCCCATCCGACCATTCTGGCCGCCCGCCGATCGCCGAGCACTGCGGCGATCGTTCCATAGGTCGTGACGCTGCCAAGCGGAATCTGCCTCACCAGCCGATACACGCGCTCTGCAAATGACTGGGGGCCAGTATCTGGATCAGCAGAACTTTCGATCGGCCTTGTGTCAGGTGGGCGCAATGACATGTCGCTCCGTCGTCATTTATGCGGCCCCAAACGGGAACGCGATGTCCTTATAGTAAACTAGACACGTCGCGTGACATGGAACGGCTGGTTCATTGATCACGGTGTGTCAAAGCGCGACACCATGTTACAGGAACCCCGGCGATACACCGGACGACTCATCAGGCTCGAAAAGCCCCGGAGAACATTCACATGCGATCGATCCTCAAACGCGTTTTTGGAAACCCGACCGACAAAGTCATCCACTCCCTGCGAGCCTCCGCCGACGAAGTGAGTGCACTTGAAGATGAGTACCGTGCCATGTCCGACGACGATTTGCGCGACGTAACGCGGCAGCTGCGCGAGGAATTGGCCAACGGATTGTCACTCGACGATATCCTGCCCGAATCGTTTGCCGCAACCCGTGAAGCCGCCCGTCGCGCCATAGGACAACGTCACTACGACGTTCAGGTAATGGGCGGAATCGTTCTACATCAGGGCAAGATTGCCGAAATGCGGACAGGCGAGGGCAAAACACTCACCGCGACGCTGGCGGTGGCGCTGAACGCCATCGTAGGCAAGGGTGTCCACGTTATTACGGTTAATGACTACCTCGTAAAGCGCGATACACAATGGATGGGACAAGTCTACGACCGGCTGGGGTTGTCAGTTGGCTGTATCCAGCACGATCAGGCGTTCATCTACGATCCGAACTACGAAAACGATGACGAGCGTCTGACTCGGTTGCGTCCCGCGCAACGCGCTGAAGCGTACCAATGTGACATTACTCACGGCACGAACAACGAATTCGGGTTCGACTATTTGCGCGACAACATGGCCCCAGACATCCGGTACTGCGTGCAGCGCGAGCTTCACTTCGCCGTGGTTGACGAGGTCGACAACATTCTGATTGACGAAGCGCGCACGCCGCTCATCATCTCAGGTCAGGGAGAAGAAGCCCTTGACCGGTACTACCAGTTCTCGCAGGTCGCTCGTGCGCTCCGCGAGGGTACGCACTTCGAGATAGATCTTAAGCGCAAGACTGTGATGATCAACGACGACGGCATCGACCGCGTCGAACAGCTACTGAGCATTCCTGAAGGCGAAAGTCTCTACGACGATCGCTATCATGACCTGACCGCATTTCTCGAACAGGCTCTCAAAGCCGAGGTCATGTTCAAACGTGACAAAGACTACATCGTGCGCGAGGACGGTGAAGT
>Ga0136611_10004160_pt1 | contig 10126 bp, 7 predicted proteins | sample AntDrymUQ2232306_2_FD_106645 | JGI IMG/M metagenome (GOLD analysis project Ga0136611, IMG submission 106645) | Polar desert sand microbial communities from Dry Valleys, Antarctica - metaG UQ223 (23.06) | ecosystem: Environmental > Terrestrial > Soil > Desert | place: Antarctica: Dry Valley... | reverse complement strand
TCCGTCGCCTGGTCGACGGCCTGCTGCCGGCGGGGGTCGCCAACGTGTTCACCGCCGTGGGCGCGGCGGCCTGTTTCGCGGAGCTTCGACGGCTGAAGGGCGGCCCGGAGGACGCGACCGCCGCAGTCTTCGACTGAGGTCGCGCTCTCCTGGAGCGCGACCGTTTGAGGCGGAGTCTCGAGGACGGGGCGCATGACGTGGCGTCGCCGCACAGGCTGGAATTGTCGGGACGAAGCACGTCCCGTTTAGATTTCGACGAGCCTGCGGCGCGTCGAGCAAAGCACTGTCGAGGAAGACATTCTCCGGGTCGTTCGATGATTGCGGGCTGTCTCTAGAACCGACTCGAGCAAAAGCCCTGTGTTCGACGCGCCGCAGGCCGTCGAACTCTTTAACGGGACGCCCTGCGTCCCGACGTTTACCGTTCATGCGTAGCGGCTTTTGACGCTCAACCGTCAGCGCTTCAGGAAGCCGCCGAACTTGTTGTTGAAGCGGCTGACGCGGCCGCCGCGGTCCAGCAGGTGCTGGTTGCCGCCGGTCCAGGCCGGGTGGGTCTTGGGGTCGATGTCCAGGTTCAGGGTCGCGCCCTCGGCCCCGTAGGTCGAGCGGGTCTGGTAGCTGGTCCCGTCGGTCATCACCACGGTGATGAAGTGATAGTCGGGGTGGGCGTCCTGTTTCATTTCTCGGCGGTCCCGGCCCGCGGCGCGGCGCGGGGGCGAAGCGGCGGGCGAAAAGCAAAACCCGCCGGAGTCCGGCGGGCGAAGAAGGCGAGCGTCTCTACACGACACGGAGCCGACGAATCAAGGGCGGAGGTCGCGCGGATCCTCGCCGACGGGAGGCGCGGATCTTGCATGGGGTCGGCGAACGCCCTTCGGGAGTACGTCCGCCCGTGCCCGCCCTCGCCGCCCTCGCGTCCCGCGCCTTCGACCTGATGGTGGTGGCGGCGATCTTCGCCGTGCTCGGTTAGAGCTCGTCCGCGCCACCGGGGCTGCGCGACCGCGCACGCAGCCACATCACTCCCGCCAGGTCCGACAGCGAGGCCCACAGCCGGCCGAGGTTGGTGTATTTCGAGAACCCGCTGGTGCGCGGCCGATGGCCGACCCGCAGGAACTCGACGCGATAACCCTCGCGCAGCATCAGCGCAGGCAGGTAGCGGTGCATGTGGTCGAAGTAGGGGAGCCGCAGGAAGGCCTCGCGCCGGAAGGCCTTCAGCCCGCAGCCGGTGTCGTTCGCGCCGTCGTCCAGCAGCCGGCGGCGGACGCCGTTGGCGGCGCGGGAGGCCCAGCGCTTGGCGGCGGTGTCCCGGCGCTTCTCCCGCTCGCCGCCGACCAGCGCCACTTCCGGCGGCGCGGCGGCAAGGCGGTCGCTCAGCCGCGGCGCGTCGGCGGGGGGGTTCTGGCCGTCACCGTCCAGGGTGACCACGATCGCCGCCCGCGCCGCCAGCACGCCGGTGCGCACGGAGCGGCTCTGGCCGGAATTGCTGCGGTGCGAGAGGATCCTGAGCGTCGGCAGTTCGGCCTTCAGCCCCAGTAGCGCCTCGCGGGTGCCGTCTCGCGAGCGGTCGTCGACGAAGATCATCTCGTAGGCGCGCCCGGCGTAGGCGGCGGCGATCTCGCGGGCGAGCGGACCCACGTTGGCCGCTTCGTCGAACACCGGCACGACGACGGAGATCTCGGGCGCGGGCGGCATCGGCCGTTGATAGCCGCCGCTCCGGCGACGCGCAAAGCCGCCGGTTGACCGACCCTTAACCGACGCGGGCGCCAAGCTGGCCCCGTGACCCGCGCGCTCCTGATCCTGTCCTTGACCGTCGCGCTGGGCGGCTCGGTTGCCGCGCAGGCCCCTCGCCCCGCGACGGCGCCCGGCCCGGTCGCGCGGGCCGTCGCGACCCGCGCGCCGACCTCTCCCCGCCCCGTCGTCTCGCAAGTGCGAGACGAACGCGGAAGTCTCTGCCGGTCTTCTTGCGCCCGCCGGCGCTACTTCTGCGCGGCTGACGCAGAGCCCCTGCAATGCGCGGCCGACTGGAGTCAGTGCGCCGCCCGCTGCGCCCGACCGTGAGCGCCGCCGAAACCTGTTCCTAGACTCGACGAAACAGGCGTATGCTCCGTGTGTCACCTGACATCGCCTGGGGAGGCGAACCCATGGTCTTCAAGCGTATCCTGATCGCGGCCTTCGTAACGGCCGCAGCCCTGTCGGCGCCGCAGACGGCGTCCGCGCAGAGCGACTGCCGGCGAAGTTGCGACCGGACCTTCCAGGCCTGCAACCGCAACGCCGCCAACAACGCCGCCTGCATGACCGCCTGGCACGCGTGCAAACGCTACTGCCGGTCCGGCCAGGTCACCTCGACGCGGGCCAACCGCCCCGCCGTCGCCGCGCGCCAGACGCCGCGTTCGGCGCAGCCGCCGCGGGTGACCGGGTCGCGCAGCGAGTAGCGGCCGCCGCCCCTTTCGCGTGTATGAGGGGGCGTGGAGAGTCACGTTTCGTTCCCGCCGGCGCTGGTCGTCGCGCCCGGGCCGCGCGCGGCGTGGGCCGACGACGGCGGCGCGCGTGAGCTGAGCGCCGGCGAGGCGCGGCGGGCGTTCTCCTCGGGCCCGGTGATCGTGGCGCACGCGGCGCTAACCGCCCGCCGCGCCGGCCTGGCCGCGCCGCCGCGCTCACCCGAGCTCTACGACGCGCTGGAGCTGTTCGCCTTCGTCCGGCCGGCCCGCTTCTGCGCCCCCTCGGCCGTGGGGCTGGCGCAGGCGCTCGACCTGCCCGAGCCGAAGACGCTCGACGAGCAGGCGACCTCCCTGCGCGCCGCCTGCGCCGCGCTGCTGGACGAGCTCGCCGCCCTGACCACCGCCGCCCGCGAGGAGGCGCTCTCGACCGCGGAGACCCTGCTGGGCTTCCGCTGGTCCTGGGGGGAGCGAGTCGTGGCGGCGCTCCGCTCCCGCCCGGTGCGCGAGGGCCCCCGCGGCGCCGGCATGGCGGTGTGGACGCGGCTCGCGGAATGGGAGGACGCCGCGCCCGCCGGCGAACCCCGCTCGCTGCCGGTCACGCCCGAGGCCGCTCGCGCCCGGCTGACCGAACTGCTCGACCGCGCCGGTCTGGACGAAGCCCGCCCCGCCCAGGCCGAGTTCGCCGCCGAGACCGCTTGGTCCTTCGGACCCCGGTCCGAGGAAGGCGCCCCCCGGCTGATGCTGGCCGAGGCCGGCACCGGGGTGGGCAAGACGCTGGGCTACCTCGCCCCCGCCAGCCTGTGGGCGGAGGCCAACGGCCCGTCGGTCTGGGTCAGCACCTACACCCGCGCCCTCCAGCGGCAGATCGCGCGGGAAGCCGCCGGCCTCTGGCCCGACCCCGCCGAGCGCGCCCGCAAGGCGGTGGTCCGCAAGGGCCGCGAGAACTACATGTGCCTGCTGAACTACCAGGAGCTGGCGCAAGCGGCGCTGCACGGCGGCGACGTCGACCCGGTCGGCGTGGCGCTGGTCGGCCGTTGGATCCTCTACAGCGGCGACGGGGACATGACCGGCGGCGACTTTCCCGCCTGGCTGCCGACGCTGTTCGCGGTGTCGCCGCCGGCGCAGGCCTCGGCCGCCAACCTGGTCGACCGGCGCGGCGAGTGCGTCCATGCCGCCTGCCCCCACTACCGCACCTGCTTCGTCGAGAAGTCGATCCGCGCCGGGCGCCGCGCCGACATCGTCGTCGCCAACCACGCCCTGGTTCTCAGCCAGGCCGCCTTCGACGGCGCCCGCGCCGCGCGCGGCCTGCGCCCCGACGACGAGACCACGGCGCTCAAACGGGTGGTGTTCGACGAGGGCCACCACCTGTTCGACGCCGCCGACAGCGCCTTCTCCGCCTGCCTGTCCGGCCAGGAGACCGCCGAGCTCCGTCGCTGGATTCGCGGCCCCGAGGGTCGCCGCCGCGGTCGCGGACTGGACCAGCGCCTGTCCGACCTGGTCGGCGGGAACGAGACGGCGTCGCGCGCCCTGGCCGAGGTGATCCGCGCCGCCGCCGCCCTCCCCGCCGACGGCTGGTCCGGCCGGATCGCCCCGCCCATCGACCCGCGCGAGGCGCAGGGCGGCTTCTGGGGCGAGCCGGGGCCCTCCGGGCCCATCGAGGCCTTCCTCGCCGCCGCCCACCGCCAGCTTCGCGCCCGCGCCGAAATCTCCGACCAGGGCGGCCAGTGCGCCGTGCAGCCGGTGGAGCCCGACGTGGCCGAGGCGGCCCAGCTCGCCGCCCGCGCGCTGGCGGGCGTGGAGGCGCCGCTGCTGGCGCTGGCGCGGGCGCTGGAGGACCTGCTCGACGACGAGGCGAACGAACTGGAGACCGGCGACCGCGCCCGCATCGAAGGCGCCCTCCGCGGCCTCGACCGCCGCGCCCGCCTGACCCTGCCGGCCTGGCGCGCGATGCTGGGGGCTTTGGCGGCCGAGGGTCCGCCCCCGCCCGGGGGGGACGAGCCCCTTTTCGTCGACTGGTTCGAGGCCGTGCCCGCCGGCTCCCGCGCCGTCGCCGATCTGGCCTATCGCCGCCACTTCGTCGACCCGTCGGAGCCGCTGGCCGCCGCCGTGCTCGGCCCAGCCCACGGGGTGCTCGTCGCCAGCGCCACCCTGGCCGACCCGTTCGGCGACCACCCCTTCGCCCTGGCCGAGGCTCGCACCGGCGCCGCCCGCCTGCCGGCCGCGCCCAAGCTGCTGCGCCTGAACTCCCCGTTCGACTTCGCCGAACAGGCCCGCGCCTTCGTGGTCACCGACGTCAACCGCAACGACGCCCGCCAGGTCGCCGCCGCCCTGCGCGAGCTGTTCCTCTCGGCCGGCGGCGGGGCGCTCGGCCTGTTCACCGCCATCCGCCGCCTGCGCATCGTCTACGAGCATCTGGCCGCGCCGCTGGCCGAGCGCGGCCTCGCGCTCTACGCCCAGCACGTCGATCCGCTGGAGGTCGGCGCCCTGATCGACGTGTTCCGCGCCGAGCAGGACAGTTGCCTCTTGGGCACCGACGCTGTGCGCGATGGCGTCGACGTGCCCGGCAAGGCCCTGCGCCTGCTGGTGTTCGACCGCGTGCCGTGGCCGCGCCCCGACCTGCTGCACCAGGCCCGCCGTCAGCGGTTCGGCAAGGCGACCTACGACGACGCGCTGGCCCGCGCCCGCATCGCCCAGGCCTTCGGCCGCCTGATCCGCCGCGCCGACGACAAGGGCGTGTTCGTCATGCTCGACGCCGCCGCGCCCACCCGCCTGTTCGCCAGCCTCCCCGCCGGGGTGACCATCCAGCGGGTGGGGCTGGTGGAGGCGAACGAAGCGACGGCGGAGTTTCTGAGGGTTTAGGGTCTAGGGTCTAGCGTCTAGGGCCTAGAGGGACGGCAAACGCGGAGGCCGACCGCGCAAGGAAACTCGGAACCGCCTTCCCCAGACCCTAGACCCTGGGCCCTAGACCCTCCTATCACCCGTCCATGCAGCGCCTGATCCTCATCCGCCACGCCAAGGCCGAACGCGACTCCCCGTCCGGCGACGACTTCGACCGGCCGCTCAGCGACCGGGGCCGGCACGAGGCCACCCGCGCCGGCGTGCGCCTGGCCGAGGCGGGCTTCACCCCGGACCTGGCCATCGTCTCCGCCGCCGCGCGCACCGCGGAGACCTGGGAATACGCCTGCAAGGCCTGGGGGGCGGTGGAGACGCGCGCGACGCGGGATCTCTACGAGGCCTCGCCCGCCACCATCCTGGAGGCCGCCCGCCAGGCCGCCGACGTCGAGACCGTGGCGATGGTGGTGCACAACCCCTCGGCCCAGCAGCTGGCCGTCGACCTGCTGCGCCGCGCCGGCGCGAGCGACGAGGCCAGGCGCGCCGAGCGCAAATTCTCCAAGGGCGCGGCGATAGTCGTCGACCTGACCGGCGGCGCCCCCGCCTTCGAGGGCGCCTTCTACCCCGAGGATGACCCGGCGGAGCGTTGATCGTGGGATGATTCTCCTACGTAAGCGTGGTAGGCTTCGGTCGCCATGAACCGTGCTGCAGCCTCGCCAATCCGGACGATTCGCACCATTCGCACCACTTTTTCCGCACTCGCGCCCGGATTCTTCGGCCCTGACGGACTCCTCCGGTGAGTCCGCACGGCCTCGCCGCCGCCGCCCTCCGCCGCCTCGACCCCGAGCGCGCCCACCGCCTGGCGCTCGCCGCGCTGAAGGCCGACTTGGGTCCGCGAAACGGCCCCGACGACCCGATCCTGGCCACCGAGGTCGCGGGCCTGCGCCTGCCGAACCCGATCGGTCTGGCCGCCGGCTTCGACAAGAACGGCGAGGTCCCGGACGCCATGCTCGCCGCCGGCTTCGGCTGGGTGGAGGTCGGCACGGTGACGCCGCTGCCCCAGCCGGGCAATCCGAGACCGCGCCTGCATCGCCTGCCGGAAGACCGCGCCGTGGTGAACCGTCTCGGCTTCAACAACGGCGGCCACGACGCGTTGGCCGCCCGCCTTTCGGGACGCTCCCGGCGAGGAATCGTCGGGGTCAACGTCGGCGCCAACAGGGACAGCGCCGACCGCGTCGCCGACTACGTCGCCGGGGTCGCCCGCTTCGCCCCGCTGGCCGACTACCTGACCGTCAACGTCTCCTCCCCCAACACGCCGGGGCTCCGCGACCTCCAGTCTCGCGACGCGCTCGCCGAGCTGCTGACCCGTTGTCGCGAGGCGCTCGCAATCTCCTCCTCCCCGGAGGGCAGTGAGGGGGAGGTGGCCGCGAAGCGGACGGAGGGGCCGCTCGGCGCCGCCGAGGGGAACGCCGTCGCCACCCCGCGCCTGTTCCTGAAAGTCGCGCCCGACCTCTCCGACACGCAGATCGCCGACATCGCCGAAACCGTCGCCACCCACGCCGTCGCCGGCCTGATCGTCTCCAACACCACCGTCGAACGCCCTGCGACCCTGCGGTCGGCCCACGCCCGGGAGACCGGCGGCCTGTCGGGCGCCCCGCTGTTCGCGCGCTCCACCGCCGTGCTCGCCGCCTTCCGCTCCGCGCTCCCCGCCCGCATCGCCCTGATCGGCGTCGGCGGCGTCGGCTCGGGCGACGACGCCTACGGCAAGCTGCGCGCGGGCGCTTCGGCCGTGCAGCTCTACACCGCGCTAATCTACGAGGGTCCCGGCCTGGTCCGCCGCATCAAGCGCGACCTGGCGAGCCGCCTCCGCGCCGAAGGCCATCAATCCATCGCCGAAGCCGTCGGTCGATGAGCGAGTCCCCCTCCGTGCCCCGCGCCCGCCTGCCGGCTCCCTTCGAAGACTGGTTCGCGGCCCGCGGCTGGGTGCCTCGCGCTCACCAATTGGAGATGGTCTCCAAGGCCCGCGAAGGCCGCCACGTCCTGCTGATCGCCCCCACCGGCGGCGGCAAGACCCTGGCCGGCTTTCTCCCCAGCCTGGTCGAACTGCACGAAACCCCAGACCGCCCCGAGGGCGTCCACACCCTCTACCTCTCCCCGCTCAAGGCCTTGGCCGTGGACGTGGAACGCAACCTGCTCGAGCCCGTGCGGGAGATGCAGCTCGGCGTCACGATCGAGTCCCGCACCGGCGATACCGGCGTCGCCCGCCGCCAGCGCCAGCGCCTGCACCCGCCCGACATTCTGCTGACCACGCCCGAACAGCTGGCCCTGTTCTGCGCCTGGCCGGGCTCGCGCGAGTATTTCTCGACCCTGCGCCGGGTGATAGTCGACGAGGCGCACAGCCTCTACGGCTCCAAGCGCGGCGACCTGCTGAACCTCGGCCTCGCCCGCCTGCAGGCCTTCGCGCCCGGGATGCGCCGCGTCGGCCTGAGCGCCACGGTCAACGAGCCGGAGCTGTTGCGGCGGTGGCTGGGATACGAGGGCGGAGGGAGACCCGACGAGCCCTCGACGACGATAGCCCCTATCGAACCCCCGCTGCCACGCGGCGAGTTCACATCTCTCGACTCTCGGCCCTCGGCCCCCGACCCTCGGCTCGCCGATCTCGTCCTCGGCGCGCCCGGCGCGCCGGCGCAGATCGACGTGCTGATCTCGGAGGGCAAGGTGCCGTGGGCCGGGCACACCGCCCGGCACGCCATGGCCGAGGTCTACGCGGCCGTGCGCCAGGCGCGCACCGCGCTGATCTTCGTCAACACCCGCTGGCAGGCGGAGTTCGCGTTTCAGGAGCTCTGGCGGCTGAACGACGACGACCTGCCCATCGCGCTGCACCACGGCAGCCTGTCGGCCGAGCTGCGCCGCAAGGTCGAGGCCGCCATGGCGCGCGGCGACCTCCGCGCCATCGTCTGCACCTCCACGCTGGACCTCGGTATCGACTGGGGCGACGTCGACCTGGTCATCCAACTGGCCGCGCCCAAGGGCTCCTCGCGGCTGGTCCAGCGTATCGGCCGCGCCAACCACCGGCTGGACGAACCCAGCCGCGCGCTCTTGGTCCCCGCCAGCCGCTTCGAGATGCTGGAATGCCAGGCGGCCAAGGAGGCCGTTGCCGAGAACGCCCTGGACGGCGATCCCGAGCGGGTCGGGGCGCTCGACGCCTTGGCGCAGCACGTCATGGGCGTGGCCTGCGGCGAGCCGTTCGATCTGCAGGACCTCTACGAGGAGGTGCGCGCCTGCGCCCCCTTCGCCCGGCTGACCTGGGAGGACTGGGAGACGGTGGTCGATTTCGTCTCCACCGGCGGCTACGCGCTTCGGACCTACGACCGCTTCCGCCGCATCGTTCAGACAGAGGACGGGCGATGGAAGGTCCGAAACGCCCAGCTCGCCATGCGCCACCGGCTGAACACCGGGGCCATCAGCGCCGCCTCGACCCTGACCATGCGCGTCGGCGGCAAGAAGTCGCGGGGAGGGCGAAAGATCGGCGAGGCGGAGGAGTGGTATTTCGAACAGCTGGTTCCGGGCGACACCTTCCTGTTCGCCGGCCAGGTCTGGCGCTTCGAGGGCATCCGCGGCGTCGACGCCTTCGTCACGCCCGCCCACGACAAGGATCCCAAGATCCCCAGCTGGGGCGGCTCCAAGTTCCCGCTCTCGACCTACCTGGCCTCTCGGGTGCGGCGAATGGTCAGCGAACCCGACGACTGGTCGCGCCTGCCGACAGACGTCTGCGAGTGGCTCGACGTTCAGCGCGAGAAGTCGATCATCCCCGGCCCCGACGAAATGCTGCTGGAGACCTTCGAGCGGGGCAAGCGCCACTACATGGTGCTCTACCCCTTCGAGGGCCGCATCGCCCACACCACGCTGGCGATGCTGCTGACCCGGCGGCTGGAGCGGGCGGGCGTAGGTCCGCTCGGCTACGTCGCCAGCGACTATGCGCTCAACATCTGGTCGTCGCGCAGCATGGCCGGGCTCGACTACGACCAACTGTTCCAGGAGGACATGCTGGGCGACGATCTCGAGGCCTGGCTGGACGAGAGCTTCATGATGAAGCGCTCGTTCCGCAACTGCGCCATGATCGCCGGCCTGATCGAGCGGCGCTTCCCCGGCGAGGAGAAGACCGGTCGCCAGATCACCTTCTCCGCCGACCTGATCTACGACGTCCTGCGCCGCCACCAGCCCGACCATCTGCTCTTGCGGGCGGCGCGGGAGGACGCGGCCACCGGCCTGCTGGACATCGCCCGGCTGGGCGGGTTGCTGCGGCGGGTCCGCGGGCGCATCCGGGCGATCGACCTGGAGCGCATCTCGCCCTTCGCGGTGCCGGTGATGCTGCAGATCGGCCGCGAACGGGTGGCCGGCGGCGCGTCCGACGAGGTGCTGGAGTTCGCCGAAGCGGAGCTGATCGCCGAGGCGATGGGCGAGGGGTATCGCGGGTAGACTAGATGCACCACGAAGGCACGAAGTTCACGAAGGGGGCACGAAGCGAGGCTGTCGCGCGCGAGGTGGTCGACGCCGGCTTGAAGGTTCACAAGCGACTCGGTCCCGGCCTCCTCGAAAGCGCCTACGAGCATTGTCTCGCCCGAGAGCTGGAACTACGGCGACTGTCGGTGGCGCGACAAGTCGGCTTGCCGATCGTCTACGAGGACCAACGTCTCGAGGCCGGGTACCGTATCGACCTCTTGGTTGAGGGCCGGGTCATCATCGAGGTGAAGGCGGTAGACGTCCTGGCGCCCAATCATGAAGCGCAGCTTCTCACCTACCTCAGACTGTCAGGCATCTCGCTGGGGTTTCTCATGAATTTCAACACTGTTCTGTTCCGC
>Ga0136611_10004159_pt1 | contig 10129 bp, 9 predicted proteins | sample AntDrymUQ2232306_2_FD_106645 | JGI IMG/M metagenome (GOLD analysis project Ga0136611, IMG submission 106645) | Polar desert sand microbial communities from Dry Valleys, Antarctica - metaG UQ223 (23.06) | ecosystem: Environmental > Terrestrial > Soil > Desert | place: Antarctica: Dry Valley... | reverse complement strand
CCGTATGGCAAATACCAGTTCGACCTCGACACCGCCGCCCGCCGCCAGGGACTACGCCCCCTGCGCCCGCCCGAGGAGCGTCGCGCTTAGCGTTGGTTCCTGGCCAGTTACTATCGCTACCCCTCACTCAGAAGCACGCACGCGGGCCGCGTCTCACCGTTCGCCGCCCGCAGCGCGTCCGCCGCAGCAGCGCGTAGCGGGTGCTCGTCGCGTTGCATGGCCTACCCTTTCCTCGCTCCATCGCTGAGTCCTGCCGCCGGCCGTGTACGCCGGTCATTCCGCGCGGTAGATGGCGCCGCCGCCCTCCCGAAACTCCCGCGCCTTCTCCGCCATCCCGACCTCCAGCACCTGTTGCTCGTCCAGCCCCTTCTGGCGGGCGTACTCGCGCACGTCCTGGGTGATACGCATCGCACAGAAATGTGGCCCGCACATCGAGCAGAAGTGAGCGGTCTTCGCCGGTTCGGCCGGCAGCGTCTCATCGTGCAGCGCCGCCGCCGTCTCGGGGTCGAGCGACAGGTTGAACTGGTCGTGCCAGCGGAACTCGAAGCGGGCCTTGGAGAGGGCATCGTCGCGCACCTGCGCGCCCGGGTGGCCCTTGGCGAGGTCCGCCGCATGCGCGGCGATTTTGTAGGTGATGACGCCGTCCTTGACGTCCTGCTTGTCCGGCAGGCCGAGGTGCTCCTTCGGCGTGACGTAGCAGAGCATCGCCGTGCCATACCAGCCGATCATCGCGGCGCCGATCGCCGAGGTGATGTGGTCGTACCCCGGGGCGATGTCCGTGGTCAGCGGCCCGAGCGTGTAGAAGGGCGCCTCCTGGCAGACCTCGAGCTGGAGGTCCATATTCTCCTTGATTTTGTGCATCGGCACATGGCCGGGACCCTCGATCATCACCTGCACGTCGTGCTTCCAGGCGATCTCGGTCAGTTCGCCCAGCGTGCGCAACTCCGCGAACTGGGCCTCGTCATTGGCGTCGGCGGTGCAGCCCGGGCGGAGACCATCGCCCAGGGAGAAGGAGATGTCGTAGGCCGCCATGAGCGCGCAGATGTCCTCGAAGTGCGTGTAGAGGAAGTTCTCTTGGTGGTGCGCCAGGCACCAGGCGGCCATGATCGAGCCGCCCCGGGAGACGATGCCGGTGACGCGCTTGGCAGTGAGAGGGATATGGGCCAGGCGCACGCCGGCGTGGATCGTGAAGTAATCCACGCCTTGCTCGGCCTGCTCAATCAGCGTGTCGCGGTAGACCTCCCAGGTGAGGTCCTCCGCCTTGCCGTTCACTTTCTCCAGCGCCTGGTAGATGGGCACGGTGCCGATCGGGACGGCGCTGTTGCGGATGATCCACTCGCGCGTGGTGTGGATGTTCTTGCCCGTAGAGAGGTCCATCACCGTATCCGCGCCCCAGCGGGTGGCCCAGGTCATCTTCTCCACTTCCTCCTCGATCGAGGAGGCGACAGCGCTGTTGCCGATGTTGGCGTTGATCTTGACGAGGAAGGTGCGGCCGATGATCATCGGCTCGCTCTCCGGGTGGTTCACATTGACCGGGATGATCGCGCGACCGCGCGCCACCTCGTCGCGGACGAACGCCGGGGAGACGCCTTCGCGGATGGCGATGAACTCCATCTCGGGGGTACTGATGCCCTGGCGGGCGTAATGGAGCTGGGTCACCGTGCGTCCGGGGAGGGCGCGCAGCGGCCGACGGTGCAGGCCGGGGAAGACGGCGAGGTTCGCACGGGGGTCATCGCGGCGCAGTCCGTCGTCGTGCGGCTGGATGGTGCGGCCGGGATACGCTTCCACATCACCCCGCTCCAGCACCCACGGGCGGCGCAGTTGCGGCAATCCCTGACGGATATCGGTCTGCACATCCGGGTCTGTATAGGGGCCGCTCGTGTCATACACCGGCACCGGCGCGTTCGCCTCGTCGCCGAAACGGCCCGTGGTCGGGGTGAGGGCGATCTCGCGCACCGGCACGCGGATGTCGGGGCGCGAGCCGGGCAGATACGCCTTGCGGCTGGCGGGGAAGGGGGCCGCGGCGGTGTCCACGCGCGGGCCATCGGCGAGCTGGGTCATGGCATGCCTCCTGGGCGCTGGTGCGCCGCGGGAGACAGCAAGACCACCGCGTGTGAGGGGTGGTCGGGGGCCAGCGGACTGGCAGCTCATCCCTGCGCCGGCATTACCCGGATCAGGTTCCGACGGTCGGCGGCGGTGTGGCCACCCTCTCAGCCCGGCTCCCCGAGCTCCCGTTGCGCGTCTTCAGTTGTGTCACTGACTCTACGCTGACCCGCCATTCGACGCAAGGGCGGCTCTCAGGCCGGGCGGCCGTCGCAACAATGGAGCCCGTACCCAGGGGGCTGAGTACGGGCTCCGGAGGAGGGGGAACGGGCCGGCGGAGGACCGCCGATCCGCCAGTCCAATCTGCACCATTGATCAAGCTACGTAAACCGGGTGGGGGACATCTCGCGGTTTGGCCGACAGCCACCAGTCCGTCCCATCGTCGTGTAACACCCCCTACAGTGCCACTTCTGCTGGCAGGCCATTGGGTGTGTCGTCCAACACAGGGAGAAGACGTGACCAGAGGCCGGAATCGTGCCAGCGGCGATAGCGCTTATAGGCGGTCTCCCATTTGCCGAGTTCCGGTGGGATGTCGCGCCATGAGGCGCGCGTGCGGACGACCCAGAGGATGCCACCCATACAAAGTCTTGCTGAATCCCGCCGCCGCGTAGCTGCCGGAGGTATTTTCACACCAGGCTGAGACGCAGTGCGATCCGGGCGCTTCGAGCCAGTCCCTGGGGTCGGGGATTGATTAGGGCCGCGTGGGGCCATGCGCTGCACCATGATTTGGGCTGACCACCGGCTGGGCGCCCGCGTAGCGCAGCTCGGTGACCATGCCGTTGGCGGCGTGGTTGTTGATGTGACAGTGGAACATCCAGACGCCGGGGTTGTTGGCGACCAGCTCCACGTCGTAGCGCTCGGCCGGGCCGACCAGCACCGTGTCCTTGATCAGCTGCGCCGCGACTGGCACCGGATTGCCATCCGTCGCAATGAGTTTGAAGCTGTGCCCGTGGGTATGCATCGCGTGTACCTGGTTGCCGGCGTTGATCAGGCGAATGCGGACACGCTCCCCTTCCTTGACGTCAATCGGGTCAATCGCCGTACCGGCCTTGCCGTTCATCAAGAACAGGTCGGGTGTAAACGCCCCGCCGCGTCCGTTACCACCCTCTCGGTTGCGCACATCTGCATCCCCTTCAGCCACGGCCGGCGTGACGTCGAGCGCCTTCTCCGTGAGGATGTACGTGAACTCGCGGTCGTATTGGACCGGCTCCGGCAGGCGTGGATCAATGATGAACGCGCCAAAGAGCCCGAGCTGGATCTGCATGTTGGAGTCGACGTGGCTGTGGTACCAGCGCGTGCCGGGGTTGGTGGCAAGGAAGTCATAGACGAAGGTCTCCCCCGGCTCGACCGGCTCCTGCGAGAGCCCCGGCACGCCGTCCTGGGCGACCGGCACATCGATGCCGTGCCAGTGGACCGTCGTCGGCGCGGGCAGGCGGTTCACCAGCGTCACCCGGACGCGGTCACCCTCGGTGGCACGCAGCGTGGGACCGGGGGTGACGCCGTTGTAGCCCCAGCCGTCCACCACCAGCCCTGGCTGAATCTCCCAGCGCACCGGCTCGGCTAGCAGCGTGAACTCCCGCAGCGCGCCCGCCGGCTGAGCAGCGGCGGTACCCACCGGGATGGTGGCGCCGGCGCCACCACTACGTGCGACAGTCAGGACCGCCGCGACAAGAATGAGGCCGGGTATCCAGCGCTGCATCGCTCCCCTCGCTTCCCACCCGTGGTGTCACGACGCAGGATAACAAACGTATGACGCAGAGACGCGCCGGCCGCAGGAGGACACTCCCGACGGCACCAGCGCTCTATTCGACGGTGATCGTGCCGCGCATGCCCTGGAGCAGGTGCTGACGGCACAGGTACGGATAGGTGCCCGGCTCCGGAAAGGTGTAGCTGAAGCTCTCCCCGCGGGTGAGCGGGCCGGACTCCCAATCACCGTCCAGCGGCGAGACGGTGTGGCTGTTATTGCCCTTATGCGTCCAGGTCACCGTCGTGCCCGCGGGAATCGTGAGGCGCGAGTCAGTAAAGCGGTCGTCGCGGATCGTCACCTCGACCGCCGCATCCTCCGCGTGGGAGGGGCGCGCCAGAGCCAGCGCCGCACCGGCGAGCACTACGAGCACCAGCAGAGAGCCAACCATCCGTCGCATTGTCTGACCTCCTGTAACCCAGCGCGGTGCGGCCGGGCGTTCGTTCTCAGACGAGCGTCGCCGCGGGTGGGGACCGGCCCACCGTGCCCAGGTCCGATCCGCGCCTGGCCGCTGGGCCGGTTCCGCAGGGTTCTGAAGTCCCACGTGCGGCATCGGTCCCCCGCGACGCGGCCACCGCGGGCTGCGCTGGGCCGCCAACCGCCGTCGCTCACCCGGGCGCTGGCGTGTCATCCCGCGCCTGCGCTGTATCATCGGCCCTCTCTGTGGCCGACCGTGGTGCTCGCAGGCCATCTGCGTGCTATTGTCCTGGTGGATTATACCTCTATCATATCGATAAATATATAGAGGGAGGGACGAACACATGCGACATGGGAGAATCAGGGCAGCTCTGCTCAGCATCGTCGCGCTCGCGATGCTCGCCGGCAGCAGCCTGGGCGGAGCGCGGCCGGAGGCTGCATCCGCGGGGGGCAGTCAAACCTGGGACGTGATCGTGGGCACGGACCTAGAGGCGGAGTTTCTCTCCGCCCAGACCTTCTTCCCCAACCCGCTCGCGATCAGCGTCGGCGACACGGTCACCTTCGCCTTCCGCGGCTTCCACACGGTCACCTTCCTCTCCGGCCAGCCGGCGCCCGGCTTTGAGATGCCGGGCCCCGCAGCCGGGACCCTCATGCTCAATCCACAGGTGTTCTTCCCCAGTGTGCCGCCGGGGACCACGAAGGTGACCTACGACGGCACCGGCTACCTCAACTCCGGCGCCCCGGAAGAGCCGGAAGACGAGGGCGAGGGACCGCCGCCGCCGTTCGCGGTGACCTTCACCGCCGCGGGCAGCTACAGCTATGTCTGCCTGATCCACCCGGGCATGGTGGCGCGGCTCGTGGTCGCGCCAGCCGGTGCGCCCCTGCCGGAGACCCCGGCGCAGGCGAGCGCGCGCGGCCAGGCGCAACTGCAGGAGGTGCTCGCGACGATGCGGGCCTCCGCGGCGCAGGTCCGCTCCGCCCAGCCGGTCAGTGTGGCGACACCGGGAGGGGCGACGGTGCATACCGCCCTTGCGGGCCTCGGCTTCGCGGGTGGCGCAAGCAAGCAGGCCTTCCTGCCCGACCGGCTCAGTGTGCGGCGCGGCGACGTCGTCGTCTGGACGATGCCTGACCCCTTTGAGATCCACACGGTGACGTTTGTCTCCGGCGCGGAGGCGCCAGGGTTTGTCGAGCCGCAGTTCGGCCCCGGCGGTCCTGGCGCGGGACCACCGAGGCTCGTCATCCCGGCGAATGTCGTCAATCCGACCGGTGGCACGACCTACACCGGCACCGGCTACGTCAACTCCGGCATCCTCGGCAATGGCGCTTCATTCGCCCTGCGCGTCGACGCGCCCGCAGGGACCTACGACTATCTCTGTATCGTCCATCCCTTCATGCGAGGCACGGTCACCGTCACCGAGCCCTAGCCGGCAGCTGTTAGCACACCGCGGGGCAGGCCCGGCCCTCACGTAATGGAGGCTGGGCCTGCCTGTATCTGCATGCAGACAGAGGTCGACGACGCGATGTCGTACGCGTCGTCGACACCGATGGCAGCGAGCGCGTGCGCTATAGGGTCGACCTGTGTGAGACCGCCACCTCACCCTCGGCTAGCGAGGGACCCACACACCGAGGCTCCCGATGGCCAGTGTGGGTGTGACGATTGCGCGCGAGCATGCGTATGGCTCCCGGATACGGAACAGTGTGCGTGCGCAGCAGTAGGCGCGTGGCAGTTGTCCATAAGTGGGAACAGTGCGATCGCCCGGCGCCCACTGGGCCCGCGATCAGGTGGTCGGCGTGAGGTTCTGGGTGTAGCGGAAGAGATTCGTCGGGTCCCATTGCTCCTTGAGCGCGGCGAGCCGGGCGTAGTTGGCCCCGAACGACGCCCGGATGTGGTCGGCGCTGTCTGTCGGGCCGAGCTCGTTGATGTACTCGCCGCCGGCACCGAAGGGCTCCAGGTCCCGCGCCAGCTGCCGGGTCCACGCGATGTTCGCCTCCGTCTGCGCCGGATCGTCCCAGCCGGAGATGAGGTTCGCCGCGAACTGGTCCTCGCGGTGACCGAACGCGGTCCGGTCCGCTGGCCCCCGCGCCATCGCGCCGGACTTCTGCTGGAGGAAGAGGATCGTGAAGGGAGAGGGCACCTCGGCGAAGCGATCGACCAAGGCCTCGACCGCGCCGTCCTGGATCTCGCGTAGATAGGGGGATTTGACGTAGTAATGGCGTCCCGTCGGTGCCAGCGGGTCGAACATGGTTTGCACCGCCGTATACGGCATCGGGCCGATCTCGTCCACGAGCGGCTGACCGAACTCCCGCAGTGGGCGGATCATCTGCTCGCCCGCGTCCTGCGGGCCGTTGTAGACCACGGCGATGGCCACGGCGCGGGTCCCGTCGGGCAGCGTCAGGAAGCCGAAGCCGGTGACGAGCTCGTCTGGGATGTCACGGGCGAAGTCACGATAGAACCGCAGGACCTCGCGCGCTTGGTCGAACGGGTAGAATACCGCACCCGCGAGGAGCGTGCCGACGGGATGGAGGCGGTATTCGAAGGACGTGACGACGCCGAAGTTGCCGCCACCGCCGCGCAGTGCCCAGAAGAGGTCGGGCTCCTCGGCCTCGCTCGCCGTGCGCAGCCGGCCGTCGGCGGTCACGACATCAAACGAGAGGACATTGTCGCTCGCCAGCCCGAACCTGCCGCCGAGCCAGCCCATGCCACCACCGAGGGTGAGGCCCGCGATGCCGGTGTCGGAGAACGTGCCGCTCGTGGTCGCGAGACCGAACGCCTGAACCTCGCGGTCAAACTCGCCCCACTTCACACCCGGCTCCGCCCGGACCCGGCGCTGGGCAGGGTCCACCCGAATCGCCTTCATCCCGGAGCAGTCGATCACCAAACCGTTGTCGCACACCGCATTGCCCTGGACGTTGTGCGCGCCACCGCGGACCGACAGGATGATGCCGGTGTCCCGCGCGAAATGCACGCAGGTCACCACATCGGCCGCGCCGGCAACCCGCGCGATCATCGCGGGATGGCGGTCGATCATCCCGTTCCAGACCTTGCGGGCCTCGTCGTACGCAGCATCGCTCGGCGTGATCAGCGGCCCCCTCAGGCTCGTCCGCAACGCCTCAACCAGCTTTTCGTCTACGACTCCGAGCGTCGTCACCATGTCCAACTCCGTACCGACCAACTCAGGACGCCCTCGAATGGCAGCCACCATACGCGGACCCACCCGCAGTGTAAAGGAAAACCAGCCAGACGCTTCAAGATAGTTTGCTGGAAGCCGCCAGCCCGATGTGACCGCACAGGCGCGGGGGTCGCACGCTAACCGACCATGCCGTCAGCACACCCACGACCCCAAGGTGTCAATCGGTGCTTGCCATATGTGCAAGAGTGCGACGTGTCTGCGGGACTTGACACGGCCCGTACGACGACCATACTGGTGCTAAACATCACCAGGAGGTGGACGATGGCGGTCTACATGGTGGAGCGGGAGCTGCCCGGCATCACGCTGGAGCAGCTCGCCGCCGCGCAGCAGGCAGCGATCCGGACCGGCGAGGAGATGAGTGGCGCGGGCACCCTGGTCCGCTACATCCGCACGACGTTTGTGCCGGGGGAGAATCGCTGCCTGTGCCTGTTTGAAGCGGAGAGCCCGGAGCCGGTGCAGCAGCTCAATGACCGCGCCGGCATCCCCTACACCCGCATCGTCGAGGCGCTCGACCTCACGCCGGCAGCCCGATGACCAGCGACGTGTCTGCGAGCACCGACGCGCTCGACCGCGCGGTGCGCCTCCACGTTTTCGGCCAGGCAGCAGAGACGGCGCGCGTGCCGCAGGCGCCAGACGTTGCGGCGGCGCTGGGGCAGTCCGTCACAGAGGTCGAGTCGTCGCTCCTGCGCCTAGCGGCGGGGCGGGTGCTGATCCTGGCGCCGAACAGCACGACCATCTGGGCGCCGAACCCCTTCTGTGCCGTGCCATCGGATGTGCGGGTCGAGGCGCTGGGGCGCACCTACTGGGCGATCTGCATCTGGGATGCGCTCGGCATCCCTGCCGCCCTCCATGCCGACGCAACGGTGCGGGCTGGCTGCGGGGACTGTGCCGACGAGCTCGTGCTGGAGGTGCGGGACGGCGCCCTTACGCGCGGGGAGGGCATCGTCCACTTCGGCGTGCCGGCGGTGCGCTGGTGGGAGAACATCGGCTACACCTGAAGCACGATGCGCCTCTTCCGGTCGGAGGAGGACATCGATCGCTGGCGCACCGTCCGGGACCTGCCGTTGGGTGGCACGATGACGCCGCAGCAGTGCTGGGAGCTGGCCGAGGCTTGGTATGCCGATAAGCTGAGTCCCGACTGGCGCCGCAAGACCCTGGACGACGCCGAAGCAACGCTCGCCGGCATCGGCCTGACGGACCCATTCTGGAACCTGCGCCCCTGAGGCCGAGGCGCGACGCTCGGGCCGCTCTGGTTCAGTCCGGCACGCGACAGAAGGATCAAAGTGCGATCCGAGAGTGGGCGCGCGCGGGACGATAGACGTGTCCGACCGAAGCGAACCGGCTCAGCGCCAATCGTCCATGACGTACACGTCCGCGCGGTTGTAGCCCGGCTCGTCCGGCCGCTCCATCGCGACGCCGACCAGGTCGGCGCGGTAGCCACGGGCCAGCATCCGGCGGTAGGCGTCTCCGCGAGCGGTGTTGACTCCGGCCACCAGCCGCGTAAGGCCTCGGGAGGCGGTGAGTGCCTCACACGCCTCCAGCAGCCGCTCGAAGACTTCTCCCGCGCCCGGGCCCGGGCGGGCCGCCCCGAACTTGACGTAGCAACTCCCGCTGCCGGCCTCGGTGGCCGGCCCACAGTGGCACACGGCGAATCCCTCCAGCCGTCCGCCCCCGTCGAGCAGCACCGTCTCGCCCAGCTCCTGGGCCTGCACGCTGCGGATCTCCCCCGCCAGGTCCAAGCCGTCGTAGATCGCGTCCGTCAGCTCGCGACAGGCACCGAGGACGCGCTCCCGCTCCTGCTCCGGCAGCGCGCTGTAGCGCGACCACCCCGCCGTGCCGCTGCCTCCACCGACGACTTTCGACGTGACCGGTGTGAGGAACCGTGGCCAGAAGCCGAACGTCTGGTACAAGCCCAGGTGCTTGGGGCTGTGCGGGAAGGTGAACAAACCCGCGTGTCGGGTACCCCACCGCTCGAACAGCGCCATGGTGGGCTCCAACAGCCGCCGGGCGACGCCCCGGTCCCACAGGTCCGGGCGGACCGTCAGCGGTCCGAAGAAGGCGAAGCTGCCCCAGTGGGCGGCGAAGTTGGAGCCGACCAGCTCGCCGCCCACCTCGGCTGCGAGGGCCGCAGCCGGATCAGCTCGCCAGCGCGTCCGCGCGAAGTCGGCGTCGCCCATGAATGCTAACGGGTCGGGCAGGCCGAGGAACGTGCCGAAGGCCAGCCGCACGATGCGGTCGGCCACGCCCAACTCGTCCTCCCGCAGCGGACGGACTGTGATGCTGAGTGGCCCTTCGGCCGACGCCTGTCGAGCTCCCATGTCGGTCCGCCTCCCGCGTAGATCTAGCGCCGCCGTTCGGGGCACTGCGGGCCCCATCATAGGGAGCGGTCCACGGTCAGTCAACGCAGTGCCGAGACGGGGTTAAAACGCAAGCAACGGGTGGGGCCACGGCAGAGCATCATTTCCAGGCGGGAGGCCCGCTGCGGCGCGCATCCCTTCCTGCCGGTTGAAGCCTTCTATGTGGACGACTCAACACGCTGGACCAGTATCGATACCAGGCTCTCGCCAAAACGTCTCTTTAACCCCCGTTTGCGAGACACCTGTGGGATGACCGGTTATCGTTATCGCGTCAGGTTCAACGCGCTGTCTCAGAAATCGTCTTGCAATCAATGTCT
>Ga0136611_10004158_pt1 | contig 10129 bp, 11 predicted proteins | sample AntDrymUQ2232306_2_FD_106645 | JGI IMG/M metagenome (GOLD analysis project Ga0136611, IMG submission 106645) | Polar desert sand microbial communities from Dry Valleys, Antarctica - metaG UQ223 (23.06) | ecosystem: Environmental > Terrestrial > Soil > Desert | place: Antarctica: Dry Valley... | reverse complement strand
CGAGGAGGTCTTCGGGGAAATTCGCGAATTTTGCGATGCGAAGAGCGGGCAGTGCCGTACCCTGCTGCAGCGAAAGTTCTTTTATCTGTTCACCTGTGAATATTGCTTCAGCCACTACGTCGCGGCCGCCGTGGTGCTGGGCACCGACTATCGCCTGCTGATTCCGGACTGGCGCGGCGCGGTCCTTGGCTGGTTCACGCTGGTCTGGGTCGCGAATATTTATATGAGCCTGTTTGGCAGGCTGCGCGTTGACATCAAGCGCGAGCGCGTCGAGATCACAGCGGAAGAACTCGTGGTCGAACGCGAAGAGGCGACTACACCTGCGCCGAAGGCACGCGAGCTGCGACCAGCCGCCGCAGCGCATCCGCAAGAACGTCCGGCGCGCAGGGCTTGAAGAAAAAGGCCGCGACCCCCTCGACCTCAGCGCGCTGACGCACGCTTTCCGTGGCGCACGCCGTCAACATCACCACCGGAATATCCCTCGTGCGTGGATCGGATGACAGCCGCTGCACGAATTCCCAGCCATCGCCATCGGGCATCGCGAGATCCGTAACGATCACATCGGGCCGCCGCTGGCAGGCGTCGGCAAAACCCATCTCGCCCCCGTCGGCGGCGACGGCGGTAAATCCCTGGCTTTTCAGCACAAGCAGGCTCATGTGACGCGTGTCTTCGTGGTCGTCGACCACGAGCACGACGGGCGGGCGGCTCGCGCCTGGCGTTGCTTTCATATCTGCGATGTTGAAGACCTCAACAATAGCGCACATCGCGCGCCGAGTCGATAGGCACAATGTAACCGCGGCACGACGCCGGTCCAACCTATGTGAGGGCGGCCTTCACGGACTCGACGATCGAGAGCTCACCGGGAAAACCGGTCCGGGTCTTCTCGATGATCTTGTGTCCGTCCACCCAGACCGTGAACTCCCCGCGCCCGCCGGGCTCGAGTTCGGCGTCTGCGTGCAACTGCTCCTTGATGAGCGCCGCCACACGGGCAGCGCGCGGCAGATAGTTTCAAACGACGCAGTAGCGAATCTTGACGCGGTTCATACCTGTACAATAACCGGATGGCCGCACTGATAGAAGCGATTGAGATCAAGCGCAAGTCCTACTTCGAGTACGAGAACGCGCCCTACCACTGCCTCGACGTCGAGGTGTCCAAGCCGACGGCGCGTGGCGGCCAGACGCTGGTCCGCCTCAAGATGCGTAACCTGCTTACGCGCGCGGTGTTCGACAAGACCTTCAAGGCCGGCGACAGGTTCGGCGAGCCCGACCTGGTAATGTCGCCGACAACGTTCACCTACAGCGACGCCGACGGGTTTCACTTCATGGACCAGAACACGTTCGAAACGCACACGCTCAGCGCCGACATCCTCGGCGAGGATCGGGGGCTGCTGGTGGACAACGTCGAAGTGCAGATTCACCGCTACAACGGGCAGCCGATCGGCATCGTGTTCCCGCCGCACGTCGAGCTGACCGTCACCAACACCGAGATGGGTGTGCGCGGCAACACCGCGAGCGGCAGCGTCACGAAGACCGCGGTGCTCGAGACCGGCCTCGAGATCCAGGTGCCGCTGTTCATCAAGGAAGGTGAAAAGGTGAAGGTTCACACCGAGACGCGCGAGTTCGCAGGACGCGCCTAAGCCGCTGCGCCGCGCTCATGCGGACGTCGACCCCTTAAAACCTCAACAGCAGGCCGAGCGTAAATCGCGAGTAGGCGATACGTCGGCCGACCAGGCCGGCCGACGCGTCCTTCGACAGGCTCCGCAGATGGCGGACATCGAAGCGCACGCCGACGGTGGGCGTCAAGAGCCCAATCGCACCGATCCCAAGGTTGATCGCCGGGACAGTGCGGCGCACCTGGAAGACTTCGAGAAAATCCTCCGCTTCGGCGTGAATGAATCCACCGCCGATCACCGCATACGGACGCAAGCCGCCGCCGGTCACGCCCGGAGGTAACGCCAGCAGGATGCTGCCGGTCAGATCGGTGACGTAACTCCCCGTCTTGACGACCGGCTGCGACAGCGCGAGGTCTTCGTTCCCGAAATAACCCGAGATGTTGCCGAACTCAACTTCGTAACCGAGGATGCCGTTGTCGAGTTTCAGCGCCGCGACGCCGAGGACGAGTTTCTTCTTCCCGGCCGCCAGCTCGAGATCGACGATCGATGTCGAGCCGCCGAACTTGACACCGGCAAAGGGCACGAGGAAAAAGTCCGCGCGCGCCGTGGACGGCATTGCGAGGAGCGATGCCGCAACCAGGAGAAGCGTTCGCAGCCGCATTATGCCAGTGCGCAAGAGTGTAACGCGGTCGCAGCCGTGATCAGATGAACAGCCGCAGGAAAACTTTGACGAACGGTGACGAGGTGACGCTGGCGTTTTCGAGGTTGTAGCCCTGCACCAGGCCGGGGCTGTTGGCCAGAAGGATCAGCGTCAGGCGCCGGTCGATGCACTGGATCGCGCCTGCGACCGGCGGCGGACAGGTCAGCTTGACGATCAACGCGGAGCCCGCGTCAGGAATGTGACCGAAGGTCCATACCAGGCGCTGGCCGGACTCGGTGGTCACGAACCACCCGAGACCGGTCGGCATGACGATGGTGGCGGGCGGCGCGTTCGTTCGGTCGAAGGTGAAGGCCGCGTTGCTCCACATCTTGTCGAGCGTGCTGAAGCTGAGCGGCACGCCGTTGCGGCGCTCGAGGGCGATCTGCAGTTGCGCGAGATCGTAGGCCGTCGACACCAGGCCGTTCGACGCGTCGAGTCCAAACGACGAATACTCCGACCGAAAGCTGCGACCCTTCGCGTCGAGGCGATACGGCACCGCCACATCGTTCAGCACGGCCTGATACTTGCCCACCCTCGTCTCGTCGAACAACGTGCGCGCGGCGACGCCGTCAGCGCGGTTCAAGTCGAGGCCGGGGACCGACCGCGTCAGCGCCAGTCGCTCGAGGACTTCGGTCGCCATCGCCTGGCGGAACGGTTGATTAAAGCACTCCTTCGATTCGGCGGCCGAAGTCAGCGCGGTATAGAGCGAAGGGTCATAGCGAAAGCGTCCGTCGGTCGCATGCGCGAGCACCTGGCGCACGCTCGTACCAGCGACCGGAAAGGTCGGCGCGAAATTGCGAATGTCCTGGAGATCGATATCCAACCGAAAGCGATCGATACAGACGCCCATCAGCACGCCGGTGAACGCCTGCGTAAGACCGCCAACGGGATACGGTGTATCGATCTCGGTTCTTATCTGGCGCTCGACGTCCGCATAGCCGTAATTCCTGGACCAGGCGATGCGGTTGTCCTGGACAATCACCGCCGACAGGCCGGGCATGCCGATCTGCTGGACCAAGGGCTCGAGGTAGCGCTCGAAGATTTGATAGGGAAATTGGTCTTGCGCAGACCCCTGCCGCCCGGTCACAGTAATGAGGCCGAGGGCCAAAGCCACGAAGAAAAGCCGGGATTTCATTGGTTGTTGGGGGTCTCCCCATCAATATATCGCTACATCCCGGGGAATCGTGTGCTAAAGTCTGCGGGTTGAACCTTTGAAGATGCCTGAAGCTCGTCTGTACTGCCGATCCGTTTTACTGGCCCTCTGCCTGATTGCCGGTTTTGCACCCCTTGCCCAGGCGCAGACGCCCGGCGAGACCCTGCGGGTCCGGGCCCTCGAGCGTGACGGCCAGGTGCTGGTGACCTTTGCGCTCAACGGCGGCCTCACCGAAGAAATGAAAGCCGTCGTCCAGAGCGGCTTGCGCACTGTTTTCACCTATACCGTCGAGCTCAAGATGAAGGTGCCCGCGTGGGTTGACCGCACCATTGCCACGGCGGTCGTCTCGACCAGCGTGGACTACGACAACCTCACGCGCCGCCACACCGTGTCGCAGGCCCGCAACGGCCGCGTCGAGCAGTCGTTCGTGGTTGAAGATCCGATGGAAGTCGCGCAGATGGTTACTCACTTCGACCGGCTGCCGCTGTTCGATACCAAACTGCTCGAAGCGAATCACGAGTACTACCTGATGGTGCGGGCCGACGCGCGGCCCCGCAGCAACTCCTCGCTCTGGCCCTGGTCGGGCACCGCCAGCGGCTTCGCGCGTTTCACCTTCATTCCAAACTAAAATCAGCCACGAAGGACACGAAGAAAGCCTTTGTTCTAAAGGCTTCGTGATCTTCGTGTCTTCGTGGCGATCTGACGCATGACGAACTCGCGACTCGTCTATTCAACGGACGGCGGCCGCACCTGCCCAAAGTGCGGATGGCCGCTCAGCAACTGTCAATGCAGCAAAACGCTGTCCGCCGGCAAAGAAGCGGTTCCCGATCGCCCTGTCGCCAAGCTGCGCATGGAGAAGAAGGGTCGCGGCGGCAAGACCGTGACGGTGATCTTCGGCCTCCCCAACAACGAAGAGTTCCTCAAGACGCTGTGCAGTGAGTTGAAGCGCACCTGCGGCTGCGGCGGTGCAATTACCGACGATGGCGTGGAGTTGCAGGGCGAGCTTCGCGATCGCGTGCGTGCGCATCTCCAGAAAAAGCGGTTTCTCGTCAAGGGATAAGGTTCTACGAAGGTCCGACCTGTCCATTAGCGCACAGACACCTCAGGCGCCACTGGGGGACGCTGGCACCGGTGTCCAACTCAACGTCCGACAGCGGCGTGCGACGGCAGCAGGCGGACGAGGCGCTACGCGCCTCCGATCAACGCTACCGCTCGCTGTTCGAATACGCGCCGGACGGGATTCTGATCGCCGATCGACAGGGCCGCTATGTTGACGCCAACAAGGCGATGTGCGCGATGCTCGGTTATTCCTTTGAGGAGCTGGTCGGTCTGCAATCGGCGGACATCGTGGTCCCTGCGGAGGTCATCAATATCGGGCCGGCACTGATTGCGATCGCCGAGAGGCCCGACTACAGCCGTGAATGGAAATTCAAGCGCCGTGACGGCACGACGTTTTGCGCTGACGCGATGGCAACCGTCATGCCGGACGGCAACCTGATGGCGTTCGTGCGCGACAACACCGCCCGCAACGACGCGACCAGGGCGGTGCGGACCGCGGACGAGCGGATGCGCTTCGCGCTACGCAGCGCGCGCGTCGGCATCTGGGACATGGACTACACGACCGGGCTGCTCGACTGGTCCGATGAGCTACAGGCGCAGTACGGCATCGCGCCCGGCAACTTCGTACGGACGTTCGCGGCGTTCATTGAAGCCGTGCACCCGGACGATCGCTCCGCCGTGAGCGCCGCGCTCGACCATGCCATGCGGACCGGCTCTGACTTTTCAGTGTTGCACCGGGTGATCGGCCCTGACGGCAAGCTTCGATGGCTGAGCGGCGCCGGCCGCTTCGTGCTCGACAGCGCCGGCAACGCGATCCGCGCGGTCGGCGTCTCGCAGGATGTGACGGAACGGCACCAGCTGCAGGCGCAGTTTCAACAAGCGCAGAAAATGGAAGCGATAGGCCGTCTGGCGGGCGGGGTCGCGCACGACTTCAACAACCTGCTGACCGTGATTCTCGGTTTTTGCGAGATCCTGCTCGACGACCTGAAGCCCGGCGAGCGCGGCACCACCGAGGTCACCGAGATTCAAAAAGCCGGCAGCCGCGCGGCAGGCTTGACGCGCCAGCTGCTGGCGTTCAGCCGCAAGGAGATCACGGTGCCGACCGTGCTCGACCTGAACAACGTCCTCGACGACATGCGGCCGATGCTGGCCCGGCTGATCAAGGAAGACGTCAAGATCGTGTTCGCCACTGCCCCGACCCTGGCGCTGATCAGGGCCGATCGCGGCCAGATTGAACAGATCGTGCTCAACCTGGCGATCAACGCTCAGGACGCGATGCCGAACGGCGGGCGATTGACGATCGAGACCGCCAACGCGTCTTTGGACGACACCTACGCCTCGACGCGTTTTGACTTCACTCCCGGCGCATACGTGGCGCTGACTGTCGGTGATTCCGGTGTTGGGATGCCGCCAGAGGTGATGGAACGGCTGTTCGAACCGTTCTTCAGCACTAAAGATGTCGGGCGCGGCACCGGCCTCGGTCTCGCCAGCGTCCACGGCATCGTCGCCAGCAATGGCGGTGTCGTGAATGTCTACAGCGAAGTCGGTCACGGTTCCTCGTTCACGGTCTATCTGCCGCGGGTCAACAGCTCCGCAACCGCCGCCCCGACGCTCGCGCCGGCGTCCGCGTCCGCGGCCGGAACCGAAACCGTGCTGCTGGTCGAGGATGCCCAGGCGCTGCGGGACCTCACCAAGCTGCTGCTGGAACGACAAGGCTATAAGGTGCTCGCGGCCGCGAACGCGGCTGAGGCGCAACGCCTGTTCGAGTCGAATCCGAATATCGCGGCACTGCTCACCGACGTCGTGATGCCGGGCTGCAGCGGACCCGAGCTGGCCCGGCAGCTTACCGATCGGCGCCCCGGATTTAAAGTGGTTTACATGTCGGGCTATACCGACGAAGCGATCGTTCAGCACGGCGTCCTGAAGGCCGGCGTTGCCTTCCTGCACAAGCCGTTTACGTCAACCATCCTCGGCCGCAAGATTCGCGAAACGCTCGACTACTGATTACTTCGGCCGAGGCAACCTCGGAATGCTGACAGGTCCGATCTGGTTCCAGATCCTGCGGCCAACGGTATCCGCTTCGCGAAGCACCGCGTCCTCATCCATCGTCAACACCTTGTTGTCGCGCATGATGAACTCGCCGTCCACCATCACGGATTCGATGTCGCCGGGGTGGCCGCCATGGATCACCGCGGACACCAGTCGTCCGTGGGGGACGAGGTACGGCTTGCGGGTGTTGAGGACGAATAGATCTGCCTTCTTGCCGACTTCGAGCGAGCCGAGCGTCTTCTGCTGATTGACGGCGCGCGAGCCGCCCTCGGTTGCGTCGGCGAGGATGTCTTCAGGCTGCGGGCGCACGCCAGGAAACGGATCGGTGCGGCGAATGCGCTCGGTCAGCAGCGCAATGCGCATCACCTCGAACACGTCGTTGGTGTTGTTGTCGGTGCCGAGCGCGATCGGGCAGCCGGCGTCGCGTAGCGCGGGAATCGGCGGGATGACACCACGGTTCGCGGCCATGTTGGCCTGGTGCGAAATGATCGTGCGTGTCTTGCCGAGCAGCGCGATCTCGGCGGCATCGACATAGCGCGCATGGGCCGCGAACAATCGTGGGCCAAGGAAGCCATGGCGATCGAGAAACGCGGCCGGCCGCAGTCCATGAAACTTATCCATGAACTGGTGCTCGGCGATGCTCTGGTTCAAGTGAATGGTGTAACCGAGATCGTACTTATCGGCGAACGCGCGAACTGCCCTGAGCAACTCCGGCGATGAGGTTTCAGTCAACGCGGCCGCGGGGAACACGCTGATGCGCCCGCTGTTCTTGCCATGCCACGTCGAAAATAGATCGGCGATGCGCTGCATACCCTCTTCACGCAACCTCTGCGAAAAGCGCGGCGTTTCTCCCTTCGCGAGTCCTTCCGGAGAGAGCGGGCCAGGGACGTTCTCGCTATCGCGAACCGACTCGGCGAACACCCATCGAAGCCCCGTCCCGGAAAGCGCGCTCGCATAGCGGCCGATGCCGCCGGCGTTCTCGACAAAGGTGGTCGTCCCGGTACGAATCGCTTCGAGCGCGCCGACAGTAACCATCAACGCGGCCTCCTCGCCCTGAAGGAGGCTTGATGGCCGCACCTTCAACTGCGCCGAGTTTGGAAACCCGAAGTCTTCATTGAAGCCGCGTTCCAGGGTGGCGGTGAGGTGCGCGTGACAGTTGATCAATCCGGCAAAGATCGCCTTGCCCCGCCCATCGATCACGTCGGCGTTGGGATAGGCCTTGATGACCTGGTCCGTCGGCCCGATTGCCGCGATGGTCGTGCCGACGACGGCCAGCGCGACGTCGTCCTGAACCGCATCCGGATTCACGACGATGGTATTGCGGAAGATGATCGCGCGCCGACTGGCGGTTTGCGCTCGGAGTGAGGAGCGGTCCAGCAGCAGCGCGGCCGCTCCCATGCCTGCGCCGGCGAGGAGTTGGCGGCGGCTGAGGCCCGGACGGTCGCTTGAAGTTGGCATAGCGCGTAGTGTCGTTCACAGTTATTTCATCGGCAAGCGTCAAATGCCGGGGCCGCTCCGCGCCGGCGCGTTATGGCCGAACGCCGTTCGCTCCTACACTCGCTCGCGACGCCTGGGCAAATCTAGCTCGCGGTAATTTTCGCGCTGCCGCGAGCTTCGATGTTGCCTTCGAAGACCTGCTCGCCGGGACTCGGTTGATACCCCACGCGCGAAGAGCGCGGTAGTCCCGGCTCCCGGACTCCGCTACCATCGAAACCGCGTCGAGCGAGACGGCATTGCACGCGTGATTCCGCCTCGGGTAAGGCAGAAATCGGAATCGCGCGTCTCAGAGGTGCAGCGCAATCCGGCGAACGAGACGTGGTTTCCCGCGTTCCGAGCGGAGGCCACGATCGGCACACCAGACAAGCAATGCGGCGCATAGCGGGGCACCGCGATAAGGGGTTTGCCGGGCAGTGCCATCCGCGGGATGCGAAATCCCGGTCGGTCAATGGCCGGATTAGGAGGGTGCTCGGCGACGTCATCAACATGACGTTCCCCGGTCTGACCGGCAGCGTCCCAACCAACGACGTCTCGCCGCTGATGATGCACACAGACACCTGGTGCGACGATGTCTGTCAGTCAGCGGCCCTTCAAGTCACGTCACGGCCACAATGAATTACAAGCGGCCGCTCTGTTTTGCGACATTGTTGCTGCGTGGCAACGGCAGCGGGCAAAGCGAGGGTCAGTGGCTTGAGTTGATTCGGTACTCGTCGTGGACGACGAGCAGTTAATCCGTGAAATGTTGTCGCGCCTGTTGCGGCGATCCAACTACGTCGTGCATGAGGCATTCGACGCGGATACGGCCGTTACAATCCTGGAGACAACCTGCATCGGCACGATTCTCGTCGACCGCCACATGCCTGGGCGGGATGGCGATTGGCTTGTCGCGCAGGTGCGTGAGCGCTTCCCCGCCACCGCCGTCATTGTCGCAACCGGCGCATATGTCCCGCCACACCTGAGTCTCGCGCTGGGCATCGTCGGGTTCCTCGCGAAGCCATTTACGACCGACACTGTTCTTCAAGCGGTCGCGGACGCCATGGTGTGGCACCAGGTATCGTCGCGAAAGCACTCGCCTGTGAAATAGGGTGGGTATAGGGTGAGGGCCAGACGTTACGCAGTTCCACCGGCGTCCTGGCGATGTTGACCTCGATCGCGTGAACGAACGGCAGCATCCCGCAACAGCCGACCTTGTTCGCCTGCAGCTGCGAGAAGTAGATCGTCTGTCCAGCAGGCCCCATGCCGATGCGGCCGAGGGCGGGCTGAGCCGAGGCAACCTCGACGGAACGGGTCGCACGCTACCTGCTGTGGGCTCTCGCCCAGAGACGGATCGGATTTGGACCCTGCTCTACAACCGGCTGCCAAACGAGGCTGATCCACCACCGACAACGATTAATCGCGCTACGCCTGAGGGCCGGAAGCGTTGCACGGGCATGTGCAGCGACGGTTATGAATCGCGCAGAAGCGTAAAGCCTGCGAGCGCGCCGAGGGTCGACTCGGGCTCCGCGTGTCCACCGCCCTATAGAAAGGCGGACGTGGATTCGATAAACAATTGAGGAGGGAGGGTCTGATGGAGAATCAACTTAAAGGTGAAGGTGAGCTTGCGCGACGACGGTACCCACGAGTTGCTGGTCCATTTCCTGGAAGTCAACTAGGGGAACGCGAGACACCCGTCCTGGTCTACGACCTAAACCGCGGTGGCGGCTTCATCAATTTTCCGGACGAGCAGCCACATGCGGCGGCCTTGCGAATCAAGATTCATCTCCCAGAAGGGCCGATCACGGTGAATGCGGAGACCGTGTATCGCCACCCAGCAGGGGTCGCGGTTCGTTTTGTCGACGTCGACGATGATTCAGGCACCCGTCTGGCGCGCATGGTTAGTACCTTCTCTTGGGGATAGAAGCCCGCACTGCCGACGACGAACACACCGAAGATCCGACCGAATGAATCGAGCAAGAGTGCGCTCGATTCTCCGGTCGAGATTCACCCGCAACGCATTCGCGTGACTTTCCGTTTTGAATGAGTGGCGCCTCCGGCAGGGCTCGAACCCGCGACCCCCGG
>Ga0136611_10004157_pt1 | contig 10129 bp, 9 predicted proteins | sample AntDrymUQ2232306_2_FD_106645 | JGI IMG/M metagenome (GOLD analysis project Ga0136611, IMG submission 106645) | Polar desert sand microbial communities from Dry Valleys, Antarctica - metaG UQ223 (23.06) | ecosystem: Environmental > Terrestrial > Soil > Desert | place: Antarctica: Dry Valley... | reverse complement strand
CCTGCTCCAGGCCAAGGCCGACGGCGCCGACATCCGCCTGGTTTATTCGCCGCTCGACGCGCTCGCGCGGGCGCGCGCCAATCCCGACCGAGAGGTGGTGTTCTTCGCCTTGGGGTTCGAGACGACCATGCCTTCGACCGCGCTCACCGTACTCCAGGCGGCGAAGGAAGGGATCGAAAATTTCTCGCTGTTTTGCAATCACATCACCGTGCCGCAGCCGATCAAGGCGCTGCTCGATGATCCGGACATGCGGCTCGATGGCTTCATCGGCCCCGGGCACGTCAGCATGGTTGTCGGAACGCGCCCCTACGACTTCATCGCGCGCGATTACGGCAAGCCGATCGTCGTTTCCGGGTTCGAGCCGCTCGACTTACTGCAGTCGGTGCTGATGGTGGTAACTCAGATTGCCGAGGACCGCGCCGAGGTCGAAAACCAATACGGTCGGATCGTCCCGCGCGACGGCAATCCGCAGGCGCTTGCCGCGATCGACGCGGTGTTCGAACCGCGCGAGAAATTCGAATGGCGCGGACTTGGTGAGATCGATGCGTCCGGGGTCAAAATGCGGACCGGCTTCGCGGCGTGGGACGCCGAGCACAAGTTCGATGTCGGTTACGGCAAGGGCCGCGAAGTCGCCGATCCGCTCGACGCGCGCTGCGGCGACGTCCTCAAAGGACTGATCAAGCCCGTCGCCTGCCCCTTGTTCGGCACCGTCTGCAATCCCGAGACCCCGGTCGGTGCGCTGATGGTGTCGTCCGAAGGCGCCTGCGCGGCTTATTATCAATACGCCGGTGCGCGCGCGTTCGAATCGGCCCTCACGCCTTCATGAGCGTGGCTTCAGGACCCGTCCTCCCGTTTCGCCGCTCGGGGCGCTTGCGGGCGACGATGGTCACGCTCGCGCACGGTGGCGGCGGCAAGGCGATGCGCGACCTGATCGACGATGTGTTCGTCGCGGCGTTCGACAATCCGGCGATGGGCGAGATGGAGGATCAGGCGCGGCTCGATATCGCGCCACTCGTCGCGAGCGGAGGGCGGCTGGCCTTCACCACCGACAGCTTCGTTGTCCATCCCCTGGTCTTCCCCGGTGGCGACATCGGCAAGCTTGCCGTGTGGGGAACGGTCAATGACTTGGCCGTGGGGGGCGCAAAACCGCTGTGGCTGTCGGCGGCGTTCATCATCGAGGAAGGACTTCAGGTCGAGTTCCTGCGCGGGATCGCCGCCTCGATGCGCGAAGCGGCGGATGTGGTCGGCGTTTCGATCGTCACCGGCGATACCAAGGTGGTCGGGCGCGGCGCCGCCGACAAATTGTTCATTACCACTGCGGGGATCGGGATCATTCCCGCTGGGATCGACCTGTCGGCGCGCGCGATTCGGCCGGGCGACCGGATCCTGGTCAATTCGCGCCTCGGCGATCATGGCGCGGCGATCCTTGCCGCACGCGGCGAAATCGAACTCGAGACGAATATCGAAAGCGACTGCCGGCCGCTCAATCATCTGGTCGACGCCCTGCTCGCGGCGGCCCCGGCGACTCATGCGCTCCGCGATGCGACCCGCGGCGGCATCGCCGCGGTGCTCAACGAAATGGCGGTCGCCGCCGGTGTCGGCATGCTGCTCGACGAGTCGGCCTTGCCGTTGCGCAGCGACGTCCAGGGTTTTTGCGAAATCCTCGGCCTCGATCCGCTGTACCTTGCCAATGAAGGCGTCGTCGTCGCGTTCGTCCCCGAAGAACAGGCCGAGGAAGCGCTTCGAACGATGCGCGCGCAACCATCGGGCGAAGCGTCGGCGATAATCGGCGTGGTGACCGGCGAGCGCCCCGGAACGGTCGCCATGAACACCATCTTCGGCGGAACACGAATCGTCGACATGCTGATCGGCGAGCAACTACCGCGGATCTGCTGACGGGCAGGCTAGCCGCGCGCACCTTTCGCGCGGAAACTCGCCGCCTGGATCGTGCCGGCCACTACCGCCAGCAGGCCCGACAGGAACGATAGATAAGCAGCCGGGCCAATTTCGACATTGTTCGTCGGACCGAACGGCGAGTCGAGGATTCGGAAGCCGATCCGCGCGGCCGAGGTGAAGGCAAGGAACGCGATCAGCGCGCCGAGGTCGGAAGGATTGAGCGGTGCCCGCCGCCGCGCTGCCAACCATGCCAGCAGCACGATCGCGAGGGTAATTGCGAAGGTCCAGCTTGCGGTATGCGGCATCGGCAACCAGCCGCTCCAGGTATGAACGCCGCTTTTGCCGATCGTCCGGAAGAAAGTGAACAGCGTGAAGCCGAATAGCAATTGGCCGATCGCGCCAAGCGCGGCGAGGCTGAGCCACGGAGTGAGCCCGGCCTGGGTCGAAGCAGTCCACGGCCGGGCGGGTATTGCCTTTGCGGCCGGTGCGATCGAGTGGAGGAGACCGCCGATCGCGATTGCCGCGCTCCCGGCGATTGCCATCCACATCCCCGGTTGCGGATCGGCCGGCAGCGCCTGCGAAGGAAAGCACAGGAACATGCAGGTGTTGGTAAAGCTGCTGACGTGCTCGGGCGTCACCGAGCCGAACGGCGGGGCGATTACGCGATAGGACAATTGCAGCGCGGCGATGAAGCCGACTGCGGCAATGATGCGGCCGGTCGCCGGCCCGCTCACCGGACTGCGCGCCGCCACGATCAGGCCGACCATGACGAGGGCGGCCAGCCCGCAAAACAGCACCAGTTCCGCCGTCGTTGGCAGGCCCATCCAGGCGCTCTGCGCTTCGCCCTCAAAAATGAAATAATCGGTCGTCAGCGACGACAGCTGAAGCGCTGCCCCCGCCAGCACCGCCCAAAGCCAAAATGTCATTCTTTGCATGCGCCGCCCCCTGCTCCCCTCACACTTTAGCCGAGATGACTCATTTAGGAAGAGCGGCGCCCTCGATAAGAGCGGGAGTACAGTCTCCTTTGAAGGTCAGTCGTTAGGCCCGTTGGAATTCGGTCTTTTCACGCCGCGCAGAACTGCTATCATCCCTCTACGGGAGCTGACCAATGACCCATTTGATCGATGCGATCGGCGCGTACCTGCTGTCCGGGTTGATTCGAGCTTGCGAGGACATGACCATTCCCGCGGGCTCTCCCCCAGTTGGCGACGCGGCCCAGTCAGTGGCCTCGATCGTACAGGCGGGCTTACCTGCTCCGGGCGAGACGCTTCCGCTTGCGGCGGTAGCGGTCGGGCTTATCGTGGCGGTCGCCCTGATTTTGCTCCGTTCGCAAACATCCGCTTCACCGCGTTCCGAGGCCCCAGCAAACAGTCTCCCCGCCCACTAGCTGCCGCCATTTGGCGTTGACCAACCTCTCCAGCGCGGTGCCACTGGCACGGCTGAGTGAATCGTGCAGTCTGCCCCAATGTCTGAGTCCTGCAAGCGATCAAGCAATGAGGTCCGGTCCGGCGGCCAAATTCATCCGCAAGAAACATGACCGACGATGGCGCGTTATCTCACGCGGTGCGCTGATCGTCGCCGGCGATCTGTCGAACACGATCTGACGGATCACTCCGAACCGGCCAGCGGCCCCGTCGCCTGTGGCCTGAACAAGCGGGGAGGTGAGCGATCAACGCAAGAGCATCATCGGACTGGTCGCCCTATTGCGGTCCGGCTCCCACCCCCGGCGAGTGGCTCACGCGGTGGAACCTTGACCCGTTGCTGATCGCCGCGCTCGCGGCGATTGCCGGCTGGTGGTGGCTTCGGCGCGACCGCATTGATGACCGGGGCCTCGTACCGTTCGCGCTCACGATCGCCGTCTTGCTGTTCGTCAGCCCATTTTGCGCGCTCGGCGCGGCGCTGTTTTCGGCCCGTGTCGTTCATCACGTCGCCCTCGTCGCATTGCTCGCGCCTGCGCTGGCGCTAATCATCGTGCGCAACAAGCGAGCGCCGTCCGTCACGCTGCCTCTCGCGACGATTGTCCACGCTCTGACCTTCTGGGCATGGCACTTGCCGTCGCTTTACTCGGCGGCCTTGTCCAGCGACGCGATCTTCTGGCTGATGCAGGTGACGATTACCGGCACCGCGATCCTGTTCTGGATCGGCGTGTTGCGCGCGCCGGCGTCCGCCGCCGTCGCCGCCTTGCTGGCGACGATGGTGCAGATGGGCGCGCTTGGCGCCTTGCTCACTTTTGCCCAGCGGCCGCTTTATGCACCGCACTGGGCGGCAACCGCGGCATGGGGATTGGCTCCGCTCGAGGATCAGCAACTCGCTGGGCTGGTGATGTGGGCGCCGGGCAGCCTGCTCTATCTGCTGGCCGCGGTCACCATCCTCTACCGTTCGCTCGCACCGCGCCGGGCCGCATGATCCGCTGGATCCGGCGCTGGGCAAGGCGTCACAGCCGCAAGGGCCGCTACACGCCGGTCGGGATCGCGTTTCACTGGGTGATGGCCGGACTGGTGCTGTACCAACTGTGGTCGGGGTGGATGCTGGAACGCTATCCGGTCGGCGGCGACAAGCTCCAGGCCTACCGGCTGCACAGCGAGATCGGGCTTAGCCTGTTGCTGCTCGCCGCGCTGCGGTTCGTGTGGCGGCTGATCGTGCCCGGGCCGGTCAACGATGCAGACACGCTTGGTTGGCAAACGACCATCGCCCACATCACGCACATCCTGTTCTACGCGCTGTTCGCATTGCTGCCGATCAGCGGCTGGGCGATGTGGTCGGCGCTGCAGCCGGTTGAGCCATTGTCGCTGGCGGGCATGTTTCCAGTCCCCGCGATGCCCTTCTACGACTTGTCGCCGGCGTGGCAGCGGTCGGTGCTCGGCATGGCCGAGGACGCCCATGGCGTGGGCGTGGTCGGCCTGGCGCTGCTCGTTCCGCTTCACGTCGGCGCCGCACTCAAGCACCATTTCTGGGAGAAGCACGACGTGCTGGAGGGCATTCTTCCGTCGATCCCGGATAGCCAGGACCACCCGGCAGGTCCGCAGCATATGCTGACAAAGCCGCAGGTTCCGCCGGTCTGAGCGCCTTGCTGATGCGCGACATGATGCCCAGCGGGTCGCCGTAGCGCTCGCCATCTCGCCAGTCGGTCAGTTGGCGCGCAAGATAAGGTGCCGGTTGTCCGGCGAGCGGCGGATTGCCCGCGTTGCCCTCGCCGGTTGCGCCATGGCAGGAAGCGCAGGACGCGATGCCGCGCGCCGGATCGCCGCCGTGATACAGCGCTTTAGCCACCGACGGCGCGGCGGGACATGCTCGGCGCGATGCGGTCGGCAGGCGGGCGTAAAAAGCCGCGACTTTCTGGCGTTCGTCGGGGGTCAGCGCCTTGGCGACCGCAACCATGCGCGGATCGATCCGCTGCCCGTCCGCGTAGAAGCCGATCTGGCGCACGATGTAGCCCTGGTCGAGGCCGGCAAGCCGCGGAGACAGATTGCCGTCTCCTTCGCCCTTCAGGCCATGACAGGATGCACAGGCGTTGACCGCCCCGCCCGAGCCGCCGGAGAGCGCAATGATTTCGCCACTGCTGCTGAACGCGTCTCTCACCTCGGCTGGCCCGGAGCAGGCGGCGCCGAGGAGGCAAGCGGCAATCGCGCCAAGAGAAAGGCTGTTCATTACGGAGCGGAACCGGTCTCCGCTGCCGATGGTTCCGGCTGGATGAATGGCGGGGGCATCGTAAGTGACAAGGGTAATCTCTTTCACGACCTGTCGGCGGTGTCGGCGCTGCTTCTCATCGCCGCCTGCAAGCCGCCACCGGACGCGCGCTGGTCGGCCGATCCTGCCGCGGCGGGGCGCGGACGGGTGGTGATCGAGCGGGTCCATTGCGCCGCCTGCCACCAGATTCCCGGCGTGGACTGGCCCCAAGGTGAAACCGGTCCGTCGCTCGAGGATTTCGGCGACCGCGGCCCGATCGCGGGAACGCTTCCCAACCGGCCCGACGTGCTGGCGGCATTCGTTCGCAACGCACCCGCGCTGAAGCCCGGATCGCCGATGCCGCCGATGCCGGTCTCCGAGGAGGAAGCGCGTGATATCGCGGCCTATCTCTACGAGGCAAAGCGATGACCGAAGCGCTGTTCGGCTGGCCCCCGCCGGTGCTCGATCCGGCCGGTCCCTACGCCTCGTCGGTAACGATCTTGGCGTGGGCGCTATTCGCGATCGGCGCGGGGGTCACCGCGATCGTCGTCGCCGCGCTTTATGTCGCGATCAAGGGCAGGCCGGCGCTGAAGGCCAGGCTCGGCGGCGAAAAAACGGTGTGGATTGCCGGGATCGCCTTCCCGGTGGTAGTCTTGACGGTGCTGCTGGTGTGGGGACTGGCGCTGACCGCGCGCCTCAATCGTCCGATCGACGGGCGCGAAATGCGCATCCGGGTATCCGGCGAACTGTTCTGGTTCCGGGTCCATTATCTCGATGCGCAGGGCCGGGTGGCGCTGCGTGACGCCAACGAAGTGCATATCCCGGTCGGCCGCCCGGTGGTGTTCGAACTGACTTCGGCCGACGTCATCCACAGCTTCTGGGTGCCGCACCTGTCGGGCAAGAAGGACATGGTCCCGGGACGCGTCAATTTGCTCCGCGTCGAAGCGCGCAAGCCTGGGCAATACGGCGGAGTCTGCGCGGAATTCTGCGGCCGGTCGCACGCGCTGATGGGGCTGGTCGTCGTTGCCCATGGGCCCGACGACTGGCAGCGCTGGCTCGTGTCGCGCCGGGCGCCGCGGGTCCGATCCGCCGCACCCGATCGCGGCGCGGCGCTGTTTATGCAGTCGGGCTGCGCGGCCTGCCATCGCGTCGCCGGCACCGCCGCTAACGGGCTGGCCGGTCCCGATCTCAGCCATGTCGGCGCGCGGCGGACGATCGGCGCCGGAATCATGCCCAACAATCGAGGTACGATGATCGGCTGGATCGGCGACAGCCAGTCGATCAAGCCCGGCAATCGCATGCCGAATTACGACATGCTGCCGGCGCAAGACACGGCGGCGGTCGCGGCTTGGCTCGGGACTTTGAAATGACGTCGGAAAGCGGCTTCGACACCCGCCTCTACGACCGCTTTCCGACGAAGCTGCCGCGCCCCGACGAAGAAGTGAAGGAGCTGGAGCGGATCTGGTGCGCCCCGCGCGGGTGGCAATATCTGACCGCGGTCAATAACAATTACATCGGCTTTTACTACATCGTCGCGGCGTTCGGTTTCTTCCTCTTGGCGGGCATCCTTGCGCTGGCGATGCGGGTGCAGCTCGCCGCTCCAATGCAGGAATTCCTCAGCCCCGAGACATACAATCAATTCTTCACGATGCACGGCACGGTGATGATGTTCCTGTTCGCCGTGCCTGCGGTCGAAGCGATGGGCATCTTGTTGTTGCCGCAGATGCTGGCCGCGCGCGACCTGCCGTTTCCGCGCCTGTCGGCCTATGCCTTCTGGGCCTATCTGGTTGGCGGTCTTGCCTTCTTCTGCTCGCTGTTCGTCGGGCTCGCGCCCGACGGCGGCTGGTTCATGTACCCGCCGCTGACGAGCCGCGCTTATTCGCCCGGGATCAACACCGACTTTTGGCTGCTTGGCATCGGCTTCATCGAGATTTCCGCAATCGCCGGCGCGATAGAGATCATTGTCGGCGTGCTTCGTACGCGCGCGCCCGGCATGAGCCTCGACAAGATGCCAATCTTCGCCTGGGCGATGCTGGTGTTTGCGGTGATGATCGTCATCGCTTTCCCGTCGGTCATCCTCGGCACTTTGCTGTTAGAGCTGGAGCGCGCCTTTAACTGGCCCTTCTTCGACCCGACGCGCGGTGGCGACGCGCTGCTTTGGCAGCATCTGTTTTGGTTCTTCGGCCATCCCGAAGTCTACATCATCTTCCTCCCGGCCGCGGGCATGATGTCGATGATGGTGGCGACGGTCGCGCAGACGCCGCTGGTCGGTTACCGGCTGGTCGTAGTGGCAATGGTCGCCACCGGCTTCATCAGCTTCGGTGTGTGGGCGCATCACATGTTCACCGTCGGCATGCCGGAAATGTCGACCGGCTTCTTTTCCGCCGCGAGCATGGCGGTCAGCGTACCCGCCGGCGTCCAGGTGTTCGCGTGGATCGCGACGCTGGCATCGGGCAAGATCCGCTGGTCGACGCCGGCTTTGTTCGTGGTCGGCAGTATTCTCATCTTCACCATCGGCGGCCTGAGCGGGGTAATGGTCGCGATGGTGCCGTTTGACTGGCAGGCCCATGATACTTATTTTATCGTCGCCCACCTCCATTATGTCCTGATTGGCGGCATGGTATTTCCATTGTTCGCGGCCTTTTACTACTGGATCCCGATGATCAGCCGGCGTCCGCTGTCGGAGCGAGTCGGGCGGTGGGTTTTCTGGCTCATGTTCGGCGGGATGCACATTGTCTTCCTGCCGATGCACCTCACCGGCCTGATGGGCATGCCGCGCCGCGTCTACACCTATCTCGACGGCAGCGCTTATGCGCCGCTCAACCTACTCTCGACGATCGGATCGGGCATTCTTGCGCTGGGTATCCTGCTGTTCCTTGTCGACGTCGCGCGGAATTTTCGCTGGGCCCCGGCGCAAGGCAATGCTGGCAATGTGTTCGGCGCGGGCTCGCTCGAATGGCTGCCCTCGGCGCTTTATTCGACGCGGTCGATCCCGCTGGTGACTAGCCGCGATCCGCTGTGGGAACAGCCGAACTTGGCCAAGGAGATGGAAGAAGGCGGCTATTTCCTGCCCGGTAGCGCGACCGGCCTGCGCGAGACGATCGTTACCAGCCCCGTCATGGCCGAACCTCAATATGTCGAGATCATGCCCGGCCCGTCGCCATGGCCGTTGGTGTCGGCAGTTTTCACGGCATTTTTCTTTCTGGCGCTGACGGTGCAGGCCTACGGCTTTGCCATCTTCAGCGGGGTCGTCATGCTCATCGCAATTTTGCGCTGGCTGTGGGAAACCGACCGCCCGATCCGTCAGACGAGCGCCGACATCGGCGCCAATATCCAGTGCCCAACCTACCGCCTGGGCCCATCGAGCCACGGGTGGTGGGCGCTGACCATATTGTTCGTCGTATTCGGCATGATCATGTTCATGGCCGCGTTCGGCTTCCTTTATCTCTACGGCGTCCATCCCCAATATTGGATCGCACCGCCCGGCGCCGTCACGCTAGCGCCAATCGTCGCGCTCAACGCTGCCTCGATCGGTCTGGCTTATGTCGCAGGACGATCGCTTCGGGCCAGCGATAAACCCCGCAGGCGGGTCTGGATCTGGACCCTGCTGGCCGCGGCACCGCTGGTCGCCGCTTGCTGGTTGGACGCCCGCAACTGGATTGACGGTGGGCTGATCCCGTCCGCGTCCGGACAAGGTGCGACGGTGTTTGCGATGATTGCGCAACAGGGCGCCGTTGTTACGCTTGCGGCCGTGATGTGCGTCTATCTCGTGATGCGGGCGACCCGCGGCTTGCTCGTCGGTGCGCGAGATGCGACGCTCGACGCGGTGATGCGGGTGGTGACTTTTACGGCGATCCAAGGGTCGCTGGTTGCTGCGCTGACGCGGCTGGTCGCGCCATGAGAGGATGGCGGCGGGCGTTGAGGGCCCTGATTGTCTGGGCAGCACATTTCTTTGTCGCTTACGCGCTGATGCTTGCGTTCCCGGAGGCAAATAGCGTGGCTTGGTTGACGCTCGCGCTTGGATTGGCCTGTTTGGCGTTCCTCGGATGGTCCCTGCGCTCGACGCCGCGAAACATTGTCGTAATGGCCGCCTCGACTCTCGCGGGGGTAGCGATTGCCTGGCAATCGATCGTCGGCTTATTCTGATCGTGCTCGGTGCGCTCGCTGCTATCCAACCTTGCGCTGACCGTCGCAACGAGCCGCGAGGATGCCGACCAAATCACCTACATCCCCACCAACCGAGGGTCGCGAATTTCATTGATGTCTCCCTGCGCATCGCTCACCCTTCTCGACCTCTGTGCGCGATAGTAAAGATTGGCCGGCGACGGCCTCCCCTTTTCGCGGTTGCCCGACGAACAAGACACTACCGCAGTGCGCACGAGCAGGCTTCCCAGCGCGCCGAGCGAAAGTCTGATCTTAATGCACTCAACGCCAAACCGGACATTCCGCTTTCGGCCGAGGCTGTGTAAAAAGAGCGGTCGGCGTTCGATCTATGGAGCATTTGCGGTGATCTGCGGTCGCCACGTCGCTGACGCGTTCGGAGGTGGTGTCGGGCGGTCAGCGGGTT
>Ga0136611_10004156_pt1 | contig 10131 bp, 9 predicted proteins | sample AntDrymUQ2232306_2_FD_106645 | JGI IMG/M metagenome (GOLD analysis project Ga0136611, IMG submission 106645) | Polar desert sand microbial communities from Dry Valleys, Antarctica - metaG UQ223 (23.06) | ecosystem: Environmental > Terrestrial > Soil > Desert | place: Antarctica: Dry Valley... | reverse complement strand
GGCTGGCCGAGGCCGAGGGGCTGGTGGTGGCGAACAAGCCCGACAGCCAGGACATCTGCTTCGTCCCCGACGGCGATTATGCCAGCCTGGTCAAGAAATTGCGGCCCGAAACCGCCGCGCCGGGCGAGACCGTCGCACTCGACGGCACGGTGCTCGGGCTCCACCAGGGCGTGGTCCATTTCACCATCGGCCAGCGCCGCGGGATCGAGGTCGGCGGACAGAAGGAGCCGCTCTACGTGGTGCGGATCGAGCCCGACACGCAGCGCCTGGTGGTCGGCCCGCGCCGCGCGCTGGCGGTGGCGTCGGCCAGCGTCGACGGGCTCAACTGGCTCGCCGAGGACCAGCGCGAGGTCGAGGCCAAGGTCCGCTCGATGGCCCCCGCAGTTCCGGCGCATTGGGATGGGGAGCGGCTGACCTTCGCCGCCCCCGAATATGGAGTCGCCCCCGGCCAGTCGGCGGTGTTCTACGACGGCGAGCGGTTGCTCGGCGGCGGCACCATCACCGCCACCGAAGCGGCGGCGTTGGACGAGGCGGTGGCGGCCTGATTGCCTGTACCGACGCGCAACATCTCCCAATGGTCGCGCACGGATCGCAATTTTCAACGGAAAGGTTACACTACCCCCCTCGACCGGGGGGTTGTTACCTTCATTACTTTCGGCGGTGAAAACGTAAACAAGCTGGGGCGCGGCGACGATCCGCGCGGCCAGAGTGATCGACGGTTTGAAAGAGCCAAGCCAAGCGACTCGCAGAACCGACGACCCAAGCAGGCGAAATCCTACATTGGAAGCTTTATCGTGAAGGGGATGCGGCGGAAGCTTCATTCCAATGTCTGCTTTGGGTCGAAAGCGGACATAGATTGGGTATGACGACAAATTATGCTATAGGCGGGGTCCTCAATTCGGGGAAGTAGAGCCGTGTCTGTCCTGTTAGCCATCATTTCCCATGCCGCGATCGCCGCAATGCCAGAGGAAGCGGCATCAAGAAAGGGGCAGCCGACGCTATACTGCCGAAACATGGTCGTCGGCGTATCGCGTTCAAGCGACGTCTCAATCTGTAGGACCAAGGCGGCATGGGCCGACTGGGATTCTTGCCAAGGCCCGACCCGTTATTGTTCCCCCGCCCAGAAGGCAGCAATGAGGGCCAAATATTCAGCTTTCCCGCTGAACGAGGATAGCAGGGTCATCTGCCGGATTATGGCGCAGACGGGATCGCGCCTGCGCTCTGCGAAAGTCTGCCTTCCCCAGCGCGAATGGCAACGTATGTGGGACAATGGCACAGAGGCCACGCGCAGCTTGCAAGACAATTATTCCAAGAGGGATCCATCGACCCCCCGATGAGCCGGTCGCCTCGACCCAAGCGATGATCATGCTAGCCGACAAAACCGTCGACAGCAGACGTTCGGTCGGATGGTCACACCTAATGTCCGCAATAAGTCGAAAGCGGACATTAGGTTTGCGTCCGCAATGGGTGGAAAGCGGACAGCAACTTCGACCAACAAAAGGACCCCCGCCTTCAGATTCCGCGATCGCAGCCTCTGCTCGGAACACTTGGCGTAGCCAAGCGCTTGTTGCATCATGACGAAGGAACCGACTTACACCGAGCCCAGCGACGTGACGGCCAAAGATGGGCGGGTGTTCGTCGTCGGGCCTGACCATGTTGATGTTGCCCTGACACCAGAGGCGGCCGAGGAAACATCCGATCGCTTGCTGGAGGGTGCGGCGAAGGCCGTTGGGCAACGACGACTCTCGAAGCTTGATCACAAGCCCAAATAGTCAGCTTGCTCAGGCGGCCGGGTGATTGGGCGCGTCTCATTGATTTGACCGCCAGTCTGATGTCCCGAAGGGTCGAAAGCGGTCGCGGCAGGTCTGGGCAGAAAGCGGACATTCCAACCGGCGAATCCCCTGATGTCGAAAGCGACATTTTGTCATGAGTTCGATTGGCGAAAATTGGCCGATTGCGACCTGACCGCTTCGACGTAGGCCTTCCCAGAAACGGACAGAAAGTTGGCGCGCCGCCGACGGCGCCGCCGTCACTCGCTGCGCAGCGCCTCAATCGGTGACAGGCGTGAGGCGCGGATCGCAGGGTATCCGCCAAAGGCAAGGCCGATAACGGCCGAAAAGAGGATCGCGCCAACCGCTACGCCAAAGCCGATCGGCGCGGGGAAATCGGCATAAGCGACAAATGCCAGCGCCGCCACCTTGGCCAGTGCCAGCCCAATACCGCCGCCGATGACGCACAGCACGGCGGCCTCGACGAGAAACTGGTTGCGGATATCGGCGCGCTTGGCGCCCAGCGCCATTCGCAGGCCGATCTCGCGGGTACGCTCGGTCACGCTGACCAGCATGATGTTCATGATGCCGATCCCGCCGACGAGCAGCGAGATGGAGGCGATGGCGACCAGCAGCGCCTGGAATATCTGCGTCGCCTGTCCGGTGACCTCCGCGATTTCGGTCGTGGTGCGCACGGTAAAAGGATTGATCTTGCCCTTGGCGACGCGGTAGCGATCGCTCAGCAATTTCTTGATCTCTTTTTGTCCGGCGATCAGCGAAGCCTCGTCGTCAAAGCCGACGAAAGCGACATGGATATCGTCAGGCCCCTGCGCCGGCGTGTCGAGCAGGCGCTGGCGCAAGGTTCCCAGCGGGACGATAACCATATCATCGTTGTCATTTCCCAAACTGCTGCCTTTGCTTTCGAGCAGGCCGATGATTTTGAACGGGACGCGGTTGATCCGCACCGTTTCCCCCACCGGATCATAGACACCGAACAATTTGGTCGCGACCGTCTGGCCGATCACCACGACGCGCGACGAAGCATTGAGGTCGCCCTGCTCGATAAAGCGGCCTTCGTCGGTGTTGATACTGCTGACCACGGCATAGTCCGGCGTTACCCCGATCACCTGGGTTGTGGCATTGCGGCCGCTGACCACCAACTGTGCGGTCGTACGCAATTGGGGCGCGGTGGCGACGATGCCTGGGATTCGCTTGGCGATGGCCCTTATATCGCGTTCGGTCAGGCGGCCGCGATCGGTGGTACGGCGCGGGCCATCGCTGTCGGGTTCTGGCACAATGATCGCCATGTTGGAGCCCAAAGCGCCGATCGATTCGGTCACCGAAATCTGCGCGCCTGCCCCGATTGCCACCGCCAATATCACCGAAAAGACACCGATCATGACGCCCAGCGTGGTCAATATCGACCGCATCAGATTGACGCGAAGCGCGGTCAGCGCGATCGCGACGTTGATCCCCCAGCCGGCCAGATTGCGCCACAGCCGTTGAATCATCGCGCGGCGCTCCGCCGGCTGGTGACCGGCGCATCCTCGATCACCTTGCCGTCGCGAAACAGGATGCGGCGCTCCGCATAATTCGCGATATCGGGCTCGTGCGTCACCAGCACGATTGTAATGCCCTGCGCGTTGAGCGACTGGAAAATGTCCATGATGTCGCTTGACGTCTGGGTGTCGAGCGCGCCGGTCGGCTCGTCGGCGAGCAGCATGAGCGGCTCGGTGACCAGCGCGCGGGCGATCGCCACGCGCTGTTGCTGCCCGCCCGACAGCTTGGCCGGACTATTCTCCAGCCTGTCGCCTAGCCCCATCGCCTCCAGTTTGGCTTTCGCGCGGTGCAGGCGCTCGGCGCGGTCGAGCCCGGCATAGATCAGCGGAACCGCGACATTGTCGAGTGCGCTGGTGCGCGGCAGCAGATTGAATTGTTGAAAGACAAACCCGATCTTGCGGTTGCGGATTTCGGCGAGCTCGTCGCTGGACAGGCTTTTGGTGTCGACCCCGTCGAGCCGCAAAGTCCCCGATGTAGGGATATCGAGACAGCCGATCATATTCATGAAGGTTGATTTACCGCTTCCGCTTGCGCCCATGATCGCGACAAACTCGCCGCGCTGGATCGCCAGCGACACGCCATTGACGGCGTGGAGCACCTCGCCGCCGATCACATAATCCTTGACCAGTGTGTCCGTCTCAAGAAGCGGAATCATCGTCGCTGTCCTCATCGGCAGTGCCGTCCTGATCCTTTTTGGGCTTCAGCGATTTGCTGCGAATGAGAATGGTTTCGCCGGGTTTCAGCCCGCTGACGATCTCGGCGAATTCATCGCCCTCGACCCCCACTGTGACCGTTCGCATTGCCGGGCGATAGGGATCGTCGGTTGCAACAAAGACCATGCGAGCGGGCTTGCCTTTCTTGTCGGCGGGCTTGTCCTTGCTGACCTTGGCCTCCTCGGGCAGGTCTGCGGCGCGCGGGCGAAAGCGCAGCGCGCTGGTCGGGATGCGGACGACCTTGGGCTTGGAACCGGTGATGATGTCGACATTGGCGGTCATTCCGGGGAGCAGCTTGCCGTCAAGGTTGGGAACATCGGCGATCACCAGATAGCTGACGACATTCTGGTTCTCGACCGCCGCCTGCCGCACCTGCCGCACCGACGCATGGAAGATCGTGTCGGGATAGCTGTCGACGGTGAAGTTGACCGACTGGCCGTCCTTCACCTGCCCGATATCGGCCTCGTCGACCGAGGCCTCGATCTGCATTTGCGTGATGTCGGTGGCGATTTCGAACAAATTGGGTGTCTGGAATCCCGCCGTGACGGTCGATCCGGGTTCGACCAGCTTATTGATGATCACCCCGCTCGACGGCGCGATGATGCGCGTGCGCGACAGGTCAAGCTGCGCCGAAGACAGTTCGGCGTTCGCCTGGCTGATCTGCGCGCGCGCGCTCGATAGCTGCGCCACGTTGACGCTGACGGCGGTGCGTGCGGCGCTGAGCTGTGCGTCGGCGGTGTCGAGATCGGCCTTCGACACGAAGCCGCTGTTGGCCAGCGCTTTGCGTCGTTCATAATTGCGCTGCTGGATCAGCAAATCATTGCGCGCTTTGGCGAGGTTTGCCTGCGCTTGCTGCAAGCCGGCGCGGGCGAGCGCGAGCTGCGCCTGTCCCTGCTGCACCCGCGCCTGGACGCGGGTCGGGTCGATTTCAGCGAGCAGCTGCCCCTTTTGCACCGTGGTGTTGTAATCGACATAAACGCGGATGACCTGCCCCGACACTTCGGCGCCGACGTTGATCGTGTTGAGCGCGCGCACCTTGCCGCTGGCCGACACCGTGCGGTTCACATCGCTGCGCTCGACCGTGTCGACGACATATTCATAATCATGCGGGGTCGGTGACAGCATTCTATAGAGGATAGTGAGCGCCACCAGTGCGATCGCCACCGACCAGAAACGGTGCCTTTTGATCCACCCACCCAATTTCTGCAGCATCGCCCCAATACCTCTTCCGCCAGTTCAAATCGCGGTTGCTGAATCGGAACCTGCGGGATTGGCGGCGCACCTTTGGCATGGGCCAACCAATATTGCGAATGCCTAGTGACGACCAGTTGGTTAGCGGGCTTCGTTCATCAAGGCTCATGGCCAAACGCCGCAGCTGAAATTCGGGTTTCAGGATGTACGTTCGGTGCCGCGAGCGCCGACAGTGGGCGCAAAGCCGACGTCCCAAATGACAAAAGCGTGAGAAATGACATCAGTGGGTCACAAGTGATCCTAACGTCCGCAATGGTCGAAAGCGGACATTCTATCAGCGAGCCCCGCCGATCGCCGGCCAAGCCCCCTCCGGCGCTTCGCGCCACCTCTCCCTGAGAGGGGGAGGTGCTGACCCAGATCGTCGAGTGGCTTTCCATCCGCGTCGACTTCGCTAAACAGCCGCGGATGAAGAAACTTGCTATTGCCGTGCTCGGCTTGTCGCTCCTCACCGCTTGCGCCACGGTTCCGCCGCTGCCGCCAGCCCCGCCCGTGACCGCGCCCGGTCCCGACTTCCTGGCGCGCAACGCGGTCGCGAAGGACGTCGTCACGACGCCGAGCGGGCTGCAATATTTCATCGTCAAGTCGGGACTGGCGACGGGGCGGATGCCGGTGTCGGGGGACAGCGTGACCTTCGATTATGAGGGCAAGCTGACCACCGGCGAGACGTTCGACAGCAGTTTCGCGCGGGGCGAGCCGCTGACCGGCGACATCGACCGGTTCGTGCCGGGGTTCACCGAAGCATTGAAGCTGATGCGGCCCGGCGACGAGTGGATCGTGTGGATCCCGCCCGCGCTCGGCTATGGCGCGGAGGCATCGGGCCCGATCCCGGCCAACAGCGTGCTCCGCTTCCGGATGGCGCTGCACAAGGTCACGCCGACGGCGGCGCCCGCGCCCTAACGCATCAGGCCGGCCGCCCGAAGCGCATCCTCGATCACCGCGCCGACTCCGCTCGGGCGCGGCGGTGTGACCGGCATCACCGGGGTGCGCGAGCGTGGCTCGGGCGACGAAGCAGGGGCAGGCGTTCGCTCCTTGCGCGCCGCGACTGTCCCGGTCAGCCCCCATGATTCGGCGATCCGCCGGGTCGAGCAGATATTTGCCTCTAGCATGTGCGGCCCGGCATTGCCGCACGCTTCATCGCCGCGCGTATCGATCGGCGTGCCGTGGCCCATCCCTTCGATGTCATATTTCTCGATCACCGCGCGGCCGTCGCGGTCGTGCCACACTTCGCGGCGGTGACCGTCGACCCGGTCGACCAAGCTTTTGGCATCGGTCAGCCCATGCAAGTCGCGCCATTGATCGACGATCACCCCGGCATTGGTCGAATCGACGATCGCGTCGCGGGTCCCGTGCCACACCGACAGCGTCGGCACCGCGCCGCGTTGCGGGGCCGCGGCCCTGGCGCGCCTGGCAAGCTCGACCCGCGACGGCCCGCCAGACCCGCGCATCCGCTCGAGCGCTTCGGGCAGGGTGTTGGCGCTGGCAAACGGAAGCCCGGCGATGATCGCGCCGCCGGCGAACAGATCGGGATAAGCGGCGAGCATCACCGCGGTCATCGCGCCCCCAGCCGACAGGCCGGTAACGAAGATCCGCGTGGCGTCGAGCTTATGCTCGGCGACCATATGCTCGATCATCCGGGCGATCGACCTGGCTTCGCCGTCGCCGCGCCGGGCGTCGGCCGGGGCGTACCAGTTGAAGCACAGATTGTGGTTATTGGCGCGGCGCTGCTCCGGGTAGAGCAAGGCAAAGCCGTGGCGGTCGGCGAGTTTCGACCAGCCGCTGCCCCTGTCATAGACCGCCGCATTCTGGGTGCAGCCGTGGAGCACGACCACCAGCGCGGCACCGGCAGGAAGGTCGTCGGGGACGTAAACCCGCGCATCGAGCGCGCCGGGATTGGCGCCGAACCCGGTCATTGCGGCTAGGCGGCCATCGCCCTCGGCCACCGCCGCAAGCCCGGCGCGGCGCATCGCGGTGAGACGCGAAACGGTGATCCCAAGACGGCGCATGAGCAATTCCTTCGCAAACGCAGCGGAGAAATGCTGCACTGCAGCAATAGGTGGGCGCGCTGGAAGTTCCAGACAAGGGCAAATCGGGCTCAAGCGGCGGCTAAAGCTGGAAATGCCCTTCGATCACGGTCACGCAATGGCCGCCGAGGATCACTCGGTTCCCGCGCAGTTCGCACTCGATCTGCCCGCCGCGCTTGCTCGCCTGGAAGGCGGTGAAACGGTGGCGGTCGAGCTTGGTTGCCCAGAACGGCACCAAGGCGGCATGGGCCGATCCTGTCACCGGATCCTCGTCGATCCCGTGGAAAGCAGCGAAGACGCGGCTGGTGACCTCGGTCTCGTCGCCCGGCGCGGTGACCATCACCAGCCGGTCGATGGTGCGGAGCGCGGCGAAATCGGGCGCGACCGCGCGAACCGCGGATTCGTCGGGGAGCAGGGCGATCGCCGAGCCATTGCCGCCGCGGCCGAGGAAGACCGGCGTGTCGGCGGCAAGCCCGAGCGCGTCAAGCAGGCCGGGCTCGGTGCCAGGCTCGACCGCATAGGCGGGCAGGTCGAGGCGCAGCAAATGGCCGTCGCGGGTGACGGTGAGAATCCCGGCGCGGGTTGAAAAGCGCACCTGCGGGCCGTGGATCAAAATGTGCCCGGCAGCGAGCGACGCATGGCCGCACAAATCGACTTCGACCGTCGGGGTGAACCAGCGCAGATCATAATCCGCGTCGCCCGATTCGCTCGGCACGGTGAAGGCGGTTTCGCTGAGGTTATTTTCGGCCGCAATGGCCTGCATCGTCGCGTCGGGCAGCCACTCGGTGAGCGGCATCACCGCCGCCGGATTGCCCTCGAACGGCTTCGTCGCGAAGGCATCGACCTGGAACAAGGGCAAGGGCGTCATGACCGGCTCTCGGTGATCGCGGACGGGAGCATCGTCTCGCGGTCGGTATGCCCCTCGGGGTCGAGGTGGATCAAGATCTCGGTCCCCGGGAAGCGCGCCTGCAGCGCCTCCTCGACCTTGTCCATCCGCTCATGCGCCTGTCTGACCGTCCAGCCGCCCGGCACCCAGACGTGGAACTGGACGAAATCATGGGCGCCGCTGGTCCGCGTGCGGCAATCGTGGAGGCCGACAAGCTCGGGGTAATCGGCGGCGGCGGCGAGGAAGGCGTGGCGCTTGGCGGCGGGCCATTCCTTGTCCATCAGCTGGTCGATCGAGCGGCTCGCCGCGCGCCACGCGCCAAACATCAGCCACGCTGCGATGACGATCCCGAACAGCGGGTCGGCCATCCGCCAGCCGAGCATCTGGTCGAGCACCAGCGCGATGATCACCGCCAGGTTGAGCAGCAGGTCCGACTGGTAATGGACATGGTCGGTCTCGATCGCGACCGATCCGGTGCGCTTGATCACGTGCCGCTGGTACGCGAGCAGGGCAAAGGTCGCGCCGATCGCGACCATCGACACGCCCATGCCGAGCTCGAGCCCTTCGGTCTGGGCATTGCTCCCCAGCCGGTCGATCGCGCGCCACGCAATGCCGAGCGCGGAGATCGAGATCAGCACCACCTGGGCAAGCGCCGCCAGCGCCTCCGCCTTGCCGTGGCCGAAGCGATGGTCGTCGTCGGCCGGCATTGCTGCGAAGCGCACCCCGACCAGGGTGACGATGCTGGCGATCAGGTCGAGCGCGGTGTCGGCGAGGCTGCCGAGCATCGCCACCGACCCGGTGTGCCACGCGGCATAGCTTTTGAGCAGGACGAGGAACACCGCCACGGCGATGCTGGCGAGCGCGGCGCGGGTGGTGAGCGTGGCCCGTGCTTGAGCGCGGTCGAGGGCGGCGCTGGTCACGGGTAGAGCATAGTTTCGCTCCAGCCGTCGGGCGAGCGGGTGAACAGTCGGCGCTCGTGGAGGCGATGGGCGCGGTCGCACCACAGCTCGATTCGGCTCGGCACTACGCGAAAACCCGACCAGCGCGGCGGGCGGGGGACCGGCTGGTCCTCGAACCGCGCCTTCATCTGCTCGAACCGCGCTTCGAAGGTTACGCGGCTGTCGAGCGGACGCGACTGGTCGGAGGCCCAGGCGCCGAGCCGCGAATTGCGGCCGCGCGAGGCGAAATAGATGTCGGCCTCTTCCGCACTCACCGCTTCGACCGGCCCCTCGATCCGCACCTGGCGGCGAAGCGTCTTCCAGTGGAACAGCAGCGCGGCATTGGGGTTGGCGGCAAGCTCCGCGCCCTTGCGGCTGTCGAGGTTGGTGTAGAACACGAACCCGTCGGGGCCATGCCCCTTGAGCAGCACCATCCGCACCGACGGGCGCCCGTCCGAATCGACCGTCGCCAGCGCCATCGCCTCGGGATCGTTGGCCTCGGACGCCTTGGCCTCGGCGAACCACGCATCGAACAGGCTGATCGGATCGTCGCTCATTGTCAGAGCGTCTAGGCTGTCTCGTGCTTGCCCTGCAAGGCACCCTGTTGCAGGAGGCGTCCCCATGGACCTTTATCAACGCCTGGGGATCAAGCGCGGCGTGAGCGAGGCCGAGGTCAAGAAGGCCTATCGCAGTCTCGCCAAGCAGCTTCACCCCGACCGCAACCAGGACAATCCCAAGGCGGCCGAGCGCTTCAACCAGGTCACGCAGGCCTATGACATCTTGTCCGACAAGGACAAACGCGCGCGCTACGACCGCGGCGAGCTCGACGAGGAAGGCAATCCCAAGTCGCCGTTTGGCAGCGGTTTCGGCGGCGGCGGCGGCTTCGGCGGGAGCAGCAGCGGCGCGGGCCAGCGTGGCGGACAGCCCGGCGGGTTCGAAGGATTTGACCAGGCGGCGACCGCCGACCTCAGCGATTTGTTCGAAGGGCTGTTC
>Ga0136611_10004155_pt1 | contig 10131 bp, 4 predicted proteins | sample AntDrymUQ2232306_2_FD_106645 | JGI IMG/M metagenome (GOLD analysis project Ga0136611, IMG submission 106645) | Polar desert sand microbial communities from Dry Valleys, Antarctica - metaG UQ223 (23.06) | ecosystem: Environmental > Terrestrial > Soil > Desert | place: Antarctica: Dry Valley... | reverse complement strand
TGAGCCAAGAAGACGCCAGAGGCAGCTTCGCAAACTTCGGCGAGTGCCCGTATTGTTACAGGCCGACCGGCGCCTACTATGCGCGCGTCAAAAAAGGCGGCAAGCAGATTTGCGGAGGCGCCCCCTGCGCAGGTGGAACCGCCTTGCCAGGGTGGAGCTCATGGAGGTGCTGGGAGGGCGTCCGAAGGCGGCGCAACCCCGGGCGGCTACGCCTTGTCCTCGTCGAGCTTCGCCTGGACGGCCGCGTAAAGCTCCGCGTAGAGCGGCTCGTCCGTTTTCAGCACTTCCTTCGCAGCGTCGCGCCCTTGGGCGAGCTGCGCGCCTTTGTAGCTGAGCCACGAACCACGCTTCTCGATGACTCCTTTTTCGATCGCAAGGTCGAGCAGCGAGCCGGTGCCGGAGATCCCCTCGTTATACATGATGTCGAACTCCGCTTCGGTGAATGGCGGCGCGACCTTGTTCTTCACGAGCTTAATCTTGGTGCGATTGCCGGTCACGGTTCCGTCAGGCTGTTTGATCGCGCCGATGCGGCGAATATCGACGCGGACGCTTGCGTAAAACTTCAGCGCCTTACCGCCCGGGGTGGTCTCCGGGTTCCCGAACATTACGCCGATTTTTTCCCGAATCTGGTTCGTGAACACGCAGATCGTCCGCGCCTTCGAAATGAGCGCGGTCAGCTTCCGTAAAGCAGCACTCATCAGCCGCGCCTGCGCGCCGACGGTCGTGTCACCGATCTCGCCTTCAAGCTCGGCCCGCGTGACCAGTGCCGCGACCGAATCAAGGACGATGACGTCGAGCGCGTTCGAGCGGACCAGCGTCTCGACAATGCGCAATGCTTCTTCACCCGAGCTGGGTTGCGAGACGAGAAGGTCATCCAGGTTGACGCCGAGTTTCTTCGCATATTGCGGATCCAAGGCGTGCTCCACGTCGATAAACGCCGCGAGCCCGCCGAGCCTCTGCGCCTGCGCGATCAGGGTCAGGGTCAGGGTCGTTTTTCCCGACGATTCTGGTCCGAAGACCTCGACGACACGTCCCCGCGGAAACCCGCCGACGCCGAGCGCGCGATCGATCAGGATATTGCCGGTGGGGATCACCTCGACCGCCATTTTCTTGGAATCGCCGAGTCGCATGATCGCACCTTCGCCGTATTCCTTGGCGATGGTTTGAAGCACCATGTCGAGGTCGCGGTTGCGCGCATTAACCACCGGTGACACCGCCGTTTCGTTCTTCGTCGCCATAGTCGCGGACGCTACCGGCCAGTGCGTTGCGACGGAAGGAAAAGGTGCAGGCAATTTGCCCGACGACATGGAGCTGCGCTACATCTGCCCATCATGCATTCGGTATTCGCTCTTCGCCTCGCAGCACTTCTCGGCTTTCTCGGCGTTGCGCTTGGCGCATTTGGGGCGCACGGGTTGCGCGGTGTGCTCGCGGAGACGGGGCGGATCGAGGAGTGGAAAACAGCGGTTTTCTATCACTTGATCCACGCGGTGCTGCTTGCCGTGCTCGCCGGCCGGACAGAAGTGCCAAGGCTGGCGTCGTGGCTTTTTGCCGCAGGGATTGTGATCTTCAGCGGAAGCCTCTACGTGCTCGCCCTGACGAATCTCCGCTGGCTGGGTGCGATCACTCCGCTGGGCGGCCTCGCCCTGCTCGCGGGTTGGGCGCTGCTCGCTCTGCGCCGCTAAGGCTGCCGCCGGGTCTGATCGGAAAGCATCCGCGGCCCCGTCGCACGAGGCGCGCGGCCGGCATCGAGCGCGAGCTTTGCTGCTTTCTGGTAGTTCACGTCTTCATGGTCGGCCGCTTTCAGGCCAAGAACATTCTGCCATGACTGGGCGGCGAGGTCCGCCTTGCCCATCGCAGTGTAGACCTTCGCAAGTTCGGCGTGATGAATGACGCGCTGCGGCGCAAGCTCTGTCGCCTTCTTAAGACATCGCGCCGCCTCCTCGTTTGTCGCCTCCGGCAGATCGCCATAGACCAATTTAGCGAGTGTGCGCTGGACTGCGCCGATGTTTGCGATGCCAAAATGCCAGCGGCCCATGACATGCCACGCGAAGTCGTCGGTGGCATCCAGATCCAGCGACTTCTGCGTCTCTGCGCGGATGACGCGCGAATACTCGAGCTTCACTTTATTACTCACGTGATCAGTGAGCTTCCCGTAACAAACCGCGAGGCTCAGGTGCGCTTTCGCACTTTTCGGATCCAACTCGGCGGCGCGTTGCGCATAACCGAGCGCCTTTTGGTGTGACGCTTTCGCAACTTCCGGTGCTTTCGTCGAGGTGCCGAGATCGCTGAGTTGTTTCGACAGGCGAAGCAAGACGCCGGCATTCCGCGGGTCGATCGCTTCCGCCTGCTGAAACGCCGTGATCGCCGCCTTGGTTTGGTGTTGCCGATCGGCCGCATCCCCTTGTGCGACGAGCGCCGCGACGCGGGGGTCTTCGGCCCAACCGTGGCTACCGAGGAGGATGAGGAAAGCGGCGCTTTTCAACATGGCGAAAGACTTAGCACGGAAGGGAAGCAAACTCCTTTCCATCTTCGCGGAAAATTACACCTGCTCATCCGCCGGATCGTCCATTGGCACGCACGCGCAGAAGAGATTGCGGTCGCCCCAGACGTTGTCGATGCGGCCAACCGCGGGCCAGAATTTGTGGGCCCGCAGCCAAGGCGCTGGATACGCCGCCTGCTCGCGGGAATACGGGTGATTCCACTCGCTCGTCGTCACTGCGAGCGCGGTGTGCGGTGCGTTCTTCAGCGGGTTGTCGAGCTTGTCGATCGTGCCTGCTTCCACAGCGGTCATCTCCGCGTGAATTGCGATCATTGCTTCGCAAAAGCGGTCGAGCTCTTCCTTCGATTCGCTCTCGGTCGGCTCGACCATGAGCGTGCCCGGGACCGGCCAGCTCAGCGTCGGCGCGTGAAAGCCAAAGTCGATCAGCCGCTTCGCCACGTCCTCGGCGGTCGTCGCTTTAAACCCGCGCAGATCAAGAATGCACTCGTGCGCCACGAGCCCATTGCGGCCCTTGAAGAGCACCGGGAAATACGGGTCGAGCCGCCGCGCGATGTAATTGGCGTTCAAGATCGCGAGCCGCGTCGCCTGCGTGAGGCCGTCGCCGCCCATCATCCGGATATACATCCACGGAATTACGAGAATAGACGCGCTCCCGAGCGGTGCGGCGGAGATCGCACCGATTTGGGTTCCGTTTCCGCTCGCCGACTCCGGTGTGCCGACGAACTCCACGTCGTTACGTTCCGACGCAGACGCACGGAGGCTGCGCGCGAGTGGTTTCCATGAACGTTCCGGGTCAGGCAAAAATTTTACGAGATGCGCAGCGACGCCGACTGGGCCCATCCCCGGACCGCCCCCTCCGTGCGGGATGCAAAACGTCTTGTGCAGATTGAGATGGCAGACATCCGCGCCGACACGCCCCGGTGAGGTCAGCCCCACCTGCGCATTCATGTTCGCCCCATCCATGTAAACCTGCCCGCCGTGCGCGTGGATGATCTCGCAAATCTCCACGATCGTCTCTTCGAAAACGCCATGCGTGCTCGGGTAGGTGACCATCAGCGCGGCGAGCCGCTGCTTGTGCTGCTCGGCTTTCGCTCGGAGGTCGGCAAGGTCGATGTCGCCATCCGGCACGCAGGCGACAGGCACGACTTTCATTCCGGCCATCACCGCGCTCGCCGGGTTTGTGCCGTGCGCGGAAGTCGGGATAAGGCAAACGTCGCGCTGCGTCTCGCCGTGGGAGCGATGCCAGGCGCGGATCACGAGCAGCCCGGCGTATTCGCCCTGCGAGCCGGCGTTCGGCTCGAGCGACACCGCCGCGAACCCAGTGATCTCCGCGAGCCAGCCCTCGAGCTGCCGTGCCATCTCCGCATAGCCCTGCGCGTGCGCCGCGGGTGCGAACGGATGCATCCGTGAAAACTCTGACCAGCTCACCGGCAACATCTCGCTCGTCGCGTTCAGCTTCATCGTGCACGACCCGAGCGGGATCATCGAAGTCGTGAGCGAAAGGTCCTTCGCCTCCAGCCGCCGGATGTAGCGCAGCATCTCCGTCTCGGTGTGATGGGTGTTGAACACGGGGTGCGTGAGGAAGGCACTTTCGCGCGTTTCGATGTCTGTCGCTGTGCCGTGGAGCGAGGCGGCGATCTGGGCGGGGTCGACGCCGTGAGCTTCGCCGTTGTTCATCGCGGCCCAGACCGCGGGAAGGTCTTCGAGAGAGGAGGTTTCGTCGAAGGCAAAGCTCACCGTGCGCGGATCGAGCACGCGGAACTCAAAGGCGCTCGTCTCCGCGGTGTAGGCGGCGTGCGCGAGCGGCGGGATGTCCGTCGTCTTCTTGTGAATCGTGAGGAACCCGAGCAGGTGCCTCGTTTCCTCCGTCACGCGGCGGTCGCCGAGATCGACCGTCACTGTGTCGAAGAAGCGCTCCGTTTTCACCGCGAGCCCGAGCCGCCGCGCGCCCTCGGCGAAGACGACAGCGAGCGCGTGCACCCGCCGCGCGATCCGCCCCAGCCCTTCCGGGCCATGATAGACGGCATACATCGACGCCATCACCGCGAGCAGCACCTGCGCGGTGCAGATGTTCGAGGTCGCCTTGTCTCGCCGGATGTGTTGCTCGCGCGTTTGCAGCGCAAGGCGATACGCGGGCTGGCCGTGCACGTCCTTGGAAACGCCGACGAGGCGGCCGGGCATGAGGCGCTTCAGCTCGTCGGTCACGGCGATGTATGCGGCGTGCGGGCCGCCGTAGCCGAGCGGCACCCCGAAGCGCTGCGTCGAGCCGATCGCAATGTCCGCGCCGAACTCGCCCGGGGGTCGCAGCAATGTGAGAGCGAGCGGATCAGCCGCGCAGATCGCGAGCGCGCCGGCGGCGTGCGCGCGGGAAAAAAAGTCCACGTAGTCGCGAATCTCGCCCGTCGTGTCGGGATATTGCACGAGGACTGCGAAGACGCGCGTCTTCGCGAAATCGAATGCGCCCTCGTCATCCACGAGCACCTCGATCCCGAGCGCCTCCGCGCGCGTTTGCACTACCTGGATCGTCTGCGGATGGCAGCCCCGTGAGACGAAGATCGCCCGCACGCCCGAGTCCTTGCACGCCGCGTGCGCCATGTGCATCGCCTCGGCGGCGGCAGTCGCTTCGTCGAGCAACGACGCGTTCGCGATGTCGAGCCCGGTGATGTCGGTGACCATGGTCTGGAAATTCACTAGCGCCTCGAGCCGCCCCTGCGCGATCTCCGCCTGATACGGCGTGTAAGCGGTATACCAGCCGGGGTTTTCGAGGATGTTTCGCTGGATCACGGGCGGCGTGATGCAGTCGTGATAGCCCTGGCCGATGTAGCTCTTGAAAACGTTGTTCTTCGCCGCGATCGCACGCAGCTCGGCCAACGTCTCGTGCTCCCCCCGTCCAGGCGCCAGTGCCAGGGGGCGCTCGTTCCGAATCTTCGCTGGCACCGCCGCATCGATCACCGCATGCAATGAGGCGTAGCCGAGCGCTTTGACCATTTCCGCGACTTCCGCTGCATTCGGCCCGAGGTGGCGGGGCGTGAAGGCGTCACTCGCGTCGAGCAGCGGCGGCGCGTTTTCCGGCGGAGCCTTCGAGGCGGTGTCGTGCATCGGCGGACGCTAGGAATGGGTTTCTGTGAAGCAAGAGCGATCTCCACGCCGTCTCGCCCGCCGGGTGCTCTCGGCATCTGCTTCTTCGAAGGAACGTGCTCCTGCCGCGTTGCGCTTCGGCGACGCGACACGTCACGCGCTGCGGTGCGCCGTTCGAGCGTCTCTCCTACGCTCAGCACATGACCGCTGCGCTCTTGTCGGACCTGCACGTCGCGGAGGCGTTTGCGACCTACGCGCGCCCGGAGCCGCTCGCTGGAGGAGCCCGGCCCGAAGAGCGCGTCATCGTCTGCGGCATTGGGTGGAAGGGTTACCTCGCCTTTGACAAAGCGCTCGGCGACGACCGCCCAGGCCCGCGCTTCTACTATCTCGATGGCGACCTCGAAATCATGAGCACGTCCGAACTTCACGAACACCTCAAGAAGTGGATCGGAGGATGTCTGGAGCTCTACTTCGACCAGACCGGAATCGAGATTTTTCCGCGGGGCCAGGCGACGATGAAGATTCTCGAAGAAGCCGGCGCGGAGCCCGCCGAGTCGTGGTGCATCCAGGAGAACAAGCAATGGCCAGACATCGTGCTCGAAATCGCCCTCACCAGTGGCGGGCTGGCGAAGCTGGAAATCTATCGGCGTTTTGGCGTTCCGGAGGTTTGGATGCGGCGGCGCGGCGTGCTCGAGATTCACACCCTGCGCGCGGATCGCACCGGCTACGACCGCGACCAACCGCGTGCTGCCGCAGTTCCCAGTGGCTTTGCTCGAGCGCTGCGTGGGGATCGAGTCATGGCAGGAAGCGCGGCGCGCGTTTCGCGCGGGGCTCGCTTAAGCCAAGGGCGGCGCCGCAGGTCGATCCAGACGCCGCATCGAGTGAGGCGGAGCTTTGAGCCCCTACTCGAACGCGCTGAAAGTTCGTCGCGACCTCACGGGCTGACGAGTTCGATCGCAAAAAAACGTTGCGCGGGAGCAGGGTTGCCGAGCGGGAGCGAAGTCGTCGTCGAAGTCCCGGCAGAAGCGTCGATGAGCGCAGGTTCTGTCGTCCAATCCCCTCGCAAATCATCCGTCCAGCGGACCCGGTATTGGCGCCCCTCCGCGGACGGCCAGGTGAGCTCAAGCGCCGTCGCCGTGCGAGCCGTCTGCGTGATTGCAAAGCGGGAGGCGGCATCGCGGGGATTGGTCCCGGCGCGATACTCCAGCGAGGTGATCTGGCCGTCTCCGTCGCTGTCTTTAAGCGCATCACCGGCGTCCAGCGGATCGAATCCGTAGGCCCGCTCCCACGCGTCAGGCATGCCGTCGCCATCCCCATCAACGACGACGAAGTCGAAAACGAACGGAGTGCCGAGGGTATTGCCAGCGGGGTCCGCGATCGCGTTGCTGGCGATCGTCAGGCGATAATATCCATCACTGAGGATGCCCGATGGCAGGCCAGGGAATGTGACATTCGCCGTGTCCGTCGCGGTGTCATAGGCGAGTGCCATGGCGCCAGGCGGGATGGAGCTGGCGCCATCCTTCACCAGCACGAGGTCACTGGTCGCAAGCGTCGCAGCCACGCTTTGGTCGAACCGCAGGCGCAGCCGCGCGGGGGCAGGTGCGGAAGCAAAACTCGACTCGAGGACGCGAACGGGCAGGTCGAACCCGACGCGGTCATACCACAGCCGGAACCCAAAGCCCCAAGTGTCCGCGTGAAACTCGATGGACGCAATGTGGTCAAGGCGAGGTGCGCCGGAAATCGTCCGCCGCCATCCATCGGTGACGGTTGCGGCGGCGCGAAGCGGGACGATGAAGGCGCGCCATTGGTTCAGCGCGCTGTTCAGTGGATCGCTTGGGTTGCCACTCTGGTAGTAGCGAAAATCGAAATAGCCGCCGTTTGGATCGCGCAGTCGAATCCACGGGCTGTTGTTCTGGAAATACGGCGAGTTCGTATTCTCTGCATAAACGCTGAAATAAAGGTTGTTCGCGTTCGTGAGATCCCAATCGGCCGTGTTAGGCGGCGGGAAACGCAGCCAGGTGTCGGCTCCTCCCGTGGTCTCGAAGCGCACAGAACTCGCGCCGAGTTGCTTCCGAGTGGAATCGTTCGCCGTCGTCGCCGTCGCGCCGTCGGCACCGGAAAGCCAGGAGGCGGCGTTGTTTTCTGTCAGATCGTAAGGCGGGCGCCTTTCCGGCGCCGCGACATTGACCGTGAACGTGCCGAGGGTCTGCGCGGGGGCCGCGTTACCGTTGATGTCGAACACTTCCGCCGCCGGGAGGGCGAAGGTGTAAACGCCGCCATTCGCGGGCGTCCACGAGCCGCCGGGCGGAATCAGCCAATAGGTGGCGACCCGCGGAGAGCCGTCGAGATAGTTATCGACGCCGTAGAAAACCGCGTTCGCGCTGAAGCCGCCGGGACCGGTGACGACCAGGTCTCCCGTATGCAGCGACGACACGTCTATCCCGACCGCATCGGCGACGTTCATCGTGAAAAACTGCGCGGTGATTCCGGCCGCACTCACGTTTGGGCTCGCCGCGCTCACCGTCGGCGGATCGGAGTCGGCGAACTGCGGCCCGAGTAATTGCCATTCGGTGATGTGCACATAGTTGTCGCCGGTCAGCCGGGTCGCCCAGAGGCGTGCGATCCGCGCGGTCACTGGCGCAGGAAGGATCACGGTCGAGAACCGGTCGCTGGCGGTGCCGGTCAACGCGACCGCCATCCGCCACGTGCCCGTCTGCCCATCCAGATCCTCCTGGGAGTCGGCGGTTTCGACTCTCCACTGGTAAGCGGGGCTGCCGCTCGCATTTGAGAAGTAGGCGCTGAATCCGCGGAACGTCTGCGGCTGCGTGAAAGTGAGAGTCACCACCGCGGGGTCGATGTTGGGCGTGCGGATCAGCGAGGAGACGCTTCCATCGAACAGGTTGCCGATCGGGCCGATGTCCAGCGTGGTATTCACGACGCTGGCCGCTCCACTGGCGAGCATCTGCGCGACGTTGATTGCCGAGGAGTCCGGGAGGACGACCTGGAACCCGCCGACGTCGCCCGCGGGAAAGTAGTTCCCCAAAGTGTCTCGCACCTGGCTGGCGGCGAGCGCGATGGTGTATCCGCCACCGTCTGCGGCATCCCACGCGCCGCCCGGTGCGTTCACGCGATAAGTGACCGTCCGCGCCGTCCCAGCGGTGGTGGCTACTTCCGGACCGACGCTCTCGAGCGTCGCCGCAAGGAGCGCTCCGCCCGGCGCGCGAACCTTCACATCATTTCCGTCAAGTGTCGCAACGTTCACTCCGGTGCTGTCGTAATAGCGCACGGTGAACGCGTGCGACGTCGCGCCGGCGGTTTCAATCGTGGCGCCCGCGCCGAAAGCGTCCTCCTCGCGCGGACGCCCCGTGCCGGACTCGTAGCCGTTGAAGTCCCAAATGTATTTGAACCAATTGCCGCGCCGGCCGTCGTCGGCGTTCGTGGAATTCCGCGGCATCATGCCGAAGTAAAAGTTGAGGTAGTCGCGCTGATAATCCGGCGCCGGTCCCATGCCCCAGGTATCGCGACTTACCGCAGTCGTCGCGCCAGTCGTCGCCGGATAGTTTTGCCAATCGAGAGCGGTGCTCGTGACCACGCGCGTGTCGCCATAGTCATAGTCCGCATCGGCGTTGGCCGGGAAGTGGCACGTGCCGACTCCGGCGGTCCGGCCCGGAGAGTCGCGAAAATTTGCCGAGAACCGATCGAACGCCGTCACCGGGTTGGCAAGGTTCCAATTCCCGAACGCGCGCTGCCCATGGTTCTCTGTGCGATGGCAGAGATTGTGAACCATCTCCGCCACGCCGCGCTCGTAGTTAAAGCCATAGCCGGCAATCGCGCGATCGAATCCGATATTCGGAAACGAGGGGCCGTTGATGAAGAACGAGTTCGGCCCCACCATCCACGCTTCGCCGAACAGATTGAAGAAGTGGTCCCCGAAGCACCAGATCTCGTCGATCTGATTTGAGTTCACCAGCGCAGCGAGATTTTGCTGCTTCGCGAGGTAGTAGAAATCCGTGTTCCCACTGTGCCAGTTCGTGTTCGTTCGCCGATTTTGCACATACTGCGCGGGCTCGTATCGAAAGCCGTCCGTGAAGAGCGGGAACTCATCGAGGTGGCGCATCTCGACGATCTGAATGTCCACCGCGCCGCCGGTCATGAACTCGAGGTCCGCCTCAAACTGGCTGGCCAGCCGGCGCGGATCATTCCAGCCGAAGACTTCCCAGAGCCGCTTGTTACTCTCCGAGGGAATGCGCGGTTCGAAATTGAGCACGACTGCCCGCACGATCTGCCGGGGATTGCCCGCCGCCGGAACGAATTGCGCCGGCACCACATTGGCAGTCAGGAGGTGAAACTCGTTCCCAGCCGAGAGCTCGTAATACTGGATGCGGATGCGATATGCCCCCGCAGCCAGCGGGCGCGACCGTTCGCCAGTCGTTACCCCCTGGCCGCGACCCCACCCATTGATCAGCAGTTCATCCACCCCAAACTGCCCGTCCCCATTGAGGTCGATCCACATCTGGCTACCATCATCGCTCGCGGAGGAGATGCGCTGTCCT
>Ga0136611_10004154_pt1 | contig 10131 bp, 6 predicted proteins | sample AntDrymUQ2232306_2_FD_106645 | JGI IMG/M metagenome (GOLD analysis project Ga0136611, IMG submission 106645) | Polar desert sand microbial communities from Dry Valleys, Antarctica - metaG UQ223 (23.06) | ecosystem: Environmental > Terrestrial > Soil > Desert | place: Antarctica: Dry Valley... | reverse complement strand
GCGGTTCACCGTCTGGCCGATCCGCTGGCCGGCCTCGCGGGCCCGGCGGTCGGCCTCCGGGCCGGCCACGCCCTGCCGGACGAGCTCGTCGCGGAGTCGGCCCGTCAGCGTGCTCTGCATGACTTCGCCGACGAAGGGGATCACCTCGCCCGAGCCCTGCACCCGCCGCACCGTGTCGGCCATCTCGTGCTTGGCGATGAACTCCCGGTTGGCGTCGCGCTGGCCCACCATCGACTGCACGTCCCCCTCGGAGATGCGGGCCGAGCGGCCGTCCTTCCCCAGGGCCCCGGTCATCAGCCGCGTGAAGTCGCCGTGCGAGGTCAGCAGGCTCTTCGAAGTCCCGTCGGCCCCCATATACTCGCTCTGGCCGCTTTTGGCGGCCGCGACGAAGCGGGCCGCTTCCGAGTCGGCCTTGAAGCCGCCCAGACTGTCCGACATCCGCACGGCGGCCCCCATGCGGTTGGCCATTTCGGAGCCGGCCGCCTGCACCCGCAGGTTCGCGTCGAGCTGCTGGAGCTGGTCCGAGTTCATGGCCCCCCAGGAGGCGTGGGCCGCGTGCCCGCCGGCCCGGTAGGCCCCGCCGAAGGCCATGCCCCCCTGGGACGCCTGGACGCCGAAGATCGGCTCCAGGCCCATCTACTGGGCCTTGGCGGCTGCGTGCTCCTGCATCATGCGGGCGTTGTCGAGGCCGACGCCCGTCTGCTTCGAGAGGTTGTAGGTCCGCCGCACCATCTGGGCCATTTTGCCGGGATCCATCTGCCCGAGGCCGCCCATCGTCAGCTGGTCGAGCCCCTGCATCAGCTCCGACATGGGGGCGTTCGGCTTACCGAGGTCGCCGAAGATGTCCCGCATGGCCGACACGGCCCCGACGTACGACTTCACGGATCGCTTCACCCGCTCCGCGTCGATGGACCGCATCTTGTCGGCCACGGCCGGATCGAGGGAGAGCTTGTCGAGGTCCTCGCCCGAGAGGCCCCCCTTCTTGCCGAGGTCGACGCCCGACGACTCGGCGGCCCTGCGGATGGAATCGCGGCGCGAGAGCCCCTCCCCGGCGGCCCCGTAGACCATGCCGCGGCTTTGCACCTCCCCGAAGAGGGCCCCGGCCTTGCCGGCCGAGATCCCCCGCATCTGGGGCGGGCTATCGCGGCTGTAGAGGTCGTCGAAGATCCGGTCGGAACCCGCCTGCACGCTCTCCGGCGACATGCCCATGCGTCCCGTGACCGCGTCCGTGCGGTAGCGGCCCGCGTCGATCATCCGGCGGGACATCACCGTGGCCGAGCCGCGGCGGCCGCCGAGCTGGCCCATGAGGTCGGGGGCGATCTCGGCGGCCATGGGGGCGAGGGCCACCATGTTGTCGGCCAGCGATTGCGACATCCGCCGCTGGGCGTAGCCGTAGGGGGTGCCCGAGACGGCGTAGACCCCCCGCATGGTGTCCATGAAGCCGTCGCGGTCCCGGGCCGCCGCCTTCTGCATGGAGAGCTGCTGCGAGCCCGTGAAGCGCTGGTGCATCATCCGGTCGTAGGCGTTCTGGTCGTGGCCGATGCCCATGGGCGTCATGCCGACGCAACGCCCTGAGCGAGCGGGAGGTAGATACGAAACATCGGAAACAATCAGTCGCTAGGCTCGCGAACACCTAGGTTGTGCAGGTTGTGCCGAGGGTAAGCAGGCGAATCGCATCAGCCGAACAGCAAATCTTCCTGATCGATCACGAACTCGCCGTCCGCGTCTCGGTAGCCGCCGACACCACAGCCCACGGCCTCGATCCCAGCCCCCGTCGCGCGAATCAAAAGCCCGTAGTATCGCACTTTCGTCCTGAACCAGCTTCTCGAGTGGACTTCGCACAAAATCGCCCGATTGCCACCGGGCGAACGAACCTGCAAAAAGTTCGAAAGCCCCGCCAAGTCCCGATCCAAGTGCCGAAGCGAGGGGATGAGAATCGGATCGGTGCTTGCGCCCCCAGCAATGCCATCGAGCAACTCTGCGAGGGGCGCGAGTTGGCCATCACCGTTCAAAAACGTAGTCGAGACAATCTGCCGCGTGAGTCCACAGCGTCCGGACTCGGATTCGGCGATCGGTATGTTGAGCCAAGCGCACCTCACGGTTTCATCGGCGATGGCTGTTCTCGAATTCCGCAAGCGGATCGTGTGCTCCCGCAGCGCCCACCTGTCGCTGAGATCACTCCGTTCGAGTTCCGTTCGAAGGACTCGCAACCGGGTGATGCAGCACGTACCCAACTCGATCGGCAGAACCCGCTTTCGGGAACGTTCGCACGTTTCCATCTCTTCGGGGAGAGCCAAGTCTTGAGAAGCCTCGGACTGGACGAGGAGATCGAGTGCGACGACTTTCTTCGAGACTGAGGACACTCCGAGTTCATCTCTGAGTAGCCGTCGCTTGGTACTTTCGCATCGCCCCGTTTCTTCGATGAGTCCGGAGCGGTGGGGCGATTTTTCCGACTGGACCAGCAATCCTTGCTCGACCACCATCCCACTGAAATGTGAAACGCCGAGCAGGGACTTGAGCATGACCTTGTGCAACTTCTCGCACTCGCCCAATTGCGAAAGTATCGCACGCGTACCCGTGACGGAGCATGTGCCCATCGTGTCCGGAATCGCCCGTGTGCCCGTTATTTCGCAAACGTGGAGCTCGCTGGGTAAAGCCAGTTTCTTGGTGATCGGGCACCCGACCAAGAGTTCAGCCAGCGCAAGAAGGCCTGACACCGAGCTCGGTTTCAACAAAGTCCCGTCGACGCGTTTGCCCGTCAGGACACACAAACCGGTCTCGTCGGCCAAAAGTTCGACGTTCGAAGCCTCGCACGTCACCATTTCCGATGGCAACCCGAATCGCCCAGTCCGCACGGATGGGCGAAGCAGCGCGCGATCGACAAGGCGTCCCGATGCGGTCGCCGCCAGTTCGTCTTTCAGAAGCCTTCTGTGCGTCTCCTCGCACACCCCGAATTCGCAGTGGACACCTTTCCTGTGTGGGGCCTTGTCGGATTTGCGAAGCAGATCCTTTCTCACGAGTCGGTCGCTGAAATCCGACACGCCCGCTTCCTCCCACAAGATCAAATCTTTGGATTCCTGACACTCGAAGAGTTTGGAGCGAAGGGCTATCCGGCCCGAAACCGCAGATGCGGCCAGATCGCGAAGCCGGTGACGCTCGTTGCTCACGAAGCATGTGCCCACATGATCCGGTAAAACCGTATCGCCGTTCGCGGTGGTCACCAGGCGATGCCGCAGGGCGCGACGGTTCGTCTCGGCGCAGGTGCCCAGACTCGCAATGGGCCAGACGGCAGCGGTGACCGCACAGCGCTCGCGTTCGAGTCCGGCAAGCCACTGCCGCGTCGCGGGGATGAGCGTCAGCTCGCTCCGATATTCGACCCCATCGATTTTGTAGCCGATGCGCACGATCCCATAATCGTAGCTCACACCATCCAGCGCGACGACTTCGGCCTGAACGTACGGCCGAAAATCCCCTTCGACCTTGGCTCGGAGGTGGGGATCGATCAACTTGTGAGGCAGATGCGCGTCACGGACTGCCGGCATCAGGCTTTCGCGCAGCCGCCCGAGGTAATAGTCGCAGAAAAGTGAAACTTCCGCATCTCCTTCGACAACAGACTTCACCAAGGCGTCGTACTGCGGAAGCAATTCCTTGATTCGGACGTCTTGGCCGATCCCGCCGCCGCGTGCTGTGGTTTCGACAGGGCCGTGTCCCTTCGGCGCGACCGTCGCGGGCAACAGTTTCTCGAACTTATCGACCCCGGTGCCGGCCGTCACCTTGATGTGCAACCGCCCCTGGAAAGCCGAACGATTCGGTGTGTATATGGCCGTCACAAACTCGCAACCGGAAAACGATCGGCACCATACTTTGGCGTGCTCGGTCGCATCCTCCGACGCGCCCGATTTTCCGTCGGCGATGCGGTGGGCGTTGTGATCGACCCAATGTTGCACGAGCCGCTCGAAGGCGGGTTTGCCCGGCAGGTAAGAGCGGCTCGGGCTCTCCGCGAAGATCGGCCGCGGCGATTCGGCAATCGAATCGTCGGAAAAACGGATGCGTTCCAAAACGCGGCCCGGCGCGATGGCCTCGGCGCGCGTCGGATCGATTTCGCGCACCGTCCAACCGTCGGCCCGCTTCGCGCCGAGGACGAACTCCCGGTAGTCCATCCGCGGCTCATGCCGTTCGATTTTCGGCGGCGGGCGATGCGAAACAGCATCCGCCGGCGACAGCCCCAAGGCGCTGTCGAGCAAATGCTTTCCTTCGTCGAACAATTTGCTTCCGCTGGCGATGCTGGCGTCGATGAGCCGCTGGGACGCGTCGATGTCTTTCCCCTGAAGCGCATCGACCACCATCTTCCGCATGCGCGATTCGAAGCTCTTGCCGCCCTCTTCGTCAAAGTCGGCCGCTTCCAAGATGCCTTCGATGTCGCCGAACGTCTGGGAGACCCCGTGCAACTTTTCCAACAGCCGCGCCACGACCCGATCTTCGACCGTCCCGGCGCCGACGAGGTTCACGATCACGACGTATTGGAATTCCGAGCCGAGGCGCTGCACGCGGCCGATCCGCTGTTCGACGATCATCGGGTTCCAGGGCAAATCGTAATTGATCAGCACGTTGCCCTTCTGCAAGTTGATCCCTTCCGCCCCCGCATCGGTCGAAACGATGAGATTGACGGTCGGCGGATCGGCATCGTAGCCGGCAATGGATTGTCGATTCCCGACCTCGTCGGCGCCGCGGATGAAACCGACGGCGATGCCCCGCGCGCGGAGCGTTTCGCCGATCATTTCCTGCGTTTCGCGACGAACCGTGAAGACTACGGCCCGCCAAGTCGATCCCCGCTCGCCCCGAAGTTCTTCGAGTAGCGCGAGCAGCCGCGCCAGCTTCGCCGGCACGGCGACGCGCGCGGCCATCGCGCGGAATTGCCGCGCCACCGAGGCGTCGAGCGAACCGCTATTGCCCATATTCTCGGCTTGCTGCACGAGCGCGCGCGGGCTGCTCATCAGGGCTTGCGATAGTGAGGTCTGCGCGAGCGGATTCAGATGCGCGATGTTCTGACCCACAAGCCCGATCATGTCCGACTCTGCACCGGCTAGAGGGAGGCGGATCGTATTCGACCGCCGTTCGGGAAAGGGCAACCTGGCATCGGTTCGCCTCGTCCGCGAAAGGTTCGGGCGCACCTGATTCTGGAAGCTGCCGGCTTTTGCTGCCTGTAGCTTCCGACCGTTGGACCCCGGTTGGATGTACTGCTTCTGAAAGTCGGCCGGCGTCCCGAGCGGATTCGGTTTCCCCTCCGCCACCTTCAGGAGATCGATGAGAGAATAGAGATCCCAAATCTTGTTTTGGATCGGAGTGGCCGTGAGCATGACCACATACTTGAACGGTCGGCGCAGCAGCGATGCACGCACGTTCTCGGCCATTTTCGGCGGAACCTGCGATCCGTGCAGGTTCCTCAGCTTGTGGGCCTCATCGAAGATGCAGAAATCGAATTGCCCGGGTTCGAGGCCGGCCAAGCGAGCGCTGGCGCTGTGGTACGTCGTCACCACGACCGGCGTATTCCGACGCAGTTCCGCATCGAGATCCTTGCCGAGAGCGGCCTTCGCGGTGATCCCGAATTTCTGATCGAGTTCGCCGACCCACTGCTCCATCAGCACTTTCGGGCCGATTACGAGAGTGCGATTCACCCGTTTTCGAGAAAGCAGCTCACTCAAAATCAAACCGGCGCTGATGGTTTTACCGAGTCCGACATCATCCGCGATGAGCGCAATCGGTAGCCGACGACAAAACGTGATCAGGTTTTGGATTTGATGATGGAACGGCTTCAGACCGCGATCGCGCCAATTTGTCGCTTTGATATCCGCTTCCGAATTGATAATGATCGGATCGATCAAGCTCCATTCGAGAGCCGCCATATGCAGTTCGAAATCCTCACGGCATTTCGCCGGGCGCAGTGTGGCGTCGATCACATCTTCGCATTTCCAGTCCATATGCGCCTTTCCTCCATCAGTCGCCACTGCGAGGCCGCCTGCATAAGCCTACAGGCGCAGCTCTTGTTCGCGCGGTTCGGCCTTCCATTTCCGGTTGTGGTCTTCCCTCGCCCAGCTCGTCCGCCACACCCGTCACACGCTTGGCCGTCGTCGTCCTGACATGATTCGCCTTCGAGGCGACTCGCGGAGAGGGTTGTTGTAAGCGATCAACTGATCGAGGCCGACAAAGTGGTGGGCGCAGGACCCCGAGGACCGTGCGAAAATCGCCGAACGCCTGCGCAGGGAAGCCGCGCGGGCGCCGTCGCTGAACTTTGCACCGGCGCGGTCGGGCAGCGCTCGGGCGTGAAACGGGCCGCGACCGCTCTCGCGCGCTCGCGCGAGAAAAGCCGAGTTCGCATGAAAGGCCGCATGCAGGAAGTCTCCGCCGAAGGTCGTGGTAGGTAGGGTACACCGCGGAACCGAAGTCCGGACAGGGCCTCATTCGCGAACTCGTGAAGAAGTTCGAAGCTGAGGCGCGACGAATTCCTGATTTTGCGACCGGGCCGCGACACGATGTCACGGTCCTGACATCGCTCCCCATATAAGCGCCATTGTGCTCACGCGTGTCCTCCCTCTTTTCGGGCTTTCTCCAGACCGCAGATCGGCGGATCCTTGCCACCGCAGAGCACACTTTCTTGAAGCCGGAGAATGGGCCGAGTATCGCTTAAACCTACAACGCGGATGCTTTGCGTAAGTTATTCCGGATAAATGGCTTGCGGCAAATTCGCCCGAAATAGCCACTTGCCGCAACCATTACGAAAATAAGGACTTGCGTCGTTCTCCCGCGTTGTAGATTTAAGACCCATCATGGAGACGGAGGAGCCTCCTCGCCCACCGAACAGCGGTCAGTCGATCGTTTCGGGAATCCGTCGATGACGAGCAACGTCTGCCCTGAACCCGCAGGAGAACGAGAGCCCCGAGAGGTTCATGGACCCATGCGGTCGCCGGAGTCGTAGACGAGCGAGTCCAGCGTGTGGGTCGGGCACTGGGGGTGTCCCTGCGGTTCGACGCGTAGCGGCTGGTGTTTGGCGAACCGCACGAGTCGGATGCCCCAAACGCACGGTGGGGCCATCCGCATGGAGGGACTCGTCAGGGGATCCGCACTGCCGCGGCCGAACCGGAAGTCTTTGCCAGCTGCCTCCGGTGTGATCTCGCTGACATGAACGTCACTGACGCGAACACGCGCGCCAAGAAACTGACAGGTGTGATACCTCGAGTAGGGAGATCCGCCCCCACCATTGCAGCTGACGCCGACTCGATCATACTGTGGGTGGTCATCGCGGGTCATCGGATGCCACTTGCCCACAAGAGGATCATTCATGCGGATCGGCTTGGACATCGACGGGCTGCTGGACGAAAGGCCCGACTTTTTCTCGTTCCTCTCCTTCGCCCTCCGTGCCGCCGGGCACTTCGTCGCCGTCCTCACCTACCGCGATCCCGACTCGCGGAGCCGGACCGAGGGGCAACTGGCGGCATGGGGGATCGGCTACGATGAACTTCACTTCGCCCGCTCGCTTTCGGACAAGGGGAGGCTGTGCCGCGAGGCGAAGATCGACGTGTACTTCGACGACCAGGACGAGTGCCTCGCCGGGGTGGACGAGACCACCACCGTGTTCAAAATCCGCAACGGCGGGAACTTCGATTTCGCGGGTGGGAAGTGGGTCAGCACCGCAAAGTTGACACGGCTCCTGTAAAACTCGCATAGTTTTTTGCGTTCGTCCTCCCGGCGCATCCCGCCCGACATCAGCACCGGCCCGCAGAGCTTCTTTAACGTAGTGTCTTCCGGAGTGGGCGGACGCGATCCGAGAGCGTGATAGCTAAAAATGAGCGTGCACACTTGTTTATTGGGCAGACGCGTCGTTCCGGACATCGATCCACATCGACTCGGAGGGATGTGGATCGGGGGTGGGGTATCGTCTCGTCAGCAAAATCGTGTACCGGCTGGCAAATCTCAACACCCGCAGAATTCGGCGTCGTCTTCGGCGAACTCATTCCTCAGCTGCGAAATCCTCCGGCGTGGCGGGCGCGGCGGACCCGCGCGACGACGAGCAGTGCGAAGGCCGAGCCGGCGGCGCCGAGCGCGCCGAGGGCGGCCCCCAGCTCTTGGGGCACCGCGTTGCCCATAGCCGCGGCCAGCGCCCCGACCGCCAGCGCCGTGGCGGCGTAGCGGACGACGGGCACGTCAACGCGAAAGCGGCGGAGGACGGCGGCGCGGATGCGGGACGACACGGTGGTCGCGACCGACAACACCCGGCTCGCCGCGACCGCGAGGCCTCTCTTCGCGAAGTTCACGGCCTTCACCGCGGCGTTGTGCACGGCGATTTTCAGCCTCGCAAAGCGACTCGGCCGCGCCGTCATGTCCGTTGGCTCGACGCGTGCTGACAACGCCTGTGCGTCCGGCATCAGAACCGATTTGAGCCGGGCGAGGACGTCGGGGTCGGCGAGCAGTTCGACGAGGGCTTGGCGGGTGCCGGCGCGGGTGGCGTCGGCGACGGCTGCGGGAAGTCCGTCGGCGAGGAGGTCGATGATCCCGTCGAGGCGGTCGAGCTGATCGGCGAGCTGCTTGCGGGGTTTGGCGGTCGCGGTGGCCATGGTGTTCTCGTGGATGGAGTTGGGTGAGCGGATCGGATCCGCGAATGCGACGGAATTCGTCAGGACGGTGAGGTTGCGAGGGCACCGGATTCGGTGCGGATGTTCGGCGCCGGCGGACGCCAGCAGGTACGGCAGGTGTCGCAGGTCGCGGGCAACGGTCGGGCGAAGCCGTCTTCGGCGGGGCAGACCGGCGAATCGCCCACAGTCGCCAGCGGCCGACGCCGCAGCGCCTGCACGCGGAAGATCAAGCCGACTTTTCCAAGTGGAACATCGTCGGCTTCCGCCATCAGCCAAGCGAGTCGCACCGCCTCCGGCACGTCGTCGGGGAAGCCGGTGTCGCGGTCGACGGAGAACCAGACTTGGCAGTTCGGCTCCCGGGCCAAGGCTTCGAGTTCGGCTCGGATCGCGGGCACGCGCCAGGCCCGGCTGTAGGCGAAGAATCGCACCCGCGGCGAGCGGCGGACGATCCGCCGCCACTTGCGGGCGTAGCGGGCCGAGTAGAACTCGCCGCCGGTGTGAATCCGAACCACGCGCACGTGGTGGGCGATCAGGAACGCCCGCAGCCGCCGGACGAAGCCCTTCGTCCTCGTGAGCTTCAGGTTCTTCTCGTAGTGGACTTTCGCGGTCGTGCGGTACTGCTCGGTGCGGACGGCGTAGCAGTGTTTGCGGCAGGTCGCCGTCATCCCGGCGCAGATCGACGCCCGGCCCGAAGGGAGCCCGAAGCCCCAGATCAAATCGGAGCCGAGCTTCTTGTTCCCGGACGTCAGCACGGATTCCTCCAGAATGGAAAACGAAAGAGCCGCCGGGGGATCCGGCGGCTCGGTGGACTGCGAGCTCGCTCAGTCGTCGACGGTGAGTTCGGCGGCGAGGAGGTTCAAGGTCTGGTCGGAGGTGACGGGCTGGCCCCGCAACCACCGCGCGAACTGTGAGAGCATCAACCCGGCGGCGATGCTCGCCGCGTAGATGGTCGTCCGCCCCGTGCAACTCCCGGCGTAAGCCTCGCCGCCGGGGAAGAGCGTCCGGGTGTAGCCCTCGCCGTGCGGGGCCGCGCTCGCGAGCACGCGGATCACCTCGGCCGCGAGCCGGCCGTCGGCGAAGAAGGCGGCCCGGTCCCGCACCGAGTCCCAGATCGACCGCCGGGTGGCGATGGCGTCGACGCAGGCGAAGACCGCCAGCGGCTTGTCGGTCGGGAGCTGCCGGGCGTGCGAGCGGCGGAACCGCTCGGGGATGGCGTTCAGCTCCATCCGCGGGAACTGCTGGTGGGCCACGTTGGCGGCGGCGTGCACCTTGGGGTCGCCGAGGTCGGTCTCCCAGAAGCCCTGCGCGGCCAAGTTCTCCACACTCACGCAGTCGTGGTCGTAGAGCGTCATCGCGGGGACGCCGAGGGCCGCCAGTTGCAGGGCCACCTGCCGACCGACGGAGCCGACGCCGATCACCACCGCGTGCACCCCGGCGAGTTCGCCGGGCGGCACGAGTTCACGCTGGCGGAGATCGCGATCCTTCAGGTCAGCGTTCATACAGG
>Ga0136611_10004153_pt1 | contig 10133 bp, 7 predicted proteins | sample AntDrymUQ2232306_2_FD_106645 | JGI IMG/M metagenome (GOLD analysis project Ga0136611, IMG submission 106645) | Polar desert sand microbial communities from Dry Valleys, Antarctica - metaG UQ223 (23.06) | ecosystem: Environmental > Terrestrial > Soil > Desert | place: Antarctica: Dry Valley... | reverse complement strand
CTGACCATCACGTTGCTCGGCTTCACGTCGCGGTGTACCACGCCGTTGGTGTGGGCCGCGCCCAGACCGTCGATGAGTTGGCGACCGATACGGGCGACCTCCGCCGGGGCCAGAGGGCCGCCTTCGGTGACCAGCGTTTTCAGCGTTGGTGCGTCGACGAGTTCCTGGACAAGGAAAACCATCCCCTCCTCCTCGACAACATCGAAGATCGTGACCAGCCGAGGATGACTGACCCGAGCCGCCGCCCTCGCCTCCCGCAGCACCCGCTGGCGCAGGGCGTCACGTTCGGGCGCCGGGAGGTGCAGAGGCAACTCGACCCGTTTTACGGCCACCTCGCGCTCGAGGAGAAGATCCTTGGCGCGCCACACCGATCCCATCCCACCCTGGCCGAGCAGTTGGTGCAGTTCGTAGCGCCCGCCGACCGGGCGCGACGTCGCCTCGTCCGGAGCCACGCCGTTCCCCTACCCGATTCCGGTCAACTCCTCACCCGATGCGATCCTGGGACGCCATGCCCGAAGGCCACACGATCCACCGTCTCGCCCTCGACCACCGACAGGACCTGGTCGGACAGCCGGTCTCGGTCACGTCACCCCAGGGTCGGTTCGCAGCAGCCGCGGCCCTGCTCGACGAGCGCACCCTCGTGGGCGTCGAGGCCTACGGCAAGCACCTGTTCTACGACTTCGGCGCCGGCGACTACGTCCACGTGCACCTCGGGTTGTTCGGCAAGTTCGTGCGTCACGCCCCCCCGCCCCCTCCGGCCCGCCCGACCGTGCGCATGCGTCTGAGCGGCCTCGACGCCACCGTCGATCTCATCGGCGCGACCGAGTGCGCCCTCATCGACCCGTCGATGCGGTCGGCGATCTTCCTCCGGCTCGGCCCCGATCCGCTGCGCCGCGACGCCAAGCCCGAGCTCGCCTTCGCCAAGTTGCAACGCCGGCGCACCCCGATCGGCGCTGCGCTCATGGACCAGTCCGTGCTGGCCGGCGTGGGCAACGTCTACCGGGCCGAGATCCTCTTCGTGGCCGGGATCCATCCCGAGGCGCCGGCCAACTCGGTGACCCGCGAACAGTTCGACGAGATGTGGGCGACCCTCGTGGGTTGGTTGCGCCACGGCGTCAAGGACCGCACGATCATCACCGTCGACCCCAAGATCGTCGGCAAGCCCCGCTCCCGCATCCGTCGCCGCGAGGCCCTCTGGGTCTACAAGCAGGACCATTGCCGCACCTGCGGCACGGAGATCCGCCGCTGGGACCTCTCCGGACGCTGGGCCTACGCCTGCGAAACCTGCCAGCCCCGTTGATGGCCTCGGTAGGTGGCGCCGCCCTCCGGGCAGGAGCCTTGCCGCTCGGCTATCGGCCTCGGTAGGTGGCTCGGGAGCCGGCGGCCTCTTTGTTGAGGCGCTTGGAGAGGTGGAGGCCTTCGAGGACGAACTCGACGGCGGAGGCGACGGCGCCGGGTGACTCGGAGCCGGCCAGGGCCATGACGGGATCGCGCAGCGAGGGCAGCGACTTCAGGGTGTCGACGTAGTCGCCGGAGGAGAGGTCGTCGCCGGCGTGCACGATCGTCGTCTCGTTGAAGGCGGTGATGGCCTCCCGGAACTGGTCCATCGGGCAACGATCCTTGAAGACGGTGAGCACTGCCGCCTTCAGCAACCGCTCAACGACCTGATCGTCGCGGCCCTCCTCGATCGACTCGATCTCGACCTTGCCGGCGGTCGACGACACCAGCGACTCGAGGTCGGAGACGCGGGGCACGGCATCGGTCTCGCCGAGGCGCAGGGCGCGGCGGGCAGCGTTGGCGGTGAGCGTCTCATAGTTGGCGATCGACAGGCGCACCGACACGCCCGAGCGCTGGTTGATGTGGGGCGACGAGCGGGCCAGGTGCGAGAGGGTGGCGACGATCTCGGCCATGAACTCGGGGACGTGCACCGACACGCCGACGCCGTCGAGGGCCACCGACTCCTGGCGCACCACCGACAGCTCGGTCTCGACATCCAGGGGATAGTGGGTGCGGATCTGGGCGCCGAAGCGGTCCTTCAAGGGCGTGATGATGCGGCCGCGGTTGGTGTAATCCTCGGGGTTGGCCGAGGCGACCAACATCACGTCGAGAGGCAGGCGGATCTTGTAGCCCCGCACCTGCACGTCGCGCTCCTCGAGCACGTTGAGCAGGCCCACCTGGATGCGTTCGGACAGGTCGGGAAGCTCGTTGATGGCGAAGATGCCACGGTTGGTGCGCGGCACGAGGCCGTAGTGCAGGGTGAGCTCGTCCGACAGATAGCGGCCCTCGGCCACCTTGATGGGGTCGACCTCGCCGATGAGGTCGGCGATCGACGTGTCGGGCGTTGCCAACTTCTCGCCGAAGCGGGTGTCACGGTGCACCCACTCGATCGGCGTGTCCTCGCCCTTGTCGGCGATGAGGTCACGGGCATGCTTCGAGACCGGATTGTAGGGGTCGTCGAGGATCTCCGAACCGGAGACGATCGGCAGCCACTCGTCGAGCAGACCGGTGAGCGAGCGGATCATGCGGGTCTTGCCCTGACCCCGCTCTCCCAGGAAGATCACGTCGTGGCCCGCCAAGAGGGCATTCTCGAGTTGCGGGAGAACCGTGTCCTCGTAGCCGAGGATGCCGTCGACCAGCGGCTCGCCGGCAGCGATTCGCCGGGCGGCGTTTCGCCGCACCTCCTCCTTCACCGGCACCGAGACCCACCCGGATTCGCGCAGTTGACCCAGGGTGGCAGCACGTGAAGACATGCCTTCGACCCTATCCCCGTCGTCACGGATAGCGACCGGCGGCGGCCGGCGCCCCCGAGGCCGCGCGTGCCGTAGCGTTCGCCCCCGTGGATCTCGGGGGGACGTGGAGGGCGATCGACGCCGACGAGGCGCTTCGACGCTCGTACGCCGAGCCCGATTTCGACGACGACGGATGGGGTGGGCTGAACGTGCCCGGCCACTGGCGGTCGTCACCCGACTTTGCGTCGAGCAACGGTCCCGTCCTGGCCCGGCGGCGCTTCGACGCGCCGGCTCCCTTCGCCGACCGCCGAATCTGGCTGACCTTCGACGGCCTCTTCTACCAATCCGACGTCTGGCTCGACGGGTCGTACCTGGGCGACACCGAGGGCTACTTCTTCCCCCACACCTTCGAGGTCACCGAGCACCTGCGCGACCGGGGCGAGCACGTCCTGGCCACCGAACTGACGTGCGCGCCGCAGGACGACCGCACGTCGAAACGGAACCTGACCGGTGTCTTCCAACATTGGGACTGCTTCGATCCCGACTGGAACCCCGGCGGCATCTGGCGACCCGTGCGTCTGCACGAGACCGGTCCGGTGCGCATCGTGCGCCTGCGGGTGCTCTGCACCGAGGCTTCGGCGGAATCGGCGGCGCTGTCATTCCGAGCGATCCTCGACGCATCCGAGGCGTCGACGGTCGAACTGCGCGCCTTCGTCGTCGGCGTCGACGGCGTCATCCTGAACGAAGCCACCGAAGAACACACCCTCGCCGCCGGAGAGAACCGCGTCGAGTGGCGCATCGGCATCGACCAGCCGCCGCTGTGGTGGCCTCATGCGCTCGGGGCCGCCAACCTCGTCGACGTCGCCGTCGAGGTGCGGCTGCTCGATCGCAGTGAACCCAGCGATTCGCGCACCGTTCGCACCGGTCTTCGCAAGATCGCCCTGACGAACTGGATCGCATCGGTGAACGGCGAGCGCCTCTTCCTCAAAGGCACCAACCAGGGTCCGAACCGCATGGCGTTGGGCGAGGCAACGGGTGCAGAGCTCGAACGCGATGTCGCGCTGGCCAAGGACGCCGGCCTCGATCTGCTGCGACTGCACGCCCACGTGAACCGGCCGGAGACCTACGCCGCCGCCGACGCCGCCGGGATGCTGCTGTGGCAGGACCTCCCCCTGCAGTGGGCCTATGCCCGCAGCACCCGGAAGCAGGCGGTGCGCCAAGCGCGCGAAGCGGTCGACCTGCTGGCCCATCATCCGTCCATCGCGCTGTGGTGCGCGCACAACGAACCCATCTCCCTCGACATCGAGCCTGGGGCCCCGATCGACGTCGGAGCCGCAGCCCGCAAGACGGTGAGCGGGATGGTGCTGCCGTCATGGAACAAGACGGTGCTCGACAGTTCGTTGCGGCGGGCCCTCGAGAAGGCCGACAAGACGCGTCCGGTGATCGCCCACTCCGGCATTCCCACCGGCGACAGTCACCTCTACCTCGGCTGGTACCACAACGAGGAGACCGACCTCCCGCGGGTGCTGTCGACCTGGCCACGACTCAGCCGGTTCGTCAGCGAGTTCGGCGCCCAGGCGGTTCCAGACGCCGACGAGTTCATGGAGCCGGCACGTTGGCCCGACCTCGACTGGGACCGACTCGGCCGGGTGCACGCCCTCCAGAAGACGCTCTTCGAACGCAACGGGCTCGACCCGTCCGGGTACGCCAGCTTCGACCGTTGGCGACAAGCGACGCAGACGTACCAGGCCAATCTCATTCGCCGTCACATCGAGACGCTGCGTCGGATCAAGTACCGGCCCGCCGGTGGCTTCGCCCAATTCTGCTTCGCCGACGGACACCCCGCAGTGACCTGGTCGGTGCTCGACCACGAGCGCAATCCGAAGCTCGGGTATGAGGCGCTCGCCGCCGCCTGCGCTCCGATCATCGTCGTCGCCGACCGTCCAGATGCGGTGTACGAGCCGGGAACGGCGGTGGCCCTCGACGTTCACGTGGTGAGCGACCGTCGCGATCCGATGACTGCGTTGACGGTGCGGGCCGCGCTGGCTTGGACGGGCGACGGCCACCATCGAGCCTGGACGGGCGACGTGCCCGCCGACGCCTGCGTCCGCATCGGCACGCTGCAGTTCGTGGTGCCCGATGCCCCCGGACCACTGACTCTCGACCTCTCCGTTGAGGGCAGCGGCGTCAAAGCGTCGAACCACTACGAGTGCCTCATTGCGCCGAGCGCCTGACACCAGCCTCCGTGGCGGTCGGGATTGCGCATGGGGAAAGCGGCGGTGACAGGATTCGGGGCGTGAGCGAGGAGACAGCGTGAACGTCCACCACCACAGCTATGACGCGGTGATCGTCGGGGCGGGTGGCGCCGGCCTCCGGGCTGCGATCGAGACGGCGGGGAAGTGCCGTACCGCCGTCATCACCAAGCTCTACCCGACCCGGTCGCATACGGGAGCGGCGCAGGGCGGTATGTGCGCCGCCCTCGCCAACGTGGAAGAGGACAGCTGGGAGTGGCACCTCTTCGACACAGTGAAGGGGGGCGACTACCTCGTCGATCAGCCGGCGGCCGAGATCATGTGTCGCGAGGCCATCGACGCCGTCATCGAGCTCGAGCACTTCGGCCTGCCGTTCAACCGCACCCCCGAAGGCCAGATCGATCAGCGCCGCTTCGGCGGTCACACCCGCAACCACGGCGAGGCCCCCGTCCAGCGGGCGTGCTACTCGGCCGACCGCACCGGCCACATGATCCTGCAGACGCTCTTCCAGCAGTGCGTCGCTCGCGACGTCAACTTCTTCAACGAGTACCAGGTCCTCGACATCCACTTCGTCGACGACGGAAACGGTGAGCGCCGAGTGGGCGCCGTCATCGCCTACGAGCAGGCGACAGGCGATCTCCACGTCTTCAATACCAAGGCCTGCCTCTTCGCCAGCGGAGGCTTCGGGAAGATGTTCAAGGTCTCGTCGAACGCCCACACCCTCACAGGTGACGGGCCCGGTCTGCTCTATCGCCGGGGCATCCCCATGCAGGACATGGAGTTCTTCCAGTTCCATCCAACGGGCATCTACAAGCTCGGCATTCTGCTGTCGGAAGCGGCACGCGGCGAGGGCGGCATCCTCCGCAACGACAGCAACGAGCGCTTCATGGAGCGATACGCGCCGACGGTGAAGGACCTCGCTCCTCGCGACATGGTCGCCCGCGCCATCCAGACCGAGATCCTCGAGGGGCGCGGCGTCGGCCCCGACAAGGACGCGGTCTACCTCGACCTCACCCACCTCCCGCCGGAGTTCATCGACGCCAAGTTGCCGGACATCACCGACTTCGTCCGCACCTACCTCGGCCTCGAACCCAAGACCGACCCCATCCCGATCCAGCCGACCGCGCACTACGCCATGGGCGGTATCCCCACCAATGTCGATGGTGAGGTCGTCGTCGGGCCCGAGCAGAAGGTGGTGCGGGGTCTCTATGCCGCCGGCGAATGCGCCTGCGTCTCGGTTCACGGGTCGAACCGCCTCGGCACCAACTCGCTCCTCGACATCGTGGTCTTCGGCAAGCGGGGCGGACGGGCCATGGCCGAGTTCGTGAGTCGTCGCGACGTCGACCTGCCCGAGATCCCCAAAGGCATCGAGGACGACGTCCGCAGTCGCATCGAGAAGATGAAGGCCGGCAGCGGGGGCGAGAAGGTCGTCGACATCCGCACCGTGTTGCAGAACGAGATGATGGACAAGGCGTCGGTGTTCCGCAGCCAGGAGAGCCTCGACTCCGTCCTCAAGACCGTGCACGAACTGCGCGAACGGTGGGACCGGATCTCGATCGACGACAAGGGTGAGGTCTTCAACTACGACCTCGTCGAGGCCCTCGAGCTCGGCTACCTCATCGACTTGGCCGAGGCCCTCGTGGTCAGTGCCGCCGCCCGTCCGGAGAGCCGCGGCGCCCACATGCGGGTCGACCACCCCAACCGTGATGACGTCAACTGGATGAAGCACACACTCATCACCCGCGAGGGCGACGGCTCCGTTTCCCTCGACTACAAGCCCGTCATCGGCGGGGCCTACGAACCCATGGAACGGAAGTACTGATGAGAGCTGTGCCTTCGGTTCGCTCCGCACAGAATCCGCTCCGCTCACGTGTCGGCTGCTCGCTGGCGCTCCCGACGCCGACCTCTTGGAGGGTCTCCTAGTGGCTTCCACACCGTCCACGACGACCGCTGCGCCGGTGTCGGACATGATCGACGTCGAGCTCCGGGTCAAACGCTACGACCCCGAGCGTGACAAGAAGCCCCACTGGGAGACGTTCAACGTCCAGGTGAAGGCCTTCCGCTCGGTCGTGCTCGACGTGCTCCACGCCGCCAAATGGCACTTCGACGGCACCCTGACCTTCCGCCGCTCGTGCGCCCACGGCGTATGCGGCTCTGACGCCATGGTCATCAACGGGGCCAACGCCCTCGCCTGCCAGGCCCTCGTCGAGGACTACGGCAGCGTCATCACCGTCGAGGCCATTCGAGGGCTCCCCGTGATCAAGGACCTGGTCGTCGACATGGAGCCGTTCTTCGCCCAGTACCGCTCGGTGCTGCCGTACCTCATCAACAGCGGCGACCCCGGATACAAGGAGCGTCCCCAGTCGGCCGAACAGCGTGAGCGCTTCGACGACACGACCAAGTGCATCCTTTGCGCGGCCTGCACGACATCGTGCCCCGTCTACTGGGGCAACAGCCAGTACGTCGGCCCGGCGGCCATCGTGAACGCCCACCGCTTCGTCTTCGACAGCCGGGATGAGGCCGCCGAGCAGCGCCTCGACATCCTCAACCAGCGCTCCGGCGTCTGGAAATGCAGGACGGCCTTCAACTGTTCCGAGGCCTGCCCCCGCGGCATCAAGGTGACCCAGGCCATCGAAGAGGTCAAACGGGCCATCTTGTTCGACCGAGTTTGAGGGGGGATGACGCTTTTTCGGCGTCCTTCCCGGTAAAACTCCTCGACTGATCGCGGAGCAGGGACGAGTTTCTCTCCGCAGACGCCCATGTACAGACTGCTCTCGCTCCTCTTCGCGCTTCTCGTCCCACAGGTGGCACGTTCGCGCGACCGGAGCATGTGGGCCCCTACCCGAATGAGTGGTGGGATCAAACCCTGGGCCGACGCCGTGGGCCATGTGCACGACGCAGTCGAGGAGTGGCTGGGTCCGCGCTGGGCGGATCCTGAACACGCCCGTCTGGCTGCCGGACTGTTCATGAGTTCCGTGGCATTGGCCTGCGCCGGCGTCGTGGCCGCCGTCAGCGTCAGTGCACCGGAGCCGACCGTGCATCTGCACCTCCAACGCCTCGCCAGCGTCGTGAGCCGAGCGACCCTCCCGGCACCGGTGGCCGAACTTGCGGCAACCGCAGTGGGACCGTCCTCCGTCGGGGAAGCAGATACGAAGCCGTCCGTCCCGGCCGTGCCGGCTGCGGATGCAGCCCCCTTGCCCGCCGCGCCCCCGGTCGAAGAAGCGCCCCGACCCGTCCCGATCCCGCCCGCGGCTCGAGGCGCGCTCCCGATCGGCAAGGGCATGTGGATCTGGATGGAGGACCGCGCTGACGGCGGTGACCCCGAGGCCATCGTCAGCCGCGCCAAGGCGGTCGGGCTCACCCATCTCTACGTCCGCACCGGCACCCTCAAGGCCGGCTTCACCGGCGGGCCCTTCCTCGACCGTCTCCTGCCCATCGCCCACGCCAACGGGATCCGGATCTACGGCTGGGACTTCCCGTACCTCGACCATCCCGGAAGCGACGTCGACCGGGCCATGGCCGCCATCCGGTACACCACGCCGGACGGCCATCGCATCGACGGCTTCTCCGCGGACATCGAGAGCAGTCGCGAGGGCACGAACAACGACATCGAGTACGTCAACGCTTACGCGACGTGGCTTCGCGACAACGCCGGCCCCGACTACCCCCTGATCGCCACGGTCCCCAACCCGACTCCGATCAAAGTGGCGACCGGCTTTCCGTACGCCACGATCATTCCCAAGTTCGATGCCGTGGCCCCGATGGTCTATTGGATGAACCGCGATCCAGGCACGGACGTCACCAATGCCATCGCCTACCTGTCGCAGTTCGGCAAGCCCATCTTCCCCGTCGGCCAGGCCTACGACGGCGGGCCCGAGGGTGGACCGGTCGGCCCTCCCGGGCGCGACGCCACCATGCGGTTCCTCCAGTTCGCGGATGCCGCCGGCGCCAGCGGCGCATCGTTCTGGAGCTATCAGCACGCGACCCAAGAGGCTTGGGACGCCCTTCGCGATGCCGCGGAGTTCCGCCTCGAACTCGGTGGTTCTGACGGACTCACTGCGGGGATGATCCGCTCGTACCAGACGGTGCTCACCAGTCTCGGCTTTCCCGTCGCTTCTGACGGCGCGTGGGGTCCGGCCACGGTCGATGCCGTCACCAAGTACCAAGCGGCAGCCCGACTCCCGAAGAGCGGCGTCATCGACGAAGCCACACGACGATTTCTGCTGACACCGGTCGCGGCGCCCGTCGCCCGGCACGGCTGACGGCGGCGACGTCGGAGACGACCCGCCCGCTGTTCACAAGCCCGTGCGGACTGGTACAACGGGATGGTGCAGCGTTCGACCCACCCTCCGGCGTGGTATCCCGATCCCGAGGATCCCGCACAGATACGACGGTGGAACGGCAAGGCCTGGACCGACGACGTGCGGCCCCTGCCCGACTGGCTACGGACCCTGCGCCTCTGCCCCGGTCCCGAAGCGAAGGTGCGCCGAACCGGGCAGCGACTCTGGATGACGAGCGCCGCCCTTCTTCTCATCGGCGCACTCCTGATGATCGTCCTCGGCAGCGCAGACGACAGCGCCGAGCGCGTCGACGACCAGAACTTCCTGACCTTGGCCAACACCCGGTGCGCGCAGACCGAGACGGCCGTCGTCTCTCCCAACCGCCAGCCCCGGGAGGGAGTGGCCGAGGCGCGTCGTATCGAGGCCCTGGCGACGGGGTGGGAGGCCATGGTCGGCGACCTGCGAGCCCTTCCCCTCGATCCGATCGACGCTCCGAAGGTCGACCGGTGGTTACGGGCGTGGAACGGTTGGACATCGCTCGGCCGGGAATACGCCGACGCACTGCGGGCCGACGACCAGGTCGAAGCCGACGCCGTCCTTCGTCGTAGTCAGGTCGAGAACGCCACCATGACCCGCTTCGCGCTCGTCAACGGCATGGACGACTGCCTCTTCCGCACCGGCTGACGCTCAGTCGGGGTCGGTGTCGGAGTCGGAGTCGGGGTCGATGTCGAAGGTTCCGCCGACTCGCCAGTAGAAGCCATCACGACGCTCGAGGAACTGCTCGTCGACCAGATAGCGACGCAGCGCAGCGACGTCGGAATGCGCCGTTCCGAGCATCAGATTCACGTCGCGCTCTGGATAGATCTTGCCCG
>Ga0136611_10004152_pt1 | contig 10136 bp, 11 predicted proteins | sample AntDrymUQ2232306_2_FD_106645 | JGI IMG/M metagenome (GOLD analysis project Ga0136611, IMG submission 106645) | Polar desert sand microbial communities from Dry Valleys, Antarctica - metaG UQ223 (23.06) | ecosystem: Environmental > Terrestrial > Soil > Desert | place: Antarctica: Dry Valley... | reverse complement strand
AGCGGCGCCGGGCGGCCGCCGCCGACGGCGACGTCGACTACCGGCGGCGCGACGACGGGCTGGTCGACCTGGCCGCCTACGGCCTGACCGGTCCGGACGCCCATGCCTGCCTGGCCCGGATCCGGGCGTGCGCCGCTCCGGTCGGGCTGGGTGATGACCGGCCGGCCGGCAAGCGCCGCCTCGACGCGCTGGTCGACCTGCTCCTGGGCCGCGACCCGCTGCCGCTCGAGGCCGATGACGAGAACCCGCCCGGCGACGCCGCCGACCCGGTCCGGTGCCCGTCGGCCGGGTCGGGTGCGGCCTGTGGCTGCCGGCCGGGCTCGCCGGTGCCGTGCGGCGCGCAGCTGACCGTCCTCGTCCCGCTCGGCGCGGCCCTCGGCACGACCGGCGAGGTCGCTGAGCTCGTCGGCCACGGACCGCTCGAGCCCGACCTGCTCGGCGCGCTGCTGCAGGCGGCACCGGCGTTGCGGGCCGCCTGGGTCGACGATCAGGGCGTGCCGGTGTCGGTCAGCCGCCGGGTGCAGCGCCCCGGCCGCGACGACCCGCAGGGGGTGCGGGAGGCGCTGCTGCGGATCGCCGCCGAACCGCCCGGGCCGCCGCAACCCCGGCACCCCGACGACCACCCACCAGAGGTGGCAGCCGGCGCCCGCGAGCCCGACCCACCCGCGAGGCACGGCACCACCACACCCGGCCGCGACGGCCCACCCACCGGACCGCCGTCTCGGCCGCTCCTGGACCGCCCGCGCCTGCTCGACCGTGCCCACCCCGCCGGCACCCCAGGTCCCTACCGCGTCCCCACCCGGCTCCGCCGGCTCGTCACGCTGCGCAGCCCGCGGTGCGAGTGGCCCGGCTGCGGCTGCTCGGCCGTCGGCTGCGACCTCGACCACGACCTGGCCTGGCCGTTCGGGGCGACCTGCTCCTGCCAGCTCGGCCCGCTGTGCCGCCGGCACCACCGGGTCAATCAGCAGATCATGACCAAGCAGCGCACCCGCCACGCCGGGGTCCGCTGGACCAGCCCCACCGGCCGCAGCTGGCTCAGCCCGCAGCAGCACCGACCACCCGCACCGCCAGCCCGCCGACTTTCGGCGCTCACGACCGCCGATGAGCTCGACCAGCTCGGACCCGCCGACCGCGACACCGAGCAGTGGCACACCGACCCCACCGACCCCCGCTGGGACGACCCCGAAGGCAACGAGCTGCGCGCCACCGACCACGACGCGCACCCGTCAGGACCCCCGGACGTCGGGCGCACCCGCTGGACCCTCGACCTCGACGACCCCTACGCCTGGCTCGCCCTCTCGTCGTGACGGAGTCCGGCCCTCGCCGGTAGCCCGCACGACCAGCGACTCGACGCCCGACCGCAAGCTGCCCGTGTGCCCGTGTGCCCGTGTGACCGTGCCCCGTATGACAGCGATCCCCGTCTCACGACCGGCGGCGCCGACCCCGCCCTGGACCAGCGACTGAGCGACGAGCTCGATGCCCACAACACGACCGCCTCGGGCACCGGCGACCAGCGCGAGCTCACCGTGCCCGTCGCGGACGCGGCGGGCGAGCTCGTCGCCGGGCTCAGCGGCTGGACGTGGGGCACGTGCGCCGGGATCGCCATGGTCTGGGTGCGCGAGGACAGCCGCCGGGCAGGGTGGGGCGGTCGGCTGCTCGAGGCAGCCGAGCGATCGCGGGTGCGAGCAGGTGGCGTGTGTCCTCCTTCACCTTGGAAGCGCCGGGCTTCTACGAGCGGCACGGCTACCTCGAGGTGGGACGTACGGAGGGCCTCCCGGTCGAGGGCATGGCTGTGAGCTTCAGTGGCAGGTGGCGCGGTTCTCGTAGCGTGAGATGGCACGTCGGCCTGCGCCGACCGTGACTGTGACGGTCTTGTCAGGTGAACGAGCGTCATCTGGATCGAGAAGAACCGCCGCCGCCGGCGCCGCCAGGACGCCCTCGGTCGCATGACCTCTATCGAGTACGAGACCATCACCCAGGCCGCTCAGCGGCCTGACTCGGACTCCACCTACCCGACCGGGTCGACCAGAGTCTGGGCAGTCTCGTCCCCTCCGACGGCCCCCTAGCCTGGTTGGGGTGACGCTGAGCAGAAGGCTCGCGATGAGCCGGGTGCTGGTATGGACTGCCGGTCTGGCCGGTGCGGTGCACGCGGGGTTCAGTCTCTACTGGGCAGTGGGCGGGCGCTGGCTCCTGGCTACGGTCGGCCAGTGGGCGGTGGACCTTTCCACCGAGCGTCCCCTGGCGGCGGGGATCACGCTCGCACTGGTGGCGGCGGTCAAGCTGCTTGGAGCGACGATCCCCGTCGGCGTTGCCTACGGGCGGGTGCCCTGGCCGCGGTTGTGGCGAGGCATCAGCTGGGCCGGCGGGCTGCTACTCGTGGCCTACGGAGGCATCAACACGATCGTGGCCCTCGCGGTGCTTGCAGGGGTGATCCGGCCTGAGGGCGGCTATGACGTCGACGCCATGACGGGGCACGCGTACCTGTGGGACCCGCTGTTCTTCCTTTGGGGAGGCGCGCTGGTTCTGTCGCTGTGGCTCTCGCGGCAGACCTCGCGTGCCTTTCGTGAGAGGACCTGTTGCGGCGACGGCGAGGTAGCCGGGCACGGCGCCTGAAGGGTGTCTCGCACGGGATCGGTCTCCGGGACTGCCCGGGCTGCTGTCAGACGCCCACCGGTCGTGCTCGTTCCGGCGGGGTGCCGATCTCGCTGACGTCGTGACCGGTGCAGGGGTGGCGGGTGGCGGCGGCGCTCTGGATCCGGGACAGAGCGAACCACCGGATGTCGCCTCGCACGCGGCACCATGCGACGAGCAGCCACCGGCCCCCCGTGAAGGCGAAGATCATCGGCTCGTCTCCCGCCGCGTCCGCTGACCCGTGCCGTCGGTGTAGCCGAGGTTGACGGTGACCTGGTCGACGAGGGCCTGCTCGAGGACCGACACGATCCGGCGGGGCACGCTCGGTCCGACGTCGACCCAGATGCGGTGGGACAGGTCGGTGGCTCGGCGACGGGCGACCGGGTCGAGCACATCGAGCACTTTGCGAGTGGCGGCGCGCGCCGAGTCGCAGAACGGCGCCTGGGTCGCGACGGTCACCGCGGTGGTGAGGGCAAGGGCCTGCTCGGCCGAGAAGTTCACCGGCGGCAGCGACGAGCGCTCCGTCAGCCCGTAGCCCCCGCCGGGACCGGTCCGTCCCCAGATCGGTCGCCCGCTTGCCTCCAGTGCGGCGAGGTCTCGCTTGATGGTGCGGCTGCTGACCTCGAAGTCCTCGGCCAGCTGGTCCGCGGTGCGACCCCGTGCGCCGGCCCGGCGCAGCGACTCCGTGAGGGCATGGAGGCGTTCGGTGCGGTTCACCCCTTCAGCCTTTCACAAATGGTGACCACAATAGTGACATGCCCTCGTCCCGCCGACGAGCGAGCCTGGCGTCATGGACACCACGACACGCACCTCGCCCTCGATCGTTCTCGTTCCTGGCCACTGGCTCGGCGCCTGGGCTTGGGATGCCGTCGCAGCTGACCTCCGTGACCGCGGCCACCGCGTCGATGCCGTCACACTGCCGGGGCTCGACCCCGACGACCCACACCGTGCGTCGACGACACTGGCGCAGCAGGCCGACGCCCTCCAGGCGGCGGTCGACGCCGCGGCCGCCGACGGTTCCTCCGTCGTCCTCGTCGCTCACAGCGGCGCCGGCCACCCCACCTCGGTAGTGCTGGACCGGGATCCCACCGCGGTCGCCCGCATCGTCTACGTCGACAGCGGGCCGTCCGCTGACGGTTCGGCCGCCGACCCGTCCGCGCCACCAGAACAGCAGGAGGTGCCCCTGCCACCGTTCGAGCAGCTGGACGCCAGCATCGATGGCTTGAGCCAGGAAGACCTCGATCGGTTCCGCGAGCGGGCGGTGCCGCAACCCGGCTCCGTCATACGCGAGACGGTGCAGCTCGGCAACGACTCCCGCCGCGACGTCCCGACCACGATCATCGCGTGCTCCTACCCCTCCGCCGTGATGATGCAGATGGCCCACGGAGGTCACCCGATGATGGCCGAGGTTGCCACCCTGCGTGACCTCGAACTCGTCGACCTCCCGACCGGACACTGGCCGATGTGGAGCCGCCCTGCGGACCTCGCCACGGCAATCGCCACCGCGGCTGGCCACTGACCGAATGGCCCACAACGAGTGTCGACTTCCTCGGATTGTCGTGTTCCGGGTACCCCGCGGGCGTGACCAGCAAGGGATCCTCTACGGCACCTCTCGCCCGGCATGGAGCGGCGCCCTCGGGCTTGTGGCGTCGGGCCCGTGACGACGACGGCCAGAACCAACTCGTCGTCTGGACTTCTCTGGGGCTGTTCGCCGTGGGTCCCGGCCACGACGACGCGCAGGAGCCGCACTCGAAGGACGAGGTCTACGTCGTCGTCACCGGCTCCGCCGTGCTCCTCGTCGAGGAGGAGCGGACGTGCGTCAACGGCGGCTCCGTCGCGTACGTGCCCGCCGGCGTGCCTCACCGGTTCGTCGACGTCAGCAAGGAGCTCCGGGTGCTGGTCGTGTTCGCGCCGCCCGGGGGCTGAGCCGGCGGTCAGGCGCCGACCGCGTAGCGGGCGAGCAGCACGCCGTCGTCCCCGTCGACCAGGGACAGCAGGTCCAGCCGTCGCGGGGCCGCAAGGGCCTCGGTGAGCAGGGACGGCGCCCGGCCCAGCAGCAGGGGGGTCAGCGTCAGGCACAGCTCGTCGACCAGCCCGGCGAGGAGCAGGGCGGTGAGCAGGCGGGGACCGCCCTCGCACAGCAGCCGGCGCAGGCCTCGCTCGTGGAGGGCGGCGAGCGCCGCGGCGAGGTCCACCTCGGCGTCACCGGCGACCACGACGTCGGCGACCTCCGACAGGGAGTCCCGCCGGTCGGCGTCGGCGCCGGCGCACGTCACGATGACGGCCGGTCCGTCGAAGCAGCGGTCTCCCGGGTCGAGGTCGAGCACGCGGCTCACGACGACCAGCGGTGGCACGTCGGCGCGGTCGTGCTCCGCGCGCCAGGCAGCGGAAGCGGGTCGCGGACGCACCGGGCCGTACCCCTCGGAGCGCACGGTGCCGGCGCCGACCACGACCGCGTCGCACACGCCGCGCAGCGCGTGGAACGCGAGCTGGTCCGCGGCCGACTGCAGCGGTCGGCTGCCGCCCTCCCAGGCGACCCCGCCGTCGGCGGTGACGACGAACCCGCCGCGCAGGTGCGTCCGGTCGCCCGGGTCGTAGAGGTCGTGCAGGTCGTCGGGGACCAGCGGACGGGCGGTCGGCAGCAGCAACTGCACCGGTCAGTCGTTGCGGCGGCGGAAGAGCGAGGACTTGCTGGAGCCCTGCTCGACGGGCGGCGGCGCGACCACCACAGTTGCCGACGCGGCCGGCGCCTGGGTCGTGTCCTCCTCCAGTTGGGCCACCCGGTCGGCCAGGTAGCCGATCTGCTCGAACAGCTGCTCCAGGCGGACGACCCGCGCGTTGAGGGTCGGCAGTCGTTCGTCGAGGGCCTGCTCCAGGCTGCCCAGGCGGGGCGCGAGGGTGGCCAGCTGCTCCTCGAGCGCCTCGAGGCGCAGGCTCTCGGCGGAGAACTGGGCCGCGAGTTCCCGCGCCACCGGCCGAGCGTCGGACTGGTCGTCCGGCTGGTCGTCCGCCTGGTTCGAGGCCTGCTCGTCGGACTGCCGGGACGTCTGCTCGGGCTCTTCCTGCGGCGCGGGCTGCGGCGCGGCCGGCGACGTCTGCTCCGGGGCGGGCGACGGAGCCGGGGGCTCCTCCTGCGGCGCAGGCTGGGGTGCGGCCGGCGACGTCTGCTCCGGGGCGGCCGGCTCGTCGGTGTCGGGCCGCGAGGCCGGGTCGGGTGCTGTCGGCTCCTGCACCGCGGGCTGCGGCGCGGCGGGAGTCGTCTGCTGGCGCGTCGGCGCAGCACCCTTCGGTCGGATCGCCTCGGCAGGGACCTTGCTCGGGCCCTTCTTCGGCGTGGCGACCGGAGCCCGCTTCGCGGCGGGGGCGGGTGCGGCAGCGCGAGGGGCTGCCACGGGTGCGGCCTTCTTCGGACCGGCCTTCGCGACGGCCGGCGCGGGGACCCGCGGTACGGGCGCCTTGGCGGCGGGAGCGGCACGCACCGGGCTCGGTGGCTTCACGCGGCTCGGACCGGCCTTCACCTTCGCGCGCACGTCGGGGCGCGCGGCGGGGGGCGTCGCGGTCACGGGTGCGGCGACAGCCGGGCGCACGGGAGGTGCTGCCTTGACGGTCCGCGCGACCTTGACGGCGCGGGACGTCGAGGAGGTCGTCGGCGTACCGGACGCGTTGTCAGCTGGAGTCACGGCGCCGATGGTAGTGCCGCAGGGTCCCGCGACGGCGGTGGCGCGACCCGCCGGTGGGCGCGACGAGCCGGGACCCGCTCGGTCGTGTCGCGACTCGATCAGGCGGTTGCCGTGGTGCCATGATCGCGTGTCCGCCCGGTCCCCGCATCACGCTGACGTGTTCAGCCACCTGCCGGCGCACCTCATGGCCGAGCTGGACACCCCCGAGGTCGCCGACCTGCTCGAGCGGCTGGTTGCCGCCGGCTGGCAGACGGCCCAGCTGCGCCACCGCGTCGGCCCAGCGCTGGGCGGTGAGCAGCAGACCGCGTCGCGGCTGGTCGTACGGCTGCGCGCCCTGGCCGGACCCTCGGCCGGTGACCAGGAGAGCCACGCGCGTCCGTCCTGCAGCCTGTGCACCGGTGAGGGCGCGATCCCGGTGACGGACGACGTCCACCTGTGCCGACGCTGCGTCGCGGTCATGGCCTCCGGCCGGGCCCGGCTGTCGGACACGGGCTGACCGGGGCGCTGCACCTCCCCATCGCCGACCCCGGCAGACTGTCGCGGTGACCGCGGACCCGACCACCCCCTCCACCGTGCTGGGGCTCGAGATCGCCCGGGAGCAGCGGGTCCTGGACGCAGCGCTGGCCCGTCTCGACGTGCTGCGCGCCGAGGCGCTGCTGCGCGAGAGCGAGAGCATGCGCCCCGCGGGTGACTCCCCTCAGGCGGTGTACGAGCGCGACGTCGCCGCGCAGGCCGCCGCCAACCGCCGCAACGACCTCGACCTCGCTGGCGAGGGACTGCTGTTCGGCCGGCTCGACCGCGAGGACGGCACGGTCCACCACGTCGGGCGCATGGGCCTGCGCAGCGACGCCCAGGAGCCGATCGTGCTCGACTGGCGCGCCCCGGCTGCGGCCGCGTTCTACCGCGCGACCGCCGCCGACCCGCAGGGCGTCGTACGCCGTCGAGCCATCTCGTGCCGCCGAGACACGGTCGTCGGCCTCGACGACGAGCTGCTCGACAGCGCAGCCGCCGACCAGCTGGAGGGGACCGTCGTCGTCGGCGACGGGGCGTTCCTCGCAGCCGTCTCCCGCGAGCGCACCGGCCACATGCGCGACATCGTCGCGACGATCCAGCGCGAGCAGGACGAGGCCGTGCGCGCTCCCGACGACGGCGCGCTCGTCGTCACGGGCGGGCCCGGCACCGGCAAGACGGCGGTCGCGCTCCACCGCGTCGCCTACCTGATGTACGCCCGTCGCGAGTGGTACTCCCGCCGGGGCGTCCTGGTCGTCGGGCCGTCGCCGGTCTTCGTCGACTACATCGGCGCCGTGCTCCCGTCGCTGGGGGAGACGAGCGTCCGCCTCGCGAGCCTCGCCGACCTACCGGAGCTGCCGCGCGGGGTGGTGGCCTCGGGTCACGACAGCCCGGAGGCGGTGGCGGTCAAGGGCTCGGCGCGGATGGCGAGCGTGCTGTCCAAGGTGGTCCGCCACCTCGGCGGCGCCGCGCGGCTGGACGACCTCCACGTCGAGCGATGGGGCGCGTCGGTGACGGTGCGCGGTGGTGACATCGCCCGTCGGAGGGCGCAGGTCACGCGGTCCTCGCGCAGCCACAACAGCGGCCGCGCCGCGTTCGCCGCCGCGCTCACGGAGCTGTGCTGGCGGGCGTGGCAGCGGCGGCCGCAGGCCACCCGCACCGAGTCCGACGACCACGAGGACTTCACGTCGTGGCTGCGGGGCGACCCGGCGTTCCGGCGGGCGCTCGACCGGGCGTGGCCGGTCCTGCTGCCGTGGCAGGTCCTGACCTCGCTCCGCGACGGTGCGCTCCCGCTCGAGCGCATCGCGCGCGGCGTGCTCTCGGACGTCGAGCTGCTCGCGCTCACGTCGTCGTGGGCCGGGCAGGTGCCGCTGACGGCCGCCGACGCCGCGCTGTACGACGAGCTCGTGGAGCTGCTGGGGGCCCCTCCGGTGGAGGTGGAGCCCGAGGACGACGGCTGGGACGAGCTGGCCGAGCTCGACCAGCTCGCCGCCGAGACGGGGGTCACGACCTTCGCCGACCGCAACCGCAGCGCCGCCCGCAAGGTCGCCGAGGAGCGCGACTACCGGACGTACGCCCACGTCGTCGTGGACGAGGCGCAGGACGTCACACCGATGCAGTGGCGGATGCTCGGCCGGCGCGCCCGCGGCGCGACGTGGACGGTCGTCGGCGACTGGGTGCAGTCGGCCTGGCCCGACGTCCAGGAGGTGCGCGACGCGCTGACCGCCGTGCTCGGGCGCAGCAGGCTGCGGCAGGTGGAGCTGACCACCAACTACCGCACGAGCACCGAGGTTGCGGCCCTCGCATCGCGGCTGCTCGCCCGGATCGACCCCGACCTCACGGCGCCGGCGGCTGTCCGGTCGACCGGCGTGGAGCCGCTGCTCGTCGAGGGCGACCCGCTCGCCGAGCTGCCCGAGCTCGTACGCGCCCTCCTGACCCAGGTCGGCGGGACCGTCGGCGTGGTCGCGCCGTACGGGCTGGTCCAGCACGTGCGCGACGTGCTGCCGCGCGACCCGCGCGTCGTCGCGGTCGACCCGTGGCAGGTCAAGGGCCTCGAGTACGACGGCTGCGTGGTCGTCGACCCGCACGGCATCGTCCGGGAGAGCCGCCACCCGGTGGCCGGGCTGCGGAGCCTCTACGTCGCGCTCACGCGGGCGACCCAGCGGCTGGTCGTCGTGTCGGAGGAGCCGCTCGAGTCGCTGCTTGCCGAGCCGCCGCTCGTGTCACCGCCGGTCGCGGTCGCACCAGCCCGGCCGGAGCCGTACCAGCCGCGGCTGCTGTAGCGGGCGCCGCTCAGTCGCAGCCGCAGACGCCGGACGCGGCGCGCACCTGGAAGCAGTCGGGGCAGGTCTTCGACTTCAGCACGACCTTCTCGGCCTCCGCCTCCCGGGCGAGCGTGGCCGCGCGGGTGGCCGCGGCCTTGGTCGATCGCTGCTTGGCCTTCTGCTCGACCGCGTCCCGCTCGGCGGAGACGAGGGCGTTGGCGGCGATGGTGTCCGCGTTGTCGGCCTCGAAGACGCGGCGGCGCACCGTGTCGGGCACGAAGCTCATCGTCTGCTCGCACAGCAGGACCGCCACGTCGAGCGGGCAGTCGGCGGCGACGGTCTCCACCACGTCACCGAAGACCAGCTCGCTGTCGGCGTCGACCATGGCGTGAACGCGGACGAGGGCGGCATCGACCGCCGCCTGCGTCTCGGGCGCGATGGTGTCTTCCACGCGGGGTTGCCTGCTCTCAGATCGGCGGAGGCGGGAGAGACCCGACCTGCTCGTGTCCCAGTCTGCCCCACGGACGCGTCCGGCTCAGGCGGCTGAGGATTCCTGCGCGCGGTCGAGCAGTCGCAGCAGCGCGTCGTCGACGACCTGCCGCCGGGTGATGTTGACGCTGTGGCCGGCGCCCGGGACCACGATCAGCTCGGCGTCGGGCAGCTGCTCGGCCATGCGACGGCTGTGGTTTGCGGGGGTCAGCCGGTCGGCGTCCCCGACGAGCATCGTCACCGGGATGGAGCGCATCGCGACCAGCGAGGCGTGCTCGTCGTGGTCGAGCAGGGTCGGGTAGAAGGCCGCGACGACCGGCAGCGGCGTCTGCTCGAGCAGCTGCTGCACCTGCGTCACGGCCGGCGGGTCGGCGTCATCGGTGCCGAACAGGTTGCGGCGGTAGAACGCGCGCCCGGACGCCGTGCCGCGCTTGCGGAACCGCTCGGCGAGGGGAGCCCACAGCCGGAACCACAGCAGGAGCAGCTGCAGCAGGTGCAGCCGCCGGAGCAGCCGGATCCACGCGCCCGCCACTCCCTTCTCCACCAGACCGCCGGACGACGT
>Ga0136611_10004151_pt1 | contig 10136 bp, 9 predicted proteins | sample AntDrymUQ2232306_2_FD_106645 | JGI IMG/M metagenome (GOLD analysis project Ga0136611, IMG submission 106645) | Polar desert sand microbial communities from Dry Valleys, Antarctica - metaG UQ223 (23.06) | ecosystem: Environmental > Terrestrial > Soil > Desert | place: Antarctica: Dry Valley... | reverse complement strand
CAGGCGCTGATGGGAGAGGCCCGGGAAGCCCTCGGGGAACGGGTCGAAGAGACCGCCCAGGATGCCCTGCAGAAGGTGCAGCGCGTCGGAGAAGAGGTTCAGGAAACGGTGAAGAAGGAAGCGCGGTACCAGGGCCTCTCCGAGCAGAGCTAGTCGAAAGATCGGCACGGTCCACGTCGGACGCCGCCGTTGCGGTCGACGCGGCGGGACCGTCCCAGGCGAGATTCAACAGGTCGAACGGGGCGCCTCAATTGGGCGCCCCGTTTCGTTGCACCGCTCGGCGACCGCTCGGTTTGGCGGATGGTGGGTGCCGTTCACCACCACGATGCGACCGAGACGCGTCGACATCGCGATGCCGCGCCGCGGTCGTCCCCCGCGCCGGCTGGCGCGCGAAGACGGTCTTGGTCGCGGCTTGACGGAGTGAGCGCCGTGGTTGCGATGATCGACGGCCGTCGCGGAAACCGCCGACCGACCGCAGACGTCCCCCGGCGGCGCTGGGGGGACCGTTGGCCTTCACCGGCCACCGGTATTGCGAACATCAGTTCTCTTTGCTACGATGGAGAAACGGGCCGGCACGGGCCGCGATGCCTCAGCGGGGGCGGGTCACCAGCAAGGTGGGCGACCCGTCCACGGGAGGACGACCGTGCTCTACGCACATTCGGCAAACGACGCCGGGCAGCGACACGAGCTCGGAGATCACCTGCGGACGGTGGCCGAGCTGGCGGCTGGGTTCGCGACGCCCTTCGGTGGGGCGGAGCTGGCGCGGTGGGTCGGCCTGGCACACGATCTGGGCAAGGCGGGTGATCCGTTCCAGGCGTACCTCGCGGCGTGCGAGCGCGAGCCGACGAAGCGGCACCCGACGGTCGACCACAAGGGGGTCGGCACACTGCTGGCCGGGGACGACGGTGAGTCGTTGGCGTTCCTGATCCACGGTCACCACGGCGGACTGCCGGACCGGCAGAAGGTCGCCACCCGCCTGAAGGAGCTGGTCGACGACCCAACGGTGGCGGCAACCACGTCGCGGGTGAAGGCACTGGGGCTGGTGCCGCAAGCCCCCGGCGACCTTGAGTACCCGCCGTTCGTGCGGGACGAGCCGAGCCTCGAGTTCTTCCTGCGAATGCTGTTCTCGACCCTGGTAGACGCCGACCACCTCGACACCGAGCGGCATTTTGAGGCCGACAAAGCGGGAACGCGCGGCGGCACCCCGGACCTGGCCACGCTCGCGGCCCGCCTGGAGCGGGCGCAGGCCGCCCTGCCGCCGCCGGGCGACAACCCGGTGTTCCAGGTGCGCGACGAGGTGTACCGGGCCTGCCTGGCGGCGGCGACCGAGCTGCCCGGCTTCTTCCGGCTAACGGTGCCGACCGGAGGCGGCAAGACGCGCAGCGGACTGGCGTTCGCGCTGCACCACGCGCTGGCGCACGGCTTGGAGCGGGTGATCGTCGCGGTCCCGTTCCTGACGATCACCGACCAGACGGCGCGGGTCTACCGGGAGGTGCTCGGCGACGACCGGGCGGTGCTGGAGCACCACAGCGGGGTCGGACGCGACGATGCCGCCGGTGCGGCGACCGCGCCGGCGACCTGGGCGCGGCTGGCGGCGCAGGACTGGGACGCGCCGGTGATTGTGACCACCACGGTCCAGCTGTTCGAGAGCCTGTTTGGGCGGAAGACCACGGCCTGCCGCAAGCTCCACCGCCTGGCCCGGAGCGTGATCATCCTCGACGAGGCGCAGGCGCTCCCGACTCCCCTGCTACCGCCGATCCTCGACGGGCTGCGGGGGTTGGCGACGAACTACGGTACCAGCATCGTGCTGAGCACGGCGACCCAGCCGGCGTTTGAGGCCGCGCTACGGCGGGCACAGATTGCTGTCCCGGACACCCGAGAGATCGTGCCCGATCCCGCTCGCCTGTTCCCGCCGATGAAGCGTGTGACCTACGAGTGGCCAGCCGACGGCGCCACGCTGACGTGGCACGAGGTTGCGGCGGCGATGCGCGAGGAGCCGCGGGCGCTGGCGGTGCTGAATACCAAGGCCGACGCCCTGGCGCTGCTCGACGCGCTCGATGACGACGACGCGCTGCACCTCTCGACGTCGTTGTGCGGGGCGCACCGGCGCGACGTGCTGGCCGACCTCCGGGCGCTCCTCGCGGGGGACGGACCCTGCCGGCTGGTCAGCACTCAGGTGGTCGAGGCGGGGGTAGACATCGACTTCCCGGCGGTGTTCCGGGCGCTCGGGCCGCTCGACCGGGTGGTGCAAGCGGCCGGTCGCTGCAACCGGGAAGGGCGCCTCGCGTCCGGGCGGGTGGTCGTGTTTCGACCAGCGGCCGGGGGGCAGCCGCCGGGCGCCTACGCGACCGGCACGGCCGAGACGGAGATCCTCTTGAAGCGTGGTCCGATCGATCCGGACGACCCGACGACGTTCGCGCGGTACTTCGGGGCGTTGTTCGGCATCGCCTCGATGGAGCGAGGGACCAAGGTCCAGGGGCTGCGCGCGGGTCTGGCGTACGAGCAGGTCGCGGAGGAGTTCCGGATGATCGACGACGACACCGTGTCCGTGCTGGTGCCCTACGCGGGGACCGGAGACGTCGCGCACGATTGGTACAAGGCGGGAGAGGCGGACATCCTCCGGTCAGAGTTCGAGGCGGCGGCGCGGGGGTCGCGGCCGGGGGCTGGTCGGGACCTGATGCGTCGGGCACAGCCGTACCTCGTCGCCGTGCGGCGGCGCGGCTTCGAGGAAGCGACGAAAGCGGGCTACGCAAGTCCGCTGGTCGGCGATCTCTGGAAGTGGGACGGCAAGTACGACCAAATCCGGGGGCTGGTAGAACACGGGTCCCCGATCTACGTGGTTTGACCGGCCCCCGCGGACACACTCGGGCTGAGAGTCGTTCAGCCGACCGGTGTTGTCGAATCATTCGGCTCGCGATAGTGTCACCATAAGGATGAGTTCATCTCAAGGCCTACCGTACGGCGGTGTGGTAAGGAGTCCACCGATGTCTGGAGGTACACCGTGACCGAGTTCGGACCGTTGGCCGTCAAGGTGTGGGGCGACCTGGCGTGCTTCACCCGACCGGAGTTGAAGGTCGAGCGGGTCAGCTACCCGGTGATGACGCCGTCCGCTGCACGCGGGATTCTCGAAGCGCTGCATTGGAAGCCCGAGATGCGCTGGCGGGTCGAGGAGATCTGGATTCTCAACGACATCAAGTACTTTTCGATCATGCGCAATGAAGTCACGTCGGTTGCCTCCGAGCGGTCGGCGCGGGACTGGGCGCGTAACGGCGGCAGCTACGTGGCGAGCGAGGATCGGGCGCAGCGCCACACGCTCGGGCTGCGCGAGGTCGCCTACGTGATCCGGGCGACACCGGTGCCGCGGTCGGGCAACCGCGACGACGAGGCAAAGCACCGGGACCAGTTCCGGCGGCGGGTAGAGCGGGGGCAGTGCTTCGCCCAGCCATACCTCGGGTGCCGCGAGTTCGCGGCCTGGTTCGGTCCGCCTGGGGACAGCGACCGGCCACTCGACCGCACCGAGGACCTGGGGCGGATGTTGCTCGATCTAGACTACGACGCGGACGGCAGCGGGCGGGGCACACCGCGGTTTTACGACGCCCGGTTGGACGCGGGGGTGTTGCGGGTGCCGGCACTGCCGGCCGGAGGGGGGTGAGCCATGCTGCTGCAACGCCTGATCGCGTACGCGGCGCGCCTGCCCGCGCTACCGCCTCCGATGTACCAGGAGCAAGCAATCGCCTGGGTGATCGACCTCGACGCCGGCGGTCGCTACCTGGGCATCGTGCCGACCGCCGACCCGAGCATCCCGGCGGCGAAGCGCGGGACCAGGATGCTGGCGCCGCATGTGAAGCGCGCCTTTGGCGTGCGGGCCAAGTTGCTGGCCGACACCGGGGTCTACGCGCTGGGAATGGCCACCGAGGGCGACAAGCCGGCACGGGTCCAACAACAGCGCGCCGCGTTCGCGGAGATGGTCGAGGCCTGCGCGACCGCCACCGGCGAGCCGTCGGTGCAGGCGGTCGCGTCGTTCCTGGCGGGTATCGAGACGACCCCGCCGCCGTTGCCGGACGCGTTCGATCCGGGAACGACGCTGACCTTTCGGGTGGACGGGGTGCTGCCGATCGACCTGCCGGCGGTGCGGGCCTTCTGGGCGACCGCGATGGGGGCGGGGGCAGAGGCGGGCGACGACCTCGACCCGTCGTTTCCCACCGGTCGGATGGAGTGCATCGGCTGTAGGCAACCTGCGGCCCGCCTTGCAGCGCCACCCGCTGAAGATCAAAGGTATCCCCGGCGGCCAGATGTCGGGCACCGACCTGATCTCGGCCAACGCCGCGGCCTACGAGAGCTACGGTTTACGCAACTCGCTGATCGCGCCGGTCTGCCAGGTCTGCGCCGAAGCGTACGGCAACGCGCTGAACGCGCTGTTAGCCGACCCGGACACGGCGCTCCGAGTCGGCCAGACGGTCTCCGTGTTCTGGACGGCGGCGCCGACCGGCTTCAGCCCGAAGCGCATCCTGTCCGCCCCCGACCCAACGGAGGTCAAGGCACTGCTGGAGGCGTGGCGAACGGCGAAGCCGGCGACGCTGAACGTGGACGCCATGGCGTTCTACGCGCTCGGCTTGAGCGCCAGCGGCGGCCGGGTCGTGGGGCGATCGTGGCTCGACACGACGGTGGGCGCGGCGAAACGCCATCTTGGGCGGTGGTTCGCGCTGCAGGAGATGGTCGACGCCTACGGCGAGCCGGGACCGCCGCTGCCGCTCTGGCGTCTGGCGAACGCGACGGTGCGGGACGCGCGCAAAGACCCACCGGCGGAGCGGATCGTCTCGGGACTGGTGGCCTTCGCGCTCGGCGGGACACCGCCGCCGCAGGAACTGTTGTTCGCGGCGGTGCGCCGCAACCGGGCCGATCAGGACGTGACGCGGGAGCGGGCGATGCTGGCCAAGCTGGTGCTGGCAGCCCATCCGGACTTATCGGGAGGACGCGCGATGAGCGAGCGACTCGACCTGGCGAACACCGACCCCGCCTACCTGTGCGGACGACTGCTGGCGGTGCTGAACGAGATCCAGCGACGTGCCTTGAACAACCCGAACGCAACGATCGTCGACAAGTTCTACGGCACGGCGTCGTCGCCCCCGGCCTCGGTGTTCGGGACGCTGCTGCACGGCGCCCAACCGCACCTGGCGAAGCTCAGGAAGGACCCAGCGACGCAGGGGGCGCAGCGGGCGCTGGAAGGCCGGCTGACCGACGTACTGGAGCAGCTGGACCGGTTCCCGCCTACGCTGACACTGCCCCAACAGGGGTTGTTCGCGCTCGGGTTCTACCACCAGCGGGCAGAGGACCGGCGGGCGGCACGCGAGGGGGCCGCGAAACGGCGCGGCGAGACCGTGGGCGAGACCGGCAGCGAGACCGGCGGCGTTCAGGGGGCCATCGACGCCGTCGAGTAACCCGCGCGCAACCGGCTCCAAGGCGAGAACTGACGCGAGCACATGGAGGACACGAGCGATGAGCGAGACGACCATGGACACGACGGCGAACGGGATGGCGCACCTGGACCCGCAACGGCGGCACGACGCGGTGCTGCTGTTCGACGTGGCCGACGGCAACCCGAACGGCGACCCGGACGCCGGCAACCTGCCGCGCGTCGACCCCGAGACGATGCAGGGCCTGGTCAGCGATGTGGCGATCAAGCGCAAGGTGCGCGACTGGGTCGACGCCACACGGGGCACCGAGGAGCGGTTCAAGCTCCACATCCAGAACACGGGGGGCGAGGACGCCGAACGGTTGCTGCGGGATCGGGCCTGGGAGCGGTTCAAGATATACATTCAGAACACGGGGGTCGCGCTGAACGATCTGCATCAACGGGCGTACACCGCCCTGAACATCACGTCGAAGGGGAAGACCCAGGCGCGGGGTGACGTCGATCGGGCGCGCGACTGGATGTGCGCCAACTTCTTCGACGTGCGGACGTTCGGCGCGGTGATGAGCACCGGCGTGAACGCGGGCCAGGTGCGGGGGCCGGTGCAGGTCACATTCGCGCGCAGCATCGACCCCATCGTGCCGCTCGATCTCTCGATCACCCGCGTCGCCATCACCCGGGCCGAGGACGCGCGCACGATCGCGACCGAGAGTGCTGACGAGGAAGGGGGCAAACGGACCGAGATGGGCCGCAAGGCGCTGGTGCCCTACGGCCTGTACCGGGCGAACGTGTTCGTCGTCCCGCCCTTCGCGAAGACGACGGGCTTCAGCGCCGAGGACCTGGCGGTCGTCTGGGAGTCGCTGCTGATGATGTGGGACCTGGACCGGTCGGCGGCGCGGGGGATGATGGCCTGCCGCGGGCTGTACGTATTCAGTCATGGGAGTCCGCTTGGCAACGCGCCGGCCCACCGCCTGCTGGAGCGGGTGAAAGTCGCGGCCCGGCCGGGGGTCACGGCGCCGCGCGGGTTCGGCGACTACACGGTGACGGTAGACGAGGAGCGGATGCCGGAGGGAGTGAGCCTGAACCGGCTCGACGCGTAGGGTCGGTTCGCCGGGGGGGCGGTGCCCAACGTCACCGTCCCCCGCGAGCCACACTGGCGCCCGTGTCCCAGCAGCCGCACACGTCGGCCGGAGGGCGCGGGCGAGGGTCGAAACATGTCGTCGAACATGCACGGGCCGATGCCCAACCTGCCCCGCCGGGGGCCGGGCACCGCAGACAGGAGGGGCCGATGGGTGGGGCGGCGGCGGTCGTTTGGGCCGAGGACGACCTGGTCACGATCTCGGCGTTGGAACACTGGCAGTACTGCCCGCGGCAGTGCGCCCTGATCCACCTGGAGCAGACCTACGACGAGAACCTCTACACCCTGCGCGGCACCCGCGCCCACCGCGCCGCCGACGAGGCCGGGGTCGAAACCGCGCGCGGGGTCCGGGTCGCCCACGCGGTGCCGCTCTGGAGCGACCGCCTGGGCCTCACCGGGCGGGCCGACATCGTCGAGTTCCACGGCACGGCGCCGGGGGTGCCCTACCCGATCGAGTACAAGGCCGGGTCGGCGCGCGCCACCACCCCCGAGGCCCTCCAACTCTGCGCCCAGGCCCTCTGCCTGGAGGAGATGCTCGGCGTCGCGGTGCCCGCCGGGGCGATCTGGTGGCACGGCTCGCGGGAACGGCGGGAGGTCGTCTTCGACCCGGCGCTGCGCCAAGCCGTCGGGGCGGCAACCGCCGCCGTCCGGGCGATGCTGGCGGGCAACCGCCTGCCCGCGGCCCCGAACGACCGGCGCTGCCCCAAGTGCTCCCTCTTCGACGCCTGCCTGCCGGCGCTGGCCGCCAACCCGGCCCGCGTCCGCGGCTTCCAGAGCGCCCTCTTCCGGCCCGGCGAGGACTGACCGCGTCCTCTCCTAACCCGGAACGCCGGGACCCAACGTTGGGGGGAACACGACGGCGACCGTCACCGCGGTCAGCCAAATCCTGCCTACCGCTAGCCTCCCGCCTCCCGTTCTTCTAACTCCCGTTCTCCCGTTCTCCCGACTCCCGACTCCCGACTCCCGACTCTCGCCACCCGGCTCCCGTTCTCCCGTTCTCCCGTTCTCCCGTTCTCCCAACTCCCGACTCCCCGTCCCGCGGAGGTGCGCCATGCGACAACTGATGAACACGCTCTACGTGCAGACCGACCGGGCCTACGTCCACCTCGACCACGACACGCTGCGGGTCGAGATCGAGCGGGAAACCAAGCTGCGGGTGCCGCTGCTCCAACTGAGCGGCATCGTCTGCTTCGGCGACGTGCTGATCAGCCCGGCGCTGCTGCACCGCTGCGCCGACGACGGCCGGGCGGTGGTCTGGCTGGAGCGCAACGGCCGGTTCAAGGGGCGCCTCGCCGGGCCGACCGGCGGCAACGTGCTGCTGCGGCGGGCGCAGCACCTGGCCCTCAGCGATCCGGAGCGGCGCCGCCGGGTCGCCCGGAACATGCTCGGCGGCAAGCTCCGCAACGCGCGCGGCGTCCTGGCGCGCGGTGCCCGAGAAGCGACCGCGGCCGAGGACGCGGCGCCGCTGGCGACGGCGGCGGCGCTGACCGGGGGCATCCTGGAGCGATTACCGGATCGCGACGACCTCGACCTGATGCGGGGCGACGAGGGGGAAGCGGCGCGGGCCTACTTCGGCGCCTTCGCCCACCTGGTGCGGCAGGACCGGGACACGTTCGGCCTCCACGGTCGCAACCGGCGACCGCCGCGGGACCCGATGAACGCGCTGCTCAGTTTCTACTACACCCTGCTGCGGGCGGACTGCGTGGCGGCGCTGGAGGGGGTCGGGCTGGATCCCCAGGTCGGGTTCCTGCACGCGCTGCGGCCGGGGCGACCGGCGCTGGCGCTCGATCTGATGGAGGAGTTGCGGCCGGCGATCGCGGACCGGCTGGCGCTGACGCTGGTGAACCGCGGGCAGCTGCGCCGGGCCGACTTCGAGGAGCACCCCGGCGGCGCCGTCTACCTGAACGACACGGGGCGCCGCACGGCGATCGTCGCCTACCAGGAGCGCAAGCAGGAGGAGGTCGAGCACCGGGTCGTCGGGGGCAAGGTGCCGGTGGGCTTGGTGCCGCACCTCCAAGCACGGCTGCTGGCGCGGCACCTGCGCGACGACCTGGAGCACTACCCGCCCTTCTTGGCGCGGTGACGGCGGGACGCGGGAAGGGACGGACCGAATGGAGGCGCTGGTGACCTACGACGTGTCAACGGAGACGCCGGCGGGGCGAAAGCGGCTGCGGAAGGTGGCCGAGGTGTGCCTGGGGTACGGCCAGCGGGTGCAAAAGTCGGTGTTCGAGTGTCGGGTGACGGAGGCGCAGTTGGAGGAACTGGAGGACCGCCTGCAGCGGGCGATGGACGAGGGGGAGGACCGCCTGCGGGTCTACCGCCTGGCGGGACCGCGGGAGCGGCACGTCCGGGTATTCGGGGTGACGCCGCCGCACGACTTCCGTGAACCGCTGATCGTCTGAGCCGGTTGACGAGCGCGGGCCAGTGCGCGAACCTGGTGTGACGGAGGCCCAGGCACGAGGTTCGCGCACGCTTCCGGGGCCAAATGCAGAGGTTTGATCAGAATTTCGGCGATGGGGCCGGCGCGCCGCACCGCCGGAGGAGCGAGAAAGGGGGGATTTGCAGAGGTTTTGCGCCGTTGCACCCTGCTTTCGGGCTGGGTGGGGATTGAAACAGCGCGGATTCGAAGGATGCGCCAGACCATCTGGCGTTGCACCCTGCTTTCGGGCTGGGTGGGGATTGAAACTACCACCCGTCGATGCCGCGCGCCGCGCTAGCTCCGTTGCACCCTGCTTTCGGGCTGGGTGGGGATTGAAACGTGTGGAGCAAGGCGAGCGTGGAAAAAATTGCGCGTTGCACCCTGCTTTCGGGCTGGGTGGGGATTGAAACAGCGTCGGGTCGTCGTCGTGCTCTGCCTCGGCCAGTTGCACCCTGCTTTCGGGCTGGGTGGGGATTGAAACCCGGCGCTCCTGGATGGCGAATGGCTCCGGGCGCGGGTTGCACCCTGCTTTCGGGCTGGGTGGGGATTGAAACCCGCGCCTGGCGGACGCTCGGGGGACAGGAGGCGGGTTGCACCCTGCTTTCGGGCTGGGTGGGGATTGAAACGATTGTCCTGGAGGCGGTGGGGGTGGACGAGCTGGCGTTGCACCCTGCTTTCGGGCTGGGTGGGGATTGAAACGAAGGGGACCGCTCCTTTATCAACGCGCCGGAAGGGTTGCACCCTGCTTTCGGGCTGGGTGGGGATTGAAACCGCACCGCCCCCGGCGAGCGCGCCCACGTCAAGCGTGTTGCACCCTGCTTTCGGGCTGGGTGGGGATTGAAACCGGGAGATGGTCGACGTCGGCGAGGGGCCGAAGGACCGTTGCACCCTGCTTTCGGGCTGGGTGGGGATTGAAACAACATCGCCGGTACCGGCATCCTGATGAACCGCGATGTTGCACCCTGCTTTCGGGCTGGGTGGGGATTGAAACGGCCTCGGCGTCAGCAACCGCACCGCGGCGGCCCGTTGCACCCTGCTTTCGGGCTGGGTGGGGATTGAAACAAGGCCAACCAGGGCCAGGCGATGGTCGATGTGTCGGGTTGCGCCCGGCATTCAGGTGGGCTGGGGTCGCCGTCGCGGCCCCACGGTGCCAGCGTCGGCTGGCGCGT
>Ga0136611_10004150_pt1 | contig 10137 bp, 6 predicted proteins | sample AntDrymUQ2232306_2_FD_106645 | JGI IMG/M metagenome (GOLD analysis project Ga0136611, IMG submission 106645) | Polar desert sand microbial communities from Dry Valleys, Antarctica - metaG UQ223 (23.06) | ecosystem: Environmental > Terrestrial > Soil > Desert | place: Antarctica: Dry Valley... | reverse complement strand
TTGGGGCCCGCTCGGCGGGTGATTGGATGGCTGGCATGACGGGACGACGGGGATGACCGTGATCGGGATCGTCTCGCCGGGAGCGATGGGCTCCGGGCTGGCCCGGGCGGCGGGCGGGCGGTGCGCGGACCGTCGCGACGGTGACCGGCCGGTCCGGGCGGACCCAGGGGCTGGCCGCGGGCCTGGAACTCGTGCCGACGCTCGACGACGTGGTCGCGGCGAGTGACCTCGTGGTCAGCATCTGCCCGCCCGGGGCGGCGGAGTCGTGTTTCACCGACATCGTGGACGCCGCCGCGGTCACCGGCACGCACCCGCTGCTCGCGGACCTGAACGCCATCGCCCCCGCCCTGGTCGAGGGCCTGGCCGCACGGGCCGAGGCCGTCGGGTTGGCCTTCGTAGACGGGTCGATCAGTGGCGGGCCACCGGGCCCGGGGAGCGCGACCATGGTGTTCCTCTCGGGGGCGCGCGCCGAGGAGGTCGCCGTCCTCGAGACCGACGGCCTCCGCAGGCGGGTCGTCGGACCCGCGCCGGGCACCGCGTCCGCGGTGAAGATGTGCACGGCCTCGGTCTACAAGGGCACTGCCGCCCTGTGGTCCCAGGCGCTGCAGACCGCCGACCGGCTCGGGGTGCTCCACGTCGTGCTCGACGACCTGCGCGAGTCCTACCCCGGCGAGGTCGACGGTGCCGCCGGTCGGCTGGCGATGGCCGGGAGCAAGAGCGGTCGCTACGTCGCCGAGATGGAGCAGATCGCCGCTACCCAGGGCGCCGCCGGCACCAGTCGAGAGCTCTTCGACGGGATGGCCGCGGTCTACCGCCGCCTCGCGACGACCCTGCTCGCCGAGCTCAGCCCGGAAGCGGCGCAGGACCTCGACGATCTCGTCGAGGTCCTGCGCCGGATGCGTTAGATCCTCAGCGCTGCCAGCTCTTGCCGGCGGGCCGGCTGCGGTCGCCGCGGGCACCGCCCTGGCCGCGGTACGCCGGGCGACCGCCGCTGCTCGGTCGGCTCCCGGTCGTGGTGCGGGCCGGTGACCGCGGCGGGGTGCGGTCACCGTGCTCGGCGAGGGCCTCCGCCGTCATCGGCCGGGGGACGCTGCGCAGGTCGTGGTGGAGCACCTCGACGCCGGCGCCCTGCTGCAGGCGGACGACCTGCGAGACGAACTTCGGGGTCGAGATGGTGACGACGCAGCCGTCCTTGCCGGCGCGCGCCGTACGGCCCGAGCGGTGCAGGTAGGCCTTGGCGTCGTTGGGGGCGTCGAAGTGCACGACCAGGTCGACGTCGTCGACGTGGATGCCGCGAGCGGCGACGTCGGTGGCCACGACCACCTGCGCCTTCCCGGAGGAGAAGCGGTGGAGGTTCCGCTCGCGGACCCGCTGGCTGAGGTCGCCGTGGAGGTCGACGGCCTCGAGGTCCTTCTCGCCGAGGGCCTGGGTGAGCTCGACGGCGCCGTCGCGGGTCCGGGTGAAGATGATCGTCCGGCCGTTGGCCCTGACCAGGTCCGCCGCCGCGTCGACCTTGTCGCGGAAACCGCCGACCACCAGGGTGTGGTGGGTCATCGTGGTGACGGCGCCGGCGTTGGGGTCGAGCTGGTGGGTGCGCGGGTTGCGCAGGTGGGTGCGCACCAACCGGTCGACGTCGCCGTCGAGGGTGGCCGAGAGGAGCATCCGCTGGCTGCCGGCCGGGGTCAGGCCGACGAGCTTGTCGACGGCCGGGTAGAAGCCGAGGTCGCAGAGGTGGTCGGCCTCGTCGAGGACCGTGACCTGGATGTCGGCGAAGGAGCAGTCGCCCTTCTCCAGCAGGTCGTCGAGCCGGCCGGGGGTGGCGACGACGATGTCGGCACCCTGGCGCAGGCGACGGATCTGACGGTCGTACGGCGTGCCGCCGTAGACCGTGACCAGCTTGAGCCGGACGGCGTCGGCCAGGGGCTGGATCGACTTGGTGACCTGGTTGGCGAGCTCGCGGGTCGGCACGACGATGACCGCACGCGGCCGGCCGGGACGCGACCTGGAGCCGGCCAGCTTGGCCAGGATCGGCAGGCCGAAGGCCAGGGTCTTGCCCGAGCCGGTCTGTGCCCGGCCGAGCACGTCGTGCCCGGCGATGGCATCGGGGATGACGGCGGCCTGGACCGGGGTGGGCTCGGTGATGCCCTGCTTGGCGAGGGCGGCCACGACGTCGGGAGACATCAGGTCGGTGAACACGGTGCTGACGGAGTCGGCAGTGAGGGTCAAGGTCTTCTTCCGGTGGTGCTCGACGCGGGCGCACCCCGTGGGTGAGTCGTGACGGGCGTGGTTGCGTCAGCGCAAGGCTCCACGGGTGCGGAGCCGGTGAGCCGGCGAGACGCGATCTCTCCCCCACGGATCTGGGGCAACCCGATCGCTGGTCTCTGCACGCGCATCCGCGCCTGCACCACACCGGGCCTTTGAAGAGAAGCGGCCGTCACACTCATGGCCGCTGGCTGCCCTCGACTGTAGTGGCCGGGCACCTCGCCACCCCATTCGCCGACGCCGTGCGCTGGGTCACGTACGGCGCGGCAGGATCACCATCGGCAGCCCTGTCGTCGGCCCCGTGTCAACCTTGGGCGGTTGCTCCTACGCTTCGCTCATGAGCGATCGGGAACGGTTGGCGGAGTACGTCGAGGTCTGGTGGCAGGCGATCGACGACTTTGCCGCGCTGCTCGAGGAGATCCCCGAGGACCAGTGGTCCACGCCCACCGACCTGCCGGGCTGGGACGTCCGCGCGGTCGCCGCGCACATCGCCCATCTCGAGGGCGTGCTGGCCGGCAACCCCGAGGAGACCGTGCAGGTCGGCGAGCCGGACCACGTGGCCGGCCTGATGGGGCTCTACACCGAGCAGGGCGTCGTGACGCGACGCCACCGCACCCCCGACGAGCTCATCAACGAGATCCGCGAGTCGGCCACCGCCCGCAAGACTGGTCTGCTGGCCGACCCGCCCACGGACGGCTCCGCCAAGCCACCGCAGATCTTCGGCGGGGTCGGCTGGGACTGGCAGACGCTGCTGCGCAACCGACCGCTCGACGTCTGGATGCACGAGCAGGACGTCCGCCGCGCGGTCGGCCGGCCGGGCGGCCTGGACAGCCCGGCCGCGGCGCACACGTCGGTCTACCTGGCCGAGAGCATGGGCTACGTGCTGGCCAAGCGGGCCGGCGCGCCGACCGGCACGACGCTCGTCGTCACCGTCGAGGGCCAGGAGCCGGTCGCCTTCGTGGTCGACGAGCGCGGCCGCGGCGAGCTCCTCCCGGAGCCGCCTTCCGAGCCGACGGTGTCCCTGGCCATGGACCGCGAGACGTTCGTCCAGCTGGCCGGCGGGCGTTGCGCCCCACCGCCCGGCGCCGTCGACGTCGGCGGCGACCAGGAACTCGGCGCGCGGCTCCTCGACCTGATCGCGGTGACCCCGTGACGGGCGGGACCTGGTCGCTCGCCGACCTGCCCGACCAGTCCGGACGCACGGTCCTGGTCACCGGCGTCTCGATCGGCGGTCTGGGTCACCACACGGCCCTCGAGCTGGCCCGCCGGGGCGCGCGGGTCGTGCTCGCGGGGCGCTCGGAGGCCAAGGTCACCACCACCGAGACGGCGATCCGCTCCGAGGTCTCCGAGGCCCGCCTCGACCGGCTCACCGTCGATCTGGCCGACCTCGGGTCGGTCCGCGACGCTGCCACCCGGGCCGCCTCGATCGGCGCGATCGACGTGCTGGTCAACAACGCCGGGGTGATGGCGACGCCCTACTCCCGGACCGTGGACAACCTCGAGTCGCAGCTGGCGACCAACCACTTCGGCCCGTTCCTGCTCACCGGCCTGCTCCTTCCCCAGCTCCTCGCCTCGGGGGACGCCCGCGTGGTGGCCGTGTCGTCCAACGCGCACAAGCTGGCGCAGCGGGCGCCGTTGGGTGACCCGCACCGCGAGGAGGGGGCCTACCGGCGCTGGCCGACGTACGGCGCCAGCAAGCTCGCCAACCTGCTCTTCACCTACGAGCTCGAGCGCCGCGCCCGGCTGCGCGGCCTCCCCCTGCGGGCGCTCGCGGCCCACCCCGGCTTCGCCGGCACGCATCTCGTGGTCAACGGCCAGCTCGGCCGTTCTGCGGGCGGCGTGGCCTCGATCCTCGACGCGGCCACGCGCGCGGTGTCACAGTCGGCCGCCGACGGTGCCCTGCCGACCCTGATGGCCGCGACCGCCGACCTGCCGGGAGCGACGTACGTCGGTCCGGCGGGCTTCCAGCAGTGGCGTGGCCTGCCTCGCCTGGTGGAGTCGACACCGCTCTCCCACGACCCGGAGTCGCAGCGGCGCCTGTGGGAGATCTCCGAAGAGGTCGTCGGGCTGACCTGGCCCTGACTTCACCGCCTGAGCCACCTCTCGGGACCCGAATCTCGTTCGCCTCGACCCGACCAGACATCTAGGCTCGACCCGCGATGCGCGACTTCCCACCCACCACCACGGCCTTCGAGCCCGGGACCGTGACCCATGCCGGGTCCGGGCCCGACCGCGGCACGCCCGGCGACCCCGACACCCGCAGTCCGGGGGCCTTCCTGCGCTGGCACCTGCGCGAGCAGCGGTCGGTGATCGTCGCGTCGACGATCTTCGGCATCCTGTGGCAGCTGCCGCTGACCGTGGGTCCGTGGCTGGTCGGCAAGGCTGTCGACCGCGGCATCCTCACCGGTGCGTGGGACGCGACCCTCACCTGGTCCGGGCTGCCGCTGCTGGTGACGCTCATCGGTGCCGTGTTCGGCATCTCGATGCACACCCTGATCGTCCGCTCCTGGCTGATCGCCCTCTACGGCACCACCCAGATGGTCGCCCGCAAGGCGGTCCAGCTCGGGCACGTGCTGCCACGGCGCGCGCCGACGGGCGAGGTGCTCAGCGTCGCGTCGAGCGACTCCGACGAGTTCGGGGCGCTGACCGAGATCACCGCGCGGGCGACCGCCCAGCTGGTCGCGTTCCTGATCGTCGCCGCGATCGTGCTCAAGACCTCCCTCGCCCTCGGGATCCTGGTGCTGCTCGCGGCCCCCGTCCTCGTGGGCGTCTCGCTCCCTCTGCTGCGCCCCCTGCACAGCCGTCAGGCCGTGGAGCGCTCGCGCAGCTCGGAGCTGACCTCGATGGCCACCGACATCGTCGCCGGCCTGCGGATCCTGCGCGGCATCGGTGGTGAGCGCACGTTCGGGCGCAACTACGCCGCCCAGTCGCAGCTGACCAAGCAGGCCGGCATCTCCGCCGGCATCTGGCAGGCCGCGATCGAGGCCATCGGCGTGCTCTTCTCCGGCGTCTTCTTGGTAGTGCTGATGTGGGCCGGCACCCGCGAGGTGCTCAGCGGGGACCTGTCGGTCGGCCAGCTGATCAGCTTCCTGGGCTACGGCCTCTTCATGGTCGGGCCGATCCGGACCTTCTTCGAGTTCGTCCAGAAGGTCACCCGCGGCCTCGTCTCCGCCCGCAAGGCGATCGCGATCTTCCAGCAGGACCCGCCCTGGCGGGTCAACGCCCACCCGGTGTCGCTGCCGGTCGACGGCGACCTGGTCGACGAGGAGACCGGCTTCGTCGCGAGCCCCGGCCGTCTGACGATCGTGGTCAGCGCCGTGCCGGAGTCGTCGGCCGCCCTGGCCGACCGCCTCGGCCGCTACCTGCACGCCGACGCCGAGCCGGTCGCGCTCGACCCCGACGCCGAGCTCAGGGGCCGGGCCGCACGCCGGTCGCGCGCCGAGCGTCAGGCCGAGCGGGAGCGGATCGTCGCCCTCGACGAGGAACGCGCCCGCCGGCCCTGGGGTGTCCTGCTCGGCGGGGTCGACCTCGGTGCGGCCTCCCTTGACGACGTACGCTCCCGGATCCTGGTCAGCGACACCGGCAGCCAGCTCTTCGCCGGCACCCTCCAGGACGCCATCGACCCGCACGGGATCCTCGACCGTGAGCAGGCCGAGGAGGTCGTCCGGGTCGCCAACGCCGAGGACGTGTACGACGCGCTCCCCGGCGGCTGGCAGGGCGTCCTCGACGAGCGTGGCCGGGGTCTCTCCGGGGGCCAGCGCCAGCGGGTTGTGCTCGCCCGCGCCCTGGCCGTGGACGCCCCGATCCTGGTGCTGGTCGAGCCGACCTCCGCGGTCGACGCCCACACCGAGGCTCGGATCGCCGCGCGGGTCGCCGACCACCGCCGCGGCCGGACCACTGTGGTAGCCACCGTGTCGCCGCTGTGGCTCCACCACGCCGACCAGGTCGTGCTGCTGCACGACAACCGGATCACCGCGGCGGGCACCCACGAGGGCCTGCTCGACGACAGTGACGACTACCGCCGCGTGGTCGCCCGGGCGCTGGACGAGACGGAGTCGGAGCCGAGCCGTGCCTGACCTCCTCACCTCCTCGGCCGACACCTGGCGCGACCGCGCCCTCGACCCACCGGTCATCCCGGCCGAGCTGGTGCCGGACCACGACGCGCCTGTGCCCGAGCGGCTCCGGGCCCTCAAGCGCCGGCACGCGATCCGCGAGGAGCGCGCCGAGCAGGTCTACGCCGACTCACGCAGCCCCGAGCGCGGCTGGCCGGTCGCCGACAACGACGCGGTCTTCGCGTTCTTCCGCCGCCTCCTCCGGCTCCGCCGCGGCGCCTTCGCCGCCATGGTGGCGCTCAACGGACTCGCCGCCGTCACCGCCCTGCTGGTCCCGCGGCTGCTCGGCAACCTCATCGACGGCACCGTCGACGGCGACATCACCAACGCGGGAGTCACCTCCCTCGCGATGCTGATCCTGGGCGTCGTCGTCGCCCAGGCGCTGTTCACGTTCCTGGGCCAGCGCACCTCGACGCTCTTCGGTCAGGACCTGCTCGCGTCGGCGCGCGAATACATCATCGACACGATCCTGCGGCTGCCCCTGGGTCGCGTGGAGGGCGCCAGCACCGGCGACCTCGTCACCCGGGTCACCCGCGACGTCGGCACCATGAGCCGCTCGGTGCAGTTCGGCGTGCCGATGGCGATCATCTCCGTGCTCACCGTGGGGTTGTCGATGGTTGCGATGATGCTCAACTCGCTGCTGCTCGCGGTGCCCGCGCTGCTGCTGATCGGCACGTCGATGTTCCAGGTGCGCAACTACCTGCGGCGCGCCCAGAAGTGCTACATCGCCGAGGGCGCGACGTACTCCCGGATCAACACCACCTTGACCGAGACCGTCGAGGGGGCCCGCACGGTCGAGGCGCTCGGCCTCTCCAAGCGCCGCGTGCAGGCCGGCGACGACGACATCGCGTTGTCGTCGCAGGCGGAGCGCTACGGAATGACGCTGCGCAACCTGCTGTTCGCCGTCATCGACGTGGCGTTCAACGCGCCACGGGTGCTGACCCTGGTGGTGGGCGCCTACGGCTACAGCCGTGGCTGGATCACGCTGGGCCAGATCACCGCTGCGGTGCTCTACGTGGAGGCGCTCAGCGGGCCGCTCGACCGGCTGGTGGGCGAGGTGGACCGGCTCCAGGTGGGCGCCGCCTCGACCAGCCGGTTGCTCGGCATCGCCCAGGTGCCGCCCGACCGGGTCGCCGGCGACGACCGCCCCACGGGCCCGGACCTGGTCGGTGAGGACCTGCGCTTCGCCTACCGGGAGGGACACGACGTGCTGCACGGTGTCGACCTGACCCTGCGCACCGGCGAACGCCTCGCCATCGTCGGACCGTCCGGCTCGGGCAAGTCGACGCTCGGGCGGCTGCTCTCGGGCATCAACGGGCCACGCACCGGCTCCGTCCGGGTGGGCGGCGTCGAGCTGACCTCCCTGCCGCTGGAGCAGCTGCGCACCGAGGTCGCCCTGGTGACCCAGGAGCACCACGTGTTCGTGGGCTCGGTCCGCGACAACATCCTCCTCGCCCGGGAGGACTCCTCCGACGACGCGGTCTGGGCGGCGCTCGACGCCGTCGGGTCGGCCGACTGGGTCCGCCGCCTGCCCGGCGGACTCGACACGATGGTCGGCTCCGGCCAGCAGGCGCTCACGCCCGCGCAGGCCCAGCAGGTCGCCCTCGCGCGGCTGATCATCGCCGACCCGCACACGCTGGTGCTCGACGAGGCCACCTCGCTGATCGATCCGCGCACCGCCCGAAACCTGGAGGGCTCGATGAACGCCCTGCTCTCCAACCGCACGGTGGTGGCGATCGCGCACCGTCTGCACGCCGCCCACGACGCCGACCGGATCGCGGTCGTCATCGACGGCCGGATCGCCGAGCTGGGCTCGCACGACGAGCTCGTCGACTTCGACGGCGAGTACGCCGCCCTCTGGCGGGCCTGGACCAGCTGACCGCCGGCGGGTCGAGTGCTCAGGTGGTCGCTCCCGCGGAGGGCCTGAGCACTCGACTCGCTAGTCGCGTCGCATCACCGCGGCGAGCCGCCGGGCACGCTCGCTGCGTACGACGTCCTCGAGCGGCATCGCCTCGCCGTCGGGGCCGGCGAGGGGCAACCGCCAGTTGGGGTACTCGTTGTTGGTGCCCGGCTGGTTGATGATGCGGGAGTCTCCGACCAGGTCGGCCAGCGCGATGCCGAGCATCCGCGACGGGGTGAGCCCGAGGTAGCGGTGCAGGGCGATCACCTGGTCGTCGACCGACGCGTCCGCCGCGAGCAGGCCGCGCTCGGCGAGAGCCTGGCGGACCTTGTCGATGGCGGCGAGCTCGTTGGCGCGCTCCTCCTCGACCGAGAGGGTCAGCAGGCCGAGACGTTCGCGGAGCTCGACGTGGGCGAGCGCGAGGTAGCCCGCGGTCGGCGGCAGGTCGTGGGTGGTGACCGACGCCAGGCAGAGCTCCCGGTAGGACTCCGGGGCCAGCAGCCGCCCGTCGTCGCCCCACTCGAACCACAGGATCGAGGTGCCGAGCACCCCACGCTCGCGCAGGTAGTCCCGGGCGAACGGCTCGACGACACCGAGGTCCTCGCCGATCACGACCGCACCGGCACGGGAGGCCTCTAACACCAGGATCCCGATCAGGGCCTCGTGGTCGTAACGCACGTAGGCCCCGGCGGCCGCGTCCATGCCGTCCGGGACCCACCACAGCCGGAACAGCCCGATGACGTGGTCGATGCGCAGGCCGCCGGCGTCCTCGAGCAGCGCCCGGACCATGTCGCGGAAGGGTGCGTAGCCGAGCTCGGCGAGCCGCTCGGGATGCCACGGGGGCTGGGACCAGTCCTGGCCGAGCTGGTTGAACTGGTCCGGCGGCGCGCCGACCTTGACGCCGCGGACCAGCGCGTCGCGCAGCCCCCAGGCATCGGCACCCTCGGGGTGTACGCCGACCGCGAGGTCGTGCACGACGCCGAGGGACATCCCCGCCTCTAAGGCGGTGCGCTGCACGGCCGAAAGCTGCCTGACCAGCAACCACTGCAGCCAGCAGTGGAAGCTCACGCGCTCGGCCTGCTCGGCGGCGAACGCCGCCACGGCGTCGGCCTCGGCGGCCTCCAACGGGGCCGGCCAGTCTTTGCCGACGAGACCGTACACCTCGGCGGCCGCACACCACGTGGCGAAGCGGATCAGGCCCGCGCCCTGCTTGGCTCGCCAGTCCTCGAAGGCGACCGTCCGCTCGGTGGCGTCGAAGAGCAGGGCCAGCGCGGACCGCTTGGCCGCCCAGGCGGCGTCACGATCGAGGGTGTCCTCGTGGTTGAGCAGCCGCGCGGTCGCGCCGACGGTGTCGACCTGCGCCCGGACGTCGCCCGGGACGTCGGCGTACTCCTCGGTGTCCTCGACGCGCAGGTAGGCCGGGTTGGCGAAGCGCCGCGTCGTCGGAAGGTACGGCGAGGGCTCGATCGGGGCGGTCGGCTCGGCGGCATGCAGCGGGTTGACCAGGACGAAGTCGGCGCCGAGGTCGCGGCCCGCCCAGGTGGCCAGCGAGCCGAGGTCGCCGAGGTCGCCGCTGCCCCAGGAGAGGGCCGAGCGCACCTGGTAGAGCTGCGTCATGACGCCCCAGACCCGGTCCCGCTCAAGCGCCTCGGGCAGCGGGAGCCGTTCGGGCGACACGATCAGGGTGGCGGTCGCTCGGGTGCCGTCGGCGACCTCGGCGTGCAGCCGGTGCCAACCCGGCGGCAGTGCCTCGGGAAGCTCGACGGTCGCGCGACCGACCAGGCGACCGTCGACCTCGCGAGGCGCGACGTAGTTCTCGACGGCACGGACCGCGCTTACCGACCCGTCCTCGAGCTCGACGCG
>Ga0136611_10004149_pt1 | contig 10140 bp, 10 predicted proteins | sample AntDrymUQ2232306_2_FD_106645 | JGI IMG/M metagenome (GOLD analysis project Ga0136611, IMG submission 106645) | Polar desert sand microbial communities from Dry Valleys, Antarctica - metaG UQ223 (23.06) | ecosystem: Environmental > Terrestrial > Soil > Desert | place: Antarctica: Dry Valley... | reverse complement strand
TCTGAGCGGCATAGTTGCCAGTGAGCGCAACCGCTTGATAGCGCTTGAAAACGGGGTCAAGAATGCTATCTCAGAACTCCGCCGTACCTACGAGACAACTGCCGACAAAAGTGACGTCCGGACATACCTGGGCAAGGAATCCGTCAAAGCCCTATACATAGAGCAGGCCCGTATCGGGCAGCCGATCCGGTTCGTAAAAACCCGGGCAGACATACCAGTCATGGGATATGAAACCATGGACAGAATACGCCAACTGCCGGCAAGGGTTGGCACGGAACGCTATGGTATCACTCAGGACTGCGAAGAAGCAGCTGCGAATCCCGCCATTGACCGTAAGACGAATCTCACGCGTACCTGGATCGAATCCGACGACTACACAGCCCCGGTAGAATGGTCGGTCAGCGGCGACGAACTGCTGATTATCAGCTTCGAGCAGGACGCGTCTGCCGTTCGGATCAAAAACAAGGTAGTGGCTAACGCTTTCAAGGAGCTTTGGCAACTATTAGACAGCTCAATACGCAAAGATCCTCATTACAAAAAATTACCGCGGCAGGCTAAACGCAAAATCTAGTTCAGCTGCTAACGCTCCAACCTATATATCTAGTACAATAGACATATATGAGTAACATAAAAGTTGTAGCCTTCGTAGGCATGCCCGGATCCGGCAAGGGTACCTGCACGACCTACCTGGCCGAAAAATATAAGTTTCCAGTTATACACTTCGGCGATATGCTTTACGAGGAAATCGCCCGGCGCGGCCTCGACAATGTCGCTGACGAGCAGTTTGTACGGGTTGATATGCGCCGCATGGAGGGTCCGACCGTTCTCGCCAAGCATGCCGCCCGCAAAACCGACACACTGTTTGAGGCCGGCAACAACATTGTCGTCCTCGACGGCTTATACAGTTGGACCGAATACAAATTCCTGCACGAGAAGTACGGCGACGATCTGATCATGATTGCTACGGCCGCATCCAAAGACGTCCGCCATCACCGTATTCTGACCCGCAAAGATAACCACCGCAAATATACATCAGTCCAGCAGATCATTGACCGTGAAATTGCCGAGATTGAGAATGTTGAAAAGGGCGGGCCGATTGCCTTCGCCGATTACACTATAGTCAACAATTCAGACAAAGAGTTTTTGCTCCAAGACCTTGATGTACTCCTGAGGGAACTGAAAATCATCTAGCCGAAGAGACGGGCCGTAGCGTCACCAGTCGCAACAAGATTACTGCCAAATGCCAGGATAGATAGCTGGCGACAAACCAGACAACGTATTGAATAGGCATGGAATCGCCGATGATATCAACAAACACCGGACCGCGAAGTACGGCTGCCAGAGGAACAAAAACTACGAATACGAATCCGACGAGAGCGCCCAGGCGAAGAATTGCCTGCTCAGCTAATCTCTTGATAGGTGCGTAACGGTTAGTGCCGCGTGGCCAAACGTATTTCCGGGCTGTAAAGTTTTCTTCCAGGTTCATGAGAAACTGGGCAACACCCCGAAGGAACATATATACGACAAGTCCGACGATCGCCCAGAATAAGCCGACAACCAGCGTTTCAGTCCGGGACTTACCGATTACGTTCGTCAGAGATTGGTCGATCCACACCGTCACAATCCGCATCAGCTGCACGTTATGCGGGACTTCCAGGAAGCTCCGGATATCAGCGAACTGATTGACGATGATTGCGAATAAAGACAGAAACGAATAGATAATCGTCCCGATCCAGCTCGGCGCGAACAACATAAGGAATACTTTTATTTTTGATGGCTTTCGGTGCATTCCACTTAAGCTTAGCAGATTCCGGCAACGAATTAAATAATCGGACTATTTGATGTAGTCGTGGAGTTTCTTGGCGTCCTTGTGCTTGCGCAGCTTGGCCAGTGCCTTGGCTTCGATCTGGCGGATCCGCTCGCGTGTAACGCTGAATTCTTGGCCAACTTCCTCGAGTGTGTGCTGCTTGCCGTCTTCCAGTCCAAAGCGGAGCTTCAGGATTTTCTGCTCACGTTCGGTTAGGGCGCTCAAGATTTCTTTGACCTGTTCTTTAAGGAGTTGGTTCGTGGCGGACATTTCAGGAGTAATCGTATCTTCGTCTTCAATGAAATCAGACAAAACTGAGTCTTCCTCGTCATCACGGATGCTGGCGTCAAGACTGGAGATATCCTGCTTGATCTTCATGATGTGCTCAACTTTGTCGACTTCAATTTCCATCTCTTTGGCAATTTCTTCGTTGGACGGTTCGCGGTTCAGTTCCTGGGTCAGGCGGCGCTGAGTGCGGAGCAGTTTGTTGATGGTCTCGACCATGTGGACCGGAATACGGATAGTACGGGCCTGGTCAGCAATGGCGCGGGTAATAGCCTGGCGAATCCACCAAGTGGCGTAGGTCGAGAACTTGAAACCCTTGTCCGGGTCAAACTTCTCAACAGCGCGTAATAAACCGGTGTTGCCTTCCTGAATCAGGTCGAGCAGGTCGAGCCCACGGCCGACGTAGCGCTTAGCGATTGAAACGACGAGGCGCATGTTAGCTTCAGCCATCTTGTCTTTGGCTTTTTTAGAGCCGGCCTTGATCTCATAGGCTAATTTGAGCTCCTCTTCGGAGTTCAAAAGCGGAATTTTACCGATTTCACGGAGATAGAGCCGAACTGAATCGTCGGCGACGTCATCGTCGAGGTAGACAACCTTGCTGCCGCTGCCTTCGACTTCGACTTCCTCTTCTTCAACTTCAGCTACCCAGTCGTCAGTAAAGGACGCTACGTCAGGGTCGGTTGCTGTAACTTCTACATTTGCATCAGCGAATTCAGTATATAAAGCGTCAAGCGATTCAGCGTTTTCGGGCGTCTCTGGTAATACGGCCAAAATTTCCCGCTGTTCGATATGTCCGTCTTTTTTGGCTTTTTCGATCAAAGCTTTCATCATTGCAGCCGTTTTGATGTCGTGAGCAGCGTCGGCGTCAGTTGCTTTGTCGGTTTTTGGAGTATCTTTTTTGGAGGCTTTGGTGGTTTTTTTGATTTCTTCACTGTCGTCGGCTGGTTTATTCGTTTTACTGGCGGCCATGCATGTCTCCTGGACTAATTAATTATTGATATAAGTAATAAATACAGCCACATCGTAATGAATGGGGCTGGTTTCCGTATTACCACTACCGTATGCGTATCAGGCGTGGCTACTTGATAATGTTGAGAAGCTGGTTCAAATCTTTGTCTTCCCCGAGCAATTTACGCATGGTTAGCTCATCCGCGGAATTTATTTGGTCAGCAATATGTTGTTTTTGAGTTTTGACGTAATTTTCTATCAGGCGGGCCTGCTGTCGACTTGCTTCGTTCTGAAGTTCTATAATGTCGAGGCCGAGGTAAAGTTCCTCATAAGCTACAGATAATATTTTAGCATAATCCGCTATATGCCGCAATTCGTCAACTTTTTCTGCCTCTTTGCCTGTAAATTCCGGATTAGTCTTTAGGAAATCCAGCAGTGTCCGCGCCTGGTCGCTGAACAGCATTGCCGCTGTGAGAGGCTCTAAATATGTCCGTAGCGAGGGTTGCATCAACGTCAAACATAGCAGATTATCCTGCATCCGGAATTGGTCGGCCGTTTGTTTTGTCACCTGTTGCGGAGTAGCAACTACGCGTTTGCGCGGCTTGGCAATCTCCTGCGTTGTCTGATCGTATTTGTCCGATAGCGCGTCCTGACTAACGCCAATTAGGCTGGCAATCTTCTGCATGTAGTGGTCGCGCTCAACACTATCCTGGAGTTGGCGTACGACGGGCAGTAGCACGCTGCTGAATTCTTTCTTCCCCGGCGCACTGTTGATATCGACGATGTTAGTATAGCGGTCGATCAACCAATCGAGAGCGTATTGGTGCTTTTCGATGACGTCGTGCCATATCTGGGCATCTTGTTTAATGAGCTCATCAGGGTCCTTCCCGCTTGGAATCGTAATCATACTGAGACTGACACCGACTTTACTGCCAACATTGATTGCCCGCTCGGTGGCGTTCATGCCAGCTTTGTCCTGGTCATAACTGAGGCGGATATCACCCGTAAATTTACTCAGCGCCTTGAGGTGCTGCTCGGTCATAGCCGTTCCCGCCGTCGCGACGACTTGCCGGACATGAGCCTGGTGACTGCTGATAACGTCCAGGTTGCCTTCGACCATAACAACATACTTCGTCTTGCGGATGGCTTCTTTGGCCAGATGCAAGCCGTAGACATGGCGGCTTTTGTCATACAGCATCGTTTGCGGCGTATTGATGTATTTCGGGGCGTCCCGGCCATTGCTAAACGTCTCTTCCTCGAGCAGCCGGGCCGTAAAGCCAATGACACGTCCCTGTGGATCATGCAGCGGGATCATCAGGCGGCCCCGGAACATATCACGCATAGCAGTCGAGTTGCCGTAGCGGTTCGGCGAGCTCAGCCCGGCATCCTGGATTTCATCCGCTTTAAACCCCTTGGCAATCATAAATTCACAGAGCGCCGAACCAGTATTCGGAGAATAGCCAAGCTGCCACTCGAGAGCCGTTTCCTTACTGAACTTCCGCTTGCCGAGCGCGTATTCCAGCGCCAGCTTGCTGCGGCTGAACTGCACTTGGTAAAACTTGGCAGCTAACTCATTGGCCGCGTAGAGCCGTTCCTTGCGCTTGGCATTGCCCTGCCCGCCTCCGCTACCCCGGAATTGCTCCAGGTCCACCCCGGCTTTGCGGGCGAGCAGCTCGAGCGTCGCCTTGAAGTCCAGGCCCTCCATTTCCATGACGAAGCTGAACATATCGCCGCCCTTGCCACTGCTGAAGTCGTGCCAAATCTGCTTTTCCGGGCTCACGACGAAGCTGGGAGACTTCTCGCTACTAAACGGGCTCAGTCCCTTGAAGTTACGCCCAGCCCGTTTAAGCTCGACATACTCAGCAATCACATCCTCAATCCCCAACCGGCTTTTTACCTCTTCAACAGCGTCCATATACCTCTAGTGTGCGTTAAATGCAAGCAACTCGCAAGTAATCACCAGTAAATCTACTGGAACAGTTCGACGAGCCAGAGTTCGGCAGCCTGGTTTCGAGTGATGATTGGTGTATGTTTCATACTTCGCCTCTATTTTATGCTAAAACCCAAAATTGAAGCAATTTTGGGTGCACTGAACTTATAAATTCTATTGAGGCTATCCGGTAAGCCGAGATAATCATCGCCTATTGTATTCATAGCATCAAAGGCATCTTGTTTGGCGAACGGATCACTCGGTGTGGCGTCTACGATTGCAGCCCTCTGTATCACCCGGCGCAAATCAGGCGACGCTGAAGCCAATGCTGATGTAATCTGCGTGAATTTTTGGTAGTCATCCGGCCACTTATGCACTCTGCCGAGTTCAGGATCGACTTTCATGAGTGATACCGCTAGCCCATCGGTCCAGCCCTCCCCAAGTTCGAATGTTTTGACGGCCTTATAGTCATCATTTCCACTGTAAACAGTTGTAACTTCTTGGTTAAAATGACCGACTGCTTGAGCGGCCGGCATTCTCACTCCATCCACCATAGTGACATCATATAATTCAACGCCCGACACAAGATGGTCGTGTTCATGTACACGGTTGTGCGTCGTAAATTCAAATTCGCCACTGTGGCATTGCCCACTTACAATAACCCCATGGCCGAAATCTATGAAATCCGTGGTGACAGTAGTCTGCTCTTTGCCATCCCACTTCTTAACGATTCGTCTTGCCTCAAGTGGCGTCATTGGCGTGTACTGCATATATGGCGTACCGTCTGGAGCCGTCAGCCTGTCACGCAACATTCCTGCATCCGAAGGACTGATCACGCCGTCTTCTGCGATTTTTACTAATGCTTCGCCGAATCCTCTAACATATTCCGGTCCTCTCGCAATTGTTACCTCTCTTGCTTCAGCCATATTTTTATTTTGTTTTGAATTCGATTTTTCTAGTAGCTGCAGAAAGCGAGTGGAAGATTTGCCAACTACTCCGTTAACAATCGTACCGATCCAATCTGGATCATCATACACCGACGCTACTCCGTCCGGCAGAGGCAATTCATGATACAGGTCCCATCTATCTTGCGGATGAGCGCCCCAGGCAATTGCGGTAACTTCGCTTGGGGTCAGCGTATCAGCATCAAAGCTTCCATCCAGGTCGCCGACGACCCGCTCGCCATACGGCGGCCACATTTTCCATGCTTCTTCACGTGATATGATTCCGTGTATTTTTCCTAGTTGTTCCGGCATATGTTTCAAATTTCAGTGTAATAAGGGGTTATCAGCGGGCAGAGGCTGGGAGAGTAAAGATGATCCGTTGTGCCAGTGCCGTTATAACTTTACCTGGCTCTGCCGGGCCGCCGGTAATAAACCCGGTAGTCATAGCCATTTCTTGTGGTAATGGCTCAGAAACTTGCATTACAACTCGTTGGCGTATCCCTGCATCTTCGACAGCATCGTTCGAATATAACCAAATGCTCTTGTTATCCTCTCTATTATATCCTTTACTCCGTTTCTTTTCGAAAAGTGGTTCTGCAGGCAACTCAATCGTCACCGTCGGAGTGCATTCGTCTTCACAAAACTTTTTGCTGACGTTCTTTGTAGCATCAATTGCAATCTCACGCTCAACTCCATCAGCATCTTTCAGGGCGAATACGGCCAAATCCATTTCCTTCGTGCTGCCACTGGCCGATCCACCACCGCTCAGAAAGCCTGATCCAAATATTAGCAGCCCGCCGATATTCGCACCGGCATTAAACCCTGAGACGGATACTGTTTTTTCGCTAATCTTACCGATTGGCGCAGGCCCGTCAAATGGTAATCCCATATCCAAGAAGTATTGACAGGCATATATTTTGCCCCGACGCTTATCTACTGTCGAAGTTACGTTCGTAGGTGTAGGTAACACATGCTTTTCAGACGGTCGGCATTTGCGAATATGCTCCGGGATTTTAGCATCAGCTTCCTCAGCTGCACGTTGGGCGACATATTCCACCTCCTGAACCGCCTGTGCTGCTGCGTCTGCGGCTTTTTCTTCCGGCGAAGCACATGCAGACAATGCTAATAAGGCTACTGGTAATGCCAGTATCTTAGCTGGGCGTTCGCGAATTCTTTTCATTACATTAGACATGTCTTCACTCCAAGTTAGTTAGTATCATTTTATATCATAGTCTTGTAAAGTCAACAACTTAAGGCTTTATACTATTAATTGCCCATAAATTATCCTAGCCTTGGGTAATTCAACCCCTTTATGGTTAAATACTACATATGCCTCCTACTCAAAATCCTCAGGGAAATAACCAGCCGAATGGTTCAGGGCCTGGACAGCAGCCAGCTCAGCCACAGCAATACGTGCCGCCCCAGCCGGAAGCCGCAGCTCCGATGATGGAGCCGTTCGACCGGAACACGAATACGACACAGCCAGCCTATCCGCCAGTACCGCAAAACTCCAACCCTTACGGCCAGGCCCTCCAGCAACCCCAGTATCCACCAGTCCAATCTGGTGGCGCCCAACCGCTACGGCCTTACGGCCAGCAGTTCGAGCAGAAGGAAGTAGTTGATGATAATCCATACGACTTCTTCTTGAACCCGCAAGAGGCCAAAAAGACCAAGAAGTCCGCTGTTAGCTCTGGCGGTGACGGAAACGGTATCAGTATGGGCAAGATCGTACTCGTCATAGGTGCTATGTTCACCGTCGTTTCTATTGCAGCTGTCGTCCTCTTTACGAGTACCAAGGGGAGCGATCCGTCGCCCGCCCTGATTGCCATCGCCAAAGACCAGCAAGAGATCATCCATGTTACTACCGCAGCAGGAACAGTCTTAGAATCGCAAAGTTTGCTAAACTTTGCGGCAACCGCCCGTTATACAACCACATCAGCCCAACTACAATATGTCGAATTCTTAAATAAAATTGGTGTCAAACTAAAGGCGAAAGATCTCGAGACTGCTAAATTCCCCGAAGTTGACCAAGTATTGACCGCCGCCCAAACTGCCAGCACCTACGATAAGACGTTCAAGTCCGAAATGGATGTAATCTTAGCGGATTACATAGCCAAGCTCAACCAATCCCGTTCGGCAAGCCAAACGAAAGCCCAAAGTGATATTCTCGACAAGAACATAGCCGAGGCTACACTAATTCAGAAGCAATTAGCATCTTAGTGCGGCAGAATTCCTTCGCCGCCAGTAACCAGGATGTAAGAATGCCGGATCAATCCCTGCACTTCTTCCCACGGAACTTGCCCCGACAATAACAGCGTGTTCCAGTGTTTTTTACTCAGGTGAAAGCCCGGCATGACAGTTTCGTATTTTTCACGAAGTACAATAGATAATTGCGGATCGCATTTTAGGCTCAGCCGTAGTGGTACACTTCCCTCCGCGATTAGGGCAAACATTTTGTAGTCCTCAGGCTTAGCACCTGCTGGGGCAGATTTATAGACGGCAACTTCCGGGCCAAATGGGAAGTCACGCACGGTGTTTGGCATTGCCATCAGATAATCTTCTACTGTTTTGTGATCCATCAGGTCGATTACGACGGGAGCCGAAGTAACATCAGCAGTCTCATCCGGCTGAAGTATAGATTTTGCTTTATTTACCATATATTACTAGTATAGCAAATTGATGTTGATTCGTGATACGTCTACCGTTAGTACTACAGGCAGCTGTAGTTATAGTCGAGATTCCGCGACACATACTGGTTCATAATTACGGGACCGCCAGTCAAACCCCGTAGGGTCGTACAACGTTTTTTGGCGTCCGTAGCACTCGCCGCTCCCGCCAACCAACTCTCGAGGCCCTTCAAATTCGCGCCTGTCGTGCTAGTTTCAAGAGTATTTCCGACAATCTGGTTCCACTGGTAGCTCGTCGAATATATACCGACCTTGGAAACTCCTTCTGATGCATAAAACTGTTTCATGCCTTCCAGGCTGGCGGCATTCCGCGCAGTAGCATCGACATTACCGGCCGTTTGCCACGAGTTCATGGTTTCGACGTCAAGCCACCATTTGTAATCCGTTGGGTTAGTGCTGTGGCCAACGCTCGCCGCAGCCGGTTTGAAGCGTTCATCGACGGTCACGACTGCCCTATTCCAACCGTACTGCCATGAGCATGCTTTATCATTAGTAGATTCGCGGTAGCTACCCGCTGTTGGTGTGCAGGCGCCGTGTGGGCTTACTTTATTAGGGTCTATGACACCACTGGCATTTGCACCAGTTACTGAGTCGGTGCCACGAGGGTCAACATTGTTTGTCGGCCAGGTATCCACAGCGTACTGTTCGAGAACCTCACCAGGATTGCCGGTATTTACATACAGCTGGACCCTTGGCTGGTTCGGGTTGTTGCCAGCAGATCTAGCCGCCCACTGCAGCTGCTCAGCCAAACAAACGTTGGTCTTGTTGGCGGTACCGCCATTTACGCCGACAATGCCGTAAGCCTGGGTAGTTGGTAAGGCCTTGCCGCATTGTGGAAATGATATGTCATTTCCAATCCGGGGATCAACAGACGCCGGCTTTCCAGCCGCCGACACGCTCCCTCCACTAGCAACTAAGATTAATGAAACGAGAACAGATAGATGTAAAATTCTTGTAAGCATAAGTACCAGTTTAGCAACATCCAGCACGAATTGAAACTTCTTATGGTAAGTTTAGCAAAATTGTTGTGATAGGGAAATCATACTAAATGCCTTTATACGGTGCAGCCTTGTACATCCTACCAAGATCATACACTTCAGACTTTGTTTCAAGTTCTAGGGCAAGCTCATCTGCCCTCTCCCTGAATCTTGAAATGTTGTTTTTCGGTGTTGTCGAGTCATACATAAAGCCGACCACTCCATAATCCCGGAGTGCTTCTGCAAGGTACTCAACTGCTTTGGCGCTGGCCGGAACGCCGTTCCTGCGATTCAAGTTCCATGGCTGTGCGTCGTCTCCATCTGAAGCCAAAGATTGTTCCTGGCGCTTCTTTATTCGAGATTGAATCGCAGTATTCGCGACTTCTACTTCATGAATGCCGCCTGAATTTCCAAACACGATTTTACGATCACATTTAGCTCCCTCAACACGCCGTTGGAAAAATCCCAAGTTATCAATAGAAACCATACATATCCAATACTTACATTATATAAGCATTTAGTATATCCCAGTTATCTCAGGATGCAACAATTTCGTCAAAAT
>Ga0136611_10004148_pt1 | contig 10143 bp, 8 predicted proteins | sample AntDrymUQ2232306_2_FD_106645 | JGI IMG/M metagenome (GOLD analysis project Ga0136611, IMG submission 106645) | Polar desert sand microbial communities from Dry Valleys, Antarctica - metaG UQ223 (23.06) | ecosystem: Environmental > Terrestrial > Soil > Desert | place: Antarctica: Dry Valley... | reverse complement strand
GCTTCCACGTGGAAGCCGGCGGATACGTTCCCTGAATGACTTTGTTGAACAGCGGACGCCATGGGTCGGTATTCAGCTCCTTCCAGTAATCCGCCGGTATTCCACCGGTGAAGCGGTTGGGATCGAAACTCGGATTACTGTATAGCGCGAGGACCGCACCGGAATTCGGCTCGAGCGCAATGGCGCCGCCGCGAAGCGAATCACCGAAGACAGAAGCGACGAACTTCTGCAGATCGAGGTCGATGTTGGTCTGTAGCGCCGGCGCCCCACGAGCGTCCTTGTCAGGCCGCGGCCCCACTCCCTGAACGGCTCGCCCTCGTGCGTCAACCTCATCGTAGCGAACTCCCTCGATTCCACGGAGTACCTTTTCATACTGTTTTTCAAGGCCGCCCCTGCCAACGCTCTGTCCTGGGTTGTATCCCTCGTACTGCGGCAGATTGAGATCGGATTCGGAAATCTCTCCGGTGTAGCCAACGAACGACGCTACCAACGGTCCATCCGGATAGAATCTTTTCGGGACGGACTGAATGATCAGCCTGGGATAGTCGATCCGATGCTCCTCGAGAACCGAGATCACATCGATCGACGCGTCGGCAAGGATCACCGTCGGCCGGGTAGGTGCCCGCCGGTAGCGGCGCACAGCCCGGTTGATATCTGTTTCAGTGAGCTGAAGCGTCGGCTGCAACTGCTTGAGCGACGCGCGGAGGGAGTCCAGGCTCGGCGCAGTGATAGAAACCGAGTACGCCGGCAGATTCTCTGCGATGATCTGGCCCTTTCGGTCGTAAATAATTCCGCGGGGTGCCGGCAGCGGAATGGGCCGCAGTCGATTTTCCTGCGACTGCACGGTATAGGCAGCTGTCTCGAGTACCTGCGTCCGGAAAAACGCGCCCAGCAGGAGAATGAATCCAAATCCCAGCGCAACCGAGCTGAGCCGGGTTCGCCGCGCGATATCATTAGGATGAAAACTCATGTGCGCGCCGGCTCGAGGAGGGGCCGCATGACGAGAATCAGCACCATGCCGGCGACCGCGGTTGCAGCTGCCGAAAGCGGAGACCAGAGCAGCAGTTGTTGCACAAGCTCGATTCCACCAATTCGGTTTTCGACCACAAAATAGATCACGTCAAAGATCCACTTGCCCAGAAAGAAAAAAAACGCGTTCAGTGCGATGTTGTCAGCGAAGAAGACGGCTTTCAGCCAGGAAGCCAGATACCCCACAACCGTCATTGCGGCCGCTCCGGCTCCCAGCGCGTCAGGGGTAAGCGAATCCGAAACAAGACCGAGAGCCAGTCCAATAAGGGCGCCAGCCGCTGGCCTCACGCGAATCGCCGAAAGCAGCAGTGCAAGCACCAGAAAATCCATCGGAGCGCGCCAGCCGAGTAGCGGGCGAAGCGTGTAGTGCAGCAAGACCAGAATCAGGAACAACATCGCCGCGCGGAGAGTGCTGGCGAGGTTCATCAGTTGCCCCTCGTAGGGCTGGGCCTCGGCGCCTGTCGTTCGAGTGAGTCACGTCGCAGAGAGTCACGACGTGCGGCTGCCCGACGTATTGCCTCTCGCCTGGCGACGGCTGCTGCACTTGTATCCAGCGGCAATCCGGCTTCTTCATTGAGCAACGTATCGGGCATCAGCTCGGGCGGCAGCCCGCCTGGAATCGGGCTTGGCACAATCACGCGGCGGGTGGTATCAAGCGCGGCACGTCTTGCCGCAGCCTCGGCCAACGCCGCGCTTTTCGCCGCCGAATCGCCGGATACAACTATCCGCTGGGCAGCGGCCTCGGCGGCGGCAACGCTTGTCCACACGTTCTCAAAGCTTTTGGTCACGCGGTCGGTTCTAAGTATCATCACCGCGCCAACGTCTGCTGGCGAAACCGCGGGCTTCAGAAGATATGTACGCGCCCAGCCTTCAGCCGTCTTGACCTCTTTGAGCACCGTTCCGACAGGAATGCCGCGCGGCCACACGCCACCGAGTCCTGAGCTGACTATCAACGATCCCGGCTTGAGCGAGCTGCGGAACGGTATTCCCCGCAATTCCATCAAGTAGCCAGTCGTTGCGCTGGCGAGATGAGCCTGAACGATTCCGAATGCGGCCCCATCTTCCGACATTGCGCTCACACGGAAATCGGGGTGAGTCCAGATCATGGCCTCGCTCATCGTCGGATCGACAGTGCTGACCATGCCGACGACGCCCTCCGGGGAGATGACGGGACTCAGACGGCGCACGCCCGCATTTGACCCGGAAGTCACCGTCATCGTGGTGACATCCCGGACGCCGCGTCCATGGATCGCCTCTCCCGGAATGAACCCCCACTTCAGTCGCGCGCCCAATCCAATCAGCTGGCGGAGCCGGTCGTTCTCGTTCTCGAGCGAAGCGACGGTCATGGCCCGCAGGGAAACGCTGTCGCGGATCGCGGTGCGCGCATCGTCGAGGAGGAGCGAACGGCGGCTTGCCTCCGCCCGCTCCTGGAGCATCACCAGTGGCGCGAGGAAAGTAGTTCGCATCGAGCTTGCCACGGGGTCGCGAAGATTGGGCGGCAATCCTCTCGCCACCAGCGCCAGAAGAGCAGCACCGCCGAGTATGATCAGATCTATGCGGCTGTTTCCAGCCCGGACAGCGCGTGCCACGACAGGTACCTCAGGTTGCCAGAACGGACCAGTATTTCTCCTCGTCATCGAGGATACGACCAGTGCCGCGTACCACGCAAGTCAGCGGATCCTCATCCACGTGAATGGGCAGACCCGTCTCCTGCGACAAGAGGACGTCCAGACCGCGAATCAGAGCGCCACCACCCGTCATCACTATGCCCCGCTCGACGATATCGGCGGCGAGCTCGGGCGGCGTAATCTCAAGTGCGCGGCGCACAGCGTTGACGATCTGCTGAATCGGCTCCTGCACGGCGTCGCGGATCTCGGCGGAATGGATCCGAACGCTCTTGGGAATTCCCGACACCAGATCGCGTCCGCGAACTTCCATCTCGCGCTCTTCGCCGATGGGATACGCAGATCCGATCTGTATCTTCACCTGCTCGGCGGTAGACTCGCCGATGAGAAGGTTGTAGTTCTTGCGCATCGACTGGAGTATTGCCATGTCGAGCTCATCACCACCCGTCCGGATAGACGTGTCGCTGACGATACCAGACAAAGCGATAACCGCAATCTCGGTGGTGCCGCCACCGATGTCGATCACCATGTTGCCGGTGGGCGTCTCGACGGGCAGGCCCACACCGATTGCAGCCGCCATCGGCTCGGCTACCATGAAGACTTCCTTGGCACCAGCGCCGAGCGCCGAATCGCGTACGGCGCGCTTTTCGACTTCGGTGATTCCTGAAGGCACGCAGACGATCACTCTCGGCTTCACCTTGAACACGTGATTCTCGATGATCAACGCGAGAAAATAACGCAGCATCTTTTCGGTAACGTCGAAGTCGGCGATGACGCCGTCCTTCATCGGTCGTACGGCAATAACGCCCTCAGGCGTACGACCGAGCATGCGTTTAGCCTCGAGGCCCACTCCCTTGATCTTCTTGGTCTCGCGATCGAGTGCGACCACCGAGGGCTCGTTCAGCACGATGCCCTCTCCCTTCACGTAGATGAGCGTATTTGCGGTACCGAGGTCGACGGCGATCGCGTTTGCGGGAAAGAAAGATCCCGACTTGAAGGGCCAGCGCATGATGTCTCGTTAGTTCAATAAGGAATCGGCATCTTTTAGAGGCAAGCCGAATGCCTCCGCAACAGCCGGGTAAACAACCTGTCCGTCAATCACGTTCAATCCCTTGCGCAGGGGAATGCTGTCGCGCAATGCGGCTTTCCAGCCGAGGTTGGCGAGACGTAGCGCATATGGGAATGTGGCGTTTGTAAGGGCGAGCGTCGAGGTGCGGGGCACACCTCCCGGCATGTTGGCAACGCCGTAGTGGATCACACCATCAACTACATACGTCGGATTCTCGTGCGTCGTCGCCTTGATCGTCTCCACACAGCCGCCCTGATCGATTGCAACGTCAACGATGACGGATCCCGGTTGCATCGTTTTCAAGTCCTCGCGGCGAACGAGCCGGGGGGCGATGGCGCCCGGAATCAGTACTGCACCGATTACCAGGTCAGCCGTGGAAATCTGCTCCAGAATATTATGACGATTCGAATAGATGAGTGTAACGTTTGCCGGCATCACGTCGGAAAGGTAACGAAGCCGCTCGAGCGAAAGGTCCAGCACTGTAACCTTCGCACCCATGCCGGCCGCCATCTTCGCCGCATTGATCCCGACTACGCCGCCGCCAAGGATGACCACCTTCGCCGGCGGCACGCCCGGTACTCCCCCCAGGAGCACCCCCGTCCACCGTACAGCTTCTCCAGATACTTTGCGCCTTCCTGCACGGCCATTCGCCCGGCGACTTCAGACATTGGCGTGAGCAAGGGGAGCTCGCGCGAGGGAAGTTCGACCGTCTCATAGGCAATACAGGTCGCACCGCTGTCCATGTGCGCACGGGTAAGCTGCTCATCAGCGGCAAAATGGAAGTACGTAAAAATGGTCTGGCCACTTCTCATATGCATCCATTCGGGCTGGATCGGCTCCTTCACCTTCATGATCATGTCTGCGCCGGCCCAGACGGTAGCGGCATCGGGGGCAATCGTGGCGCCGACGTCGATGAAATCCTGATCGCGGAAACCGCTTCCTTCACCTGCGCCCTGCTGCACCGCCACGCTGTGCCCCGTGCCAACCAGCGCTTCCGCGCCCGCGGGCACGAGAGCGATGCGGTTTTCATTGGTCTTGATTTCTTTTGGAACACCGATCTTCATGCGATCTCTATTTTTTGAATTTGAACAGAGTGCGCCATCAGGCCGCGGCGCGGGGACCCAGACTTACAATAGTTTGCGCGTCGGGCGCAAAAAATTCGGCGCAGACTTCGTCAACTGTGTCGCCGTCGATTGCATCGACGAGCGCAAGCAATTCGTCCAACGTGCGATATTGCTCATCGTAGAGCTCAACTCCCGCCGCCCGATACATCCGGGATGAGACGCTTTCAAGAGATAAGGTAATCTGACCCTTCAGCTGGTTTTTTCCACCAGTGAGCTCGTCGAGCGGTATCCCTTCGCGGGAAATTTTCTCGAGCTCATCGCAAATTGCCTCCGTCGCGAGTGCTGCCGTTTCAGGTGCCGTTCCAACATAGATGCCGTGATCGCCTGCGTCACGGTGGTATGACTGGAAGGTGTAAACGGAATACGCCAGTCCAAGCTCTTCACGAATCCGCTGAAAAAGCCGCGAGCTCATGCCACCACCGAGCAGCATGCCGACGAGGCTCATCGCGTACCGCCGCGGATCTGCGTGATGGATTGCGCGCGACCCGAGTATGATATGAGTCTGGGCACCCTCCCTCTCGAAATGCCGGACAACAGGGGGCAGAGGCGCCGCTGGCGGGCACTGCAACCGCGATTGCCCCCCCGCAGGTACTTCTGCCCATCCGGTCTGCTCGAGTACGGCAACGAGACGATCGTGCTCGATGTTCCCCGACGCTGCAAATACAATCTGATCGGGATGGTACGCGCGTTTGTGGAGCGCGAGAAGGTTATCAACGCCGAGTGCCGCAACTGTATCCCGCGTACCGAGGATAGGCCGACCCAAAGCGTGCTCTCCCCATAATTCGGCACCGTGCAGCTCGAAGACCAGATCATCCGGCGTGTCGTCGACGGTGTTGATTTCCTCGAGAACTACCTTGCGCTCCAGATCGAGATCGGACTGCCGAAGCAACGGATTGAAGATGAGGTCAGCCAGTACTTCGGCGGCAATCCCCACGTCGTCGTCGAGGACCCGGGCCTGATAGGCGGTGTGCTCGCGTGATGTATACGCATCGAGCGAGCCGCCGAGAGTCTCGAGCGACAGCGCGATGTCTTTCGCAGACCGGGTTGACGTCCCCTTGAACACCATGTGCTCGAGCATGTGAGATACTCCCACCACGTCCGGTGATTCGTGCAGCGAAGCAGCGCGCACCCATCCCCCCAATGCGACCGACCGCACTCCCGGCATGTGCTCCGAGAGTACGGTCAGACCGTTTGGCAATACAGTGCGGCGAAGCGCTACATCATCCGTCGTCGCCAGACCGGTCACTCTCGGCCGCGATTTCCGCCGCCGCGAGGCGGACGACTTCGTGGACGTCGGGGACGATCGTCGGACTGCCCGCCGGCTTCGGCGGTAACCCCTTCGCCGCTCTCGACGGCCGTCCCGTCGATTGTTTCGGGCGGTGAGCCATTTCCTCGGGTGCTATCCGATGCAGGCTGAAATGGCGATTCGCCGCTGCCCGCATCTTCCTTGGGAACAAGAGCCTTCATCGACAGACGAAGGCGGCCGCGTTCATCGCGCTCGAGAAGCTTGACCTTTACGCGGTCGCCTTTCTTGACCACGTCTTCAGTCTTGTCGGTGCGGCCATGCTTGAGTTCCGAGATATGAACGAGGCCTTCGGTGCCCGGCATGATTTCCACGAACGCGCCAAAGGCAGTAGTGCTCTTGACGGTGCCTTCGTACGTATCGCCGATGATCGGTTCAGCGGTGAGAGCCTGTACCATCTGACGCGCGCGCTCCATGGCGTCGCCGCCCACGGCCGCGATCGTAACGAGCCCAGAGTCGTCGACCGTGAGCTCCGCACCGGTCTCCTCCTGAATTCCACGGATCGTCTTGCCCTTGGGGCCGATGAGCTCGCCGATCTTCTCGGGGCTGATGTTCATCGTCACGATGCGTGGTGCATAAGCGGAGAGGTCGGCGCGCGGGCCGTCGAGCGCCTTTTTCATTTCCTCGAGAATGTGGAGGCGGCCTTCCCGCGCCTGCGCGAGGGCTTCTTTCATGATCTCGAGCGACAGGCCCTGAATTTTGATGTCCATCTGGATGGACGTGATGCCGGCTTCCGTTCCAGCAACCTTGAAGTCCATATCACCGAGGTGATCCTCGGTGCCCAGAATATCGGTGAGGATAGCGTACTTGTCGCCCTCTTTGATCAGGCCCATTGCAACGCCCGCGACAGCGCCGCGAATGGGCACGCCGGCATCGAACAGCGACAGCGAGCCACCGCATACAGAGGCCATCGACGACGAGCCATTGGACTCGAGAACGTCGGAAACAATCCGGATCGTGTAAGGAAACTCTTCGAACGGCGGGAGCACGCTTTGCAGCGCACGCTCGGCGAGATTTCCGTGGCCGATCTCGCGACGGCTCGTGCCGCGCATTGGGCGAACTTCACCCGTCGAGAACGGCGGGAAGTTGTAATGAAGCATGAACGACTTTGTCGTTTCGCCGGCATCGTCGATGGAGTCGAGACGCTGGACGTCCTGCGCGGTTCCGAGAGTGATGGCAACGAGTGCCTGCGTCTGCCCGCGAGTGAACAGCGCCGAACCGTGTGCTCGCGGCAAGACCGATGTGTCGATGGTGATCTCGCGAACGTCCTTCGGGCCACGGCCGTCGACGCGGGCGCCGCTGTTCAGGACCTGCGCGCGAAGACTATCGTACTCGGCATCTCCGACGAGCGTCGAAATGTCCTTCCCGTTGTCCGGAAATTCAGTGAGCAGTGCGGTCGAGACCTCGGCCTTGACGCGCTCCACTGCCTGGATGCGGGTATGCTTGTCTGCCTGATTGATCGCCTCGACGATCCTGCCCTCCGCGAGCGCTTTGACACGGGCGACGAGACCCCCGGATGGTTCCGGCTTTTTCCACGCCATTTTCTCGGTTCGGCCCTGGCCAAGCAGCTCCTGCTGCATCGCGATCAGCTCTTTGATCCCGCTGTGAGCGACCGTGATTGCTTCCAAAGTATCAGCTTCGCTGATCTCGATGGCCCCACCTTCAACCATCATGATAGAATCGTTTGAGCCGGCAACGACGATATCCATGTCGCTGTAAGGGAGCTGCTGGAATGTCGGATTGAGAATCCAGTTGTCCTGAACCCGCGCGATGCGAACGCCCGCGATCGGGCCGGCAAACGGGATTTTCGATGCGTTCAGCGCGAACGATGTGGCGAGAAGCGCCAGCATGTCGGCGTCATTCTCCTGATCAGCGGAGATAACGTAGATGAAAACCTGGATTTCGTTCTTGAATCCTTCCGGGAACAGCGGGCGGATGGACCGGTCGATAATCCGGCACTTGAGAATCTCCGTATCGTGGGGCCGTCCTTCGCGCTTGATGAAGCCGCCCGGAATTTTTCCGGCTGCGTAGGCCTTGTCCTTGTATTCGACTGTCAGGGGAAAGAATGGGAGCGGGCTTTCCTTTTCGCTGGCGGTGATGGCGGCGAGGACCATCGTGTCGCCAAACCGTACCAGGGCCGAGCCTGCTGCCTGTTTTGCCATGCGGCCGGTCTCGATTGAGAGCGTGCGGCCGGCGAACTCACGTTCGATGCGTTGTATCATTGACCTTGCTTTTTTCTAGAGAACACAAAGCGCGCGCGGACAGCAGAGTGCGTCCGCGCGCGCAACATCGTCAGAAGAGGCGGCTAGTGTCGGAGGCCAAGATCGGCGATGATCTTGCGGTAGCCTTCGAGGTTTGTCCGCTTGAGGTAGTCCAGCAGCCGCCGACGCTTGCCAACCATCTTCAGCAGGCCCTGCCGGCTGTGATGGTCTTTCGCATGAGTGCGAAAGTGCTGGGTGAGGTAGTTGATGTTCTCCGTGAGAACTGCAACCTGTACCTGGGCCGAGCCGGTGTCTGTGTCGTGGGTGCGGAACTTCTCGATCGTCGCGGTCTTCTGGAATGCCATTGTAGCTGTGATCTCCGCGCGCGTTGCGCGCTGGTGTCTTTGGAATCCTCGTAAGCCTTGGAGAATACACGGTTCATGACCCCATGTAAAGGCACCGCACCAGCAGGTAGGGGGGTCGCATGGATTGGGACAGCTGCCAACGCGCTGCTCGGTACGACTGAAAACTTGAGGACTGTGCGGATCCAGGACCAAAGGCAATTGACGATCGACGACTAATTGCGGATTGCGGCTTGTTCCTGTCCTCGGCGATCCGTTCGTCAAGGTCAGGCGCGATCGCCTCGAGGAACTGCGGCGGCGTCTGCCGGCAAGCATCCGTTGCGAGCGGCGTCGCTCGATAAAGTAAGTCGATCGTCGATGGCTGTTCGGTCCTGAATCCGGAATAAGTCGTCGATCGTCGATGGCCGTTGCTCCTGGATCCGCAAAGTCCTCGATCCCCAATCCCGGTGTGAAAAACGAGGCGTTAAACTATATAATGCATGAACGGAGCAGTCAGCCCGGCCCTTGTTCCTCAACCTGCGCGTGGATCGTTCCATCCTGCAGCAGCAAGTCGAACCTTTGTCCTTCCGAAAACTGCGACGCTGACGCAAGAGTTTCTCCGCTCGGGGTTCTCGCCACAGCGTAACCGCGGGCGAGCGTTGCCACCGGGCTAAGCGCGTTGAGGCGGCCGGCGGTGGCTGAAACACCCCTCCGCCGTCGCTCGGCGCCCTGCTCCGCGGCGGCACGCAGATCGCGGGCGGCGTTCCGGAGACCGATCAGCGCGGTCGCGTTGCGTTGCCTGGCTGCCGACGCGATACGGAAACCTTGCGACTTCAGAACAGCCAGCAAATCAGCAAGCGCCGGAACCGCGGTCTCGGCTGCAACCGATGGAGTTGCCGCGCGAAGGTCCGCTACGAGGTCGCATACCGAAACGTCGATTTCGTGCCCGACCGCAGTGATGACAGGAATCGGGCACGCCGCGATCGCTCGGGCAACGCGTTCATCGTTGAACGCCCAGAGGTCTTCACGCGACCCACCGCCCCGCCCGATGATAAGCAGGTCTGCCCTTCCCCACCGTATCACCCGAGCTATCGCCCGACATACATCCCGCACTGCCGTGTCGCCCTGCACCATCGCCGGGCACACTATTATCTGCACTCCAGGCCGCCGGCGGCGCGCGACGGAAATGATATCCTGCAGCGCGGCACCTCCCGGGCTCGTAATGACGGCGATGCTTTTCGCAAACCTGGGAATTGGTTTTCTTCGCTCATGGGCGGTAAGCCCCTCAGCGGTGAGCCTCGCGATCGTCAGATCCATTGCTTTCCGCCACAGGCCCTCACCTGCGGCTTCGATGCGAATCACCTTGAGCTGCAGCGTTCCCCGGGCGACAAACATCGTCATCTGCACGAGAGCGACCACCTGCATTCCGTCGTCAGGAGGCGCGGGCATGC
>Ga0136611_10004147_pt1 | contig 10143 bp, 6 predicted proteins | sample AntDrymUQ2232306_2_FD_106645 | JGI IMG/M metagenome (GOLD analysis project Ga0136611, IMG submission 106645) | Polar desert sand microbial communities from Dry Valleys, Antarctica - metaG UQ223 (23.06) | ecosystem: Environmental > Terrestrial > Soil > Desert | place: Antarctica: Dry Valley... | reverse complement strand
GCTGGTGTGGGCCAGGTGCCACTTGGTCGGACTCACGTCGGGCATGCTGCTGACGACGTAGTCCTCCGTCTGCAGCGGCTCGCACAGGCGCGTCGTCTGCCGGCGCACCGCCGCGACGCGGGAAGCGAGCGACTCGCCGGTCGCGGAACGCGCGAGCGGGTGTACCTCGTCCGGCGGCAGGGTGAGCGAAGCGGCCATTGGGGTCCTCGCAGGCAGTACGGTGGCACGACCGCGGTGCGGCCGGAAACGAATCAAGGGCGCGGAACCAGGGCTGGTTCCCGCGCCCATGTCAGGGCAATGGTCGTTCCGTCCGGGTGGGCGAGCGGCGTCGGCCGTCCGACGCCGCGGCGAGCCCGATCAGTCGTCCCGCTGTCTCGCCAGCCGGGGAGCGTGCAGCACCAGCAGGCCCATGCCCAGCAGCATCCCCATCGCCAGGAAGAGCAGGGGCAGGCGCGACTCGTTCACCGAGTCCGTCACGCGAACCCGGGCAACGGTGGACATCGCCAGGCCTGCCGCGCGTGCGGCCGACGCGCGGGCCGCTTCGGTGCGCGCCGCGGCAATGGCATCCACCGAGTCACGCCCCGCCGTGTAGGCGAGCATCGGCTCGGCGAAGACCGCAACGTGGTAGTGCGCCGGGCGCCGCTCGCGCGTCGCCTCGATCAGGCCGGCCTTCTCCATCGCCAGCAGGCGGCGCTCCAGGAAGGCGCGCTCCGCGGGCTCGCGCGGCACGCGGAAGTCCACCGCCATGCCGGCCGGGTGCACGCTCAGCCTGTGAGCATTGCGGGGCTGCAGTGCGGCCGGGCGAGTGAGGCTGGTGATGGTCAGCATCCCGCCGGTCGAATCGCGGAAGTCCCGACCCATGCGCGCGATGAACGCCTGCACCTCGGGCCTGCTGTACGGAAAGGACACACCGGACAGCGTCACGAGGCTGTCGGACACCACGGAGACGAGCTTCCCCTGCACAACGAGCCGCTGGACATCGAGCGGCGTACGCAGAAAGGTGTACTCCTCCTGGACGGCGACCGAGTGCTGGCGCACCATGGAGGCGGGAGAGCCACCGAGGCCCTCGACCGCATGGGCTGCGGAAGCCGTCGTAGCGAGCAGGGCTGCAACAAGCCCGAAGCGATGCGTGGTGATCATGTCCTGCCTCCGTATGAGCGCAACCACGTCGACCTGCGAACTCCCGAATGCTGTTCCTTCGGCCGCGCTGACGTAGTGATACCCGGGTAGGAGGCAAGCGGCACGCCAAACACACGATATTCGGCAAAAATCTGTTTACGGCATGAAAGCGCGGCCCGCACGCCGCCAGCGTCCGCCAGGGCGCCCCGCCGGGTTGCCTGGTCGGCAGCCCGGCCGTGACGCCTCCCGACCGCCGCCATGCACCGCCTCGCCCGCAACCTCACCGTCCAGATTCTCGTCCCATCACGCTCGACGCGCTACGAAGTGCGGCTGCTCACCGCCTCCTGATGCGATGCGGCCAATGCCCGGCGCATCACCTTGCCCGACGCGCTGTGGGGGAGCTCGTCCACGATGCGCAGCCGAGCTGGACGCTGGAATCCCGCCAGTTGTGCCGCGGCAAATTGCATGATGTCGCCACCGGCAACCTGCCACCCGTCGTGCAGCACCACGGACGCGCCGACCGCGGCGCCACGATCCGTGTCCGGAAGCCCGTAGGCGGCGCAGTCCAGGACCGCCGGATGGGCGCGAAGCGCGCGCTCGACGTCCGATGGCCACGCCTTGAAGCCGGCCACGTTGATCACGTCGTCCACCCGATCCAGCAGGGATACGGTTCCGCACGCCGCCACTCGGCCGACGTCACCCGAATGGAGCCATCCCCCGCGAAGTGCGCGTGCCGTCGCCTCGGGGCGGCGCCAGTAGCCAGCCATCACGTTGGGCCCGCGTACGATGATCTCGCCTTCTCCCTCCGCTAACACGGTGCCGGACTGGTCGTCGAGCGGCGCTATCGCGACGACGACCTGGTCGATCGCTCGGCCAACGCCGCGGCCGGCGTCGCTGGCATCGGGATCATAGGTGGCGAATGGCGAGCACTCGGTCAGGCCGTAGCCCTGCGCCAGCGCCGTCCCGGTCGCATCTCGCCATCGCGCGGCGAGCTCGTCGCGGGGCGGGGCGGCGGCGGTCAAGGCGTAGCGGAGCTTCCGGAGGGGGCGCGGGTCACCCAGCGCCAGCAGCCGTTCGAAGGCCGTGGGTGACGCGAGCAGCATCGACACGTCACCGGTGTCGATGGCCTCGGCGACGGCGGCCGCCTCGAATCGCGTGAAGAGGCGCACCGACGCCCCAGCGAACAGCGCGCCGAGGAGCACGACGTTCTGGCCGAAGCAGTGCGCCATCGGCACCACCATCGCGAGGCGGTCGGACGGCATGATGCCGCAGTAGCGAACCTTGGCAGCGGCGTTGAAGGCCAGGTTCCCGTGCGTCAGCACCACTCCCCTGGGATCGGCCGTGGTGCCGGAGGAGTAGAGGATGGTGGCGTGATCGGCCTCGTTCCGAGCGTGCACCGACGGCAGGGGTCCGGCGGTGGCCCCCGGCGCGAAAGGCGCCGCGCCGCCGGGCACGATGAGGACCTCGTCGCCCGAGACACCAGTCGCCGCCGCCAGCGCGTCGGTGGTGACGACGAGCCGCACGTCGCTCTCGGCGAGCGCGCGCGCGGTGTCGGCGGGCGCCCAGGCCGGGCTGAGGACGGCCGCGACTGCACCGCGCCAGAGGGTGCCGAGCAGCGCAACGGCGAAGGCCGGATGGTTCGGAAGCAGCAGTGCGACCCGAGCGCCCTCACCCAGGCCACGGGCGGCGAGCAGTGCTGCAAACCGACCGACAAGCTGCTCGAGCTCGCCATAGGACCACATGCCACCATCCCAGACCAGGGCGGGTGCGGAGGGCGACGTGGCAACGTGCCGGCGGAACAGGGTGACCAGGTTCATCGGGGTGGCAACGCTCGCGCAATCCGCGTGGGCTCGAGGGTGGCGATGTCAGCCTCCGTCGTCTGCCGCCGGCAGGAGAATCTCGCAGACGGGGCGGGGAGGGCACTCACCCCTGTGCACGACGCGCTGCACGTGTACCCGGACGTCGGCGTCCTCGAAGCAATCCACGCGCTGCCCGCACCGATGGCACTGAGGAAAGAGCGCAAAGGTATCGCGGGCGAGTTGGTCGAGGCGGGGGTCGTCCGGCCGGCCCGAGAGTGGCATCGTGAGGTGCGACGGGGTGGGGCGGAAGGGGACGACTGAATGGTAACGAGCCACCAGGCGCAGGGACGGGGCGCACTGTGGTGATGCGCGCGGCAGGGTCGTTGCGGTGATGAGGGGCACAGCGCCCGAATAGGCACCGATGCCGCCCCGGCCCGGTTGCGTGAATGCGTGACGCCGGCGCCGTGCCGGTGGTCGGTATGGTGTCTGGAACCTCACATCCGTCCGGGTGTGCGGCGACCTCAGTCCTGCCCGTCCGGAGCTCGCCGATGCACCGTTACCCCTCCCGTTCACGCGTGCCGGGCGTTGCAGCCATGCTGCTCGCCGCCGCGTGCCGGGGGGAGGTATTGCCCAGCGAGCCGCTGCACCCGGACCCCGTGGCCAACCTCGGAACCCAGAGCGCCGCGCTCGCCGGCGGTGCAGCCTCGACCGAGCACATGATCGTCGTGGCCAATACCGTTCTCGACGGGACGTCTACACGCGCCTACACACTGCGCGCGGACGCTGCCGGCACGGCAACTGTCCTGCCGCTGCCGGATCGGGCGAACATCGCCGTGGCCCGTATCGCAGCCGAGTCCGGGTCACCTGGCCTCGATCGCGCCTTCGAGGGACGCCTGCGGGACATGGAGCGGACGGTCCTGACGCCCCGCATCCCCCACGCGCGCGCCTGGTCGGCGCAGCGCGGCGCGCTGCGCGAGCCGATGGAGGGGCTGAGCCCGACGGTGCGAAACGGGCAGCGCATTCCCTCGGTGGTGAAGGTGGGAGACGTCGTCCGCATCAACGTGCAGGCGGACAGTGCGTGTTCGGCGCCCACCTACCGGGGTGCCCGCGTCGCGGCCATCGGCACCAGGTCGATCGTGCTGGAGGATACCCTCAACCCGCGCAACGGGTTCGTGGAAGCAGACTACCAGCGCTATGCCGCGCGGTTCGACACGCTCGTCTATCCGCTGGACAGCGCGGCGTTCGGTGCGCCGACCGACATCGACGGGAACGGCCGCATCATCATGGTGTTCACGCGTACCGTCAACGAGCGGACCGCGCGCGACGCCCAGACGTACGTCGCGGGCTTTACCTTCGCGCGTGACCTGTTCCCCATCGCCGGCAGCCCGCGCACCCAGGCGTGCGCGGGGAGCAACGAAGGAGAGTACTTCTACCTGCTGGCGCCGGACCCCCTGGGCCTGGTGAACGGGAACCGACGCACCACGAGGTTCGTGGACTCGATTGCAACCGCCGTCATCGCCCACGAGCTGCAGCACCTCATCAACGCCGGCCGCCGCATTCACGTGAACAGTGCCCCGGCACTGGAACAGAAGTGGCTCGACGAGGGCCTCGCGCACATCGCGGAGGAGCTCCTGTTCTACCGGGAGTCGGGCTTGCAGCCGCGGTCCAACCTCGGTGCTGCGTCGCTGCGGACGACCGAACGGGTCCTCCAGGCGTACAACAGGAACATGGGGGGCAACCAGGTCCGCTATCGGCATTTCCTCCAGCGGCCCTCTCGTGCCTCGCCGGTGGCTCCCGACGACGAGCTCTGGACCCGGGGCGCGGCCTGGTCGCTCCTGCGCTATCTCGCCGATCGCACGAATCCGGGAGGTGACGACGTGTTCTACCGGCTCGTCAACAGCCGCTCGACCGGGCTGGGCAACGCCGTGGGCGTCTTCGGCCCCGGACTCGCGACGCTGGTCCGCGATTGGAACGTGACCCACGCCACCGACGATCTCCCGCTGGCGCCCCAGTATCAGCAGCCCAGCTGGAACTGGAAGTCGATTCTCGCAAACATCGGCACCGGTGGGGGGTATCCACTGAGCGTACAGCCGATGAGCAACGGCATCGCCTACTCCGGGACGGTCCTGAGTGGTGGCGCCACATATTACCGAATCACCGTACCAGCCAATGCGGCCGCTACCGTCTCGCTGACGGAACAGACCGGTGCCGCGCCCACCCTGTCGCTCGTGACGGTCCGGATCAAATGACCACTCGCCTGATTCCCGCGGCCCTGTCCGCGCTGCTGCTTCTCGGGTCGGCCTGCGGCAAGGAGCCGGTCGCGCCGCCGACACCCTCCAAGATCGAGACGACGACCGCACCATCCAGCACCGCCACCGCCGGCGCGGCGGCCGGGACCTTTGCCGTGCGCGTGACCAACGACGATGGCACCCCCGCCGCCGGCGTCGGGGTGACCTTCACGGTCACCGGGAGTGGCTCGGTCTCCCCGACCAGCACGACGACCGACATCACTGGTATCGCACGCACGACGGTGACCGCCGGCAACACGGCGGGACAGGTGACCATCACGGCGACTGTCACGGGCAGGCCGCTGACGGCCGTCGCAACGCTCGTCGTCACTGCCGCCGGGCCAGTGACCTGTACCGCCCCGGCGCTAGGCGCCGAGACATCGTACCAGGGACTGTCGGCCGCCTGCGTGAACGGCGGGGCAGCGGGCGCGGACTACGTCCTGATCGCGTTCAACACGTCGGCGACCACCACCGCCACCACCACGTTGACGGGCAGCGGCCTGGCGACACCCCCCAGCGCGACGGTGCTGTCGCCGTCCGCAGCGCTGACATACCGCGGGGAGTCGTCGGCGTCCTCATCGCTCCGCGCTGACGAGGGCTTCCACCAGCGGCTGCAGCAGCGCTCCGCCGAGCTCGCACCGCGGATCCCGTCTGCCCGCCGCTGGTTGGAGGCCCGCAGCCGCGCACGCAGCTCGACGTCGCTCACAGCGGAAGGCTCGGTGGCGACGCATGGCATCATCCCGTCCAACCCACAGGTAGGTCAGGTGCTGGCGGTCAACGTCAATGCCAACGTCCCCTGCCTGAGCCCCGACTTCAGGGGGACACGCATCATGGCCGTGGGGAGCCGCTCGGTCGTGCTGGCCGATACGGCGAACCCGGCGGGCGGCTTCACGATGGCGGACTACGAGCGGTTCGCCGCCCGCTTCGACACGCTGGTCTACCCGCTGGACGTCACGAACTTCGGTGCGCCGAGCGACATCGACGGCAATGGCCGGGTGGGCATCGTCTTCACGCGGGCCGTCAACGAGCTGACGGAGAAGAACAGCACCTCGTTCGTCGGCGGCTTCTTCTTCAGCCGCGACCTCTTCCCCAAGGATTCGACGCAGATGTTCGGGCGGGGCTGCCTGGGCAGCAACGAGGGGGAGCTGTTCTACATGCTCGCGCCAGACCCGACCGGCATCGCCTACAAGGGCAGCGACGGCACCGCGTCGAGCACCAACATTCGCCGCACCGGCTTCGTGGACAGCATCACCACCGCCACGATCGCCCATGAGTTCCAGCACCTGATCAACGCGTCGCGCCGCATGTACGTGAATCAGGGCGCCACTGCCTTCGAGATCGTCTGGCTCAACGAGGGCCTCAGCCACATTGCCGAGGAGCTCCTGTACTACCGGGAATCGGGAAAGCAGCCGCGGACGAACCTCGATGACAACGCCATCCGCGTATCGTCGCGTGAGACGTTCCCGTTCTGGCGGCAGGACGCCGCGTCGAATTTCGGCCGCTTCGCCAGCTACCTGCGCGATCCGGAAAAACACTCGCCGGTGATCGAGAACGACCAGCTCGCGGTACGTGGCGCGACGTGGTCATTCCTGCGCTATGCGGCGGACCAGAAGTTTGCCGCCGATGGCGACGTGTGGTTCCGGCTTGCCAACTCGGTGCGGCAGGGGTTCGCGACGCTCAGCCTGGTGTTCGCGAACGAGACGCCGAGCCTGCTGCGCGACTGGACGGTGGCGAACTACGTCGACGACACCGGCTTCAGCGGCGAAGCCCGCTACATGCACAAGAGCTGGAACTTCCGGGACATCTATACCAAGACCTTCGTGGCGGGTGTGTACCCGCTCAAGGTGACCGGGCTGGCCAACTCCTCGTCACAGGCAGTGAGTGTCGTCCAGAACTCGGCCGCATATTACCGCTTCAGCGTTCCCGCGAATGGTGAGGGTCGTCTGGAGCTTGGCGGCACCGCTCCACAGGCGGCACCCTTGCAGTTCATCGTCATCCGCACGCGTTAGCATCCTCCCGTCAGGGCGGTGGGGTCGGCCTTTCGTCGCTGGCCCCACCGCGCAGCATCCCACCTCGCGCCCACTGGCGCCTCCGTCCCGGCGCGCTGTGTCGTAGCGCCGCACCGCGCACCATCGTCCGGCCCGGCGCCGGCCACGAAGGACCTTCCCCCCGGAGTGGTTGCATGACAAATCGGCTCATCCTCGTACGCTGCGCGCTCGGTGCTGCAGTGGCCTTCGCGCTGCTCGCCCCCACGTCACTCGCCGCCCAGCGCCAGAACGGCCTGCTGGTGGGGCGCGTCCTCTCGGGCGACGTCGCCGTGCCCGCCGCCACGATCTTCGTGAGTGGGGGACGCGTGACGCTTGCGCGGGTGGACGGGCGATTCCGGATGAGCCTCCCTGCGGGCCGCTACGAGGTGCGGGCGCAGCGGCTCGGGTTCACCTCCTCGCGCGACAGCGTGACGATCACCGCGGGCGGGACGGTCGCGGCCAACTTCCGGCTGGAGCGCGCGATCTCCGCGCTGGAGACGGTGGCCACTGTCGGCACGCGCGGCTACGAGCGCTCGGTGATCGACGTGCCGCAACCAGTGGACGTGATTCCGGGAACGGCGCTGCGTGCCGCCGGCCGGATGCAGACGAGTCGCGCCCTGCAGTCGCTGGCGCCGGGCATCCACGCGCCACGCAGCGGGGTGGCCGAGGGAAGTGACGTGATCCACCCGGTGACGCTGCGCGGCATGGGGCCTGACCAGGTGCTGGTGCTCGTGAATGGCCGCCGCCGGCATACGAGCGCGCTGCTGAACGTGAACGGCACCACGGGCCGCGGCTCGACCGGCGTGGACCTCGACGCGATTCCCGCCAGCATGATCGAGCGGATCGAGGTGCTGCGCGGTGGGGCGGCCGCCCAGTACGGCGGTGAGGCGGTGGCCGGCGTGATCAACGTGGTCCTCAAGAGTGGCGTGCACGGCGACGCCGTGACGACCGTGGGCGGCAACGTCACCACCTACAACCGAACTGCCAAGGCGCCGAGCGACGCCCTGGCGATCAGCCCTTACGGCCCGGAGCGCAGCGTTCGTGATGGGCGTTCCATGCAGGCCTCGATCGACAAGGGCGTGGTGTTCGGCGAGCGCGGCTTCCTGCATGGGGACGTCCAGTACCGTGAGCGTGAGTTCACGAACCGGGCGCTGCCCGACCCCAGGCTCCAGTATCCTCCGTTCGACGCACGGGCGCTGGAAACGGGGGTGTCGCAGGACGTCGTCAGCTATCGCGCCGGCGACCCGGCCAGCCGCGACCTGTCGCTGTTCCTGAATGGCGGCAACCTGTACGACAACGGCATGGAGCTCTACGGCAATCTCGGCCTGTCTCGCCGCACCGTGGAGGCGGCCGCGCTCTTTCGCCGCGCCATCGACCCGGTCACCGACCGCACGGCCAACCCTGACGGCTTCCTGCCGATCATCCGGCCGCTCATCGACGACTACGCCGGCACCCTCGGACTGCGCGGAGGGATACTGGAGGACTGGCGGTACGACCTGGCCGCGTCGTACGGCCGCAACCAGGTGGACTACGGCGTCGTGAACACGCAGACGAGCGCCGGCGTGCCCGGCTCCGCGTTCGAGGCGGGCAACGTCCGTTCCAAGCAGCGCGTGCTGAACCTGGACATGTTCCGGACCTATTCCCTGTTCGACGAGCTCCGGGTTGCCGCCGGTGGCGAGCTGCGGCGAGACAGCTATGCGCTGCGGCCCACGGCGGGGACGACGGCGATCGAGGGGTTCCCGGGTTTCGGACCCGAGCAGTTCGTCGACGCTGCCGCCAACGTGGCGGCGGGGTACATCGACCTGGAGGCAGACGTCATTCCGTCGGTCCTGCTTGCGGTGGCGGGACGACTGGAACGGCACGGTGACGTGGGCACGCTGCCCGCGGTCAACCTGTCGCTGCGGTATGAGCCGTCGCGCCGCTTCGCCCTGCGCGGCGCAGCCGGCCGGAGCGAGCGTGCTCCGTCCCCCGCGCAGCGCCTGTACGCCACCGTCTCCACCGAGCCAGGGCCATTCGGTGTCCCGTCGAACGTAGCGCGCCTCTCGTCCGCCGCGGGCGCGACCGCGCTGCGCCCAGAGCGCAACACGACGATGTCAGCGGGCTTCTCGATTGCCCCGATGCCGACCTTGTCGTTCTCGGCCGACGCATACCAGATCGAGGTGGACGAGCGGATCACCCTGCTGCAGTCGCTCACCGACGCCAGTGCCCCCAGTGCGGAATTCTCGGCGAACGCGGCTGACACGCGAACGACGGGTGTGGACGTCGGGGCCCACTATGGCATCCAGCTGGCCGGCCGCGGAGCACTGCGCCTCATGACGGGCATGAACGCGCACCGCACGAGGGTACTTCGCGCGCTCGCCGTCGGCGGGCTGGGGCTGGGCCGCGTGGGCACGGAACGCATCGAGCACGGCCAGCCGAGCAGCAGCGTCGTCACCAGCGCGTCGTATGCGCACGGGCCGCTGGGCATGCTGCTGCGTACGCAACGCTTCGGGGAGGTGCGCGTGGCGGGGCTGCAGGGCGACGCGAGCCTCGACCAGACCTTCCGCCCGCGGTGGGTCACGGACGCCAACGTGTCGTACACGATGCTCCGGAAGTACACCTTCACGGCGGGCGCGGACAACCTGCTGGACGCGTACCCGGAGCGAAACCGCGTTCCCGGCAGCGCGACGACGAACCAGCGCGGCAACGGGTTCTTCGGCATCCTGCCCTACAACGCCGTGTCGCCCTTCGGCTTCAACGGCCGCTTCGTGTACGGTCGGTTGTCGATCTACCTGTAACGAACGAGGTAGAAGGAACGAGGAACGTACGGACGGGACGGGCTGGCGCCCGTACTGAGCGCTGTCATCCCGCAGCCGCGAGCGTAGCGAGGGGGTGTCGGGAACCGCGTGACGTCACGCGTGGCTGACTCCG
>Ga0136611_10004146_pt1 | contig 10143 bp, 7 predicted proteins | sample AntDrymUQ2232306_2_FD_106645 | JGI IMG/M metagenome (GOLD analysis project Ga0136611, IMG submission 106645) | Polar desert sand microbial communities from Dry Valleys, Antarctica - metaG UQ223 (23.06) | ecosystem: Environmental > Terrestrial > Soil > Desert | place: Antarctica: Dry Valley... | reverse complement strand
GCTGCGTGCGCCCTTACCGGAGCGGCCAGCGGGCGCATGGTGCGCGTGCCCCGCTCGAAGGTGGCGATCTCCCGGTAGCCTGCCTCCCACGCGAGGTCACGGACGCCGGGAACGCCCTCACCGAGGACGTCGAGCTGGTGCGCGTCCGAGCCGAGGGTGATCGTGACGCCGTGACGGTGGCAGAGGCGGACGAAGGATGCATGCGGGTCTATCCCGGCGTGCCCACCCCGGAGGCCGCTGCCGCTCATCTCGGCCGAGACGCCGCATGTAGCCAGCACGGCGACGGTCTGCTCCATCTGGTCTTCCAGGAAGGAGGTGTCCACATGGGCAGCCGCCTTGCGGTGGATGCGGTCGGGATGCGCGATGGAGTGGAAGAGACCGCTCCTGGCCGCCCAGCGAATGGCCGCGTAGAAGCCGCGGTAGCGTTCCTCGTGGGTCGCCCCTTCCGCGATGTCCGGCACCTCGTGGACCGAGCCGAGGAAGTAGTCGAAGGGGAAGAGTGGAGCGGCCGCTTCGAGGATGGAAACGGTGGCGGGGACGATGTCCACCTCCATCGCCAGGCGGATGGTGACCGACGGCTCACCGGCGGCGCGGGCGCTCGCTTGTTGGGCACGCACGCGCTGGACCGCTTCGACATAGGAAGCGATGTCGCCGGCGGCGGACTTGCCGATCTTCCACGGCACAACACCCGGCGCCAGGCTCAGGCGGTAGATGTGCTCGGAGAAGCCGAGTTCCGCCAGCCCGATCTCAACGGCGCGGGCGGCATAGCGCGTCATGGACGTTTCAAAGTGCTGGGTGTGCTCGGACACCGGTAGATTCCCCTCGGTACGCATGGGGTGAGTGTGGTAATCCACCAGGATGCCGCGTGTTCCAGGAACCGCGGCTGGTAGCGAGGAGGGCAACATTGAGTTACCTTTCCGCGCCGCGCGGCGCGCAGAGCGGCGCGATGAATGCAGCGTAATTCTCCTCGATCAGCCGCAGCGTGGTCGGGGGATCGGGATCAAGCATGCGCACCTCGTAGAGGAACGGTCCGGCGTACCCGCAATCGCGCAGTGCGCCGAGGAAAGCCGGCCAGTCCACCACACCCTGGGGACTTCCCGGCAGCCAGTGACGTTCGTCCAGCCCATCGTTATCGGAACAGTGCAGCGTGAAGAGCCGCGGCGCCAGCCGCGCAACCGCCGCCGCGATGTCTGGCTCACGCAGATTGAGATGGTTGACATCGATGCAGGCGCCTACCACGGTAGCGTCAAGCGCTTTCAGGATGCTGCCCAGCTCAGCCGCCGTGTTGCCCAAGCACGAGCGCGGTAGGCACTCCACCGCCAGCCTGACGCCCTCGTCAGCGGCGGTTTTCGCGAGCCGTCCAAGGCTGTCGCGTGAAGCGTCAAGCCGCGCATCTCGCTCGCCGTCTGCAATCGGTTCGGCGCTGGGATGCACTACCGTCAGGCGCGCCCCCAGCGCGGCCGCGAGCCGCAGATTGCGCTCCGTTATTGCCAGCGCCTGCCTTCTCGCCGCTGCGTCAAGCTGTGAGAGGTCGAGCGCCCGGCTGTAGGGAAGGTGTACCGAGTGCAGGCGCACCCTGGAGCGGCCCAGGCGCTCACGGGTGCGGGTGAGAAACGGCGGATCGTCCAACGGACACTGCGGTGCGGGGCCGACGATCTCCAGCGCCGCCACGGCCGAGCCGTCGAGCGCATCCCACTGGGCGTCATCAAGCGTCCGCGAGAAGACGCTTGTAGACACGGCGAGTGCCGGAAGCCAGGAACTTCCAGTTGAGGCTGTCGCGATGGTTGCGGCGGTCATGGTCGTGGCGGCAGTGGCAGGGGCGGTCACCCGCTCAAGCACCCTTCAAGATGCGGTCGATTTGCTGCGTCGCTTCTCGTAGTCCCTGCTCGGCCGGCACGCGCCCTGCGTTGATGGCGCTTCGCGCGTCGCCCCATACCTTGTTCCAGTCGGCTTGGCGCAGCCCTGTCTCGGCGCGCTTGCCGGACTTCTGCGCCCCCTCGGTGATGAAGGCGATGTTCTTGGGCGCCGCCTCTTTCTTCTGCTCCTCCGTCCATTCCTTGGCGGCCGCGAGGCGGGTGGGCGTGTTGCCGGGCAGCACCACTTGCCTGGCATTCTGCTTGGTGATCCACCAGCGGAGGAACTCCCACGCACGGTCCTTGTTCTTGCCCGGCGCCGAGACGGCGTGGCTGGGGTTTCCGGCGATGAGGACGGCGCGTCCCGCAGGACCCTTGGGCAGCGGCGCGACGTCCCACTGGAAGTCCTTGATGTCCTGACGATAGCGGCCAACCTGGTAGCTGCCATGGAGGTACATGCCAATTTTGCCCGCCGCGAACGCATCCCCCGGCGCACCCGCGTCGCGGTACTCCTGAGTCGTGCCCGCGACGCGATGCTTGAGAAACAGGTCAGCCCAGAACTGGTGTGCCTTGATGGACGCCGGCGTGTCCAGCAGGCATTTCGTCGCGTCCTCGTTCAGGACGCTCGCACCGTACGAGTAGAGCAGGCTCGCTTCGTACGAACCCAAGTGTAGACCCCACTGTTGGCCCGGCCGCGTCAGTCGCTTGGCCACGTCCGCCGCCTGGTCCCAGGTCCAGTTCTCGTCAGGGTACCTCTGCCCCTCCCGGTCGAACATCGACTTGTTGTAGTAGAAGGTGCCGATGCCCATCATCGTCCACCAGGAGAAAGTGGGACCTTTCTCGTAGGGCCACTTGCCCATACCGATAACGGTCCTGTCGTACTCGGCCGGCGCGACCTTGTCGCGCTTGATGACCGAGTCCAGGTTCTCCAACCAGCCCAACTTGACCCACTCAGGGAACCATGCGTAGGAAACCTCAATGACATCCGGCAGGTCGTTGGACGCGCCATACGCCTGCAACTTCTCGGGGTAGACCGAAAACGCCATTGGCTCGACGGTCACGGTTGTGGCAGGCGACTCCTGCTTGAATGGCTCGATCAGGTGCTTGGTGTACGCCTCTACCGAGGGTGGCTCCACCAGCCACGAGGAAACGCGCAGCGTTACCGGCGCTGCACTCTTGCTCGCCGACTGGGGGGTGTTGGTCGCCTGCCCGCACGCTGCCGCCAGCAGCCCCCCAGTGACCGCCGCCGCGCTGGCGAGTCCCCGGCGCGTCTTGCTTCTCACGTCAGCCATCGTCTTAATGCTCCCTACTCAGCTGTGCTGTTGCGCTTGAGTCCGTTTCCACGCCACTGCTTCCGCTAGCGCCCGCGCCAGCGCGAGCTGTGCACCGCGCACCCCCGTCTGGTTGGGGTGCATCTCCTCTGAGAGGACCGGCCCTGCCGTGAGGAGCACTACGTCCGCCGCCCTGGCCAGGGGGGACGCCGGGCTGTTGGTCAGCATTACCACGGGCATGCCTCGCTCCCGCGCGCGCGCCGCCACCTCCACGAGCTGGAGGTTCTGTCCGCGGTAGGAAATGACCAGCAGCGCGGTTTCGGATTCGGCCACGTCCACCTGCGCGAGTTGTTCGGTGGCGTGATCTTCGGCCGCTGCCCGGATGCCGTACTTCCTGAATGTTCCCGCTGCCAAGCGGGCTACCACACCTGAGAGTCCAGACCCAAAGCACAACACTTGCACTGACGGCGCGAGCATTCCCGCTGCCTGCCTGAATGCTTCGCCCACCAAGGCAGCTGTTGCATCAAGGATCGTGCGATCTTCGACAAAGATGCGGGCAGCGATGCCAAGCAGAGGATCCTCCGACAGTGCATCCGCCGCTACCGCTGCGGGCCGGACGCTCTCTAGCGCGCGCTCGGCGATCAGCGCGCGCTTGAACGCGCCATAGCCACCGTATCCCAGCCGCTGCACGGTGTTGATCACTGTCGCCTGGCTGACGCGGAGAGCCAGCGCAACCGCCGCGGCGGTTGCGCTGGCCGCGGACGGGTCCATTTCAAAGAGAACGTCGACCACTCGCTGCTCGGACGGGCGCAGCTCACCGTAGCGGTCCCTCGCCAATTGTGCGAACGGCACTGCCGGCGCCTTCGCGGCTTCGACCCGCGGAGCGAGGGTCGCCGTCATGCCGGCTCGCCGTATTCGATACAGTGATGATGAAGCATCATGGACTAGTAACTAGCCGTCACTATAGGTGCGACCACACACCCGGTCAAGTTACTTCACGGCAAACAGACCCAGCCAGTGCGAGAGCTAGAGCAAGCAGCAACCAGATCTTGTTCGGAGGGACCTATGCGCAGAAATGTACGGTGGACCAGGCGACGCGTTGCGGAAGTGGCGGCGATGGCGGGGACAAGTGGCGCGCTTGCGGCGTGCGGTGCAGGGCAAGGCGCCGCCGGTGAGCAGACAGCGGCGCAAGGCAAGCGCTTTGCAAAGCCCGTCGCGGTCGAATACTGGAAGTCCATCAGTGGCCCGGCGCACGATGCGCAGGTAAAGCTGACGGACGACTTCAACGCCAGCCGTACCGACGTCAAGGTCACCCTGGTGGATGCCGGCGGCTACGACCAGGCGGCCGAGAAATTCCAGACTGCCGCCGCCGGCGGCACCGCCCCGGATGTGATGCTCTTCACCGTTGACTCGTACGGTCGTCCGTTCGCGCGTATGGGGCTGCTCTCTCCGGTAGACGAGTTCCTCAAGTCTGACAAGGCGGTGGCAGACAAGTACCTGCCCGGCTTGATGAAGGATGGCCAAGTCAACGGCAAGCAGTATCAGATCCCATTCTCGCGCAGCACCGAAATCTTGCTTGCTAACAAGGATCAGCTGAAGGCGGGTGGCCTGTCTGAGACGCCACCCGCGACCTGGCCTGAGTTGCTGGACGCGGGGCAGAAGCTGCTACGCGCCGGCGTGACGCAGGCGCCCGCTAGCGGGGCGGACCGCTACACCTTCTCCGCCCTGGCGCTGTGGTGGTCCTTCCAGAGCATGCTCTGGGCGTTTGGCGGGCGGTACTCTGACGAGAAGTTCAACGTCACCGTGACTGAGCCGCCCGCCGTGGAGGCCGCGCAGTACCTCCAGGACATGGTCTACAAGACTCGCATTGCGCAGGCATATAAGGCCAGCGGCGATGCCCGTAAGGACTTCGTCACCGGCGTCATTCCGCTCTACATCCAGTCCACCTCCGGCCTGACCGCCATTGAAAAGGACTCATCTTTCCGCGTTAGTGCTGCTTTTGTACCCCGGCACAAGGAGCAAGCGGTCCACTCTGGCGGTTCCGGGCTGAACATCATCAATGCCGCGCCGCGGGAGAAGAAGGAAGCCGGCTGGGAGTTCATTAAGTTCATGACCAGCGTGGACAACACCATCTACTTCTCCCAGCAGACCGGCTACATGGCGGTCCGCTCAGATGCCATTGAGCATGCTTCCATGAAGAGCCATCTGGCGCAGAACCCTAACGCGCGCGTCGTATTCGAGCAGGCCAAATACATCAAAGCCACCGACGAGATTGCTACCGCGCCGCAGGCAATCAAGTCCATCGACGCCGCTCTTGCCAAGATCCTTACGGAGCAGGCTCCGGTTAGGGCGACCTTTGAGCAGCTCACGACCGAGCTCAAGCAGTCTGCCGCCCAGGTCCCTGGCCGGTGACGCGGTGACGGAGGGGCATTTCCAGCCCACCGGCCGGCCGGATGCACAGTCCACCGACCCGGCCACTCTCCAGCCCAACATTCTGTTGATTGTCACCGATCAACACCAATATGCGGCTGCAGGGCCGGCCGCCGGCGGCTGGTCGCCGCGGCTAGAAAAGCTGGCCTGCGAGGGGGCGTGGTTTCGTCGCGGATACACCGTGACGGTGCCGTGCTCGCCCGCGCGCGCCTCGCTCTTCACCGGGTTGTACCCGCACCGCCACGGCATGCTCAATAACTGCACCATGCCTTTTGCCATTTCGCCAGATGTGCGGCCGGACTGCGACGCCTGGGGCCAACGCCTGATGGACGCCGGCTATCGAACACGCTACGTTGGCAAGTGGCACGCCGGTGTGGCGCGCGGCCCGGTGGACTACGGCTTCGATATTGCTGAGCGCCCCTTCGACGCCGATGCGTATCGCCAGCGTGAGGGGATCCCTTCCGCCCCCCGCAAAGAGGCGGACATCTGGCACTTCACCGATGTGGGCGGTCGCGCATGGCCACTCTATGGGCGCACGCCCGGGCCGCCTGACGCTTCGCCCACAGCGATGCAGGCGGCGGCTACCGTGGAAGTATTGCGTGATCTCGTCCAGGAGAGCTCGCCGCCGGCCGGTGGGAGCGGCGGCGCCGGGCCAACTGAGAGCCGCCGTCCCTGGTGTATATGGACCAACTTCACGGGGCCGCACGAGCCGTATGCTGTCCCGGAACCGTACGCCAGTATGTTCGATCCCCACACTGTGCCCTTGCCGGCCAGCTTCCACGACCTGTGCGAGGACAAGCCGGCCTACGTGCGGCGCACCCGCCAATCCTGGTTCGGGCAGATCACAGAAGAGCACGCGCGCCGCGCCATCGCACACTACCGCGGGTACTGCGCCATGATCGATCACTATGTGGGCACCATTCTGGACGTTCTGGAGCAGAGTGGCCAGGCGGACAACACATTGGTAGTCTTCACGACCGACCACGCCGACATGTTGGGCGCGCACGGCTTGTGGTTCAAGGACGCTTACGGGTACGAGGAGTCGCACCACGTGCCGTTGCTGCTGCGCTGGCCGGCTGCCATCCGGGCGGGCACCGTCATCGACGCCTACGCTCGGACGCTTGACCTTGGTCCCACGTTTCTGGCAGCAGCCGGTGCAGCGCCGCTTGATCCTTGTCACGGAACGTCGCTCCTCCCGCTGCTGCGGGGCGAGTCTGGTGCGGACCAGGCGCCCGAGCGGCGCGAGCTGTTCCTGGAGGAACACGGCAACTTCTTTAACTTCACCCTGCGCGCCGTCGCTGATGGCCGTCACAAGCTCGTCTGGAACGCGTATGACTTCGACGAACTCTACGATCTGGAAGACGACCCCCACGAGCGGCGCAACCTGGCCCGTGACCCGGTGCATGCGCAGACCTACCAACGCATGTGTGACCTCCTGTGGACGTGGATGGCGCGCGTAGACGACCCGTACGCTTCCGACCGTTTTGGCGCCAGCGTTGTCCTGCCGCGCGGCGTCTCTGGTGCTCCAATTGCCCAAGGTGTCACGAGACTTTCCCAATGACTACACCGCTCACCAGAAGATCAATCCTGCTGCCTGGTGCCGCCTGCACCACGGCCGGCTTCCTTGGGCTTGCAGCCTGTGCCTCGGGCGGCCAAGAGGCGGCGGTCACCAAGAAGGCAAGCGGCACGCTCACCGTCTGGCACGCCTCGGCGCCGGCCTCGGACGCAGGCAAGGCGCTGGACGCCATGCTCGGTACGTTCAGGGAGCAGTTCTCCACCATTCAACCTGACCGGCTTGTGGCGGCCACCAGCACCTCCAACAACTTCGAGAAGTTACAGATTGCACTCGCCGGCGGCCAGGCACCGGACGTCATCTCGGCCGATGTCATTTGGCCGGCCTCGTTGGTTGCACGTGGCGCGCTCAAGCCGCTTGACCCGCTGCTCAAGCAAGCCACCTCCGAAGGCCCAAAAAAGGACGACTACTTCGAAGGGCCGCTGAGCGCAAGCACGATTAATGGCAAGCTTTACTCACTACCCTACGAGACTGGTGGCCTGCTCCTCTATTACAACGATGCGCTCTTTCGAGAAGCCGGACTCGATCCCGCTAAAGCGTTGAGCACCTGGGAAGGCATGCTCGACGCCGCACAGCGCATCACCAAGCGCGCCGGCGATGAGTTCGACCGCATGGGTTTCCTCATCCCGCGTGCCTCGCTCGAGTGGCGCATGTATACCTGGGGACCCTTTGTCTGGCAGAACGGCGGCGATCTGGTGGACAAGGACGGCAAGAAGAGCACCTTCAATGAGCCGCCTGCCGTTGAAGCCGCTCAGTTCTGGGGAGATCTGGTCAACCGCCATCGCGTGACCTCGCTGAGCCAACCCGGCGGCCTCTTTGAGGCGGGGAAGGCAGGCTTCTACATCCAGGGTGTTTCCGAAGTGGCGCGGCTCAAGTCCCGCAACCTGGAGTTCAAGTGGGGCACCGCGCTGCTGCCCAAAAAGAAGATCCAGGCCAGCAGCACTGGCGGCTGGACGTGGGGCATTACATCTGAGGGCAAGAACCCGGACGCCGCCTGGACGTGGATGGAATGGTCGGGCCGCGTGCCGCAGCTCGTCCGCTGGAGCCGTGATGTCGGCCAGCTCCCGCCGCGCAAGGCCGCGCGTGAGGCACCTGAGTGGAAGACCATCGCCGCCACCGACCCGCTGTGGAAGGCGCCGCTTGATACGCTCGCCATTCAGCGCGCTCGGCCGCAGCTAGCGCGCTATACCGAGTGGTCCGCTGTCGCGTCAGAGGGCCTTGAAGAGGCGGTCAGTGGCAAGACACCGACCAAGCAAGCCCTGGACGCCGCCGCCAAGAAGGCGGACGAACTGTTGCGTGCATAGGACAGGCCCGGCGCGGGTGACGCGTGCGGTGGATGCCTAATGCGACTTGCCATCCTGGGCGACACGCATTACACCAATCCCGCGTACCACAAGGAAGCACTGGCCGGCCGCTCTCGCTCGCTCACTGCCCAGGTGGATGTTACGCGCCACGCCTGGACCACTCAGTACATCCTGCCTCAGGTAATCGAACAAGTGCGCGCCGCGCAGCCGGACGTGGTCCTTCAGCTTGGAGACACCAACCAGGGCCACTGCGACGACGCGGACGGCGATGTGGCTGAGCTGCAGGAGGCAATGGACTTCTTCCGGCAGATCGGCCGGCCGCTGCTCTTCGCCCGCGGGACCCACGAGGGTCGTCCTAACAGCCCGGCTGACGCCGCCTACCGCAAAACGTTTCTCGCCGAGATTGCCCGCACGCTGCGGGTCTCAGACGGCCAGGTGGACACGTCGTATGTTTTCGCGGCCGCCGGTGTCCGCCTCATCATGCTTGACTACACCACGTTCGCCCGCCACAGTGCCGCCGACTACCTGCTCCAGGAGCATCTCGCCCGTGGCGCCGCTGCGGGCGAACGGCTGTTCGTCTGCGGCCACCCCCCGCTCATTCCCATCGGCCGGCCATTCTTCTCAAGGCTGGAGTACGCCACGGCGGTCTTGGAGCGGATTGGCTCCGCACCAGCGCCGGTGGATGCCTATTTCTGCGGCCATACCCACAACCAGGTGGCGACGTTTCACCGCCTTGTGCCCGGTGGCGGTTGGTTGCCCCAGCTTCAGGGCGCACCGGTCGGTTATCTGGATCAGCCGCCGGTGCTGCTTGCGTCTGTCCGGGCCGCGCTGCCGCCCCCTGAAACCCTTCGCTACGGCTGGGGCTACCTGGAGGATTCTTACCCGGGCTGGTTCCTCGTAGACGTGGAAGATGGGCACGTACGCGCGCGCTGGCAGATGGTCGGTCGCCAGGGTGACCACGGTGAGGTGCGCTGGAGTAGGGCCGGTGAGCCCGAGATCGTTGCGGTGCCACCCGCGCCCGACCCGGCGCCCATCCCAGCGTGGTCGCTCACGTCCGGCGATCAGCGCGTGACCGATGTGCGATTGCGCGCCGCCGGCATGGGTAGCCGCGCGCCGCATCGCATCTGGCTCAACGGCGCGGGCGCAGGCGTCCTGCCCGCGCTTGAGTACTTTGACGGGCGTCAAGGAGTGACATTACCTGAATCTATCTGGCCCGTCCTGCAGATGAACAACCGGCTGGTGATCGAGCCTGCTGCCTCCGAAGAACGCTGCCTGGGTGGATTTGTCCTGGAATTGACGCTTCGTGACGGTCGGGTGGCGCGCTCCCAGGTGGATCCCGGCCTCTATGCCACGTCTCAGAAGTGGGAACCATGGCGCTGGTGTACGCCGGAGTTGCGCGTAGTCGATCCCGCAGCCGTGCTCAGCATCCCCCTCAACTTCATCGAGATGGCTCATTGATGGCTCGTCTAACGGCATCTGAGGCACCGAGGCAGCCTACGCAAGTCGAATCAACTGGCATCAATCACTTCGGTCGTGTGCCGCTCGATCAAACGCTGCCAGCGCTGGTTCGCCACGGCTACACCGCGGTGGACTACAGTGCGGCGGCGGGGCGCCTTGCATCGGACGGCGATGCCCTTTCTCGCATCCGCGCGCTCACCCGCGACCTTGGCCTCGTCCCGGCTGGGACGCACTTCCGCTCGTTCGGCTTCGCG
>Ga0136611_10004145_pt1 | contig 10143 bp, 9 predicted proteins | sample AntDrymUQ2232306_2_FD_106645 | JGI IMG/M metagenome (GOLD analysis project Ga0136611, IMG submission 106645) | Polar desert sand microbial communities from Dry Valleys, Antarctica - metaG UQ223 (23.06) | ecosystem: Environmental > Terrestrial > Soil > Desert | place: Antarctica: Dry Valley... | reverse complement strand
CGGTTGTACAGACGCCGGAAGAGATGCGCGTCAGGCTCGATGAGAGACTTGACGCGCTACACACCGTCGCTGACCGCGTTTACGACCGCTGGACGCAGGGACTCGCGTCATAGCTAAAGCAACGTGTCGGACTTGCCCCCGCCAACGCGCACCTAAGGAAAGGAGGTTACGGAGGGAAACCTGGGTTTCCCTCTGTATCGTGAACCGGTGCGTAACGCAGTAAGTCACTGCGTTACAGAGGGAAACTTGGGTTTCCCTCTGTTCGTGGAGCAGCGAAGCCCGAGCGAAGGCGAGCGCCCGCCTTAGTCTCTGAAATTCTTGAACTGCAGAGGAAAGTCGATAATCGATTTGCGCACAAGCGCAATCGCATCCTGCAGCGTGTCTTTCTTGGTGCTCGAGATACGCACCACGTCGCCTTGTATGCTCGCCTGAACCTTCATCTTGCTGTCCTTGACGAGCTTGACGATTTTTTTGGCGAGCTCCTGCTCGACGCCTTCTCGTACGACTACGCTTTGCTTGACCTTGTTGCCGCTCACTTTATCGACGTCGCCGGGCTTGAGGCACCGCACATCGATGCCGCGCTTCGCAAGCTTGGCGGTTAGAACGTCGTTCACTTGCGTCAGCTTGAAGTCGTCATCGGCATACAGCGTCAGGGCTTTGTCTTTCTCATTAAATTCGACGCGTGCGTCAGAACCCTTGAAATCGAAACGGTTTGTAATTTCCTTGTTCGACTGGTCCAGCGCGTTGTGGACTTCGACCTGGTTGACTTCGGAAACGATATCGAACGATGGCATGAGGCTGCCCCCTAATTGAGAAAGCAGGTGAAAGTGAGCATGCAGGGCGACTCGTCAGGCGCGTCGCAATTTTACCGCATGCGAGATCACAGGCACGCCGGTGCTGTCGTCGAACTCCGCGGCGCCTTCGATGGCCCTGCGTGCAATGTCTTCAGCAGATCGTTTTGGGTCATCGTACATCGCGTACATGACACCGAGCGCGATGTCACCGCCACTGCCGAACGCGTAGAACTTGGCGAACTCCTGAACGGTACGGTGTGCAGCCACGCCGAAAATGCCGCGGGCATTGGCGATCAGGACGTCCATGCGGGAAGACTCGATCGCGTCGTCTTCCCCATGTCCCGCGACGAGGTAGTAGTCCTGTTTGAGCACCGAGTGCAGCTTCTGCCAGGTTTTGAAAATCTCTATCGGCGTCTCGAATCGGGAATAAACGCGCGGTCGGGCGAAATAATCGCGGAGGATCGCCTGGAACGTCGCATTACCGGTGACACCGAGGTACGTGTCGGCGACCTTGAAAATCTTGCCGTGATTGACGATGTATTCCGCGGTCTCCTTGCCGGACCCCCACTTCGTCATCGTATCGGCGGCGATGGCCGCATAGCCGTTTTTTCGGACAACCGCTATGGTAGTCATCAGCGCCTCGACTTTTTAAGTCTTGCCGCAATTCGCAGACGGAGCGCGTTCAGGCGAATGAACCCTGCGGCCTCGGCCTGATCGTAGGCTCCCGCATCCTCCTCGAACGTGGAAATGGCCGGATCGAAAAGCGAATTCCGCGGCGACGATCGGCCGACCGTGAGCACCGTCCCCTTGTATAGCTTCAGTCGGACGACACCGTTGACCGTGTATTGCGATTCGTCCATCAGCTTCTGCAGGAGCTCGCGTTCCGGGCTGAACCAGTAGCCGTTGTAGATCATGCGAGCGTAGCGCGGCATGAGATCGTCTTTCAACGCGAGCACCTCACGATCGAGAGTGATCGATTCGATTGCTCGGTGGGCTTTGAGCATGATCGTTCCACCCGGTGTCTCGTAGCAGCCGCGTGATTTCATTCCGACGTATCGATTCTCGACAAGGTCGAGCCGGCCAATACCATGACGTCCGCCGAGGCGATTCAGCTCTGTGAGAACTTCGGCGGGCGTCATGTCCTTGCCGTTCACCGCGGTGATATCGCCTTTTTCATACGTGAGCTCGACGTATTCAGGTTTCGCCGGCGCTTTTTCCGGCGATACCGTGAGACGCCACATGGACTCCTCGGGCTCGTAATTCGGATCTTCGAGAATGCCGCCCTCGTAAGAGATGTGCAGCAGATTGGCGTCCATGGAATAGGGCGCCTGACCTTTTTTCGTCGTGTAGTCAACCGCAATGCCGTTCTTCTCGGCGTATGCGACGAGCTTCTCACGCGAGGTGAGGTCCCACTCGCGCCAGGGTGCAATAACGCGAACCTCGGGCAAAAGCGCATATGCGCCCAGCTCGAAGCGGACCTGGTCATTACCCTTGCCCGTCGCGCCGTGAGAGATGGCGTCGGCTCCGGTTTCTTTCACGATCTCGACGAGGCGCTTCGCAATGAGCGGACGCGCGATTGAAGTGCCAAGCAGATACTCGCCTTCGTAAACGGCGTTCGCCCGGAACATCGGATATACGAAGTCGCGCACGAACTCCTCGCGCAAGTCGTCGATGAAAATCTGCTTGACCCCGCATTGCTCCGCCTTCTTGCGTGCGGGCTCGACCTCTTCACCCTGGCCTAAGTCGGCGGTGAACGTTACGACCTCGCAGTGGTAAACGTCCTGTAACCATTTGAGTATCACTGAAGTGTCGAGCCCGCCTGAGTACGCGAGCACGACTTTATTGACTGTGTTCATGATGAATCCCGTTCATTCGAACATCACGTGTGCGGCCGCGGTCGTGCGGCGGCCGGGAGCTGCGGAATAAAGCTCGAGGATCAGCGCCGTCGTCGCAGGCGTTTCATGCTTGCACCCGCCCAAGGAGCAGAAACTCCATCAAGGCTTTTTGGGTGTGCAGGCGATTTTCAGCCTCGTCCCAAACGATGCTTTGAGGACCATCGATGACTGACGCGGCCACTTCCTCGCCGCGATGCGCCGGAAGGCAATGCATGAAAACTGCATCCTTCCTTGCCGCGCCCATCATCTCGCTGTCGACCTGCCAATCCTCGAAGTCGCGCTTTCGCTCGGCGTCTTCGGCTTCGAAACCCATGCTCGTCCAGACGTCGGTAGTGATCAGGTCCACGCCACTGACAGCCTCCATCGGATCCGCAAACACTTCATAGTGATCGGTGCCATAGAGGCCGGCGCGCTCGGGTTCGACTTCGTAGCCGGGCGGCGTGGACACGTGAACGTTGAAATCGAATACCTCCGCTGCCTGCAACCAGGTGTTGCAGACGTTGTTCGAGTCCCCGATCCAGGCAACTGTGCGGCCTGTGATGTCTCCGCGATGCTCGATAAACGTGTAGATGTCACCTATGATCTGGCACGGGTGATACTCGTTAGTGAGGCCGTTGATGACCGGCACGCGTGAATGAGACGCGAAGCGCTCGATGATCTCGTGCTCGTAGGTGCGGATCATGACGATGTCGACCATACGCGTGATCACGCGCGCGACGTCTTCGATGGGTTCGCCGCGCCCCATCTGCGTATCGCGTGTCATGAGCGTAATTACGGAGCCGCCGAGCTGGTGCATCCCCGCTTCGAACGATACGCGGGTTCGCGTCGAATGTTTTTCGAACACCATCGCCAACGTACGGTCATGCAGTGGACGATGTGGTTCGTATCGCTTGAAGCGTTCCTTAATCCAGCGCGTGCGTTCGAAGACGTACGCAAGGTCGTCGCGGCTGAAATCCTTCAGTTGCAGAAAATGTCTTGGCGGCATTGCAGTTCACCTTCGAACCCGCTTCAGGCAGGCTGTGCGGCAACCTGTAATGTCCCGGAGGCCGCCTGCTGCTCGAGGAACTCGGCAATCAGCGGTACCAGCTTGTCGACCACGTGCTGCGCTTCCTGCCGCGTATAGATGAGGGGCGGCAGCAACCGAACGACCGTATCGGCGGTAACGTTGATCAGGAGGCCGACGTCGAGTGCGCGCCTCACGAGCTCGCCGCAGGGTGACGTGAGCTCGATGCCGATCATCAAGCCGGCGCCGCGCACTTCTTTCACGCCGGGCTTCGACCCGAGCCGCTGCCTTAGTTGTTCGCGCAGGAATTCCCCGATTTCCACGGCATTGCGCATCAGCCCCTCTTCTTCGATGATCGCGAGCGTTTCCAGTCCAGCCGCGCAGGCCAGTGGATTGCCGCCGAACGTCGAGCCGTGGCTTCCGGGCTTGAAGAGCGTTGCTGCGACACCCGCGGCGAGGCACACGCCGATGGGCACGCCGTTGCCGAGTCCTTTTGCGAGCGTCACGACGTCCGGTTTGACGCCCGAATGCTGGAACGCGAACCAGGTGCCCGTGCGGCCCGTTCCGCTCTGTACTTCGTCGAGCATGAGAAGCCACTGGTTCTGATCGCAGATGTCGCGCAAGCCCTTGAGGTAATCGGCGCCGCACACGTTCACGCCCCCTTCGCCCTGAATGAGCTCGACGAGGACGCCGACGACGTTGCGGTTGTTTGCCGCGACGCGGCTGACCGCTTCGAGATCGTCGAAAGGTACGCGTACGAAACCCGAGAGCAGCGGCTCGAAACCTGCCTGCGCTTTACGGCTGCCGGTCGCAGTCAACGTGGCGATCGTGCGTCCATGAAACGCCTTCTCCATGACGATAATCGCGGGAGCCTCAATGCCTTTCTTGTGGCCGTAGAGCCGTGCGAGCTTGATCGCCGCTTCGTTGGCCTCGCAGCCGGAGTTGCAGAAAAAAATACTTTCCATGCCCGAGATCGCCGTCAGGCGGTCGGCGAGCTTTTCCTGCAGGGTGATCTCGTAAAGATTCGACGTGTGGATGAGCTTACCGACCTGCTCGCGGAGCGCCGCGGTATGACGCGGGTGCGCATGGCCCAATCCGCACACGGCGACGCCGGCGAGCGCATCGAGATAACGTTTGCCGTGCGTGTCCCAGAGCCAGGCACCTTCGCCGCGCTCGAAAGCCACGGGAAGACGTGCGTATGTGTTCATGACGTGGGACATGATCGACTCCGGCGTTCAAAAAAGCACGGCGGCCTGGAAAGCCGCCGTTCGTTGAATTCTTGCCCATCGTCGCCGCCAGTGCAACCTTGGCTCGCTGTGCGGCTTAGGGGCGGCGCTCGCCTGCGCTCGGGCCTCGCCGCCCCACGAACAGAAGGAAACCGATGGTTTCCCTCCGTAACCTCCTTTCCTCCGGTCGCGTGTCCGGAGGGCAAGTCCGATACGCTGCTAGAGCCGGGGGCAGGGCTGCAGTTAAGCGCTCGCCATGCCCTTGATGGCGGCTGCGAGGCGGCTCTTGTGACGCGCAGCCTTGTTCTTGTGAATGATGTTCTTGTCAGCGATTCTGTCGATCGTGCTCGCTGCGCCTTGCAGCACAGTCTGCGCAGCCGAGCGGTCGCCAACTTCGATTGCTTTCCTGACGTTCTTGACGGCCGTGCGCAACTCGGAGCGCAAGCTCGCGTTGTGCTGGCGCTGCTTTTCGCTCTGGCGGGCGCGCTTTCTGTCTGATGCGGTGTTGGCCATGTAAACTCCGGATTCTGCGGGGAAAAAGGGCGCTATCATACGAGTAATCCGCTCGTTTTACAAGGCGGATGCACCCGCGCCCACGACTCAAAAACAATGAATCTACTCAAGGTCCTGGCGACGGTCAGCAGCCTCACCTTCGTCTCGCGCGTGCTCGGCTTCGTGCGGGACGCGATTATCGCCCGGGTTTTCGGCGCCGGGGCGATGACCGACGCATTTTTTGTCGCGTTCAAGCTCCCGAACCTGCTGCGGCGGCTATTCGCCGAGGGGGCGTTCTCCCAGGCTTTCGTTCCGATACTCGGCGAGTACAAGAACCAGCGCGGGCACGCCGAGACGCGCCTCCTCGTGGATCACGTCTCAGCAGTTCTGGCGCTCGCGCTCTTCGCTGTGAGCGTGATCGGTGTGATCGCTGCGCCCGTTCTTATTTACCTTACCGCGCCGGGCTTTTCTGCCGACCCGGCAAAGAACGCGCTCGCGGTCGATCTCCTTCAGGTCACTTTCCCTTACATCCTTTTCATCTCGCTCACCGCGTTTGCCGGCGGGATTCTCAACACCTACAGCCGGTTTTCGGTCCCTGCATTCACTCCGGCGCTGCTGAATTTATCTTTCATCGGTTTCGCACTCTGGGGGTCTCCTTACTTCGATCCTCCCGTGATGGCACTTGCGTGGGCCGTGCTCGCAGGTGGCGTGCTGCAGCTTGCTTTTCAGGTGCCGTTCCTCGTGCGCCTTTCGTTACTGCCGCGCTTCAAGCTCGACCTCAAAGACAGCGGCGTGTGGCGGGTGCTCCGCCAGATGGGTCCCGCAGTATTTGGCGTATCCATCGGTCAGCTCTCGCTCGTCATCAACAACATATTCGCGTCCTTCCTGGTGACGGGCAGCGTCTCATGGCTGTATTACGCAGACAGATTGATGGAGTTTCCGCTGGGGCTTCTCGGGGTCGCACTGGGCACGATCCTGCTGCCGAGTCTCTCGAAGCACTATGCATCGCGTTCGGGCGACGAATACTCGCGTCTCCTCGACTGGGGTCTTCGTATTACGCTGCTCCTTGCAGTACCCGCGGCCGCTGCGCTTGCACTACTGGCTGTCCCGCTCGTGACCACGCTTTTCCAGTACGGTGCGTTTACCGCAGCCGACACCTTCGCGACGCGCGACGCGGTGATGGCGTACAGCGTCGGCCTCGTCGCACTGATTCTCGTGAAAATTCTCGCGCCCGCTTTCTACGCGCGTCAGAACATCAAGACGCCCGTCAAAATCGCCATCGCGAGTCTCGTTACGACACAGATGCTCAACCTCGTGCTGGTGTGGCATCTGCGGCACGCGGGACTTGCGCTCGCAATCAGCATCGGAGCGTGCGTGAATGCCGGCCTTCTTTACACGTTGCTGCGGCGGGCGCGCGTGTACCAGCCTCAGCCGGGCTGGGGGGTATTCACACTCAAGCTCGGGCTGGCCGTATATGCGATGAGCACGGTGCTGTGGGTTACGGCAGGCGATAATGCGCAGTGGCTCACGGCACTTGGCTCAGAGCGCCTGCTGCGGCTCTCCGCCGTCATTGGTGCGGGTGCCTTCGCATACTTTGTGTCGCTCTTCGCGCTGGGCTTCAGGCTGCGCGACTTCAATTACAAAGTTGCCGAATGAGATTGGTTTTCGCTTTGCTGCTGTCCTTTTTAGCGTCAGCCGGGCTCTGCGCTTCTTCACCTGCGCTCACACCATTGATCGGCAACCCGGCTGCGCCGCTCGTGCTCAAGGATCCAAAAGGCGTCACGACCGATCTCGCGCGCTATCGAGGGCAGGTGGTGCTCGTCAACTTCTGGGCAACATGGTGCGAGCCGTGTCGGCAGGAGATGCCGTCGATGCAGCGCCTTCGAGAACGCCTCGCCGGCAAGCCGTTCACAGTGCTCGCAGTAAACGTGGACGAGCCCGACTTGCGCGTGCGGCAGTTCCTCACGCAGACGCGGCTCGAGCTCCCGGTATTGCTGGATCCCGGCAAGACGGTGACGCGTGCATGGTCGGTGCGGGTGTTGCCGACGAGCTTTCTGGTCGGGCCGGACGGCCGTGCGCGCTACCGCCTCGTGGGCGACATCGACTGGAGCAGTGACACCGTCGTCGGCATCGTGACGCAGCTCATGAACGGGGGATAGGAAAAGCTACGACGCTCCTTCGGAGCAAGGGCCCCCTGAGCGGCTGGCGCCGCTACATACATATATCGGCGCGCGTGGGTGGCGCGAGGCTTTTTACAGCTCGTAGTCGGTGCCGGGGCCGCGCATGGTTTTTTCGACTACTGCGCGCGAGAGGTGAGGCGCAAAGAGCTCGATGAGGTCATAGACGTAACGCCGCAAGTAGGCGTTGCGGCGAATGGCGATGCGGGTCGTGCTCGCTTCGAAAAGGTGACTAGCGTCGATCAGGCGTAAGCCCGGATCGCGCACCGGGTCGAAAGCCATTTTGGCGAGGATGCCGACACCGACGCCGAGCTCGACGTAACCTTTGATCACATCTGCGTCCACGGTGGTCAGCGCAACGTTGGCTTTGATGCCGCGCGCGTCAAATGCCTTGGCGATCGGCGAACCGGCGTTGAATGCGAAGTCGTACGTAACGATCGGGTACTTTGCAATCGCATCCAGCGTCAAGGGCTTATCGCCGAGGAGCGGGTGGTCGGGGGGCGTGAGGACACCACGATTCCATTGGTAACACGGCAGCAGCACCAGGTTGTCGGCTTGTGGATGCGCCTCGGTGACGATGCCGATATCCACTGCACCGTCAGCGACGAGCTCGACGATCTGGTCGGGGCTGCCTTCGCGCAGGCTCAGCCGCACACGTGGGTGGCGTTTGATGAACTGCTGCACGACCGCAGGCAGCGCATACCGCGCCTGGGTCGGTGTCGTCGCGATCGAAAGTGCCCCAGTGTCTTCTTTACCGAACTCGCGGCCGACCGCTTTAAGGCTCTCGGCGTCCTGAAGCATCCGGTCTGCGATATCCACGATAATGCGCCCGGGCTCCGTCACATCGACGACGCGCTTACCGTGACGCACGAGTATTTGCACGCCCAGCTCGTCTTCAAGCAGCCGGATCTGTTTGCTGATACCCGGCTGCGAGGTATAGAGCGCTTCGGCAGCCTCTGAAACGTTGAGACCTCGCCGCACCACTTCACGCAGATATTTAAGCTGCTGGAGCTTCATGGGGTGCCTAATGCCTAATGCTTCTGAGACTTTAACACAATAGTCTTTGCGGCTATAAGGACCGCGCTTAATCTAGCCCCACTGGAGGTCAGCGCGTGTACATCTATGACGAGATCGATCAACGCCTGGTGGACGAGCGTGTAGCGCAGTTTCGGGACCAGACCACACGCTTTCTGACCGGGGCACTGTCAGAGGACGACTTCCGGCCGCTGCGGCTGCAGAACGGCCTTTATATACAGCGGCACGCACCGATGCTGCGCATTGCCGTGCCGTACGGGCTCCTCTCGTCGCGCCAGTTGCGAGCGCTCGCTCACGTAACACGAACCTTTGATCGAGGGACGGGCCACTTCAGCACGCGGCAGAATCTGCAGCTCAACTGGCCGCGGCTCGAAGACGTCCCCGAGATCCTGGCACACCTCGCGACCGTGCAGATGCACGCCATCCAGACGAGCGGGAACTGCATCCGGAACATCACGGCAGACCATCTGGCCGGGATCGCCCCGGACGAAATCGTGGACCCGCTGGTGTGGTGCGAAGTCGTACGGCAGTGGTCGACGTTCCATCCCGAGTTCGCGTATCTCCCCCGCAAGTTCAAGATCGCCATCGCCGGCGCGACAGTAGATCGCGCTGCTGTCCAGGTGCACGACATCGGGCTGCAGGCTGTGCGCGACGAAGCTGGCGAAATCGGCTTCCGCGTGCTTGTCGGCGGCGGTCTTGGCCGCACGCCGATCATCGGTTCTGCGATCCGCGAGTTTCTGCCTTGGCCGCACCTCCTCACGTACCTGGAAGCGGTTCTACGCATTTACAACCGCTATGGGCGGCGGGACAACAAGTACAAAGCGCGTATCAAGATGCTCGTGAAAGACCTGACGCCAGCAGCCTTCCGCGACGAGGTCGAGGCCGAGTGGCAGCACCTTAGAGACGGGCCGTCGACTCTGACGGCCGCCGAGGTCGTTCGCATCACGGCGCGTTTCACGCGGCCGGCTTATGAAAAACTCGAGAGCCTCTCGAGCAGCTACGTCCTCACGCTGGGCCGCGACCGCCGTTTCGCGGCGTGGGCGCGGCGCAACGTGCATGCCCACAAGATGCCGGGCTATGCAGCGGTAACGCTTTCGCTCAAGCAGACCGGTGTTCCCCCCGGCGATGCGACCGCAGAGCAAATGGAGGGGGTCGCCGACATCGCCGACCGCTATAGTTTTGGAGAGCTGCGCGTGACACACGAGCAGAACCTCCTCCTGCCTGACGTGCGCCAATCGGATCTTTACGCAGTCTGGCAGGAAGCGCAGGCGCTCGAGCTCGCGACGGCAAATATCGGAATGATCACAAACATCATTGCGTGCCCGGGCGGGGACTATTGCTCTCTCGCTAACGCAAAATCCATTCCAGTTGCCGAAGCGATCCAGCGGCGCTTCGATGACCTCGATTACGTCTCCGACATCGGCGAGCTCGATCTCAATATTTCCGGCTGCATGAATTCATGCGGCCATCACCATATCGGCCACATTGGAATTCTCGGGGTCGATAAACAGGGTGCCGAGT
>Ga0136611_10004144_pt1 | contig 10144 bp, 12 predicted proteins | sample AntDrymUQ2232306_2_FD_106645 | JGI IMG/M metagenome (GOLD analysis project Ga0136611, IMG submission 106645) | Polar desert sand microbial communities from Dry Valleys, Antarctica - metaG UQ223 (23.06) | ecosystem: Environmental > Terrestrial > Soil > Desert | place: Antarctica: Dry Valley... | reverse complement strand
GCAACTGCAGCTGTCACATTTGTCACCTTCTTAGTCGCATCGTCTACCACATCCTTCACCTTTCCTGCAGCTTCTGCTGCAGCTTTTGCTGCTTCTGCTGGTGCTAATGGTGGTGGTGCTGGTGCTGGGTCTGGTGCTGCTGCTGGGTCTGCTGGTGCTGCTGGGTCTGGTGCTGCTGCTGGGTCTGCTGGTGCTGGTGCTGCTGCTGGGTCTGCTGGTGGTGCTTTTGCTGCAGCTTCTGCTGCTTCTGTATCATCGGTGTTCGTCACCTCCTCTGTTGCATCTTGCCTAACTGCTGCATCTTGCCTAACTGCTGTCGCTTTCAAGTCGACCGGGTTCTCAACCTTCTGGACCTCTGCGTCAACGGCCACCTCCTTCGAGAACAGCGTGCTCATGGATCCCAGCGCCGCGCCCGTCGCGGCCAGCAGCGTCACTCCGAGGACGACCGCTTCCATCTGCCGGTTCTTGCCAGTACGCGCAGACAATTAATCTATTCGATGTAAAGAATTCGGCGACGCCGACTGTCCGTCCTGCAAAGTCATGGAGGCCCTCGTCCCGGCATCCGTCCTGCTGAACGCGGACAGCCCGCGCTCCGACGCGGTCCGCTACGGGGGGCTCACGCTCAAGCCGCACCAGGCCGCCGCGCTGCAGCGGTGCTTGGACATCGAAGCCGGCCGCCTGCCGCTCGACGCGGTCCGCCACATGATCCCGACGCTCGACGTCAGGAACGCGTCCGCGACGATCGCCGCGCTCTGCCTCGGCACGGGCCACGGCAAGAGCGCGACCATGCTGGCCCTCTGCCTCTGCACCCGGGACGAAGAGGCCCCCCAGACCGTCGCCCGCTGCAGCCACGCGGGCGGCAAGCTGTCGTATGACGTGTACGACAACTGCACTCGACGGGTCCGTACCAACCTCATCGTCGTCCCGCACGGCGTCATGCCGCAGTGGACGCAGTACGTGAAGGACGTCGGGGCGGCGGCTGACGTGCTCGTGTACGGCCGCCAGACCGTCAAGGCCAGCAACGACCTGAATAACCGCATCGAGGACGACCGCCTGCCGCTCGTCCTGCTCTGCTCCAGCACCTGCTACCTGACGGTCGTGACCCGCCTCGCGGACGAGCGCCTGCGGGTGCGGCGCCTGATCATCGACGAGGCCGACACCATACCGCTAGGGAACTCACCCCTGATGACGGCGTCCATGACGTGGGCCGTCACTGCGTCACTCGACGCCATCTTGACCTGCGACATGACCACCGCGAGCTGGTACGGCCGCACGGCCGCGTACCAGGGCTACGGCCGCAGGAGCATCCGTGCACGCCACGTGCGCGACTCCTGGGCGGCCCTGCAGGGCGGCAGCCCCGTCATCCGGCAGGCGCTCATCGTGCGGGCCACCGAGGCGTTCGTCCGCGAGAGCAGCGACCTGGAGGACGCCGACGAGCGCTTCGTGCTATGCGCGGCCCCCGCGGGCACCGGCATCCTGCACGGCCTCATCGACGACCGCATGATGCAGGCGCTCAACACCGACGACGTGGCGCTCGCTCTGTCGTACGTCTCACACAAGGGTGACTCCGGCAACATCGTCGACAGCCTGACCCAGAGCTGGACCCTCGAACTGCGGCGCATCGAGGGAGTGCTGCTCCGGATGGGCGCCCCCGACCCGTCCGCGATGCAGGCGGAGGCCGACTTCCGCAACGCCCTGCGCCGCCAGGCGGACGCGCTCACGTCATGGATCATGACCGTGCAGGAGCGCGTCGACAGCCAGGACCTGTGCCCCATCTGCTACGACGCGCCGACCAACAAGTGCGTGATGCAGTGCTGCTCGGCCCCGTACTGCTTCGAGTGCGCGGCGCAGTGGGTGTCTCGTCGCGGCACCTGCCCGTCCTGCCGCAAGGCGGCGACCAAGCACACGATGCACGTCGTGACGGCGCTGCCCGAGACGGCCCAGAGCGCCGATGCGGCGCCCGGCCCTCTGTCCAAGAAGGAGACCTGCGTCAGCCTGGTCGACTCGTTGCTGGCTGCCGACGACGGCGCCCGGGTGCTGGTCTGCTGCAGCAACTCGGCCGTGTTCGACGACATGCCGGCGATGCGGTGCCACGGGGTCGCCATGATGAAGGGCTCCGGCGCCGCGATCCGCAACACGGTCGACCGCTTCGCGCGTGGGGAGTGCCGGGTCATGTGCGTGGCCAGCGACTGCTACTCGTCCGGAATCAACCTGCCGATGGTCACCGATGTGGTCCTCATGAACCGCATGGACGCCAACCGAGAGGCGCAGGTCATCGGCCGCGCGCAGCGGCCAGGTCGGACCTCGCAGCTGAAGGTGTGGTACCTCGTTCAGACCGGAGAGGCCGGTTTCGAGGATGGCGTCACGCTCACGGCACACTGAGGTTGTACGTTTTGGGGACGCTCTAAAATTCATATGTAAATTGACATACACCTATATTGCTCGGAGCATCTGTCAGCATTTGCAGACCAACGCGGTCGATGCAATCCAAGCGAGCGGATGCCAGAGCGCCCAGCTGGCACTGACACGAGCAATGCGCACGGACCTTTCCAGATTCGTCAGCCGCCCTCCAGCAGGGCTATCGCCTCGGCCGCCAGCGCTTGATGTGAGATGTTCGACAGGCAGCGGCTGCAGGTTCCGTACAGCATCTTGGCGTCGGAGTCGTCGGCGTCGAACGCTCGGTCCCACGCCTCCTTCAGGCGGATCGTGCACGTCTCCTTGATGCCCTCGAAGTCGCGGGCCACGTCGGACTGCGCGGACGGGCACACCTGCCACCCTTCGGGTGCCGCCCTGAACCACGACCCTCCCGCGTAGCCGTACGACCCGGAGACCGCTGACAGGACCGCTCGCAGCGATGCGGCTGCCGGTTCCCCTCCTGCAGATACCCCGCGTTTGAGCTCATCCAGCAGCAGATCGCTGGCGGCGCTGACGGGCACCGGCTCTGCGCGAGGGCGGTCCGATGGGAGCAGCGACGACACGCGGTGGTACCCGCAGTACACCCCGCTGTTCATCACGACGTCTCGCACCTCCACCTGCATCGCTTTTATCTTCAGCTTGGTCCGGGGCGTCGGTAGCAGCTCCGTCTCGACGTGCAGGAGCGCCTTGATGCGGGGGTCGTTCGCGATGGAGTGCGTCATGGTCACGATCGCCTCCAGGCAGCGCAGAAGGGTGTCTTGCAGCGGGGCACCCCCCTCGATCACGAACGCCTGCGACCTGGACGGCACCAGGCGCACGATGCTGTGCGTAGCAGGAGGGCCCGCAAAATATGTCGCGTGTACCAGTTCGGCCATCAGGTGGCCCAGGCGGTGCGCGATCTGAACGCGTGCGGGGGCACGCAGGATTCGCTGGACGACGGTGTCCTTGTCGGTCATGTAAAAGTCCGTGCAGCAGCCCATCGTCGAGTACACCTGGTGCACCGAAAATAATCTTGCGTTTGATTTCCTTATTTTTGACGCTGTCTGCAAACACCACACGCGATGGCGAAGTCTGATAACCTGCGCCCCCAGGCCACGCTCGCCGCCCTGGCGTACGCCATCCTCGTTGCGATCGCCGCGGCATCTCCCATGACCGACCCCTCCGGCAAGCCCGTCACCCTGGCCGCCCGCATCTTCGGCACGATCCTGGCGCTCATCCCCGCCATCGTCGCCGTCTACGCGATCAACTGCATGGTCACCGGCGGCTGCAACAAGCTGGCCTGGTTCTACGCCGGCATGCTCGCCGTCTGGACTGTGCTCGTCGTCTCTGTCATGTTCTTCGCCAAGGCAAAGGCCACGGAGCACATGACGCCTCTGCACAGCGCCGCCAAGAAGGCCGTCCTCAACGCCCGTGGCAAGGTCATGGATGTCAAGAAGTCGCTCAACCAGTACCGTAAGAACTAACTTGCGGTCGCACGCATCAGGTTCCTCCAGCTTCTGGCGCATCGCTTCGAGTGCAAAATGAATGCAAAAATGAACTCGTAACGAACGCAAAATGACTGCAGAAGGAACGCGGAATGATCCCAAAATCATTTACACCACGCAAGGCACTTTTCTCGCACTCGCTCGTCCAGGAAGTGGTACTCATCGATGTCCGCGTCCAGGTTGCCCTCAGCGATCCACTCATTGTGGTCGTATCCGACCCATGAGACCAAGAGGTTCACCGCACCGTCAGGCTCGCGGCGTGCGTCTGTGATGAAGTCCACCACGCCCGAACTGTCGTCGCGCGCTGCCCGCGGCTGCAGAGGGCCGCCCGCCGACTGCAGGAGGTCCACAGGCGGTGGCGGCAGCAGCTCTATGGCGAGGCGGTGCACTGACATGAAGACCGATGAGACGAGCGTGTCCGGGACCGAGATGCGCACACCGATGCCGTAGTCACTCACGGTGTTGAGGTGGGAGTTGCGGCATCCCTCGCGCACGATGGTCGCGTCACAGTCGTACGCACACACGCGAGGCGCGAAGCCGTACTGGGTGAGGTCATGTGACGTCCACAGCATCGTCGGCTTCTGGTACAGCCGTCCGTACTTGCAGTAGTCGATGCGGGTCTTGTGCGGCATGAAGCTTATCACGTCCCGTCCCTTCAGTAGTCCTGTCCACGGGTTCTCTATGATGAGCGCAAGGGCGTCCAGTGCGGTCGCGATCTCGCGCACCGCCTGCACGTTGGCGTCTGCCGCGACTAGATCGCGGACGCCTAAGCTCTTGGCGCGCGAGTACTGTGTGCAGTCCGGTGAGGCCCAGATGATCGCGCGCCTGCCCGGACACAGCTCCCGGCAGCGCTGCGCGACGAGCTCGTTGTCGCGAGGCAGGGTTGCCATGATGGTGGGATTGCCGTGAGCGTCGCTCCGGTCCACGGTAATTATTGGGCAGCGATCGAGGACGTCGCTGGCGATTGCGGCGACGGTGCCGTTCCCGCTGAAGAGCTCGAGGACGAACACGTCCTTTTGGAGGCTCCGCTGGAGAGATGGAGCAGCGGAGAGCGGACGCACACGCAGCTCAGGCGGTGCTGTCGCGGATTTGGACACTGGCGGTGCAGTAGCGGGCCCGGCAGCTTGTCCACCGAGTATCGTAGCGAGCATCTGTGCGAGGCGTTTTCTCTTCTCCCGAATCTCACCCTGCCGAGCGGGTAGCGGGTCCATGGTGCGGGTGGGCGAAGGAGAGGTCGAGAGTGGAGTTCGGAGCGGAGGGAGTACACGAGCGAAGCGGGATACTGATCGTGAAGCGGGGAGCGGAGGAGTAGCGGGAGCGGAGGGAGCGGAGGAGTAGCGGAGGGTAGATGAGGGCGGAGAGAGCGGAGGCGGATGAGAGCGGAGTGCGGATGATAGGCGGAGCGGATAGCCTGTCCCACGAAACCCTGTAGCCTGTCCCACGAAACCCTATAGCCGATGAAGGATGAGAGGCGGACGAGATGTGCGGGACAGGAACGGCAGAGCTTTCCCGTCTGGGCAGACAGATCTGGGATTGATTATTTTAATGCTACTCCCTATCGCCAGATATATAGCGACCAAATCTTATATATGTGGCCAGTTGTCGCCCGCTCATCCGCTCCGCTCTCCTGCTCTCGCCCGCAATTCCGCTCTCGCCCGCTCATCCGCTCCCGTCTGCTAGCACGCTCATCCGCTCCGCTCTTCCGCTCGTCATGGATGACGACATGGTGGCCCGCTTTGCTGATACAGGCGACAACACGCTTGAGGTGATTGCCGCCCTGATGGCGCAGAACGCCCATGAGCGCGAGGAGAGCGCCCGTCTGCGGGAGGAGAACGCCCGCTCGCAGGCTACGCTACAGCGCGAGATGCAAGAGCTCCGTGCACTGATTGCTGGACAGACTCCCGCTGCGCCTGCGCTTCCGCCTAGCGCCCACGTCCAGGTCCGCTGTTGAGTGCACTCATTGGTCCGCTGACGTGTCCGCTGTCGGGCCGGCAGATCGGGATTGTGACGCAATTGCGTAATCTTTGCTCACACGCAGGCATCGGGCGTGTCTGCAACCGCCACATGCGCACCGCTCCTTGCGCCGGTCGTCTCGCGCTCCAATCGCCGTCCCGAAGAGTTCATCACTGAGCGCTCCACGCGCAAGCTGGTGTCTCCAGCCCAGAGTGGATCGGTGCGTCCGTTTCACAATCCGTTTCACACTCCGTACCTGAGTCCATGCACTTTCGTCTGTCCCATTTATGGCATTACTGACATGCATCGCTCAGGTCTGGGATCCAGATGGGCCCGACAGTGACGACGAGACGGACTGCGACGGCGATGGCGAGACGGACTGTCAGAGCGACAGCAACGCCGGCCGCTCCGTGCGTCGGCGCCGATCAGACCCAGCGCCCGTGCGACGCCCGAGCAAGCGCACCGACACACCGACGCGCCCACGCAAGCAGCCAGCTACGCTGGCGCGTTCTGCTCCTCCGGCGCCACGCAAGCAACCCGCTGCGCTGCCGCGATCCGCTCCTTCGGCGCCGCGCAAGCCGCGCAAGACGCACACGTTCACGCGGGATTGGGCCCTTGATCTGGCCCGGCCCAAGCCGTTCGTCGTGTCCACCGCCAACGCGCCGATCATCCTGACGGCCGATCAGCTCCGCCAGATCACAGCCGGGCTGGCCGGCATGTCTGGCGTCCGAGACCCGAAAGACCCGAGCAAGATGCTCACGCGGGAGGCCGCTGTCATCTTCAACGAGGGCTGCGCACTCGCCGACAAGCAGCACCTGATCTACTCCATCCTCCAGCCGGTTCTGACGCTCCTGTGGGCGCCGGCGCAGAGCATGAAGTCGCCAACACCTCTGCTGACCATGCAGCTGCAGGAGGTTGTCAATCGTCCCGCCCTATTCATCGTCGCGCTCAAGCAATCTGGCGTCCTGGACGTGCAGGGCAAGCTGGTGAAGTATGGTGGAGAATCAGACGACCAGGCCATCGACCCGGCCATAGAGAAGGCCGTGATGGTGTCGCGCACGCCACCCTCGGTGCGCGCACACAGGCCGTCTATGTCGACGGGAACGCGAACACCTGGATGACCCATTTTCGAACAATCGACTTCCTGAAGAAGGTTAGATCTTGTCCTTTGCGTGCACGGGAGGAAACAGTGACTGATCCTTGGGACATGCGCAGGTGGAAGATGGGCGGATCATCCTGGTGGGCTCAGACCACCAGAACACACTGCTCGCGATCGTCAGCTTCTACCTGTCTCAGAACATCGCAGGCGCATTCCTCACCATCGACGAGGGCGATCGCGCACGCCTCGACGAGCTCGCCATGCTCCTCCTGCCGTGCAGAGCCGAGCGTGCGGCCCGGTTCCTAGCAAGCAAGAGCTGCATGCAGCTCTTCAGCTCCCTCAGCAAGGGCCAATGGGCGCGTGCAAAGAAGTTCAACTTCGATGAGGTCCGTACTGACGCACGCTCTTGCCTGACGCACGCTCTTGCCTGACGCACGATCTTGCCTTACACTTATGACCCATCCTCTTGCGTGTATAGTCGCCTGACGCTTTCGCCTCCACAGGTCCTGAACGACAACTCCAAGTACCTCGCGCCCGGCTCACGCATCCACTCCGTCTGCGTCATGAGCGCGACGCACCTGTCCGACAACCTGCCCACCTTCCTGCACAGATTCCAGAGTATGCTCGGGCATCGCGTGAGCGAGACGCGGCTGCAGTCACGGAACTACAGCTTCGAGTACGAGCTGGACCCACTCAGTTCCCTGCTCACGGAGACTGACTTCAAGTCCAACCCGATGGAGTCGTCGTCTACCGTGCGCACGTGGATGCGCAAGCAGTGCGAGCATGCCGCGGGCTGCTTGGTCTACTGCAACATCACGTCGCTGCATCAAGGCTGGACGAACCTGAAGGGCGTGGGCCAGATGACTGCGCCAGAGATGACCGAGTACAAGCGCGCCAAGCTTGTTGCGCCGGGCGAGCTGCCCGCCATGCCCGACACCCTGAAGCGGATCCTGCGCACCAACAAGGAGTACAACCCGCTGTTCAACCACAACGCGGGCGCCGCGCTCGTCGCTGTGCGTGAGCTGCTGCCACACGACCAGCCTCTTCTGACGCGCGACGAGATGATCGTGCGCAACGAGCACTTCCACGGCGTCACCGACACCAGCATCGCCCTGGTGATGACGCAGAAGGACGCTGGCTGTACCGCAGGCGTGGTGATGAGCTGGATCACGCCGAGCATGGCGACTAGCCTCGACGCCAAGCTCGTGCGGGCGAAGCGGCCGTGGCTGGGCATGCTGGTGGAGGGCTTCGAGGAGGCGGACACGAACAACGTCAACGAGTTCCTCAAGCTCTGCGTGCAGGCGCGTCTCTGGTCGCTCACTCGGTGCATTTCGGGAACAGTTTTCACACCACAAACCAATTGTAGGCCGGGTTTCGCTACAAGGTCATCTTCGGCGCGGTGTACCGCGGCATGACGTTTGTCGCGGACGGCTTGCACGGCGACTGCGTGATCAGCGGGCTCCTGTGCTGTCCGAAGCAGGCCGCACAGCTCAACGAGCTGCACCAGCTGCTGCAGCGCCTCGCAGGCGTTGGAATCGCTGACGCCCGCAAGAGGTGGCTCGGCGTGCGGAAGGGAAACGTGCTCATCAGGGCGTCCGACCACGTGCAGCTGGAGTGTTTGCAGAGCTTCGTGACCAGCCTGTTCGGCCACCTGAGCCGTGAGACGCCGGTCGACACACAGGACGTCTTGCGGAGCGTGCTCGGGAACGCACAGTACTCGAAGCGTTTTGAGGCCCTCAAGGCGCCCAAGGCGCGTAGCTGTGGTCGCAACGCCGACAAGCAGATTATCAAGCAGCTGCGCATCGGCAGCGCTGCAACGGCGACGGATGCCGCTCAGAATTTCGTGGACTTCGAGCCCATGGAGATCGACATGCTGGACGACGACCAGGCGCAGGACGAGCTGGGCGAGCTGGACACGCAGGACGAGCTGGACGCGCTGGACGCGCTGGACGCGCTGGACGATGAGCGCACAGGTGCGAGGGTTCTGCGGGTTCCAGTGACGTAGTCCCGGCTCTTTATGGTCGTTCTCATCCCGTCCTTCCCGCAGTGGTGTACGTGCACCGGTTCAGCCTGAAGGAGGCCACGGCCCGCACGATCACCGCCATCTCCAAGCCGACGCACGGCCACGTCCTCAAAGACGCGCTGATGTGCATCGAGATCCACCGCGCGCTTCCTGAGCGGGTGGCGAAGACGCTGCCGGAGGTCAAGACCTACACCGTCAACAACCAGCGCGCACTGAGCCTCGCCCGCGCACCCGTGTACCCGGCAGAGGCCTCTGATGATCTGGCGGGAGCAGGGCCCTGCGAGTTCGTCGTGAGCGGTGACAGCGCCTCCGCGTACGTCGTCGTGACACGCATGCGCGCCGCCGCGCTTCCGCCCAACGGTACGTCTTTTAGCGGGTTGTTTTGATGTCGCGAACCAGGCATGACCCGGGTATCGTCCTGTGCAGTCCTGGCGTTCGAGCTGGACGCCGGCCTCCTGGCAGACCTGGAGGACGGGAAGCGTGGTGCACAGGAGCGGGTGCTCCAGGCCGCATGCAGCACGCTTGGCGGCGCGTGGCCCGACGCGGAGCGCTGCAAGTTCAGCGGTTTCGGCGATGGTCGCGTGGACGCCGTGCTGCAGGACATCCAAGGCGGCAGAATCCCGGTGTGCGCGTACTTCTACGACGTCGAGCTGGTCGTGGATTCAAACAATGGGCGGCTATACGTGCTGAGCGCTGGTGCACGTGCACGTGCCGCGCCTGAGTCTGCCCGGACAATGATGATCAAGAAGGTGGAGGAGTTCCGCAAGACAGGGCAGACTTTCCGTGGCTCCCGCAAGCAGATGGCGAAGCTCATCGGCCTGACGGACATGTTCCAGAAGGGCGGAACCGATGACCTGATTCGCATGAACTACATCGTCGACAACAGTGACGGTACCTACTCCTTTGTCGTGTAATCTGCTGGATATCCCATGAGCCATTCAACAAAACGCGGGTTCGCAACATATCTGTTCATCACAGCATCTCGCGACAGCTCCGGGTGCGCACCCGACTCGTGAAAGATCTGGTTGAACAAGTTGTCCAGACCTCTTGTGCTCCCAAACACGCGGTACGCATGATTGAATTGTGCAGTTGGAGTGGCCCACAATCGCTTAGTCACGCCGAGAGGCAGCCGTAGCGGTACTCTCAAGTACTTCAGGTCCAAACTTCGCG
>Ga0136611_10004143_pt1 | contig 10145 bp, 9 predicted proteins | sample AntDrymUQ2232306_2_FD_106645 | JGI IMG/M metagenome (GOLD analysis project Ga0136611, IMG submission 106645) | Polar desert sand microbial communities from Dry Valleys, Antarctica - metaG UQ223 (23.06) | ecosystem: Environmental > Terrestrial > Soil > Desert | place: Antarctica: Dry Valley... | reverse complement strand
GTGGATCGTGCGCATCGGCCACGCCCTCGGCTTCGAGACCGTGGCCGAGGGCATCGAGAATCAGGACCAGCTGGTGGCGCTGCGGGACATGCACTGTGAGCTCGGACAAGGGTTCCACCTGGCCCGCCCCGTGCCCTTCGAGGAGCTGGCCGCTCACCTCGGACCTACGGCCATGCCGGCCCACCTCCACCCCGCGGGCTGACCCGTCGAGTCAGCCCCGCTTGGCCTGCTTGGCCGCCCGGCCCCGCAGCGCGGCGGGCAGGATGCTCTTGCGGAGCCGCACGCTGAGCGGCGTGACCTCCACGCATTCGTCGACCTGGATGAGCTCGAGTGCCTGCTCGAGTGACACGGGGCGGTGCGGGATGAGCCGGTCCGGACCGTCCGAGGTCTTCGAGCGAATGTTGTCGAGCTTCTTCGGCCGCACCGCGTTGACGTCCATGTCGTCCTCTCGGGCGTTCTCGCCGACGATCATGCCTTCGTAGACCTCCTCACCGGGGCCGATGAACATGACACCGCGCTCCTGCAAGGCGGTGAGCGCGAAGGTGGTCGTCGCGCCCAGGCTGTTGGCCACCAGGGAGCCGTTGGGCCGGCCCTTGATGGGCCCGGCCCACGGCTCCATCCTCTCGAAGACGTGGTGCAGAAGGCCGGTGCCACGGGTGTCCGTGATGAACTCGGTGCGGAACCCGATGAGCCCACGGGCCGGCACCAGGAACTCCATGCGAACCCAGCCCGTGCCGTGGTTGGCCATCCGCTCCATGCGACCCTTGCGGAGCCCCATCATCTGCGTGACCACGCCGAGGTAGTCCTCGGGGATGTCGACCGTGAGCCGGTCGATGGGCTCGTAGGTCTTGCCGTTGATCTCCTCGGTGATCACCTCCGGCTTGCCGATGGTGAGCTCGAAGCCCTCGCGCCGCATCTGCTCGACGAGCACAGCCAGCTGCAGCTCGCCGCGCCCCTGGACCTCCCAGGTGTCGGGACGGTCCGTCGGGAGCACGGCGATGCTGACGTTGCCCACGAGCTCGCGGTCGAGCCGGGCTTTGACCTGGCGAGCGGTGAGGAGCCTGCCCTCCCTTCCGGCCAGCGGCGAGGTGTTGATGCCGACGCGCATGGACAGGCTCGGCTTGTCGATGCGGATGATCGGCAGCGGCCGGGGGTCGTTCACGTCGGTGAGGGTCTCGCCGATGGTGATCTCGGGGATGCCGGCGATGGCGATGATCTCCCCCGGTCCGGCCTCGGTCGTCGGGACGCGATCGAGCTCGGAGGTGACGAACAGCTCGGTGATCTTGGCTCGCTCGGTGGTGCCGTCCGTGCGGCACCAGGCGACCGTCTCTCCCTTGCGGATGTGGCCGTTCACCACCCGGCACAGGGCGATGCGGCCCACGTAGTTGTCGGAGTCGAGGTTGGTTACGAGCGCCTGGAGCGGCGCTCCGGGGTCGAATGCCGGAGCGGGCACACGCTCGAGGAGCACGTCGAAGAGCGGCTTCAGGGTCTCCCCGTCCGGGAGGCCGGCGCCGTCGTCCGGCCGGGTCATCGACGCCTTGCCCTCCCGCGAGACGCAATAGACGATCGGGAACTCGAGCTGGAAGTCCTCGGCCTCGAGGTCGAGGAAGAGGTTCTCCACCTCATCGACGACCTCGGCGATGCGTGCGTCCGGGCGGTCGACCTTGTTGATCACGAGCACGACGGGTAGGCGAGCCTCGAGCGCCTTGCGGAGCACGAAACGGGTCTGTGGCAACGGGCCCTCGGAGGCATCGACGAGGAGCAGCACGCCGTCCACCATCGACAGGCCCCGCTCGACCTCACCCCCGAAGTCGGCGTGACCCGGGGTGTCGATGATGTTGACCTTGACGTCGCCGTAGCGGACGGAGGTGTTCTTGGCCAGGATGGTGATGCCGCGCTCCCGTTCCTGATCGCCCGAGTCGAGGACGCGATCGGTGAGGGCGGCACCGACGCGGAACGCGCCCGACTGCTGCAGCATCTGGTCGACGAGGGTGGTCTTGCCGTGGTCGACGTGAGCGACGATGGCCACGTTGCGCAGGTCCGATCGGACCTCACGAGGCGTGCCTGGGGTGTTTTCCATGAGACCCATCGTGACAGCGGTACGGCGAGAGCGGTCAATGCAGCCGCGCACCAAGGGTGGTGCCCCTCGAGCGGTGGTCAGGCTCGGGGCCAGATGGGGAAGCAACGATCCGCCAGCGTGCCGAAGGAGTACCGGGCGTAGGTGCCCCCGTACATTGCTCGCGTCCGGTCCGTCCAGGCCAGCGCGGCGGGCGCCGACACCCGCCGCATCACCTGCAGGATGCCTCCCTCGAAGACGCGGTACTCGGCCCACGCACCGGGGAAGTCCTTCACCGAGCTCACCTCGACCCACGGCACGTCGGCGGTTGCCGCGAACCGGCGAACCCGGTTGCGGTGGGTGTGCCCGGCGAAGTAGCCGACCAGCGTCCGTCGGCGGGCGGCCACCTCGACCAACCGCTCGCTGTCGTCGGGGGCGATGCCGAAGTAGCCCTCGGGCCTCGAGCGGGCTCCCGGGTCCCATGCGTGGTGGTGGCCGAACACCAGCACGGACCGATCGGCGCGCGCACCCAGCTCATCGAGCCAGTCCAGCTGCTCCTCGGTGACCTGGCCGGCGGCGTGGCCCGGCCTGGAGGTGTCCAGCACGGCGAGGGTGACGCCCGGGAGGACGATCTCCTGGACGGGCGCGGAGGAGAACGCACCTCCGGCCGACACGTCATGGTTTCCGCGCACATGGTGCAGACGTGCTCCGAAGGGCGGCTCGTAGCAAGCCAGGAATGCCTCGTACTCCGCCATCGTCCCCTCGGCCGTGAGGTCCCCCTTCACCAACACCGCGTCGGGCCCGGCTCCGCCACAGAGCGCCTGCATCTCGGCCACCGCAGCCCGGTTCATGAGCTCGGGGTACGGCACGTCGCCGGGCTCGCTCCGGAGCACCGGGCCGATGTCGCTGCCCTCGACCACGCCGCAGCTCGTCTCTCCGAAGTGGACGTCGTTGGTGGTGGCGATGGTGGCCAGGCGCTCCCCGGGCGGGCGCATGAGGGTGCGTGCCGTGATGGGACCGAGATCGTGGTCTTGATCGGGGGCCAGGCCTGTCCACCGGTAGGTGCGCGTCCCGGCATGTGCCACCACCTCGTCATCGGCGACCGTCGTGAGCTCGGGGCCGCCGGCCTCGCTCACCGTCCGGACACCCGTGCCGGAGCACGGTGCGAGGGGGTGTTGGTGAGGGGCTCGAGCTGTCCCGCTACCCACCGGTGCACGTCGTGGGCGCGCACCCGGCGGGCCATGGCCACCAGACGGCGACGCCTGTCGTCCGCGGGCAGGGCGATGGCCCGCTCGATCTGCTGGGACAGGCCTTCGACGTCGAACGGGTTGCAGAGCACGGCGTCCTTGAGCTCGAGGGCGGCACCGGTGAACTCGCTGAGCACCAGCACCCCCACGCCTCGCCGCGCGTGCTGCACGACCACGTACTCCTTCGCAACCAGGTTCATGCCGTCGATCAGTGGGGTGACGAGTAGCGCGTCGGCGGCCGCGTAGTACGCCGCCAGCGACGCCTGGTCGAGGCTGCGGTAGAGGTAGTGGATGGGCACGTCCTCACCCGGTCGGGTGAACCGACCGTTGATGCGCCCGACGATCTGCTCAACGGTCGCCCGCAGATCGCGGTACTCGACGACATCGTCGCGACTGGGAACGGCGATCTGCACCATGGCCAGCCGCCCCCGCAGGTCCGGGTCTCGCTCCAGGAGCAGCTCCACGGCCAGCAGCCGCTCGATGATGCCCTTCGTGTAGTCGAGACGGTCGACGCCGAGCAGGAGCGTTCGGCCCTCGAACTGCGTGTGCAGGGCTTGCACCTCACGCGTCACGTCGGCGGACCGGGCGAGCGAGCCGAGCTCGGCAGCGTCGACCGAGATGGGTGACGAGGTCGTCTGCACCACGCGGTCGCCGAGGATGACGTCGCTGCCCCGGAACACCGCCGAGTCGCCCAGCACCCGGCGGCAGGTACGGACGAAGTTCGAGCGGTATCGCTCGGTGTGGAACGACACCACGTCGGCACCCAAGAGCCCCAGGAGGACGTCGCGTCGCCACGGGAGGCGGACGAAGATGTCGGGCGACGGCCACGGCACATGGAGGAAGAACCCGATCGGGCCGGCAGGCGCCTGGGCCCGCAGGAGCTGAGGCACGAGCATCAGGTGGTAGTCGTGCACCCATACGATCGGATCGGTGTGATGCCCGACGGCCGTCGCCACCGCGTCGGCGAAGCGGCGGTTGACGTCTCGGTACGTGGTCCACCAGTCCCGTTCGAACACCGGCTTCTCGACGGCGTTGTGCAGCAGCGGCCAGAGCGTGCGGTTGGCGAAGCCGTGGTAGTAGCCGTCGAGGTCGGCCGATTCGAGCTGCACGGACCGCAGGTCGATGCTGAGCGACGGGAGGCTCGACGGCGTTTCCCCGGACCCCCCGTCCCATCCGACCCACGTACCGGAGCGACGCTCCATGACCGGCCGCAGGGCGGTCACCAGGCCGCCTGGGGCCAGCTCCCATCCGCGGTCGCCGAGCTGCACCGGCAACCGGTTGGAGACGGCCACCACCGGCACCTCTGCGGCGTCGGGGAGAGCCACACCGGCCGGCGCACCGGAACCCACCATCGCCTTCACCTTGCTCGTCACACGAGCCACCGTACCGAGCCGGCCTGGCTGCGAGGCGGTGGGGGCCGGTCCGGCGACCGCGTCGACGCCGCTGGCGGGCGCCGTCGACCGCGACGCATGGTGGAGCGCAACCGAGCAGCGCGGACCGAGGAGCACGACGTGTACGACGGGGTTCTGGCCGAGACCATCACCATCACCGGTCATGACGGAGACGACATCGAGGCCTACTCGGCCCGACCGCTGGGCCCTGGCCCCTTCCCGGGCGGGGTCGTCATCCACCACATGCCCGGCTACGACCGGGCGACGAAGGAGATCGTCCGCACCTTCGCGGTGTACGGGTACGCCGCCATCTGTCCGAACCTCTTCCATCGGTACGCACCTGGCGCGTCGGCGGGCGATGCTGCCGCGGCCGCGCGGGCGGCCGGGGGCGTTCCCGATGACCAAGCCATGGGCGACGTGGCCGCCGCCGTGCGCGAGCTGCGCCGGATGCCCAACGCCAACGGCAAGGTGGGCGTGATCGGATATTGCTCGGGAGGCCGCCAGACGTACCTGGCTGCATGCACCCTCGAGATCGACGCCGCCATCGACTGCTACGGCGGACGCGTGGTGGCCACGCCCGAGGAGCTGTCGCCCTCGCACCCCGTGGCCCCGATCGACCTGACGGCTCGGATCGGCTGTCCGGTGCTCGGTCTCTTCGGGCCGGATGACCGCAATCCGTCACCCGAGCACGTGGACCGCATGCGAGAGGAGCTCGAGGCGCACGGCAAGACGTTCGAGCTGCACAGCTTCGAGGGGGCAGGTCATGCCTTCTTCTCGACCGACCGGCCCAGCTACCGGGTGGACGCGGCCAAGGAAGGCTGGAAGCTCATCTGGAAGTGGTTCGGCCAGCACCTGGCCAAGGCTTGACCGGTGTGCACCTACCTGACCATGCAGACGGACGTCGCCGGTAGTGGTCTCGGCGCTGGCGGCTGGTTCCACGTCGACCGGGCCGTCATCTACTTCGACCACCCCCAAGATGCGCCGTTCGAGCACGCCCTGTGCGTCGACCTGGTGACGCAGGCGGCTACTTCCCCGTCGCAGGAGCGGGTGGCCCTCGAGCTCGATGCCGCCTCGGCACGGCGTCTGGCCGAGACGATCCTCGCTGTGCTCGACTCTCCCGAAGCCACTGAGCTGTCGTAGCGGCCTCTCACCCAATCTGTTGTTCATTGCACACCAAAGACGGCTAAAAGGGTAGCTGTGGACCTGCGAACAGCCGCCGAGCAGCTCGGGGTGCACTACCAGACGGCCTACGGCTGGGTTCGGAGCGGCGAGCTCGAAGCGGTGAAACGTCCCTCGGGCTACCACGTCTCGGAGGAGGCGGTGGCCCGTCTGGACGCGGCTCGCCGAGCGCCATCGCCCCCGCCCACGCAGGCGCGGGTGCGCGACTGGGAGCGTCAAAGCGATCGCTTCTACCTCCGTCTCGTCGCGGGAGACGAGACCGGAGCCCGCCGGGTGGTCGAGCGGCTGGCCAAAGCGCCCGTCGACGTGGTCACCATGTGCGAGAACCTCTTCGCCCCCGTGTTGTACCGGATCGGGGCAACGTGGGCCGCCGGGTCGCTGTCGGTGGCCGAGGAGCATCGCGCGTCGGCCATCTGTGAACGCCTCCTCGCCCGCATGGACCTTCGTCCGGCCGGGCGCCCACGCGGGGTCTGCGTGGTGGCCACCCTCCAGGGTGAACAGCACGGGCTGCCCGCGCTGATGGCCTCGGCCGCCCTCCGTTCGCATCACTGGCACGTGCACCACCTCAGCACGCAGGTGCCCGTCAACGACCTGGCCGCCCTGGCACGGTCCGAGGGAGCCGACTTCGTGGTGATCAGCGCCACCCGTTCGGAGACGGTGGCCGCGGCCGAGGTGGCGGCGGCCGTCGTGCGGTGGTCCACCGGCCGCCCCGTCTACATCGGGGGGCCCGGCGCATCGCTGCGTTCGCTGATCGACTTCGCCAACGGCTGACGCGCCGCGCCGAAGCCGTCACCCGGGGGTCACGACGACGCGCCCGCCTCAGGCACGGCCTCGACGTCGGACGCCAGGGCTTCGAGCTCACGGTCGAGCTCTTCGAGAGCCGGAACGGCCAGGTCCACGTCCACGTCCAGCACCGCGTCGGTGCTGGTGTCACCGCGCAGCACGTCGTCGGGCCCGCCGGACACGTCAAGGACGATCAGCACGCGTGCCCGCCCCTCACGCAGCTGCAACCGGCTCGAGAGCACCCGGGCGTCCCGAGGCGGGTGCTCGAGCTCGACCACGTCACCGGGAGCGAGCCACACCGCCCCCGGCAGCACCGCCAGCGTCCGCTGGAGGTCTGGCTCGAAGAGAACCGTCTCGATCGACTCCGGGCGCATCGGCTCTTCGCTGGTCATGGCTCCATCCTGTCCGGCCGATGGCGGGATGGCGGTGGGAACAGGCACAGTGGGCCCATGAGGTGGAGTCGCAGTGTCGCCGCAGCCGTGCCGGCCGTCACCGTGGCTGCGGTGGCCGTGCATGACGTCTTCCAGCGCCAGCACGCGCTCCTGCGCAACTTCCCGCTGATCGGGCGGGCTCGATACATGCTCGAGGCCATCGGGCCAGAGCTGCGCCAGTACGTGGTGGCTTCGAACCGGGAGGAGCGACCCTTCAACCGCGACCAACGACGGTGGGTCTATGCCTCATCGAAGCTGGAGAACAACTACTTCGGCTTTGGCACCGACAACGACATCGAGCACAGCCCGGCCTACCCGATCATCAAGCACGCCACCTTCGGCCCGGTGGCTCCGCCGTCGGCGCCACATGCCGGCCAGGAGGCGTGGGTGCCATGCGCCAAGGTCCTCGGTGGCGCACGGCAGCGCAAGGGCGCCTTCCGGCCGAGCTCGGTGGTGAACATCTCGGGCATGAGCTTCGGAGCGTTGTCCGGTCCGGCGATCGAAGCGCTGAACCGCGGGGCGGCGCTGGCCGATTGCCTCCACAACACAGGTGAGGGCAGCATCTCCCCCTACCACCGTCACGGCGGCGAGCTCGTCTACCAGATCGGCACGGCGTACTTCGGCTGCCGCGACGAGCGAGGCCGCTTCGACCTGGAGCGGCTGAAGGACCTGGTGGCATCGGCGCCCGTGCGGGCCATCGAGATCAAGCTGAGCCAGGGCGCCAAGCCGGGGCTGGGCGGGCTGCTTCCGGCGGCCAAGGTGTCGGCCGAGATCGCGGCCACCCGGGGGGTCACCATCGGGGAGGACTGCATCAGCCCTTCGCGCCATGCCGAGTTCAGCGACGTCGACAGCCTGCTCGACTGGGTCGAGCTGTTGGCGGCCGAGACCGGTCTGCCGGTGGGCATCAAATCGGCGGTGGGTGACCTCGAGTTCTGGGAGGACCTGGCCGACCACATGTCGGGCTCCGATCGGGGCGTCGACTTCGTGAACATCGACGGTGGCGAGGGCGGCACCGGTGCTGCGCCGCTCATCTTCACCGACGCGGTGTCGATGCCCTTCCGACTCGCCTTCACCCGGGTGTATTCGGTGTTCGCAACCCGGAACCTCCACGAGGAGGTGGTGTTCATCGGTGCCGGGAAGCTGGGCCTGCCGGACAACGCAGTAGTCGCCTTCGCCCTCGGGTGCGACATGGTGAACGTCGGGCGCGAGGCCATGTTGGCCATCGGCTGCATCCAGGCCCAGAGGTGCCACACCGACCGCTGCCCCACGGGCGTGGCCACGCAGGACAAATGGCTGAGCCGTGGACTCGACCCCGCCCTGAAGTCCGTGCGCGCCGCCAACTACCTGAAGACGTTGCGGCGCGATCTGCTGAAGGTGTCGGAGGCCTGCGGCGTCGAGCACCCGTCGCTGATCGAGCCCAGCACCATCGAGCTGCTCGATGCCAGCACGCAGGCGACACCGCTCGGTCAGGTATACGGGTACGCGCCCGGCTGGGGCGTGCCCTCGGCGGGCGACCGGGCCGAGATCATCCGGCTCATGACGTCCACAGCGCCGACGGGTGGTTCGGCCACTCCGTCGCCCGACGCCACGGGGTAGACCTCCGCCGTGTGAGCTCCCGGATGTCGCCCGAGGTCCTCGAGCCGCTTCTGGAGGAAGCGCCTCTCCGTCGGATCGGACGTCATCGACAGAGCCCGCCTGTACGCCTCGGCAGCGTCGTCCACCCGCCCCAGTCGTTGCAAGAGCTCGGCCCGGGTCGAGTGCAGGTAGCGGTAGTCGGACAGGACGAGGGCATCCACGATGCGGAGTGCCGCTCGCGGCCCCTCGACCTCGGCGATGGCCACGGCACGGTTCAGCTCGACGACGGGAGAGCCCGTCAGACGGTGCAGCTCGGCGTACAGGTCGGCGATCTGCGGCCAGTCGGGGGTGTCCATGGCGTGGAGTGACGCAATCGCCGCCTGCACGACATAGGGGCCGCGGCCGCCGATGGCGATGGCGTGGTCGAGGGCGGCACGGCCCCGGGCTACCTCGGCATGGTCCCAGCGCAGGCGGTTCTGGTCGCGCAGGAGTACGAGCTCTCCGTCGTGGATGCGGGCGTCCCGCCGGGAGTCGTTGAGGAGCATCAGCGCCACGAGGCCGTGCACCTCTGCTTCGGCGGGCAGCAGATCGCCGAGCGCGCTTCCCAACCAGAGCGCCTCGGCGGTGAGGTCGGGCCGCCCGCCGTACCCTTCGTTGAAGATGAGGTAGATCACCGTCAACACCGCGGCGAGCCGTTCCGGCAGCCGGTCGGGAGCCGGAACCCGGAACGGGATGCCGGTGGTCCGGACCTTGCGCTTGGCCCGCACCAGCCGCTGCGCCATGGTCGCCTCGGGCACGAGGAACGCCCTGGCGATCTCCTCGGTGCGCAGACCGCCCACGGCCCGGAGCGTCAGAGCGACCTGGGCCTCGACGGCCAAGGCGGGGTGACAACAGGTGAAGATCAGCTCCAGCCGGGCGTCCCGGATGACCGGGATCACGGTGTCGGCACCGGCCTCCTCCTCGATCAACAGCCGCACCTTCTCGGCGAACCGCCGCTCGCGCCGGGCACGGTCGATGGCGCGATTCCGCGCCGTCGTGAGCAACCAGGCGCGCGGGTTGTCCGGCTCACCGTCCTGCGGCCAGCACTCGGCGGCCGCGGTGAACGCCTCCTGGGCGGCCTCCTCGGCGAGGTCAAGATCGCCGAGGAGGCCGGTGAGGGCAGCGACGATGCGGCCCCAGTCGTCACGGAACGAGCGCTCCAGCGAGCTCACCAGTACTTGCCGACCGCCCGCACCTCGATGGCGCCACCCAGCCTGGCTGCGGGGATGCGAGCCGCCACGTCGATGGCCCCATCGAGGTCGTCGGCTTCGACGACGAGGTAGCCCCCGATCGCTTCCTTGGTGCTGACGAACGGGCCGTCGGTCACGAGGGTTCGGCCCCCTTCCACCCGAACGGTGGTCGCGTCCTCGGCCAAGCCCAGCGGAAGGCCGGGCGTGACGTTGGACAACGTGTTGAGCGCGCCGTAGTCGGCGTACACCGCCTT
>Ga0136611_10004142_pt1 | contig 10150 bp, 10 predicted proteins | sample AntDrymUQ2232306_2_FD_106645 | JGI IMG/M metagenome (GOLD analysis project Ga0136611, IMG submission 106645) | Polar desert sand microbial communities from Dry Valleys, Antarctica - metaG UQ223 (23.06) | ecosystem: Environmental > Terrestrial > Soil > Desert | place: Antarctica: Dry Valley... | reverse complement strand
GTCTACCTCTGCTTCGACGGGAATCGGTTCTCTTTCGACAGGAGTCATATCACTGTCGACCGGTGTGAGCTCCCTGTCGACTTCCGCCTCGACCGGGATCAGCTCGCTCTCGACGGGGGTTGTTTCCCTCTCGACTGGGGTCAGTTCGCTATCGACCTCTGCCTCCACGGGAATCAGTTCCCTGTCGACGTCTGCCTCGACGGGAATCAGCTCTCTTTCAACCGGAGTCATCTCGTTGTCTACGGGGGTGAGTTCCCTGTCGGCGTCGGCGTCAACCGGAATCAGTTCGCTCTCCACGTCCGCCTCGACTGGAATCAGTTCACTGTCCACGGGGATTGCTTCGCTGTCGACGGGGGCGAGTTCCCTCTCAACGTCGGCGTCTACCGGACTGAGTTCTCTATCGACCTCCGCCTCGACGGGACTCAGCGCCCTGTCGACCTCGGCGTCGGCCGGGATCAGCCTGATATCCACGGTGGTTGGCTCGCTGTCGACATCGGCCTCGACGGGCATCAACTCGCTCTCCACCGGCGTGAGTTCGCTGTTCACGGGAGTCAGCTCGCTCTCGACCGGGGTCGGTACTCTGTCGACCTCGGCATCAACGGGGATCAGCGCGCTCTTGACTGGCGTCAATACCTTGTCGACCGGAGTCAATTCACTCTCGACCGGTCTCGGCTCTGTCTCCATCGGCGTCAGTTCGCTCGCAAACAGTGTCGGCTTTCTGTCGACATCAGCTTCGACGGGGATCAGCTCGCTGTCGAACAGCTTGAGCACGACGAACGCCAACGTCGCATCGCTTTCGACAGGCCTGAGTTCCACCAACAGCAATGTGACCGCGTTAGCGGCGTCGTCGTCAACGGGCATCAGCTCGCTTTCGACTGGATTGAGCACCACCAACAGCAATGTGGCGTCTCTCTCCACGTCCCTGGCGCCGCTCGTGGTCGCCTCCAGTACGGCCTCTGCCCAAGGCGGTAGCGTCGCAGCTACCGCAGTCGGCGGGGGCATCAACGGCTCCTTGCTGACGCAGGGGCCGAAGTTCTTCGACACGACGGTTTCCTCAGTGTCGGTGGGCGGCAGTACAAGCGCAGTCGGTCTCGACACCACGGCGACGGGCGTGGGGGCCGTGGCCGGTACGCCGGAGGCGCGTGCGCCTGGGGCGACAGCTTACGGGGCCTACGCCACCGCCGCGGATGAGAACACAACAGCCATCGGCTTCCGCTCCATCGCCACGTTCAAGGGATCCGTGGCGATCGGGAACCAGGCGCGAGCGATCGCGGACCCGACTGTCGCCATTGGTGATAACTCGCTGGCATCTGGCAATGACGCGGTTGCCATAGGTGCCAGCGCCCAAGCAACGGCAAATCGTTCCGTGGCGCTTGGCGCCTATTCTGTGGCCGACCAGCCCAATACCGTTTCGGTGGGCACGCCAGGTGCTGAGCGGCGGATTACCAACCTGGCGCCCGGCATTGGACCGACTGACGCCGTGAACGTGCAGCAGTTGCGTGACGTAGCGCGCATGGCCTATTCTGGAGTAGCCATGAGCATGGCGATCTCAGGCGTGACGATCCCGGCGTTGGACCCCGGCGAAAAGGGTGTGGGCATCGGTATTGGCACGTACAAGGGCTACTCGGCGGTTGCAATCCAGTTTCGCGGCCTGGCACCTGCGGGCACTGCTAGCTGGAGCATCGGCGTCTCCACCACCGGCAAGGCATGGGGCCTGCAGCTTGGCACCGGTTTCAAGTGGAAGTGAGGGGCGGCGGCTGGTACCACGCGATCCTTTGCCTGCCTGCCTTCTGCCGCTGATTTCGCGTGGGTCACCATAAACGCATGGCCCGGCGGACGGCAAAAGCCGGCGCAGCTGCGCGACCTGCGCCGGCCGGCCGCCTGGACATCGACTCGATCGGCCTGCTGGTGCTGACGCAGGACGGGCGGGTGGCGCGCCAGCTGCTCGGCGAGAACGCCGGAACGGACACGGGCGGGTCCACGCGAACCGAGTTCGCCTGGCAGATGCCAACACCGGTAACAGTCTTTGGACCCGCCGTGGCTGGAGACCGAGGGCCCTCCTGCCGATTTTTCTACAACGGCATGTTCAGTGACGCGCCTAATGAGCTTCCCGGTCGCCATTGAGCACCCGGCTCAGGTAGAAATTCAGGCCGCTCTGCCCGGTAAGGCGGACCGAATAGTTGCATACAGGGTGGTGAGCCGCGGTCCGGAGAAGCTTTGGATGCTCGCGACGTCGAAGCCCCAATGCGCAGATCGCTCGGTCTGAAGTGCTGTGCGCACCCGTCAGATCGCTCGGGCTGAGCCTGCGCGGGCATCCGCACACGCCACTCGTCCAGTGCGTCCCGCGGAGCATGCAGCATGCCCAGGGGCGGCCCACAAAATGCCAAGTGCCGCTATTTCATGGCCCTGCATACGCTCGATTGGCCTATGGCTGAGTAGGCAATTTGCTTCTCAGCGAATTTTCCAATAAAGCGCGCCAACTAGTACTTCTGACATCATCAACGCTTGGAGCCTGTCGTAAATGGGCTGCCCGCAATCGCTTTGCCGAATCGCAGGCTCTGCGCCCTTTGAAGTTCCCTTGAAATAAGGGGCCTTGTCTCCAGCTCTCCTGGCGTCCCCCTCTGCTTTACCCTGATCTTTCATGACCCAAAAACAAACCCTTTCCTTCCAGGCCGAGGTGGCGCAGTTGCTACACCTGGTCACGCACTCGTTGTATTCCAACCCCGAGATCTTCTTGCGCGAGTTGATTTCCAATGCCTCAGACGCCTGCGACAAGCTGCGCTACGAGGCGCTGAACGACGGCGCCCTGTATGAGGACGCGCCGAATCTCGAAGTGCGCGTGAGCTTCGACAAGGCCGCACGAACGTTGACCATCACCGACAACGGCATCGGCCTGTCGCAGCAGGAAGCCATCGACAACCTCGGCACCATCGCCAAAAGCGGCACCCGTGAGTTCGTGGGCCGCCTGTCGGGCGATCAGAAGGCCGACTCTCAGCTGATCGGCCAGTTCGGGGTCGGCTTCTACTCGGGCTTCATCGTCGCCGACAAGATCACCGTCGACACGCGCCGCGCCGGGCTGCCGCATGAGGAGGGCGTGCGCTGGACCAGCACCGGCAGCGGCGATTTCGAGGTCGAGACCATCACCCGTGCCGCCCGTGGCACCAGCGTGACGCTGCACCTGCGCGACGACGCCGCCGACTACCTGAGCACCTGGAAGCTGAAGTCGGTCATTGCCAAGTACTCCGACCACATCTCGCTGCCGATCCTGATGCGCAAGGAAGAGTGGAAGGAGGGCGAGAGTATTGAAGACGGCCCCTCCGGTGGCAGCCAGGGAGGCGACATGGTGCTGACCGACACCTGGGAGACCGTCAACAAGGCGAGCGCGTTGTGGAGCCGGCCCAAGCGGGACATCACGCCCGAGCAGTACCAGGAGTTCTACAAGCAGATCAGTCACGACCACGAGGCGCCGCTGGCCTGGGCCCACAACCGGGTCGAGGGCTCCACCGAGTACACGCAGCTGCTCTATATCCCGGCGCACGCGCCCTTCGATTTGTGGAACCGCGAGAAAGCCGCCGGCGTGAAGCTCTACGTGCGCCGGGTTTTCATCATGGACGAGGCCGAGGCCCTGTTGCCGGTGTACCTGCGGTTTGTGAAGGGCGTGATCGATTCGTCCGACCTGCCGCTCAACGTGAGCCGCGAGCTGCTGCAGGAAAGCCGCGATGTGAAAGCGATTCGCGAAGGCAGCGCCAAGCGCGTGCTATCGATGCTGGAAGACCTGGCGGCCAAGGAAAAGACGGCGCCTGAAAGCAGCGAGGGCAGGATCGACGTGGGTTCTGGCGAATCGGTGCCTACGCCCGAGCCGACCGAGCTGCCCGCCGATGCCGTGACCGATGTCACCGACAAGAACACTGCCTCTCCGGCGGCACAAAGCGCCGCCGAGTTTGCCGACGGCGCAGCGGGCAACCACAAGTACGCCACCTTCTATGCCGAGTTCGGCGCCGTGCTCAAGGAAGGGCTGGGTGAGGACTTTGGCAACCGCGAACGCATTGCCAGACTGCTGCGCTTCCGCTCCAGCGTAAACGACACAGTGAGCGTGTCCTTTGCCGACTACAAGGCGCGCATGAAGGAAGGTCAGGAGGCCCTCTACTACATCACGGCCGACACGCCGGCTGCCGCCCGCAACAGTCCGCAGCTGGAGGTGTTCCGCAAGAAGGGCATCGAAGTGCTGCTGATGACCGACCGTGTCGACGAATGGGCGCTGAACTATCTGCACGAGTTCGACGGCACGCCGCTGCAGTCGGTGGCCAAGGGCGCGGTGGACCTGGGCAGCCTGCAGGACGAAGACGAGAAGAAGGCAGCCGAGGAAGCGCAGGAATCGCTCAAGCCGCTGCTGGCACGGCTGAAGGAGGCACTCAAGGACAAGGCGCAGGACGTGCGCATCACCACGCGCCTGGTCGATTCACCGGCCTGCCTGGTGGTGACCGACAGCGGCATGAGCATGCAGTTGGCCCGCATGCTCAAGCAGGCCGGGCAGACGGCGCCCGAGGTGAAGCCGGTGCTGGAGATCAACCCGGAGCATGCGCTGGTGAAAAAGCTGGAAGGATCGGAGCACTTCGACGATCTGGCGCAGATCCTGTTCGACCAGGCGCTGCTGGCCGAGGGCGGGTTGCCGGATGATCCGGCCGGCTACGTGCGCCGCGTGAACGCGCTGCTGGTGTAGAGATAAAGCGCCGCTCGGCCGCAGCTTGGACGTGCAAGCGGCCACCGCGGAACCGGCTTTGCCGGGCCGCTGGTGGGCCTTGCAGGCCGCGTGTCTGCCAGAGGCTAGACACCGCTCGAACCGTCCAGATCGACGCAGGTCGATCTGGAGCCGCGGGTCTCGCCCCCTTGAGGGGAGGCGCCGCAGGCGCTTCGGGGTGGCCTTATCCTAGCCCGGCGCGATGCCGCCGGCTTCGCGCAGCGCCCGCATGGCATCGCCGGCGAGCAGTTCCACGAAGGCTGCCGCCGCTTCGGGGTTGGTTGATCGGGAGCAGACGGCGGCCGTGTACATGGTGGAGAGCTCGAACTTGCGCGGCAGGTTGCCCGCCGACTCCACGCCGGGCGTGTAGAGGATCTCGGTCACCTGCGTGCAGCCGATGAGGTCTTCGCCCTCGGCCGCCGCCAGCGCCTGCATGGCTGCCGCACCGTCGGGAAAGGCGTGCAGCTTTGGCGCCACCTGCTCATGGATGCCGAGCATGGCCAAGACCTTCATGAAGTGGATGCCGGCCGTGGCTTTCACCGGATCCGGAAAGTAGATGCCGCGCGCCGAAGTGAAAGCCGCCTCCACCGCCTGCGCCGTGCTCACATCCGGCTTGCGCGCGCCCGCCTTGACCGCCAGTCCGGTCTTGACGGTCCCGAGCGCCCGCGCGCTGCCGGCCCGCAACAGACCTTCGCTGGCCAGCCGGGAGATCAGCGGCCCGGTGAGGATCATCACGTCGCAGGCGGCGCCGGCGTGCAGACGGTCAACGATGCTGCCGACCGCCGCAAAGCTGGCTTCGATCGTGCCTGCGCCCTTGTCCGAAAAGCGCTCCTGCGCCTTGCCGACCAGGCCCTGCGCGGCCACGCCGCTGAGAACGTTGAGGTTTGCCATTCATTCCACCTTGCCGATTTTCTTGACCACGTCCGCCATCCGGCGCACATCGGCCTGCACGTACTTCTCGAACTCCGGCGTGTCCTGGTAGAGCACCGGGCTGCCGGCGTTGTTGATCACTTCGCGCACCTTGGGATCGGCCGCCGCCGCACGCGCCGCGGCACGCAGCCGCTGCGCCACCGGCTCGGGGGTGCCGGCGGGAATGAAGAGGCCGGACCACTGCGCGTACTCGGCGTCATAGCCGGCCTGCTTGAGCGACGGAACGGCGGGCAGCGCCTGAAGCTTGTCGCTGCCCCAGTGCCCGAGGACGCGCAGCTTGCCGGCCTTGACGTGCTGCAGCACGGTAGCCGGACCGGAGGACACCGCGTCGATCTGGCTGCCCAGCAGCGCCACCACGGCTGGGCCCGCGCCGGTGAAGGGCACATGCGTCATCTTGATACCGGCGTCCTGCGCCAGGATCTCCATCGGCACGTGCATGGTGCCGTAGTTGCCCGAGGAGCCGTAGTTGATCGCGCCGGGCCGACGTTTGGCGTCCTCGACGAAATCCTGCACCGTTGTCCAGGGCGCGTCGGCCCGCACCGCCAGCACCGTCGGGTCGGCGGTGAAGCGGGCGATCGGACGCAGCGCGCTGAAGGCGTACATCGGCGAGCGGCCCAACAGCGCGTCGGCCTCGGGAATCACCGAGAACGAGGACAGCGCAAGCAGCACCGTGTAGCCGTCGGCGGGCGCCTTGGCGGCCTGGGCCATGCCGATGCCGCCGCCCGCGCCGCCCTTGTTCTCGATCACCACCGTTTGGCCCAGGTCGCGTGACATGGCTTCGGCCACCGGCCGCGCCACCAGGTCAGCCAGACCGCCCGGCGGAAATGGCACGATCATCGTGATCGGCTTGGTTGGAAAGGCGCCCTGTGCGGCGGCGAATCCTGCAAATGCCAGCAGCAGGCTGGCGGCGAGGCTGGTCTTGAGAGTGGTACGGCGGTGCATGAAAGTCTCCTTTGAACCGACAGCATGCTACTGGATGGCGGCTTGGACCCCGGGAGTTTTCTCCATGACGCAGCGCGGGGGCTTTGTGGCCGCAGCACAATGGATGGCATGAAACGCTTGCCTGCTTTTGCCCTCTCGCTGGCCCTTCTGGTCCTCACCGGCTGTGGCTCCGTGGGTGTGGGGATCGGCATTCCCGTGGGCCCGTTCTCCATCGGCGTGGGGGGCGGCTCGGGCGGCGTCTCGGCCGGCATCGGCGCCGGCGTCGGGCCCCTCGGCGTGGGTGTGGGCGTCAACCAGCGCGGTCAGGTCACAGGGGGCGCTGGGGTGGGCGTCGGCGTGCCCATCGGCAACAGTCGCGCCAGTGCCGGCGTCGGCGTCGGTACCGGCACGGTGCTGTACGACCCGGCCCGCAACTCAGGTGTGGTCGACCGGGCCCGTGGCCCGGGTGTGCCGGTGTTGCCGCAGCCCGGCGCCTACCGGGTGGGGCCGCCTTCGGCGGCCGAGCAGGTCGCGCCTTAAAGGCGTCGCAATGGCTCTCGCCCTTCAGGCGACCAGCGGCGGCTCCTGCATGGCCTCGATCTGCTCCTCGAGCATCTGCACCTGTCCCTGCCAATAGTCGCTGCTGCCGAACCAGGGGAACGCACGCGGAAAAGCCGGGTCGTCCCAGCGCCGCGCCAGCCAGGCGCTGTAATGGATCAGGCGCAGGGTGCGCAGCGGCTCGATCAGCGCCAGCTCGTCGCGGTCGAACTCGCGGAACTGGTCATAACCGTCCAGCAACGATCCGAGCTGGCGCTGCTGCTGGGACCGGTCGCCCGATAGCAGCATCCACAGGTCCTGCACCGCGGGCCCCGTCCGGGCATCGTCCAGGTCGACGAAGTGCGGTCCCTGTCCCGGTGTCCACAGGATGTTGCCGGGATGGCAGTCGCCATGCAGGCGCAGCAGCCGGCAGGCGGCGTCTCCGCGCTCGCCACCGCGCCAGCGCACGCGTTCAGCGATGAGAGCCATCGCCTCGCCGCAGCGCTTCTCCCATTGCGCCTGCACATCGAGGGGAATCGCCTCATGGGTCAGCAGCCAGTCGCGCGGTTCGGCCGCAAAGCTCTGCAGATCGAGCGCCGGTCGGGTGGCAAAGGGCTGCCGGGCACCGACGGTGTGGATGCGCGCCAGGAAGCGGCCGATCCACTCCAGTACCTCGGGATCGTCAAGTTCGGGCGCCCGGCCGCCGCGGCGAGGGCTGACGCTAAAGTCAAAGCCGCCGAACTGGTGCAGCGTGGCGTCCTGCAGGCGCGCAGCGGGCCGACCGCGGGGATCTCGGCTTCCGTCAGCTCCCGGGCAAAGGCGTGTTCCTCCAGGATCTGCGCCTGGCTCCAGCGGCCCGGCCGGTAGAACTTGGCGACCACCGCATCGTGCCCCTCACAGGGCTCTTCCAGATGGATCAGGTACACCCGGTTCTCGTACGAGCTCAGGCCCATGAGTCGCCCGTCGCCATACAGGCCCGTGGAGGCCAGCGCGTCCAGCACTACGTCCGGCGTGAGGCAATCGTAGGGATGCGAAGACATTGCTTATTGTCGCTGCGAGGCCTGCGTTCCGCTCCGCTGAACGGGTGCCAAGGTCGCGGATGCACGGCGCGGAAAGCGCCACCGGCCCACATCCTGCCTGCTCTCACAGCGTCTGATCAATTGCAGTTGCACATAAAACATCGAAGGTCTACAGTCATTCTCCCTTCCACTTCTTACGTCCGGAGACTCCATGCCATCCAATCGCGAGCTGACACAGTCCATTTACGATGCTTTCGCCAAGGGTGATGCGGCTCCGCTGTTCGGGGCCATGCACCCGCAGGTCAGTTGGAAGCAAGCGGAGAATCACCCTTATGCGGACCAGAATCCCTTTATCGGACCGGCGCGTATCGGGGAAGGGGTGTTCGGTCGGCTGACGGCCGATTACGAGGGCTTCACCGTAACGATGCAGACGCTTGTTGCAGAGGACGACGAAGTGGTTGGCCTTGGCCGCTACACGGGCACCCACAAGGGAACCGGCAAGCGCCTGGACGCCCAGTTCGCCCACCGGTGGACCTTCCGGGACGGCAAGCTGGTGGAATTCCAGCAGTACACCGACACAGCCCAGTACCAGCAGGCGATGAAGGCTTGATCCTGTCGGATCGTCCGCTGTCCTGTGATGGTTACGCTCGACTTCCGCTTGTGAGGTTGAGCGCCGGCAACCCGGCGCGGGCTGCTTTCCAGCAAGTTTGAAGTTTGCCCGTGGCAGGGAACTGAAACTCGGCGCCCGGCACGCGCGCTATGCCGCCATCGACAGAATGTGCCCCAGCCGTGGATCACCGTCGCCCCGCAGCACCTGCGCATATGCCGCCTGTACCGCCTCCGGCCCACGGTGTTCCTGGACCACCAGCCAGGGCCGGTCGCCATCGGCCGCTGCGCTGCTGAAATCGCGCCAGGCGCCGACCAGCCGGGCGCCCAGTTCGGCGCCGCCCCAGTCGGTGTGGCGCTTCTTGACCTGGGCGGGAGCGAAGAACAGCGTGGCGCGAGGCCCCGGCAGGTCGCGCGCGCCGCCCAGCGACTTGACGTGCGTGCCGCCGACGGAGCAGCTGTACTTGAGGTTGGCGAAGCGGCTGTGGATCGCGAGCCGCAGCGCCGCGTTGCCGGCAAAGTCGACGTAGACGCAGTCGCTGTCCTGCGGCAACCGGTCAAGCTCTTTATAGCTCAGGACCCGCGTGTAGCAGCCCAGGCTTTCGCAGTAGCCGCGGTTGCCTTGCGAGGTCAGTCCGATCACCGAGATGCCGCTGCGCTGCTTCAGCTGGAAGGCGGTGCCATAGGCGGTCTTGCTGGAGGCGCTCGACAACAGCATCGTGTCGGCGCCGAAGAAGCTGTTGTCAGCCAGGAAATCGTCGATCAGCCAGGAGGTGATAAATAGCGGACGCACCAGGGCCTGGACGCCTTCGCTGCCGGACGCGTGGAAAGGATCGCGGTTGCAGCGCAGGTACTGGTTGTAGACCGGGTGCAGCGAGGCGCGATGCGGCGCGCCGTCGCTGAAGCCGGCTTCGTCGAGCCGCTGCGGCTGCAATACCGCGCTGCCCGCCATCGGCCAGTAGCCGTAGAGCCGCTCACCCACCGCCACCCCCGCATGGAGCGACTGCACCACTGAGGCAAAGCCCCAGACCGGCACGATGCCCCAGGCGGCATCGGCCGTGGGGAAGAACTGCCAGTACTGCATGCCCTCGCCGAACGCCGCGTAGGTGATGTTGTTGGAGGTGAGGGCAAAGTGTTCGATGCGCACCCACACCTGGCCATCAGCAAGCGCGGCGTCTTCGGAAGTCACGAGGCGCGTCTGGTCCAGCTGGTCCTTGCGGACCTCGAGGGTGGTGGTGCTCATGAGCGCACCGTAAACGAAACGGCCTGCCGGTTCAACACAGGCAGGCCGCGTGGGCGACAGCGCCGGCGGGCGCCGGCCGGATCGTCAGACCAGGTTCACGCTCACCTCGATGTTGCCGCGGGTGGCGTTGGAGTAGGGGCAGACCTGGTGCGCTGC